>WNGL01000225.1_pt1 | contig 76902 bp, 67 predicted proteins | sample 5400591 | NCBI WGS metagenome assembly WNGL01 (sample SAMN13153377, study PRJNA577476) | soil metagenome | isolation source: 80 cm soil or saprolite under Garry oak tree replicate 1 | place: USA:California | collected 2016-06-15 | reverse complement strand
GTCGCCCGGGCAGCTGGCCCTCATGCGCCTGCGCCGGGACCGTACGGCGGTGGTCTCCTTCTGGGCCCTGGTGTTCTTCGTCGCGCTGGCGGTCCTCGCCCCGGTGATCCAGTGGATCTACGGGTACAACGCGACCCAGTCGGACTCCGGCCTGCTCGACGACACCGGGGCACCGCTGGGCTACCTGGGCGGGATCACGTTCAGCACCGACAACACGTCCCACCACATCCACGTCCTCGGGGTGGAGCCGGGTCTCGGCCGGGATCTCTTCATGCAGATCGTCATGGGCCTGCGGACGTCAATGACGATCGCCGTCGTGTCCACGGTGGCGGCCACGATCATCGGTACCGTGCTCGGCATCATCGCCGGCTACTTCGGCGGCTGGATCGACTCGGTGATGAGCTGGTTCATCGACTACATGCTGGCGTTCCCGTTCTTCCTGTTCTGCCTGGCCGTCATCCCGGTGATCAACACCCGCCTGGCCGACCAGTACGGCGAGGTCACGTCGACCAAGCGGATCCTCACGATCATCGTGGTCTTCTCGCTGTTCGGGTGGATGTACACCGCCCGGCTGGTCCGCGGTCAGGTGCTCTCGCTGCGCGAACGGGAGTACGTCGACGCCGCGCGGGCGGCCGGCGCCAGATCCGGTCACGTGATGTTCCGGCAGCTCCTGCCGAACCTGTGGGCGCCGATCCTGGTCACGTTCTCGCTCGGCATCCCGGCGACCATCACCGCCGAGGCGGCGCTGTCGTTCCTGAACATCGGCGTGATCGAGCCCGCGCCCGACCTGGGCCGGGTCATCTCCAACAGCCAGAACTGGCTCTCCGTGGATCCCGCCAACCTGGTGATCCCCGGTCTTTTGATCTTTATCATCGTGCTCGCCTTCAACCTGTTCGGCGATGCCCTGCGCGACGCATTGGACCCGAAATCGTCCAAGTAGTGCTCACGCGAGTTTGAGATGTCCCGCATTCGAGGTCAGTCCGTCCGGACCGATTCCGGATAGCGGGCTTGAGGAAGGAGACAACCGTGCGATACCGGGTTCGGGCGCTGGCGGTCAGTGCCCTGGCCATCAGCCTCGCGGTTGCCGGCGGCTGCGCCAAGAACACAGGCAGCACCGGCGGTACCGGCGGCGGGGGCCCGCAGAAGCAGGAAGCCATCCAGATCGACAAGGAGGGCAAGTCGCCGACGCCGGCGCCCGAGGTCCCGGGTGCCAAGAAGGGCGGCACCCTCACCTGGCTCGAGGATGGCGCGCCAGAGCACTTGAACCCCCAGAACATCTATGTCACCGATGCGTCGGAGATGGGCACGGTGATGTTCCGCCAGCTGACCAGCTACATCGAGGACCCCAACGGTGGCCCGCTGAAGCTGGTCGGCGACCTCGCGAAGAACACCGGCGAGGCCAGCGCGGACAACAAGACCTGGACCTACCACCTGCGCGACGGGATCAAGTTCGACGACGGCACGCCGATCACCTCGAAGGACATTGCGTACGGCATCAGCCGGTCCTTCGGCAAGCAGGGTGAGAACGGCCCGCAGTATGTGCAGCAGGCGCTCGACCCGAAGAAGGCCTACAAGTTCGCGGCGGGTACCACGGCGCCGGGTATCAGCACGCCGGACGACAAGACGATCGTCTTCACCTTCCCGGACGCGCACCCCGAGACGCCGTACATCATGGCGCTGTATACCTCAACCCCGGTACCGGCGGCCAAGGACACCGGCGACGCCTACGACCGGGCCTGGGTCTCCAGCGGTCCTTACATGATCGACGGGACCTACGACGGGTCGACGAAGCTGACCCTGAAGAAGAACCCCAACTGGGACGCGGGCACCGACCCGATCCGCCACCAGTACGCCGACAAGTGGGTGTTCGACTTCTCGCCGAACCGCAACGACCAGACCAAGCGGCTGATCGCTGACCAGGGCGGTGACGCCTTCGCGGTGGGTACTGCCAACGTGGCCCAGGCAAGTATCGCGCAGGTCCGCGACGACGCGTCGCTGTCGAAGCGGGTCATGAGCGGGCCGACCCCGTACGTCGACTACGTCAACATCAACAACACCCGGGTGACCGACCTCAAGGTCCGCCAGGCGCTGAACTACGCGTTCGACCGGGGCGCCTACATCACCGCCGTCGGTGGCAAGGAGGTGGCCGCGCCGGCCACCGAGCTCATGGCGCCGATCGTGCCGGGCTTCAAGAAGTACGACGCCTACCCCTCGGCCGACGGGCACGGCGACGTCGCGAAGGCCAAGGAACTGCTGGCCGGGCAGACTCCGAAGCTGACCTATTGCTTCGCCAACACGGCGACCCAGCAGCAGTACGCGGTGGTCATCCAGCAGGCGCTGCAGCGGGCGGGCTTCCAGATCGTCCTCAACCCGATCGACAAGCCGGCGTACTACACGACGATCGGTGACAAGACGACGAAGTGTGACCTCATGCGGTACGGCTGGGGCCAGGACTACCCGGACGCCTTCAGCACGCTGGACGTCCTGTTCAACGGCAAGAACATCGTGGACAAGGGCAACCAGAACACCTGCTACCTCAACCAGCCGGACATCAACTCCAAGCTGGACGACCTCGCGCGCGGCCGCCACGAAGTACGGCGACCTCGACGAGGAGATCATGACGAAGTACGCGGCGACGATCCCGAACTTCCAGACGCGGGCCTACATCCTGCATGGCAGCAAGGTCGGCGGCACCTTCGTCAGCCCGCTCTACGACGAAGCCAACCTGGTCGACGCCTACGCGATGTCCTGACGACCCGATAAACGCATCACCCCTGTGGGCGGCCGGCGTTGAGCCGGCCGCCCACGGGACCACCCGGAAGGCCAGGCCCCGCCATGTTGCGGTTCTTCATCCGGCGCGTACTGCTCGCCGTGCTGACACTGTTCGCCATCTCGGTGACCACGTTCCTGCTCTTCTTCGCGGTACCGCAGAACCCAGCCGCGACGATGTGCGGGAACGGGATCTGTCCCATCGAGACGCAGAAGCACATCAGCGAGGCGTTGGGCCTGACCAAGCCGCTCACGGTGCAGTACGCCGAGTACATGAAGGGCATCTTCGCCGGCCGGACCGTCGGCACCGGCAACGACCAGATCAACTGTCCGGCGCCCTGCCTGGGTGTGTCCTTCCGCACCGGTCAGGCGGTGCTCGACATCGTCAAGCAGGGCCTGCCGATCTCGGTCAGCATCGTGCTGGGCGCGGCCGTGGTCTGGCTCTCCATCGGCGTCGTGCTCGGCACGGCCGCAGCGCTCCGACGCGGTAGTCCGCTGGACAAGTTCTCCATCGGGTTCGCCCTGGGCGGCGCATCCATGCAGATCTACGTCCTCGGCCTGATCCTGATGGCCGTCTTCGTGTACGGCCTGCACTGGGTGGCCAGGCCGAGCTACACGAGCCCGCTCGACAACCCGTTCCAGTGGGCGTACGGGCTGATCCTGCCCTGGTTCACGCTCGGCGTGATCAACTCAGCGCTCTACGCCCGGCTCTCCCGGGCGCAGATGCTCGAAACCCTCTCGGAGGACTTCGTCCGGACCGCGCGGGCCAAGGGGGTCAGCCCGCGGACCGTGAACTTCCGGCACGCGCTGCGGGCCGCTATCACCCCGATCGTCACCATCGCCGGCCTCGATCTGGGCGTCAACCTCGGTGGCGTGGTCATCACCGAGACAACGTTCAGCCTGCACGGGATGGGCAAGATCGCGGTGGACGCGATCGGAAATCTCAACCTGCCGGTGGTGATGGCGACCGTCCTCATCGCCGCTTCGTTCCTGGTCATCTCGACGGTTCTCGTCGACATGCTGTATGCATTTATCGACCCCCGGGTAAAGCTCGGCTGAACAAGGACCCTCGGATGACCACAGACCGCACCACCCGCGCCGCTACGCCGTACTCCGGGACATACCTGCAGGTCAAGGACTTGCGGGTACGGTTCGCCACCGAGGACGGGGTGGTGAGGGCCGTCGACGGGGTGTCCTTCGAACTGGAACGCGGCAAGACCCTCGGCATCGTCGGCGAGTCCGGCTCGGGTAAGAGCGTGACCAGCCTGTCGATCATGGGCCTGCACAACCGGAAGCGGACCGCGATGAGCGGGCAGATCGCCGTCGGCGGCAAGGACGTGTTGAAGCTGCCGGAGGACAAGGTACGCCGGATGCGCGGCCAGGAGATGGCGATGATCTTCCAAGATCCGCTGTCCGCCCTGCACCCGTACTACACGATCGGCCGGCAGATCGTCGAGGCGTACCGGGTCCACCACAACGTGTCGAAGGACAAGGCTCGGGTGCGGGCCATCGAGATGCTCGACCGGGTGGGCATCCCGCAGCCGCAGAAGCGGTTCGACCAGTACCCGCACGAGTTCTCCGGCGGTATGCGGCAGCGTGCCATGATCGCCATGTCCCTGATCAACGATCCGGACCTGCTGATCGCCGACGAGCCGACCACCGCGCTCGACGTCACCGTCCAGGCGCAGATCCTCGACCTCCTGGAGGACCTGCAGAAGGAGTTCAACTCCGCGATCATCCTGATCACGCACGACCTCGGCGTGGTCGCCCAGGTCGCCGACGACGTACTGGTCATGTACGGCGGCCGGGCCGTCGAGTACGGCACCGCCGAGCAGGTCCTGCGCGCCGCGCAGATGCCGTACACGTGGGGGCTGCTGTCGAGCATCCCGTCGGTACACGGGGACTCCGACGCGGACCTCGTGCCGATCAAGGGCAATCCGCCGAGCCTGATCAACCTGCCGCCCGGCTGCTCGTTCCACCCTCGCTGCCGGTACGCGATGCTCAACGGCGGCCCGTGCGACGTCGAGGTACCCGAACTCCTGCCGGTCGAGGGCGAGCGCGGCCACCTGGTGGCCTGCCACCTGCCCGACCAGTTCCGCAAGGACACCTACGTGAACGAGATCGCGGAGACCGGTGTGGCGGTCGTGAGTGAGGAGCTGGCATGAGCGGAGCGAGGCGCGGCGTCGCCTGGAGTGAGGAGCGCAGCGACGAGGGAAGGCGGCGCACCAAAGCGCCTCGCGGAGCGAACCGGGAGACACAGTGACTGAGATCCAGAACGCGCCGTCCGGTGCCGCGGTCGCCGAGCGCAAGCCCCCGCGCGAGCCGCTGCTGCGGGTCGAAGGGCTGGCCAAGCACTTCCCGGTCCGGGGCAAGCTGTTCCGCTCCGGCGGCGTGGTGCGGGCCGTCGACGGCGTGGACTTCACGGTGGCTCCGGGCGAGACGCTCGGCCTGGTCGGCGAGTCCGGCTGCGGCAAGACCACGACCGGCCGGGCGGTTGTCCGGCTGCTGGAGCCGACCGGCGGAAAGATCGTTTTTGACGGGCGGGACATCACCCACCTCAAGGGCGGCGCGCTGCGCCCGATCCGCCAGGATCTCCAGATCATCTTCCAGGACCCGTACTCGTCACTGAACCCGCGGCACACCGTCGGCCGGATCATTTCGATGCCGCTGCAGGTCAACGGGATCAAGGTGCCCGGCGGCATGCGCAAGCGGGTACAGGAGCTGCTGGAGATCGTCGGCCTCAACCCGGAGCACTACAACCGGTTCCCGCACGAGTTCTCCGGCGGGCAACGGCAGCGGATCGGGGTCGCCCGGGCGCTGGCGCTGCGGCCGAAGCTGATCGTCGCCGACGAGCCGGTCTCGGCACTGGACGTGTCGATCCAGGCGCAGATCGTCAACCTGCTGCGCGGGCTGCAGCGCGAGTTCGACCTGGCGTTCCTGTTCATCGCGCACGACCTCGCCGTGGTGCGGCACTTCTCGCAGCGGATCGCGGTCATGTACCTGGGCAAGATCGTCGAGGTCGGCGACCGGCACCAGATCTACGACACCCCGGCGCACCCGTACACCCGGGCGCTGCTGTCGGCGGTACCGGACATCGAGGTGCTCGGCACCGCCCGGGAACGGATCCGGCTGACCGGCGACGTACCGACGCCGCTGAACCCGCCCTCGGGCTGCCGGTTCCGCACGCGGTGCTGGAAGGCGCAGGAGATCTGCGCGACGAAGGAGCCGACGCTGGACATCATCGGACCAGCGGGGCAGCCGGTGGCCTGCCATTTCCCGGAGTCGGGACCGCTTCGCTGATAGGTTGGCGCTCGCTCCGCTCGCGCGGCTCCGAGGCTCTCCAGGCGCCGTCTTCCCTCCTCGCTGCGCTCGTCAGTCCAGATGCCGCCCGCCTCGGAGCGTAGCGGGTGCCGCCGGCCGGACCAGGCCGGGCTGGACCGGGCCACCGGGCGGGTACGAACCGGGCGGCAGCGGTGGTGGCGGCGCGACCGGCGGGAGGACCCAGCCGGTACGGTGCACCTCGCGGGCCAGTTCCGGCCAGACCGTCGCGGTAGCCGCCCGGGCCTGGGCGAGCCGGCGTACCGAGCGGCGGTTGCGCTCAGCCAGGACCGCGGCCAGGTAGGCCCAGCCAGGGGTACCGGGCGGTGCCGGCGGAGTGGTCACCGCCGCGACCTCGCTCGCCAGGCTGAAGCCCAGCCGGGACCGGGCCGGCTCGCGGATCTCCCGGTTGCGCGCGAGGTAGTGCCGCACCGCGAGCGCCAGTTCGTCGTCCAGCCCGGTCAGGTCCAGCGTCGCGGCCCAGTTGGCCAGCGGCGGAGGCATCGCCGGTACCCAGCCCCAGCTCGCCGGCGTCCGTTCGTGGATGACGATGGTGCCGGCCATCAGGTCGCCCAGTCGCTTGCCCTGCGGGTTGACCAGCATCGTCCAGAGGCTGACCACCCAGGTGACCGGTACCAGCAGAAGCCCCGGCCACTCCAGCGCGGTCGCGACGAGCGCCCGGGTCAGCGCGTGGCGGAACCGGATCGGGCCGCCGTCGTCGCGGACCACCCGTAACCCCATCGCCAGCTTGCCCAGCGTCCGGCCACCGGTCAGCGTCTCCAGCAGCGTCGGGTACCCGATGAAGACCAGCGCGAACATGATCGTCAGGAGGGTGACCGCGAGGGCCTCGTCGGCCGCGCCGATCGAGGCGCCGATGCCCAGCACGACGATGAACACCACATACAGCAGGAACGTCAGGCCGATCTGGGCCATGATGTCCACCAGCAGCGCCAGGGTACGGGAGCCCAGCCGGGCGATCCGGATGTCGAACTCGACGGCCTCGCCGCTGACCAGGCTCACCCGCACATCCAACCACGGCCGGACCACCCCCGATGGTGCTCGCCAGATACCCTGCCCGGCATGGACCTCGACGCCTATGTGGCCGAGCATGCGGCCCAGTGGCGCCGTCTGGATGACCTGTCCCGGCGCCGCCGGCTCAGCCCCGAGGAGACCGACGAGCTGGTCGCGCTCTACCAGCGAGCCGGTACCCACCTGTCGGTGATCCGCAGCCGCTCGCCCGACCCGGCGCTGGTGGCCCGGCTGTCCCGGATCCTGCTCGCCGCGCGGGGCGCGATCACCGGCGGAAGCGCGTTCTCCTGGCGTACCGTCGGCCGGTTCTTCACCGCGACCTTTCCGCTGGCCGTCTACGAGGCGTGGCCGTGGTGGGGCACGGTCGCGGTGGCGAACACCGGGCTGGCCTTCCTGATGATGTACTACGTGGCCGCCCACCCCGACGTACAGTCCGCCTTCCTCAGCAACGGCACCATCCAGGCGATCGTCAACGGCGAGTTCCAGGACTACTACTCGTCCAACCAGGCGCAGAACTTCGCGCTGGAGGTCTGGACGCACAACGCGCTGCTGGCCGGTCAGTGCCTCGTCTCCGGGATCCTGATCCTGCCGGTGCTGTACTTCCTGGCGATGAACCTGTTCAACCTCGGCCTGATCGGCGGCGTCATGATCGGCAACGGCCGGTCCGACGTGTTCTTCGGGCTGATCGTCCCGCACGGGCTGCTGGAGCTGACCGCGGTGTTCATCGCGGCCGGGGTCGGCCTGCGGATCGGCTGGGCCTGGATCGCACCCGGACCCGGCCGTACCCGCGGCCGTGCGCTGGCCGAGACCGCCCGCTCCGGTACCCTCGTCGCACTCGGGCTGGTGGCCGTGCTGCTGGTGAGCGGCTTGATCGAGGCGTTCGTGACGCCCTCGCCGCTGCCCACTGTGGTGCGCGTGGCGATCGGCGTCGTGGTGTGGCTGGTGTTCCTGGGGTACGTGGTCGTCCTCGGGGGCCGCGCGAAGCGGGAGGCGGTCAGCACCGACCTCGATGCCGAGCTGAACGAGGACGTCCGGCCGGCGGTCTAGAGCTTTCCGGTCGCCTTCATGGTCAGGTATGCGTCGGCGACGCGGGAGGCGAACATGTCGGCGGGGGCGTCGACGACCTCGACCTGGTGGCGGCTGAGCGCGGAGCGTAGCCGGTCGCGTTCCGCGAGCGTGCGGTGCGCGGCGGCGGCCGCGTACACGCCAGCCGCGTCGCCGCGCCGGCTGGCGAGCTCGGCGACGGCCGGGTCGTGTACCGCCGCCAGCACGACCTTGTGTCGCGTGGTGAGCTGGGTCAACACGGGCAGCAGCCCTTCGCCGAGCGCCCCGGCCTCCATGGCGGTGAAGAGTACGACGAGGGCGCGTTTGCGCTCCCGGCGCAGTACCTCGCCGGCGACCAGCCCGAAGTCGGTCTCCACCAGGGCCGGCTGGAGCGGCGCCATCGCGTTGGTCAGCCGGGGGAGCAGGCTGCGGCTGGAGCCGCCGCCGACCGCCGCGCGTACCGTCGTGTCGATCGCGAGCAGGTCCACCCGGTCGCCGGCGCGGCTGGCCAGCGTGGCGAGCAGCAGGGCGGCGTCGATGGCGGCGTCGAGCCGCGGCTCGTCCAGGGTCCGGTCGCCGAGGACCGTGGCCACCCGGGCGGCCGAGGTGCGCCCGGTGTCGAGGACGCACAGGACGCGGCGGTCCCGTTCCGGGCGCCAGGTGCGCGTGATGACGTCGGAGCGCCGGGCGCTGGCCCGCCAGTCGATCGAGCGGACGTCGTCGCCGATCACGTACTCGCGCAGCGTGTCGAACTCGGTACCCTGGCCCCGGCCGCGGGTCACCATCATCCCGTCGATCACCCGCAGCCGGGCAAGCTTCTCCGGCAGGAGGCGGCGCGACGCGAACCGGGGCAGTACCCGCAGCCGCCACGCCGGCGACATCGCGTCCGCCCGGTGCACGGATGGCTGCCGGTACGCGAACTGCAGCGGCCCGTAGGAGCGCACGGTCACCCGGACGGCGGGACGGTCGCCGCGCCGGGTCGGGCGCAGCGTGGTGACCAGGCGGGCGGTTTCGTCGGGGTCGAGTTCGACCCGCTGCGCGTAGGGCGTGGCGCCGGCTGACGGTACCCAGGCGTCGCGGATCTCCGCGTGCAGCCGCCGTACCCCCGTGTTCGTGACGAGCAGCGCGACCTCGGCGGTGTCGTCGAGCCGCACCTGGCGGGCGCCCTCGCGCTCCAGCCGCACGTCGCGCGGCGCGGCCGCGAGCGCCGCGTCCAGCGCGCAGGCCACGACGACCGCGGCCGCGAGCAGCGCGACGCCCAGCCAGGGCGACGGCAGCAGCGGTACCACCGCCGCGCCGGCGGCGAGTACCACGGCGGGGCGCCAGGTGATCATCGCGGGGTCGGTACGGTGGCCAGTACCGAGTCCAGGACGGCGTCGACGGTGACCCCTTCGAGCTGCGCCTCCGGCCGCAGGCGGACCCGGTGCCGCAGGGTCGGCCGGGCCAGCGCCTTGACGTCGTCGGGGGTCACGTAGTCGCGGCCGAGCAGCCAGGCCCACGCCTTCGCGGTGGCCATCAGCGCGGTGGCACCGCGGGGGGAGGCACCCAGTTCGAGTGAGGGCGAGGTGCGGGTGGCGCGGCAGAGGTCGACGATGTACGCGAGTACCGCGTCGGCGACGCCGACCCGCTGTACCGCCGCCCGTCCCGCGGCCAGATCCCGGGCGCCGGCCACCGGACGGACCCCGGCTGCGGCGAGGTCACGCGGGTCGAAGCCGGCGTGGTGCGCCCGCAGCACGCCCAGTTCCTCATCCCGGCTGGGCAGCGGTACCGACAGCTTGAGCAGGAACCGGTCCAGCTGCGCCTCGGGCAGCGGGTAGGTGCCCTCGTACTCGATCGGGTTCTGGGTGGCTGCGACGACGAACGGGTCGGGCAGCGGCCGGGGATCGCCCTCCACCGACACCTGGCGCTCCTCCATGACCTCCAGCAGCGCCGCCTGCGTTTTCGGCGGGGTCCGGTTGATCTCGTCGGCGAGCAGCAGGTTGGTGAACACCGGGCCCTCGCGGAACTGGAACGCCGCGGTACGGGTATCGAAGATCAACGAACCGGTGACGTCGCCGGGCATGAGATCCGGGGTGAACTGCAGCCGCTTGGTCGACAGGTCCAGCGCGGTGCCCAGGGTACGCACGAGCAGCGTCTTGGCCACCCCCGGTACCCCTTCCAGCAACACGTGTCCCTGGCACAGCAGCGCGATGACCAGGCCGCTGACGATGGCGTCCTGGCCCACGACGACCTTCGCGACCTCCGCGCGCAGCCGGGCCAGCGCCTCCCGCGCCTGGTTGCCGTCAGTGCCGGCGCCGTCCTGTGAGACAGCCAGCGCTTCGGTCATGTGGCCACCTCGCTCCGCTCGCTGGCCTCATGACCGATGAGCCGGCTGAGTTGGCTGATGACCTCGCTCCGGTCGGTCATGGCGGTGCTCCCTTGTGGATGTCGGTGGTGTTGATGTCGATGGACAGGTGCAGCAGGTGGTCGAGGTCGCGGGCCAGGCGAACCAGCTCGGCGTCCTCGGCCGGTTCGGCGCCGTAGAGGATCGCGTCGACGTGGTCCGGGGGCCAGCCGGTACGCGCGGCGACCGCCTCGATGATCGCCGCCCGGCGCGCGTCGGGCGGGATGTCGAGAGCCGAGCGTAACCGGGCCAGCGCGCTCGTCCGCAGCGTGTGCAGGGCGGCGTGCCGGGCCTTGGCGCGCCGGTACAGCCGGCCCCGCCCCTCGACCGTCTCCGCCGCGCGGACCGCCACCGGCAGCGGCTCGCTGACCGGCGGACCGAGCCGGCGCGCCCGGGCCAGGGCGAAGGCGACCGCCGCCACGCCGAGCAGGGCGAGCCCGGCCCAGGCCCAGAGCGGCAGCAGCTTCCAGTACGGGGGCGTCGGCGGCTCCGCTGCGGAACCGCTACCGCCTCCGTCGCCACCGCCGCTGCCTTGCTGGTTCCCGCCCTGGTTGACGGGGAAGTCGGGGTCGGGCGAGCCGCCGGTACCCAGCGACGGCGGCGCGCCGAACTGGCCGGGGTCGGGGGACCGCTCGATCACCCGGGGCGGTGGCTCGCTGTGGTGCAGGTCCAGCCAGACCACCCGGCCGTGCCGGGCGAGCAGTCCGCTGGCCAGCGCGGCGTTGCCGTGCTCGCCGATGCGGTCGTTGCGGAACGGGTCGGTCGCGCCGACCAGGATCACCTCGGCGGCGGCGTACCGGGTGCCGACGAGCGCGCCGTGGTAGCACCGGGCGGTCTCGCCGGCCACCTTGCCGTAGAAGACGTGGTACGCGCCCGCAACGCCGGCACCGACCGCCTCCGGTAGGGCGCAGTCCGGCGGTACCGCCCTGGTGGTCCACCGGTTTCCGGATTTCCCGACCGGGATCAGCCCCCCGCCGAGGGTGAGCGGGCTCGGCTCGACCAGCACCACCCGGGTGGTGGCCGGGAGCAGCTTGAGCATGCGCAGGTAGTAGGCATGCATGAGGCCCGGCGCGGGGACGAACAGGGTCACGTCGCCGCGGTACGCCGCGACCAGCGCGTCGGAGCTCTTGGTGACCCGGTCGACGGTGATCCCGCGCGCGGTGAGGAGGCCGGCCAGCCGGGCGCCGCCGATCGCCGCGTCGCTGCCCGGGTTCAGGTATGCCGGGTCGGTGACGTCGGGCGCCTGCATGGCATGCACGATGCCGGTGCCGACCAGCAGGGCGACCACCACTGCGAACGGGATCACCAGCCGCACCCAGCGCCGGTTGCGCGGCTTCCGCCGGGCGGGCGCGGTCGATTCGACGCTCACGACACACGCGCCGGTGTCAGGGCGGCGTGCACGTGTGCGGCGTACTCCCGCATCCGCGCGTCGTGCTCCGCAGCGGCCGGGCGTTGCCCGTACCAGATGTCGGAGAACAGCCGGCTCGCGGCGTCCAGCGGCGGGCGTACCGGCGGCCGGGCGCCACCCGCCGCGGCGGCCAGCTCGGTCACCGTCCAGCCGGGCCGGTTCTCCACCACCCCGGCGTCGACGAGCTCGCGGACGATGCCGCGCAACCGTTCCCGTACGGCCTCCGCGAAGCGTCCCTCAGCGGCCAGCCGGTCGGCGAGCGACCGGAACGCTTCCGCCGGCAGGTCCGGCAGCTCGTCGGTCTCGTGCGGTACCAGATCGGGCTCGGCCGGCCGGGCCTCCGCGCGCCGCCGCCGGCGCCACGGCCAGCGCCAGCGCCAGCGCGGCCGGCGCAGCCGCGGCCAGTGCCAGCGCCGCTCCCGGCCGTCCCCGGCCCGCCGGGGCCAGTTGCGGGGCAGCCACTTCGGCCAGAAGTACCAGCCGGCCGCCACCAGCGCGGCGGCCACGAACAGCAACAGCGCCGTCAGGCCCAGCCCGACCGTATCGTCGACGCGCGCGACCAACTCGTCCCACCAGCGGCCCATGCGGCTACCCGTCCGCGAGGATCCGGTCGGGCGGGACGCCCCGGCGCAGCGCGCGGCTCAGCGCGAGGTCGAGGCCCTCGACGCGCATCCGGTTCTCCACGTGCAGGACGGCGTCGAGGCAGCCGAGCACCGCGTAGGCGACGGTGTTGACGACCGCCCACGCGACCATCGTGACGAGCATCGACCAGGTCCGGCCGGGCAGGTGGACGACGAGCTGCAGCGCGGCGGTACCGCCGGCGGCCAGCGCGAGGCGGATCGCATACCAGGCGAGGTAGCCGAGCAGCCGGATCCCGCCGGGGCGCCACCGGCCGCGGCCGACCATGACGAACGAGCGGCTGAGTGCAGCCAGCGGGCCCAACCGGTCGATCACCAGCGCGGGCGCGGCGAGGCCGGTGAACAGGTACCAGAAGAACCAGGGCACGAGTCCGGCGGCCGCGGTCAGTGCGCCGCCGGCGCCGACAAGAGCGGCAAGGGCCAGCAACGCGCCGAGCCGGCTGCCACGCCCGGCCAGCCAGCGGGGTGCCGCGTCGCCGCCGACCAGCGCCGGTACCGCGGCCCGCGCGGCCAGCCCGCCGAGCAGCGCGATGATCGCCGTCTCGGTACCCAGCCCGACCGCGAGCACCAGCCAGACCGCGCCGAGGCGGTCGGCAAAGTGGTACGGCGCGACGACGCCGACCGCTGCCTTAACCGGGTACAGCAGCAACTGCTCGACCACGGCGAGGATCGCGCTCGCGGCGAGCAGCCCCCGCGCATTGCGCCGGAGCAGTTCGAGCGCCGAGTCCATCAACTCGGCCAGGGTCAGCGGGCGCAGCGGGATCAGGTTGCCCCCCTCGGTTGAGCCGCGGCCCCATCCTGACATGCCGCCGCACCCGGTGGGGTCCGGCCGTACCCTGTCCGGTTCGTCCGGATCATGGCGGGCCGCGCCGCCGGGTTCCCGGTTCCGCCGCGGGAGATGGAATATTGGTCGCATGAGAGCCCGGGTGCTGGTCGTCGACGACGACCCCGCCCTCGCTGAGATGCTCGGCATCGTGCTGCGCAGCGAGGGTTTCCTTCCGTCCTTCGTGGCCGACGGTGAACGGGCGCTGGGCGCCTTCCGCGATGCCCGGCCGGACATCGTGCTGCTCGATCTGATGCTGCCCGGCATGAGCGGGATCGACATCTGCCGGGCCATCCGCGCCGAGTCCGGCATCCCGATCGTCATGCTGACCGCCAAGAGCGACACCGTCGACGTGGTGCTCGGGCTTGAGTCCGGCGCCGACGACTACGTGGTGAAGCCGTTCAAGCCCAAGGAGCTGGTCGCCCGGATGCGCGCCCGGCTGCGCCGGGGAGAGGACGTGACTCCCGAGCTGCTGACCATCGGGCCGGCGGGCAACCAGATCACCATCGACGTACCCGCGCACATGGTCGGCCGCGACGGCGACGAGGTGAAGCTGACGCCACTGGAGTTCGACCTGCTGGTTGCGCTGGCCCGCAAGCCCCGCCAGGTGTTCACCCGCGAGGTCCTGCTGGAGCAGGTCTGGGGGTACCGGCACGCAGCCGACACCCGGCTGGTGAACGTGCACGTCCAGCGGCTGCGCGCCAAGATCGAACCCGATCCCGAGCGCCCGGAGATCATCCTGACCGTCCGCGGGGTCGGCTACAAGGCCGGTACCGGATAGGTCGTCGTGCCGCTCGCGTCCTGGTACACCCGGCTGCGCCGCCATCCGGCCGCGCGGGCGCTGCACCGTACCGTCGTGCACCGCCTGGCGGTGGCCTGGGGCGTGGCGCGGCGCGCCTGGCGGCGCTCGCTGCAACTGCGCATGGTCGCCATCACCCTGCTCGTCTCCGGCCTGCTGGTCGGCGTGTTCGGGTCGGTGGTCGCCTCGCAGATCACCGCCGGGGTGGTCAACGCGAAGGTCAAGACCGGGCTGCGCCAGGTACAGGACGCGGCCGGGCGGGCCGCCCCGCAGCTCGGCGGGGTCACCGACGCGGCCGACACCAGCCTGCCCGGGCTCGTCACGCTGGTCGGGCAGGCCCTGCAGCCGGCCACGTCGTCGCCGGACAGCCAGGTGATCCTGGCCATCCTGCCCGCCACGCCGCGGATCCCGAGCAGCGCGCAGTTCGTGGCGCCGCCGGTGGCCGGCGCGGCCGCCGCGATCTCCCCGGCGCTGCGCCAGCGGGTGGGCGACGGCAAGGTGGCCCACCAGTTCGTCCTCGCCGACGTGTACGGCACCGGCGCCCGCCAGTACCTCGTCGTGGGCAGCCCGGTGCCGCTGTCGTTCGGCAAGTTCGGGCTCTACTACCTCTTCCCGCTCAAGGCCGAGCAGGATGCGGCCGACCTGGTGCAGACGACGGTCATCGCGACCGGGGTCGCGCTGGTGCTCCTGCTGGCCGTGCTCGCCGCGCTGACCACCCGGCTGGTGGTCCGGCCGGTCCGGCTCGCTGCGCGTACCGCGCAACGGCTGTCCGCCGGGCTGCTCGACCAGCGCATGGAGGTGCACGGCGAGGACGACCTGGCGTTGCTGGCCGCGTCCTTCAACCAGATGGCGCAGAACCTGCAGCGGCAGATCATCCGGCTGGAGGAGATGTCGCGCCTGCAACGGCGGTTCACCTCGGACGTGTCGCACGAGCTGCGTACCCCGCTGACGACGGTACGGATGGCGGCTGACATGATCTTCAACTCGCGGGCGACCTTCGAGCCGGCGGTGGCCCGCAGCGCCGAGCTGTTGCAGGCCGAGCTCAACCGGTTCGAGGACCTGCTCACCGACCTGCTGGAGATCAGCCGCTTCGATGCCGGGTTCGCCGTCCTCGACGCCGAGCCGACCGACCTGGTACCGCTGGTCACCTACGTCGCCGAGCGGCTCACCGCGTTCGCCGGCCGGTGCGACGTGACGCTCGGCGTGCGGGTACCGGAGCGCGACGTGATCGCCGAGGTCGACCCGCGCCGGGTGGAGCGGATCCTGCGCAACCTGATCGGCAACGCGATCGAGCACAGCGAGCACGGTCCCGTGGAGGTACGGCTGGCGGCCGACGAGGACGCCGTCGCGCTGACCGTCCGGGACCACGGCATCGGGTTGCAGCCCGGCGACGAGAAGCAGGTGTTCAACCGGTTCTGGCGGGCCGACCCGTCGCGGGCGCGGCAGACCGGGGGTACCGGGCTGGGCCTGTCGATCAGCCTGGAGGACGCGCGCCTGCACGGCGGGTGGCTGGAGGCCTGGGGGGCGCCCGGGTCGGGCGCGCAGTTCCGGCTGACCCTGCCGGTACGGGCGGGCGAGCGGTTGGCGGCCTCGCCGCTGCCGCTGGTACCCGCGGATGCGGCGACCGGCCCCGCCGCGCCCATCGAGCTGGCCCGGACCGGGGACGGCCATGGCTGAGCCGCACCTCGACCGCCGCCAGCTCCTGCGGGCGCTGCTGCTCGTCGGCGCCGGCCTGGCCGTCCCGGCCGCGTGCGGGGTACCGTCCGGCGGCGGCCCGATCGTCGACGGCGCCGGCCCGAGCTACGACCCGGTCGGCGGCGAGAAGGGCCGGCCGCCGGAGCCGGACGACGCCTCGTCGGCGGCGAACCTCGTGGAGCTGTTCCTGGTCGCCATCTCCGGGCCACTGGACACGACCGCCGTGCTCACCGACGCCCGGGAACGGGCCCGCCGGTTCCTGACCCGCCAGGCGAAAGATTTCTGGAAGCCGCCCGACTCCGTCACCGTGGTCCGGGTCGAGGGCCTCACCTCGTCGATCAGCGGGGCGGACGCCATCGTGTCCGGAACGTTGCAGCCGGTCGGCTCGCTGATCCGGGACCGCGGGCTGGTGGACCCGTCGTCCGCGAGCGGCCCGGTACCGGTCAAGTTCACCGTCTCCCAGGACGGTTCCGGGCTGCGCATCAGCGAGCTGCCTGGTGCGTTGCAGACCATGCTTCCGCTGGCCACCGACGCGCTGGACAACAAGTACTTCACCCCGCAGCTGATCTACTTCTGGGACACCAGACAGCGCTGGCTGGTACCGGACCTGCGGTACGTGCCGAGCACCGGGCTGGCGGACACCGGGCGGCTGACCGAGATCGTCAAGTGGCTGCTCCTCGCCCCGTCCGACCTGATCAACTCGGTGGTTGGCCCGTTCTTCCCGAACGGTACCGACCTGAGCGTGCCCAACGTGCTCATCCAGGGCGGCCGCGTCGTCGTACCGTTCACCGCGGCGCTGCAGAACCAGAAGGACCTCGCCAGGGTGGTGGCCCAGCTGCAGTGGTCGCTGCAGCCCCTGCACAAGCTGACCGACGGGGTCGACCTGCAGATCGCCGCGCAGACCCAGCAGGTGACCGGGGCGGCCGACCTCTACCGCAAGTACAACCCCGCCGACGACGTCACCAGCCGCACGGCCGACCCGCAGACGTTCTGCGTGACCGGGAACGCGGTACAGGCACTGGACGGATCGCTGCCTGCCGTGGTGGCCAAGCCGGAGTACAACCGCGACGTGCTGATGGCCGCGCTCAGCCGGGACCGGCGGGACGCCGCGCTGCTCACCACCGGGAAGCGACTGACGCTGGGCCGGGCCGACGACACCGGTACCGTGTCGTACCTGCCGGTGGACCTGACCGGCCACACCTGGAGCCGGCCGGCCTGGCTGCCCCTGAGCCGGCGGCTGCTCGTCATCGTCGACGGCCAGTTGCGGGTCGTCAGCGCCACCGGTGTCGTGTCGGCCCAGCCGGTGGCCACCGGGATCACCGCGTTCGCCGTGGCCCCCGACGGGTACCGCATCGCGCTGATCGCCAGCGGGGTACTCGGCGTCGCCGCGCTCCACGACGACAGCGATCAGCTGACCGTGAGCAGCCCCGTGCGGCCGCTCGACACCGGCCTGTCCGACCTGACCGGGGTCGCGTGGAGCCGCATGGAACGGCTGGTGGTGGCCGGCAAGACCGGGTCGAACCAGTGGCGGCTGGCCGAGGTGAGCATCGACGGCGCGATCCGGGTGGTCTGGAAGGACGTCAGCTTCTTCAACCCGATCGTGTCGGTCGTCGCCTACCCACGGCTGCCGTCCGAACCGCCCGGCCCGGGCCAGGTCCTGGTACAGACCGGGGACAACGCGGTCTTCCGGGTCTTCGTGAACGCGTCGTCGGCCACCTCGCAGCCGCTGACCGGCAAGGCCGGGCCGTCCCCGTCCCCGTCCGGGCCGGGCACCGCCAACCGGCCGGTCCTGACCGCACCGTTCTACCCGGACTAGGCAGGGAGTCGATGAGGCTGCTGGGACAGGCGTGGAACGGGCTGGCGGATCTGGTCCTCCCGGGTACCTGCGCGGGCTGCGGCACCGGTGCGCCCGGTTCGCTGTGCCCGGCCTGCCTGGCCGTGCTCGACGGGCTGCGCCCGCATCCGGTACGGCCGACGCCGGCCCCGGCCGGGCTGCCGGTCTGTGTCGCGCTGGGCGCCTACGACGGGGTGCTGCGCGAGGTGCTGCTCGCCTACAAGGAACGCGGCCGGCACGTGCTGGCCCGGCCGCTGGGAGACTGGCTGGCCGCCGCCGTCGCAATGGGGGTGCGCCAGGCAGGGTACCCGGCGGAGACGCCGGTGCTGCTGGTACCGGTACCGGACCAGGCGGCCGCGGCGCGCGAGCGGTACGGCGATCATATGCGGCGGCTCGCCCGGCGGGCGGTGGTCCGGTTGAATTCGACCGGCTGGCCGGCCGGGATCGCCGCGCCGGTGCTGACCCGGCCGCGCCCGGACTCGGCGGCCCTCGACGCCGCCGCGCGTGCGGTCGAGGCGGCCCGCGCGTTCGTACCCCGCCCCCGTGAGCTGGCCCGGATGGCGGCTGCTGCCCGCCGCGGCGCGGTGGTGATCCCGGTCGACGACATCCTCACCACGGGCGGCACCCTGGCGGCGCTGGCCGCACGGTTGCGGGCCGGCGGGCTGCCGGTACCGGTGGCCGCGGTGCTCGCCGCGACCCGCCGCCGCAGCGGCCCGCGTCCCGCGCCCGAGTGATTTTGGCCCGGTAAGGCCTGGGCCGCCGAGGCTGGGCGAATTCCGGCAAAAGGTTCTTGAGAACGAGGGGTGACGAGCGGCCCATCAGGCGTTAGCGTCATACTTCACAGCACCTGACCAAGCTGTCCCGACTCCCGAGAGGAGCAAGCCGGAACGGATCGGTCGCAGGACCGACACCACTCATCGATCAACCCGCAGGACGACCGTGGGGGAGGTCAAAGCGTGGACATCGTCGTCAAGGGCCGCAACGTCGAAGTGCCCGATCACTACCGCGTACACGTCAGCGAGAAGCTCCACAAAATCGAGCGCTACGACCAGAAGATCATCCGGGTCGACGTCGAGCTATTCCACGAACGCAATCCGCGTCAAACCGACCGCTGCCAGCGGGTCGAGATCACCTGCGCCTCTCGCGGACCGGTGGTCCGTGCCGAGGCCTGTGCCGGCGACTTCTACAGCGCCCTCGACCTCGCCATCACCAAGCTCGACGGCAGGCTGCGTCGCATGGCCGACCGGCGCCGGATACACCGCGGGCGGCGCGCCCCGGTCTCGGTCGCCGCGGCAACCTCGGGTCTGGCGGTCGTCAGCCGGCCCGACGCCTTCGCCCCGCCGATCGCTGAATCCGTGATCGAAAGCGTCGCTGAGCTGTCCGTCGAGGAGTTCGACGACAAGCCGTGGCACATCGTCCGGGAGAAGGAGCACGACGGTCAGCCGATGACCATCGACGACGCGCTCTTCCAGATGGAACTGCTCGGACACGACTTCTACCTGTTCATGGACAAGGAGTCGGGGCGGCCCAGCGTGGTGTACCGCCGCCGCGCGTACGACTACGGAGTCATTTCGCTCGCGCCATGACCGGTGCGAGCTTGCGGATCTCTGCAATGATCCCTAGGTGCCTGAGACGGTAGTGAGCGTGCCGCCGGCTGGGCCGCGCCCGGCCGGCGGCGCGCGGGTGCTGATCCGTTCGGATCTGGTCATCCTTGTGGGCGGCGCGGTGTTCGTCGCGCTGTCCGGCATCACGAACTTCGCCAACGCCAACGCGGTACTCGCGTTCGTCTGCTCGGCCGTTGCCGTGGCGCTGCTGGCATCCCTGGTTGGGCGCAGCGTCGAGCAGTTGGGCGACCGGTTCGGGCCGGGCGCGACGGGGGTACTGCAGAGTGCGCTGGGCAACCTGCCGGAGCTGTTCATCGCGTTCTTCGCGCTGCGCGCCGGGCTGCTCACCGTCGTGCAGTCCGCGCTGATCGGCTCGATGCTGGCCAACCTGCTGCTCATTCTCGGCGCGGCGTTCGTGGTCGGCGGGCTGAAGCACGGTACCCAGAAGTTCGCCAAGTCCCGGGCCCGCGAAACCTGCGTGCTGCTCGCGCTGGCCACCGCCGCGCTGGTCCTGCCGAGCATGGCGCAGTACACGCACAGCCCGGCCGAGGGGCATGTCCGGGCGCTGTCGGACACCGTGGCGGTCGTCCTGCTGCTGCTGTTCGTGCTGTCCCTACCCGCGGCACTGCGCCGGCACCCGACCGGGGAGGACGAGGCCGGCCCGCCCGGCCCCACGCACGAGCTGCCCCGGTGGCCGCTCTGGCTCGCGATCGGCCTGCTCACCGCCGCGAGCCTGGCCGCCGCTCTGGTCTCCGACTGGTTCGTCACCGCGCTCCAGCCATCGATCCACAGCCTGCACCTGTCCGAGGCGTTCGCCGGTCTGGTGGTGGTCGCGATCGCCGGCAACGCGATCGAGAACGTCGTCGGCATCCAGCTCGCCTGGCGGAACCAGGCCGACTACGCCCTCTCTGTGATCGTCAACAGCCCGCTGCAGATCGCGCTGGTCCTGGCCCCGGTGCTGGTGCTGGTGAGCTTCTTCACGGCGACGACGTTCACGCTGGTCTTCGCGCCGATGCTGGTCGCCGCGGTGGTGGTGACGGTACTGATCGTCTGCCTGATCGTCTTCGACGGCGAGTCCAACTGGCTGGAGGGCGCCACCCTCATCGCGGTCTACATCATCATCGCGGCGGCGTTCTGGTGGGGTTGAGGTACCCGGGCAGCAGCGCGTAGAGGACGTCGTCGATGCGGGTACCGGCGGGGCCGGGGAGCCGGCTGTGCTGGTACCCCTCGCGCTGGAACCCGGCCCGCTCCAGTACCCGCTGCGACGCGACGTTCTCCGGCGCGGTACCGGCGATGACGCGTAACAGCCCGGCATGCGCGAACGCCCAGCCGGCGAGCAGCCGGACCGCCCGGGTCGCATAACCCCGGCCGCGCCAGGCCGGCAGCAGGTCGTACCCGGTCATCGCCTGCCCGGTCGGCGGCTCGAACTGGAACAGGCCGATCTCCCCGGCGAACGCCCCGGTGGCCGCGTCCCGGATGGTGAGCCGGACCGTGGTGCCGGCCAGCCACTCGCCGTCGGCCTCCGCACACATCCGGGCCACGTCGCGGTTCCCCGCGCTGACCGTTGTGGCCGCCACCTCGGGCAGCGCTTGGAGCGTCGCCATCTCGGCAGCGTCGTCCGGACCGAGCGGGCGCAGTTCCACCACGCCGTCGGTCAGCCGGCCGCCGGGCAGGTCGGGCAGTGCCCGCGCGGCCGGCGCGGGCGGGTCGGTGGCCAGGCGGGCGAACGCGACCAGGTCGCACCGGTTGCCGTCCCTGCCGTACTCCGCGCCCCGGCGCCGGCCCTCCCACCGGTACCCGGCCGCGAGCGCGACCCGCTGGCTCGCCGGGTTGTCCGGCCGGGCCAGTGCCTCCAGCCGGCCCAGCCCGCGCCGGAAGGCCCAGCCGGTCAACACCGCCGCCGCCGCTGTCGCCAGGCCCCGGCCGCGCGCGCCGGCCGCCACCCAGTAGCCGAGCTCGCCGGAGCGGTCCAGCGACGACAGGTGGTACAGCCGGCAGCCGCCGAGCAGCCGTCCGGTAGCGGGATCCGCGACGACCAGCTCGTGCCGGTTCGCCGCTCCCGCGATCCACGCGGCCGCCTCGGCGCCGCACGGGCTCGGCAGCGACGGCACGAACCGCTCGATCAGCGGATCGGCGCAGGCGGCGACGAGGTCGTCGGCGTCGTCCGGCCGCGGCGGGCGGAGTACCACGCCGTCGCCGCGCACCGTCTCGTACGGCAGCGGGTCCATCCGGCCTCCCGCGGGCATGCTGTGCTGGTGACGGCGCAGTTTATCGCTGCGCCGCGGGAGCCGCGGTTCGTCCGGCGCCGGGCCGCCGCGGCCAGGGCCTCACCGGGCGTCGCTCGCCAGCAGCGCGCCGACCCAGGCGTCGCGGCGCTCGCCGCGCTGGACGCATACCCCGCGCCCGACGCCTTCCAGCGTGAATCCGGCCTTCTCCGCGACCCGCCGGGAGCTGTCGTTGCCGAGGTACGCCATCCAGACGATCCGTTCCAGGCCGAGCGCGGTGAAGCCCCAGGCGCAGATGGTACGGACGGCGGCCGGCGCGTACCCCAGACCGCGCGCCCAGGGCGCGACCAGGAATCCGATCTCGCCCGCCTGCTCGTCCCCCGGGTCGAGGCGCAGGTCGATCCCGCCCACGTAGCGGTCCTGCCCGTCGGCGATGGCGAACCCGGCCGCGGCGCCGCGCGCCCACTGGCCGGGTAGGTGGTCGTGGACGAAGAACTCCGCGTCGGCCGGCTCGTACGGCACCGGGATCGACGTCCAGCGCGCCGACTCGGGGTCCCGGCAGGCCGCAGTCACCGCCGGGAGGTCGCCGGCGTCGAGGGCGCGCAGGCGGCCAGGGGTACCGGCGAGCGGCAGCGCCGGTACCGGCGATCCGAAGATACGCGCCCGCCGGACGGGCAGCGAGCCGGGCGCGTACCGTTCCGGCGTCTCGCCGGTCACCTCGCCGGGCAGCAGCGAGCCGACCCACGCCTCCCGCCGGCCGCCCACGTGGGGCTGGGCCATCCGCTGTTCGCCGCCGATGTGGAAGCCGGCGCGCAGGGCGACCAGCCGCGAGGGGTGGTTGCCGATCTCCGCTGACCAGGTGAGCCGGTCCAACCCGAGCTGGGCGAACGCCCAGGTCGCGACCGCGCGGGTGGCGGTCAGCGCGACGCCCCTGCCGCGCGCCGAGGCCACCGTCCAGTACCCGAGCTCGGCGGAGTTGCGGTGCCGGTTGATCGAGCCGAGCCCGTGGGCGCCGAGCAACCGCCCGCTGCCGAGGTCGAACACGCCCAGGTGTGCTGCGGTACGGTCCGCCCAGGCGGCCGGGGCAATCTCGCCGACGAACCGCTCGGCATCAGCCCGCTGGTACGGCGACGGCACCGTGCTCCAGCGCTGGATCGCGGGATCCTGGCAGGCCTGGTACACCGCCTCGGCGTCGTCCGGCCGCCAGGTGCGGATCAGCAGGTCCGCCGCGATGATCTCGATCGGCTCCACTCCCTCATCCTCACCGAGGCGGTACGGGCCGGGCTATCGGGTTACGCCCTCGGCTGTGTCTCCAGTTCGCTCCGCTGTAACTCTGGCGCTCGCTGTGCTCGTGCGGCCACGACGCTCCTTAGTCGACGTCTTCCCTCGTCGCTGTAACTCTGGCGCTCGCTGCGCTCGCGCGGCCCCGACGCTCCTTAGCCGACGCCTTCCCTCGTCGCTGCGCTCCTCAGTCCAGACGCCGCCCGCGTCGGGGCGCTCGTCAGTCAAGACAGTGCCCCGATACGCTCACAGCGGACTCTTGTCCGATTTCATCCTGATCCGGCCCGGGACTGCCCCAGCGGCTGACGGATGACCGTCTTCTCCGCCTACGATGGTTCGGCAGACTGTCTAGGGAGTGCTACTCGTGTCGATCTTCGAGAAGATCCTTCGTGCCGGTGAGGGTCGCATCCTGCGCCGGCTGTCCGCGATCGCGGCCACCGTGAACTCGATCGAGGACAACTACACCGAACTGACCGACGCGGAGCTACGCGAGCTGACCGACCAGTACAGGCAGCGGTACGCCGACGGTGAGACCCTCGACGACCTGCTGCCCGAGGCGTTCGCCACGGCCCGGGAGGCGGCCAAGCGGGTGCTCGGCCAGCGGCACTTCGACGTCCAGGTGATGGGCGGCGCGGCGCTGCACTTCGGCAACATCGCCGAGATGAAGACCGGCGAGGGCAAGACTCTGACCTGCGTGCTTCCGGCGTATCTCAACGCGCTGTCCGGCAACGGCGTGCACGTGGTCACGGTCAACGACTACCTCGCCCAGCGCGACGCCGAATGGATGGGGCGGATCCACACTTTGCTCGGGCTCACCGTCGGGGTGATCCTGCCCAACCAGCCGGGCGCCCTGCACAAGGCCGCGTACGAATGCGACATCACGTACGGCACCAACAACGAGTTCGGCTTCGACTACCTGCGCGACAACATGGCCTGGTCGGCCGCTGACCTGGTACAGCGCGGGCACAACTTCGCGGTCGTCGACGAGGTGGACTCGATCCTCATCGACGAGGCGCGCACCCCGCTGATCATCTCCGGCCCGGCCGAGCAGTCCGCCCGCTGGTACGTCGAGTTCGCCCGGGTCGTCGACCGGATGCAGCGCGGCAAGGAGGGCGAGGGCGACTACGAGGTCGACGAGTCCAAGCGCACGGTCGCGATCAGCGAGCGCGGCGTCGCCAAGGTCGAGGACCGGCTGGGCATCGAGAACCTGTACGAGTCGGTGAACACCCCGCTCGTCGGGTACCTGAACAACGCGATCAAGGCCAAGGAGCTGTACAAGCGCGACAAGGACTACATCGTCTCCGACGGCGAGGTCCTGATCGTCGACGAGTTCACCGGCCGCATCCTGCACGGCCGCCGGTACAACGAGGGCATGCACCAGGCCATCGAGGCCAAGGAGAGCGTGGAGATCAAGCAGGAGAACCAGACCCTCGCGACGATCACCCTGCAGAACTACTTCCGGCTGTACCACAAGCTCTCCGGGATGACCGGCACCGCGCAGACCGAGGCCGCCGAGTTCAACAAGGTCTACAACGTCGGCGTCGTATCGATCCCGACGCACCGGCCGATGATCCGCGCCGACCGGTCCGACGTCATCTACAAGACCGAGAAGGCCAAGTTCAACGCGGTCGTCGAGGACATCGCCGAGCGGCACGGGCAGGGACAGCCGATCCTCGTCGGCACCGTCTCGGTGGAAAACTCGGAGATCCTGTCGCAGATGCTGCGCCGCCGGGGCATCCCGCACTCGGTGCTCAACGCGAAGTTCCACGCCAAGGAGGCGGAGATCGTCGCGCAGGCCGGGCGCAAGGGCGGGGTCACCGTCGCGACCAACATGGCCGGCCGCGGTACCGACATCCTGCTCGGCGGCAACCCGGAGTATCTGGCTGCGGCGGAGCTGCGCCAGCGCGGTCTGGAGGCGGAGACCGACGAGTACGACGCCGCCTGGGAGGACGCGCTCGCCAAGTGGGAGAAGCTCTGCGAGGAGGAGGGCGAGGAGGTCGTCGATGCCGGCGGCCTGTACGTCCTGGGAACCGAGCGGCACGAGTCGCGGCGCATCGACAACCAGCTCCGCGGCCGGTCCGGCCGGCAGGGTGACCCGGGCGAGTCGCGCTTCTACCTGTCCCTCCAGGACGAGCTGATGCGCCGCTTCCGGGCCGGCGCCGTCGAGGCGGTCATGGAGCGCTTCAACATCCCCGAGGACGTACCCATCGAGTCCAAGATGGTCAGCCGCCAGATCAAGAGCGCGCAGACCCAGATCGAGGCGCAGAACGCGGAGATCCGCAAGAACGTCCTCAAGTACGACGAGGTGCTCAACAAGCAGCGCCAGGTGATCTACGCCGAGCGCAAGCGGGTACTCGACGGGGAAGACCTGCACGAGCAGATCCAGCACATGATCGACGACGTCGTCGGCGCCTACGTCGACGGGGCGACCGCCGAGGGGTACGCCGAGGACTGGGATCTTGACCAGCTCTGGTCCAGCCTCAAGCAGCTCTACCCGGTGGGCATCACGATCGAGGACCTGGTCGAGGAGTCCGGCGCCGACCGCGAGCAGGTCGACTCGGACTTCCTGCGGGCCCGGCTGATCGAGGACGCGCATGCCGCCTACGAGCGGCGCGAGGAGGAACTGGGCTCCGAGCCGATGCGCGAACTGGAGCGGCAGGTCCTGCTCGCCGTCATCGACCGCAAGTGGCGCGAGCACCTCTACGAGATGGACTACCTCCAGGAGGGCGTCGGGCTGCGGGCGTACGCCCAGCGCGACCCGCTGGTGGAGTACCAGCGCGAGGGCTTCGACATGTTCAGCCAGATGCTCGACGGGATCAAGGAGGAGGCCGTCGGCTTCCTGTTCAACCTGGAGGTCCAGGTCGAGGAGGGCGCGCCGGCGGCTCCAGCGACGGCGGAGTCGGTGCCGCTTCCGGTGGCCGAGGCGCCGGTCGAGATCAAAGCCAAGGGGCTCGGCGGGTCGCGGAGCGCGCCGCGGGCGTTGCAGTACTCCGCTCCGGCGATCGACGGCGCGGCGGGTGCCGGCGGTTCGGTGCAGATCGATCAGGCCTCCGCACTCGGCCTCGGTACCACCGAGGACGAGCCGCGCCGGTCCGGCCCGGCCTCGCCGACGTCGGCCGGTGCCCGGCGCCCCTCGCCCGGACAGTCGGTCGGCAGCGGCCCGTCCCGCAACGCGCCCTGCCCGTGTGGCTCGGGCAAGAAGTACAAGCGCTGCCACGGCGCGCCCGGGGCGGCATAGTCGACCGGGGCCGCGTAGTCGATTGGTCGACCCGGTGGCCGGTGGGGATGCCCACCGGCCACCGGTCGTTTCTGATGGCCCGAAGCGCCCACCGACATCGGGGGCGGTCTGGTGAGCGCTCCGGGGGCTCACCGCACCTGCCTTACAACACCGCGAGGTGCATGCACAGCCAGGCGTCATCCTGAGCCGGCGCTTGGGCCGGATCAGCAAGGCGGCGAATGTCGTGGGCCGGCACTTGGGCCGGACCAGCAAGGCGGCGTATGTCAGCGCGGCGTTCCAGCCGCAGGGTCATCGCCCGTACGGCATCCCCACGGGCGAGGACCGCGGCGGCCTCCACCGCGCCCTCGCGGACCTCGCAGATCCGCAGGTGCCGCAGCCGGACCCGGTCCCCTGTCACCCGGGCCAGCCCCGAGCCCGGCCGGACGACAGGTGGACCGCCGAGCCTGGCGAGTTGCCGGGCAACCTCGTCGAAGTGCGCGGTATCGGTCAGCGGGCGCAGGTGCCCGATCGGCCGGAAGCCGCCGAGGACTTCGATGGTGAGGTCCAGGTAGCGCCGGGTGGCCCGGTGCGCGTCGCCGGCGCGGTGCCGTCCGGACAGCAGCGGCCCGGTCGGCAACGGAGTCGGCAACGGGGCCGGCAACGGACCGGTCGGTGGCGCCTCGGGAAATGCCCACGACGGCTCCGGCCAACTCGCGAGGAAGTCGTCGTCCGGCGGATCCGTTGCCGGTGCGGGACGGACCCGTACCGGCGACGTGGCGCCGAACCCGGCGATGCCGCCACTAGCGGGACGGACGAGCGTGACGGTCATCGGTGCCTCCCCGGGCCGGCAACTGATCTCTTCGTTTACCTTCGTTTGCCTGCGTTCAGTTGTACTAGACCGGGAAAGGGCCCGTCAAGACGCCAATAACCGACAGCGGCCGCCGGCAGGGTGCCGGCGGCCCACGCGTACAGCGGTTTCGTCAGGTGAGGTCTTCGGGCTCCTCATCGCGCGCGGCCAGCGGGTTCTCCCGAACCCACTCAGCCGTTTCGTCGTACTTGCGCGCGATGTACTCCTCCAGCTTGGCCCGCTCGATCCGCCACTGGCCCCGCCCGCCGACCTTGATCGCCGGCAGTTCGCCACTGCGCACCATGTGGTACACCTGCGACATCGAGACCGAGAGCTCCTCGGCGACGTCGGACATCTGCAGGAATCGGGCCGGCATTGCTTCAGTTTGCCATCGGTTGCTCCTGATTCGCTTGTCCCGCCTGCCCGGACGGTGTACTACAAGCACCGTGGCCGACAAATTGCGCGTCTATCTGCCCGCTACCCTGCAGGCGCTCCGGTCGCTACGGGAACACGGCGAGTTCGGCCAGACCGGGCCGGACGGCCGGCCGGTCGAGGCGCACGCAGTCACCCCCGCGCTGCGCGAGTGGTACGCCGAGGGCGACGAGGAGGAGCTGGAGTACGTCGCCTTCACCCGGGCCGCTCAGGCGGCGCTGCGCCTGCTGCGGCACGATCCGGGCGCGCCGCGCCGGCGGGTGGTGGTGTCGGCGGACATACCGGCTGCGTGGCCGGCCACGATGGACCCCGACCTCGGCTCCAGCACGGTCCGGCTGGCCGCGCCGGTACCCCTCGCGGCGGTGGCCGCCATCCATGTCGATGCCGCCGGGGCGGAGCCGGACATCGACGCCGCGGCGCAGGTCGTCGAGGAGGCGCTGGCCGGCGACCCGGACGCCCAGTTCACCGTCGACGGCGCCGAGGACCACGAGCTGGCCTGGTACGACGTCTCCGAGCTGGACGAGCTGGTCAGCTGACCCGGGCGCGCTCCGACAACGCCTTCGCGTCGGCCGGGCGCAGCGTTCGGCCGAGGCACAGCAGCGCCACCAGCGCGCCGACGAACAGCAGGATCAGCGCGTGGTTGAGCCGGGAGTGGCCCACGTAGTCAACGATCGCCCGGTCGGCGCTGCTCAGGCCGCCGACCACGTGGAAGACCTGCGCGCCGCCGATCAGCGTCACGAACTCGGCCAGGAGCAGGAGGACGCCGGGGAGGGCGCCGGCCGCGAGGTACACCAGGAACCGCCGGTCGGCGGAGGTGCGGCGCAGGTACCCGAAGGCGACCAGGCCTGCGGCAGTGCCGCCGAGCAGCGATGTGGTGAGGGCCAGCCGGGACGCGGCAGTCAACTGCGAGCCGGGGGTGCTGCCGGCGCCGAACAGGCCCAGCAGCTGGTTCTCGAAGACGCGCAGGCCGAATGCGACGAAAAACCCGGCGAGGGTACCGGCGACGCCCGCGGCAACCAGCTCGCCCGGCCGCAGGGCACCGAGCCCCCCGCCGACGGTACCGGCGACGAGAACCGAGGCCGCGAGCAGCAGAATGGCGGAGCGGTGCCCGTACCCCCAAATGATCAACCCACCGGCCAGCGCCCCCGGCAGCGTGCCCGCGCCGAGCGCCACCGGCCAGCGCAGCCGGGCCCGGACCGGCAGCCAGGCGACCGCGGCGAGGGCACCGGCGGCCCCGGCGAGCATGCTGGCCGACACGACCACCGGCAGCGCGTCCGCCAGCTGGATCAGGGCGCCCATGGCGGTGCCGGTACCGACGATGTTGGCGTGCGCGGACCACAGCATGGCGGCGAACCAGATCAGGCTGAGGACGAGCAGCACCGTGGTACCGCGTGGACCGGCTCGTTTCATCGTGCGCTCTCCTCCCCGTTCCGCGCCCCAGGGTACGCGCCACGCTGCGCGTGTAAGGATTGGACCAGTCTTCGCCACTGTTGCCGAAGGAGCCTGTCATGGATGCCGTGACCGTCGTACCGGAGCCCCGCAACGAGCCGGTCCGCCGCTACGGACCGGGCAGCCCCGAGCGTGCGAGCCTGGAGCGCCGGTTGGTGGAGCTGGCCGGCGAGCGGGCCGAGTTGACCATGACGATCGACGGCGTCCAGCGGATGGGCGGCGGCGACGCCATCGAGGTGGTACAGCCGCACCGGCGCCGGCACGTGCTGGGAGTGGCCCACAACGCTACCAACGCCGATGGCGACGCGGCGGTGACGGCCGCGAAGCGGGCGGCTACCGGATGGCGGGAACTGCCGTTCGAGGAGCGGGCCGCGATCTTCCTGCGCGCCGCCGACCTGCTGGCCGGGCCGTGGCGGGACACGCTCAACGGGGCGACGATGCTGGGGCAGTCCAAGTCGGTACAGCAGGCGGAGATCGACTCGGCCTGCGAGTTGATCGACTTCCTGCGGTACAACGTGCACTTCGCCCGCAAGCTGCTGGCCGAACAGCCGCTGTCCTCGCCGGGCATGTGGAACCGGTTCGACCACCGGCCGCTGGAGGGCTTCGTATACGTGATCACGCCGTTCAACTTCACCGCGATCGCCGGCAACCTGCCGACCTCGGTGGCGCTGCTCGGCAACACCGTGATCTGGAAGCCGTCGCCGACCCAGCAGCTTGCGGCGCACTACACGATGCGGCTGCTGGCGGCCGCCGGGCTGCCGCCCGGTGTGATCAACATGGTGACCGGTGACGGGATCGCCGTGTCCGAGGTCGCGCTGACCGATCCCGACCTGGCCGGGATCCACTTCACCGGCTCGACCGCGACCTTCCAGCGGCTGTGGCGCACGGTCGGGGAGAACATCGGCCGGTACCGGACGTACCCGCGCCTTGTCGGCGAGACCGGCGGGAAGGACTTCGTGATCGCGCACTCCTCGGCCGACGTGGACCCGCTGCACACCGCGCTGATCCGCGGCGCCTTCGAGTACCAGGGGCAGAAGTGCTCGGCGGCGTCCCGCGCGTACGTGCCGCGGTCGCTGTGGGAGGGCGGGCTGCGCGACCGGCTCGCCGCCACCGCGGAGTCGCTGACCTACGGCGACGTGACCGACCTCGCCAACTTCGGCGGAGCCGTGATCGACGCGCGTTCCTTCGGGCGCCTGGCGGCCGCTCTCGACCGGATCAAGAACGCACCCTCGTGCACGGTGGTCGCCGGGGGTACTGCCGACGACCGCGAGGGCTGGTTCGTCCGGCCGACGGTGGTGGAGTGCACCGACCCGACGCACGAGGTGTTCACGACGGAGTACTTCGGGCCGATCCTCAGTGTCCACGTGTTCGACGACGACCGCTTCGAAGAGACCGTCCGGCAGGCCGAGTCGGCCGCACCTTACGCGCTGACCGGTTCGATCTTCGCGACCGATCGGCGGATCATCGACTGGGCATCGGGGGTGCTGCGCTTCGCGGCCGGGAACTTCTACGTCAACGACAAGCCGACCGGCGCGATCGTCGGGCAGCAGCCGTTCGGCGGCGCGCGGGCCTCGGGTACCAACGACAAGGCGGGCTCGTGGCACAACCTGGTGCGCTGGATGTCGCCCCGGGTGATCAAGGAGACGTTCGTCCCGGACACCGATTTCCGGTACCCGCACATGGGTTGACAGGGCGGTTACAGTCCCGGCGTGCGGCGGATTCTGTATGCAGTCCTGGGGTTGCTCGCCGGTGGCGTCCTCATCGTCCTGAGCGCCGTCACGGCGAGCGGTCCGGTGCGGTGCGGCGGCGAGGTCATGGAGCGCGGCGACTCGTGCGTGAGCGTCGGCCGGGACAGCGGTACCCGCGACTACGACGAGCAGAAGGCCCGCAACCGCCGGGAGGCCTGGCTCGAGCTGGGTCTGGGCGCCCTGCTCGTGCTCGGTGGCGGTGGGTTGCTGGCACTGCGGGTACGGGACCGGCGACGCGCGGCGGCGATGGCTCCACCGACGCCGCTGTGACCGGTATGGTGCAGCCCATGAGCGAGCGGAGCGAACGAATCATGAATGCAGCCGTTGTCGAGCCTCATGGGTCGGGCGAGCGCAGCGAGGCCGGCGCATGAGCGAGGATTACAGCGACCCGAGCGCCAACACGGCACAGTTCCAGGCTTTCGCGCAGCGGACCGAGCCGGAGCCGGAGCGCCGTTCACCCCTGCCGTGGATACTCGGCATCGTCGCGGCGGTCGTCGTGCTCGGCGCGGTGCTCGCCTTCATCGCCGCGAGCTGATCCTTCGGGGCTGGTCGCGCGTCAGTCCTCGTCGTCGAGGCGGGCGAGCCAGGTGGCGAAGCGCTCGATCGGGGTTTCGAACTCCGGGTTCAGGTCGACGAAGTCGCGCAGCCGCTCGGCCAGCCACTCCAGGCTGACCGACTCCTCGCCGCGCCGCTGCGCGAGCTCCTCGATCCCGCGGTCGGTGAAGTACATGCTCAGCTCCGCGGCAGCGCGGCCCCGATCAGGGCGTGCTGCTCGGCGTCGTGCAGCTTCGTGGAGCCCACCGCGGGCGCGGCCGCCGAGGGCCGGGAGATCCGGCGCATCGACACCCCGTCGAGGTGCTCCAGCAGGTTCAGCGCGATGAACGACCAGGCGCCCTGGTTGGCCGGCTCCTCCTGGACCCAGGCGTAGTCGACCGCGTTCGGGTACCCGCGCAGGACCGCGCGGATCTCCTCGATCGGCAGCGGGTACAGCTGCTCGAGCCGGACGATCGCGATGTCCTCGATCTTCCGGTCGGCGCGCGTCTGGATCAGGTTGTAGTAGACCTTGCCGGTGCAGAACAGCACCCGCCGGACCGCGCCGTCGTCCAGCGTGTCCGGGATGACCGTCTGGAAGGTACCCGTGGTGAAGTCGGCCACCGCGGACACGCACAGCTTGTGCCGCAGCAGCGACTTCGGGGTGTACACGACCAGCGGCTTCTTCTTCGGCGACAATGCCTGGCGGCGCAGCAGGTGGAAGTGGTTGGCCGGAGTCGTCGGTACCGCCACCCGCAGGTTGTCCTCGGCGCACAGCTGCAGGTACCGCTCGATGCGCCCGGAGGTGTGGTCCGGCCCCTGGCCCTCGTGCCCGTGCGGGAGCAGCAGGGTCAGCGCGCTCTGCTGGCCCCACTTCGCCTCGCCGGACGAGATGAACTCGTCGACCACCGACTGCGCGCCGTTGGCGAAGTCGCCGAACTGCGCCTCCCAGCACACCAGCGCGTCGAGGTTCTCCACCGAGTACCCGTACTCGAAGCCCATCGCCGCGAACTCGGACAGCAGCGAGTCGTGGACGAAGAACCGGGCGTCGTCGGCCTTGACCGCGAACAGCGGGAGGTAGTCGTTGCCGGTCTCCGCGTCGACCACGCTCGCGTGCCGCTGGACGAACGTGCCGCGCCGGGAGTCCTGGCCGGACAGGCGGACCGTCACGCCCTCGGACAGTACCGAGCCGAACGCGATGATCTCGCCGAAGCCCCAGTCGATATCGCCCTCGACGGCCATCTTGGCGCGCCGCTCCAGCAGCTGCATGACCCGCCGGTGCGGGGTGAACCCGGGCGGCAGGTTGACATGCGCGTCGCCGATCCGCTTGACCAGGTCGGCGGTGATCGCGGTGGCCACCGCCGGCTCCGGTTCGGGCTGCCGCTGGCGGACCGGCCGGACCGTGGTCGAGGCGTCGCGGGTGGCCTTGAAGACCGTCTCCAGCTGCTGGTGGAAGTCGCGCAGCGACTCCTCGGCCTCGTCGATCGAGATGTCGCCGCGGCCGATCAGCTCCTCGGTGTACAGCTTCCGGACCGAGCGCTTGTTGTCGATGATCTGGTACATCAGCGGGTTGGTCATCGACGGGTCGTCGCCCTCGTTGTGCCCGCGCCGCCGGTAGCAGACCAGGTCGATGACCACGTCCTTGTTGAACGTCTGGCGGTACTCGAAGGCGAGCCGGGCCACCCTGACCACCGCTTCGGGGTCGTCGCCGTTGACGTGGAAGATCGGCGCCTGGATCATCCGGGCGACGTCGGTGGAGTACAGCGACGAGCGGCTGTACTCGGGTGCCGTGGTGAAGCCGACCTGGTTGTTGACGACCACGTGCACGGTGCCGCCGGTGCGGTACCCGCGCAGTTGGGACAGGTTGAGCGTCTCGGCGACCACGCCCTGGCCAGCGAACGCCGCGTCACCGTGCACCGCGAGCGCGAGGACCGTGTAGCCCTCCAGCTTGAGGTCGATCCGGTCCTGCTTGGCCCGGACGATGCCCTCCATGACCGGGTCGACCGCCTCCAGGTGCGACGGGTTGGCCACCACTGACACGCTGATCGCGTGCTCCCCGTCGGGCGTGGTGTACTTGCCGACCTGGCCGAGGTGGTACTTGACGTCGCCGGAGCCCTGGGCGGTCTTCGGGTCCAGGTGTCCCTCGAACTCGGAGAAGATCTTCTCGTAGGGCTTGCCGACGATGTTGGCAAGCACGTTGAGCCGGCCGCGGTGGGCCATCCCGATGACCACCTCGTCGAGATTGTCCTGCGCCGCCTGGGACAGCACCTCGTCCAGCAACGGGATCAGGCTCTCCGAGCCCTCCAGCGAGAACCGGCGCTGCCCGACGTACTTCGTCTGCAGGAAGGTCTCGAACGCCTCGGCCGCGTTGAGCCGGTTGAGGATGTGCTTCTGCTCCTCCGGCGTCGGCTTGGCGTACTTGACCTCGACACGCTCCTGGATCCAGCGCCGCTCCTCGGGGTCCATGATGTGCATGTACTCGATGCCGACCCGGCGGCAGTACGAGTCGCGCAGGACGCCGAGTACCTCGCGCAGCCGCATCTTCTGCTTGCCGGCGAAGCCGCCGACCGGGAACGTGCGGTCGAGGTCCCAGAGGGTCAGGCCGTGTTCGAGCACGTCGAGGTCGGGATGGCGGCGGATGTGGAACTCCAGCGGGTCGGTGTCGGCCATGAGGTGGCCGCGGACCCGGTACGCGTGGATGAGTTCGAGGATCCGGGCGGGCTTGCTGATCTGGCCCTCGGTTGTCCGCGAGGTGTCCCGGACCCAGCGCACCGGCTCGTACGGGACGCGGAGCGCCGTGAAGATCGCGTCGTAGAAGTCGTGCGCGCCGAGCAGCAGCTCGTGCACGACCTTGAGGAACTCGCCGGACTGCGCGCCCTGGATGATCCGGTGGTCGTAGGTCGACGTCAACGTGATGATCTTGCTGACCGCCGCGTCGGCGAGCGCGTCGTCGGACATGCCGGAGAACTCGGCCGGGTACTCCATCGCGCCGACGCCGATGATGGTGCCCTGGCCGGCGAGCAGCCGGGGCATCGAGTGCACGGTGCCGATCCCGCCCGGGTTGGTCAGCGTGATCGTGGTACCGGCGTAGTCGTCCATGGTCAGCTCGCCGCGCCGGGCCCGGCGGACGATGTCCTCGTACGCCTGCCAGAACTGGCGGAAGTCCATGTCCTCGGTGGCCTTGATGCTGGGCACGACGAGGGTACGGGAGCCGTCCGGCCTGGCCAGGTCGATGGCGATGCCGAGGTTGATGTGCTCCGGCTGGACCAGTGTGTGCTTGCCGTCGATCTCGGCGTAGCAGTTGTTCATCTCGGGGTGCACGGCCAGCGCCTTCACCAGGGCGTACCCGATGAGGTGGGTGAAGCTGGCCTTGCCGCCCCGGCCCCGGGCGAGGTGATTGTTGATCACGATTCGGTTGTCCGCGAGCAGCTTCGCCGGTACCGCCCGGACGCTGGTCGCCGTCGGTACCGTCAGCGACTGGTCCATGTTCGCGACGACCCGGGCGGCGACACCGCGCAGCACGCTGGTCTTCGCGCCGGCCGGGATGGCCTTCGCGGGGGCGGCCTTGGCGGGGGCCGGCTTCACGCCGTCAGCGGCCGCCGGGGCGGCCGGGGCGGCCGGGGCCGCCGGGGCCGCGGGAGCCGCCGGACGGTCGGCGGGTGCGGCCGGCGCGACCGGTGCCGGCGCGGCGGTGTCGATGGCCGGCTTGTAGTCGGCGAAGAAGTCGTGCCAGGCGGCATCCACGCTGGTTGGGTCGGCCAGGTAGCGCTGGTACATGTCTTCGACGACCCACTCGTTCGGACCGAAGTCCGCCAGCGGGTTGTCCTGCGAGGTCTGCTGCGTCGACACTTCCGCTCTCGTCTCCACGGTTGTTCACCTGAGCCAACCCAGGCTACAGCCGCCACTCAGGTTGCGCGTTCAAGCATCTGTCAAGTCCGCCGGCTGCGTCCGGTGTCACGTCTCACAGGATAGGCGTACCGGCGGCGCGCAAACGGACGCCGGCCGGATCCCCGACCCGGCCGGCGCCCGATTGACAAGTACCTAGCTGATGTCCCGCCGGCGCATGATGAGGATGCCGACGAACCCGGTGATGATGGCGTACCCGATGAGCACGGCCCCGCCCACCCACTGCGGCGGCGCGTGCGGGAACGCCCGACCCGGTGTGATCATGATGGCGGAGGCGATCGCCGGTGCCGCCACCTGCGCGGTGATCACCCAGTCGCGGTGGATCAGGTTGTTCAGCACGTGGACCAGGATCGCCACGGCCGCGGTACCCAGCAGGTACAGCGCCATGCCGGTGACGACCGAGCCGATCTGGCTGCGTAGCAGCGTGCCGAGGCCCATCCCGAAGATCGCCCAGATTGCGAACGCGAGCAGGTTCAGCAGTGCCGACTGCACGACCGTCCACTGGGTGATGCTCACCGACACGTGCTGGCTGTTCAGGTAGATGGGCGTGGCGGCGAGGTCCAGCGCGGTGGAGACCAGCCAGAACAGGCCACCGAACAGGATCGCCGCGACCGTCTTGGCGAGGACTACCGTCGTCCGGTGCGGGCTGGTCATGAACGTGGTGGTCGCGGTCTGGTGGAAGAACTCGTTGGTCACCACGAGGATGCCCATGATCATCGCGAGCAGCAGCCCGAAGAACTGGCCCGACGTCATCATGTCCGCCGCGATCTTGGCCAACCCGGCAGCGGTGTGCGCCTGCGCGATCTGCGCCTGCTCGCCCGGGTCACCCGGCCGCGCGTCCGGCGGCGGGTACAGCTCGAAGTGGTGACCGAACGCGTTGACCGTGAACGCCAGCGCGGTGAACGCGACGATTCCGAGGGCGAGCAGCCACCAGGTCCTGGTGGTACGGATCTTCGCGATCTCGGCGCGGATCAGCCGGAGGAGGTTCGGCCCGGTGTGGTCGGCCTTAGCCAGCGAGGGGCTGTCGAGCAGCGTCGTCATCGGATGGCCGCCTTTCCCTTGGTCAGCTCCAGGAAGACCTCTTCCAGGTCGGGCCGCTCGGCGACCAGCTCGTGCAACTCCACGCCGGCCCGGAACGCCGCGGCACCCACGGCCGGCGCGTCCAGCCCGGTCACCAGCAGCGCGCCGTTGCCGTTGGTCGTCACCGCGGTGCCGTCGTTGGACAGCGCCTTGGTCAGCTCCTCGGGCTGCGGCGTCCGTACCCGGATCCGCCCGGCGTGCGCCATCGAGTCGACGACCTCGGTCACGGTGCCCTGGCGGACGAGCTGGCCGGCCGCGATGATCACGAGGTTGTCGGCGAGCAGTTCCATCTCGGACAGCAGGTGGCTGGAGACGAGGATCGTGCGCCCGGCGTCCGCGAGCGTCTTCAGCAGCCCGCGCATCCAGCGGATGCCCTCGGGGTCCAGCCCGTTGGCCGGCTCGTCGAGGATCAGTACGTGCGGGTCGCCGATCAGCGCGGCGGCGATGCCGAGGCGCTGGCGCATGCCCAGCGAGTACCCCTTGAACTTGCGCTTGGCAGCGGGCGTGAGCCCCACGATCTCCAGTACCTCGTCGGCCCGGGCCAGCGGGATGCCGGCCGACATGCAGATGATGCGCAGGTGGTTGCGCCCCGTGCGGCCCTTGTGCGCGCTGCTCGCCTCCAGCACGGCCCCCACGTGCCGGATCGGGTTGTGCAGGTCGGCGTAGCGCTGGCCGCCGATGGTGGCGGTACCGGCGGTCGGCCGTACCAGGTTAAGGATCATTCGTAGCGTCGTCGTCTTGCCGGCACCGTTGGGCCCGAGGAAACCGGTGACCCGGCCGGGCTCGACGGTGAACGACAGATGGTCCACCGCTCTGACCTTCTTGTAGTACTTGGTCAGCCCGGAGACGACGATCTGTCCGTCGGACATGGATCTCCTCCCATTTGTCGCCGCCCAGCTTGCCAGATCGGCGCCACCCGTACGGGTCCATTCCGCTCCAGGGTGCCGCACCGACCTGAGAGAAGCCGCTACCGTTGCCGGTCGGCCGTGCGGATGACGTGCTTGAGGCCGGACCAGGTGTCGTCGACGGCGCAGACTTTGACGTCAACCCGACCGTTTGCGAGGGCGTGCTCGCGGATCACGTTCTCGTCCAGGTCGGTCGGTACCCCGGAGGTCCGCTTCGGCCACGCGACCCACAGGGCACCGGCGGGGGTGGTCAGCCGGTGCAGTACCGGCCAGCGCCGGCGCAGCCGGGCCAGGTCGGTGCAGAAGCAGAGGATCACGTCGTACGGGCCGGTGCCCGCGCGGCGGGCCGGCCGTACCCCCGGCGGCAGCCCGTCCAGCGCGAACCCGGCCGGCGCGCCTTCGACGAGTACCGCGCTGTCGGGTCCGATGCCCAGCTTGCGCGCGAGCGGGGTGCCCGGGTATCCGGCCATTCATCTATATTCCATGCCCGCCACCGGCGCCCGTCACGGAGCCGGTAGATAGCGGCCTTACACAGGGAATATGACCGGGCTTACTGCCACTCGCTCCGCTCGTGCGGGATATGCCCCACCCGGTAGCCGACCGTCGGCTGCGGGCGAGGGCGCATGACCGTTCTGGCTGGCCCCACGCCGGGTACCGGTGCTGCGCGGTACACGCTGCGCATCGCCGCCGACGCCGCGGAGGTCGCGGCCGCTCAACGGCTGCGCCACCGGGTGTTCGCCGGCGAGCTCGGCGCCACGCTGCACACGGCGGTACCCGGGCACGACGTCGATGAGTTCGACGAGTACTGCGACCACCTGATCGTCGTGAAAGAGACGACCGGAGACGTGGTCGGCACGTACCGGATGCTGCCGCCCGGCCGGGCGCCGAAGCGGTACTCCGGCGGGGAGTTCGACCTGTCCGCCCTCGCCGCGCTGGACGGCGACCTCGTGGAGACCGGACGGTCCTGTGTGGACAGTGCGCACCGGGACGGCGCGGTCATCAACCTGATGTGGGCCGGGATCGCCCGGTACCTGCACCTGACCGGGCACCGCTGGCTGGCCGGGTGCGCCTCTGTCGGGCTCGCGGACGGCGGTGTCACCGCGGCGGGGGTGTGGGACCTGGCGGTGCGCAGGCACCTGTCCCCGGCCGGGTACCGGGTCCTGCCGCACCGTCCCTGGGCGCCCGTCGAGCGCCCGGCCGGGCGGATGACGGTACCCCCGTTGTTACGGGGTTATCTCCGGCTGGGGTCGTGGATCTGCGGCGCGCCCGCCCACGACCCGGACTTCGGCTGTGCCGACTTCTTCGTGCTCCTCGGCCTGGACCGGATCGATCCGCGCTACCTGCGGCATTTCCTCGGGAGCGCGCCGTGATGTGGCGGCCGGTCTCGGCGTGCGGCACGCACTGCCTGCGCGGTGAGCAGGTGCGCCCGGCCGGCGCGGTGCGGCGGGCCGCGCGGGTGGCCGGGCTCGCAGGCGTGGCGGTGGTGTCGGTGGTGCTCCCGCTGCTGTCCGGCGGCTGGCGCGAGCGCGCGGTGCAGGGCGGCGCGCGGGCGATCCTGCGGGCGCTCGGGGTGCGCTGGCGGCTGCAGGGCAGGCTGCCCGGGCGCCGCGCGCTGGTGGTTGCCAACCACGTCTCCTGGCTCGACATCGTGGTGCTGCTCGCCGCCGGGCGACCCCGCCTGGTGGCCAAGTCGGAGGTACGGGGCTGGCCGCTGGTCGGCCGGATCGCGGCGGCACTGGGCGTGGTGTTCCTGGACCGGTCCCGGCCGCGCGCGCTGCCGGGCGCCGTGGAGCAGGCACGCGCCGCGCTCGCGGCGGGCGCGGTGGTGTCGGTGTTCCCCGAAGGCACGACGTCGTGCGGCGAGGGCGCCGGCGGGTTCCGGCCGGCGTTCTTCCAGGCGGCCGCCGACGCGGGCACACCGGTGGTACCGGTGACGCTGCGCTTCATCGCGGCCGGGGAGCCGTCCGCGCAGCCCGCGTTCATCGGCACGGAAACCCTGCTCGACTCGCTGCGCCGGATACTGAGGATGCGCGGCCTGAGCGTCACGATCCGGGTCGGTACCGCGATCCATCCCGGCCCGGCCGCCTCCCGCCGGAGCCTCGCGCGGATCGCCGAGGCGGCGGTCGGGTGCCTGTCGCCGCAGCGGCCGGTCGCCCCGCTGGCTGCGGTCGTACGGCTGCCAGCCGCGGCGTTGAGGCAGGTAGGGCGCGCCGCAGCCGGAGCCTCGTCATATCGCGATGTATCGTGTTAGTCTGGCGGCATGCCCTCCTGGGAGATCACCGAGCCGCGCCGGCTGGAAATCGACGAGGACGTCACCCATCTGGACGTGGCGCTGTTCGGCGGCCGGCTCAGCGTCGTCGGTACCGACGGACCGGCCCGGGTCGAGGTGGCCGCGAGCGCCGGAGACGGGTTGGTCGTCACGCTGGCTTCCGGCCGGCTCGCGGTCTTTCCCGGCCTGTCGGTCGAAGGCCGCTGGGGTTCGGCGGCGCACGGTGTGCTCGGTGCGGGTGCCGGCCGGCTGTCGGCCAACGCCATGTCGGGCAACACCGCCCTGCTGCGCCGCCCGGTGGACCCGGACTTCGAGGCCGGCCAATGACCGCTGTGTTCAGCCACGGGCGGCTGCGGTTGTACCTGCTCAAGCTGCTCGCCGAGGGGCCCAGGCACGGGTACGAGCTGATCCGGTTGCTGGAGAACCGGTTCCTCGGCCTCTACGCCCCGTCCGCCGGGACGATCTACCCGCGCCTGCAACGGCTGGAGGTCGAGGGCCTGGTGACCCATGCGGCAGCCGGCGGGCGGAAGGTCTACGAGATCACCGGGGCCGGCCGCGCGGAGCTGGCGCAGCGGGCCGGCGAGCTGGCCGAGCTGGAACGCGAGATCCACGCCTCGGTCGCCGACCTGACCTCGCTGGCCACCGAGATCGAGCAGCAGGTCAGCGGCTCGGTCCGGGACATCCGGCGGGAACTGCGGGAGGCCGCCCAACAGACCCGGCGCGACCGGCCGTGGACCGGACCCCGTACCGCCGAGCTGGAGCACGCCGCCGGGGAGCTGGCGGCGGAGGTACGGCGGCTGGCGCGGCGCCCGGGGGTGGCCGACACCGACGTGAGCGCGGCCCTGGCCGCGATCCACCGGGCCATCGTGGAGGTGCGGCGGCTGATCCGCGGATAGCGTGCACTCCCAGCTAATTCCCAGGCAGTATTAACTCGTGGCACAGGTACGGAGCCGAGGATGAGTCGCATGGGGGTACGCGACGGCGGGGCACAATCCGGGGGTGCCACGCTGTCCGGTGCGGCGCAGGCTGAGGCGCGGCTGCTCGTGGTGGAGGACGATCCGAACATCCTCGAGCTGCTGTCGGCCTCCCTGCGCTTCGCCGGTTTCTCCGTCAGCACGGCGACGAACGGCGCCCAGGCGGTACAGGTGGCGCGGGAGGACCGACCAGATCTCATCGTGCTCGACGTGATGCTGCCCGACCTGGACGGCTTCGAGGTCATCCGGAAGCTGCGCGACGGCGGTACCCGTACCCCGGTGGTCTTCCTGACCGCGCGCGACGCGACCGACGACAAGATCCGCGGCCTGACCCTCGGCGGCGACGACTATGTGACCAAGCCGTTCAGCCTGGAGGAGCTGACCGCGCGGATCCGCGCGGTCCTGCGGCGCACCAGCGGGCAGCCCGGCCCGGCCCGGCTCACCTTCGCCGACCTGGAGCTGGACGAGGAGGCACACGAGGTGTGGCGGGGCGGGCAGCGGGTGTCCCTGTCGCCGACCGAGTTCAAGCTGCTGCGGTACCTGATGGCCAACGCCGGCCGGGTCCTGTCGAAGGGCCAGATCCTCGACCACGTGTGGAGCTATGACTTCCGGGGCGACGACAGCATCGTCGAGTCGTACATCTCTTACCTGCGCCGCAAGGTCGACTCGATCGAGCCCCGGCTGATCCACACGTTGCGCGGCGTCGGGTACGTCATGCGCCTGCCGTCGTAGCCCGCCGTGCTCGGCATGGTTGACCGGGTACCGCTGCGGGTCAAGCTGGTCGCCGGGATCCTGGTCCTGGTCCTCGCGGGCTTGATGGTGATCGGCGTGGTCGGCGTCTTCGCCCTGCGCGGGTACCTCACCGAGGGCGTGGACCAGCAGCTCTTCTCGGCCGCGCACAACGCCAACTCCCTGGTCAAGGGCGGGGTCAGCGGCCGGGTCGCGCTCCCCGTCAACTTCATCCAGCAGACCGCGGTGAACGGCGTCGGCGAGGATGCCGAGTACGACCCCGGGCTGACCGAGGGGGACCTGCCGCCGCTGGTGACCGGCCTGGATCAGGTCGCCGCGCACGCCGGACACCCGTACACCGTGTCCTCCGCCAACCACCGGGTGCACTGGCGGATGCTGGTGGCCGTCCTCAACAACGGCGCCGTCCTGCACCTCGGCGTCAATCTGTCCACAGTGGAGAGTACGGTCAGCCGGCTGGTCTTCGTGGAGCTGGTGTTCGGCAGCGGCGCGTTGGCGTTGCTGGCACTGATCGGCGTGGCGATGGTACGGGCGAGCCTGCGGCCGCTACGGGAGATCGAGCGCACCGCGGCCGCGATCGCGAAGGGCGACCTGACCCGCCGGGTACCGGAGTTGGAGGGCAGCGACGGCGAGCCGCGCACCGAGGTGGGCCGGCTCGGCCGGGCGCTGAACACGATGCTCGGCCAGATCGAGGCGGCGTTCCTGGCGCGCGCCGATTCCGAGGAGCGGTCGCGGCGCTCGGAGGAGCGGATGCGCCAGTTCGTCGCGGACGCCTCGCATGAACTGCGTACCCCGCTGACGACTATCCGCGGCTTCGCCGAGCTGTACCGGCAGGTCGCCGCGAAGGAGCCGGAACAGGCCGACAAGCTGGTCCGGCGGATCGAGGAGGAGGCCGCCCGGATGGGCCTGCTCGTCGAGGACCTGCTGCTGCTCGCCCGGCTGGACCAGGAGCGGCCGCTGATACCGGTGGAGCTGGACCTGCGGGTGATCACCGGCGACGCGGTGACCGCCGCACGTGCCATGGCTCCCGATCGGGAGATCACGCTGGAGAACCCGACCGGGCCGGTGACGGTGCTGGCCGACGAGTCCCGCCTCCGGCAGGTGGTCGGGAACCTGATGGCCAACGCGCTCACGCACACCCCGGCCGGTACCCCCGTGTTGCTGCGGCTGCGGGCCGAGGGCGACCAGGCGGTCATCGAGGTGGCCGACCGGGGTCCGGGGCTCGACCCGGAGCAGGCCGAACACGTGTTCGAGCGGTTCTACCGCGCGGACGTGGCGCGCACCCGGCGTGCGGGCGGCAGCAGCGGTACCGGACTGGGCCTCGCCATCGTCGCCGCCCTGGTCAGCGCTCACGGTGGCACGGTGGATGTGGACAGCCGGCCCGGGGAGGGTGCGACCTTCCGGGTACGCCTTCCGATTCACAGCTAACTTCCAGGGCGGGTCCAGTATCGGGTCAGTCTGTCAGGGCACTGTTGCTGTCATGAGCGAGAGCGAAGAGCGCAGCCAGCCGCGGCCGGACGGCCCGTCCCAGGCCCCCGACACGGTCACGGCGCCGCAGCCGATCTGGCCCGAGCCCCAGCAGCAGACCTGGTACGGCGCGCCCAGCTACGGCACGCCGCCGCCCGTCGAGCCGCCGCCCGGGTACCCGCCGGCTGCCGCGGCCGCGCGCCCGCACCGGGGCGCCCGGATGGTGGCCACCGGGTTGCTGGCGCTGGTGCTGGCCGGCGGTGGCGGCCTCGTCGGCGGTCTGGTCGTGCACTCGGCCGACTCACACGGGGGTACCGCCGCGGCGCCCACCTCGAACTCCGGGCCGACTTCGGTCAAGGTGATCGACCGCTCCTCGCTCGCGGACATCGCCGCCATGGTCAAGCCGAGCGTCGTGGACATCCGTACCCGCACCGGCGAGGGCTCCGGCGTGGTGTACAGCACCGACGGGTTCATCGTGACGAACAACCACGTGGTGGCCGACGCGAGCGGAGGAACGGTACAGGTCAACTTCTCCGACGGTAAGTCGGCGACCGCCAAGGTCGTGGGTACCGACCCGAAGACCGACCTCGCGGTCGTGAAGGTGAGCGGGCTCAGCGGGTTGACCGCGGCGACCTTCGGCGACAGCGCCACCCTGCGCGTCGGCGATACGGTACTGGCGATCGGCAGCCCGCTCGGACTGGAGGGCTCGGTGACATCGGGCATCGTGAGCGCGCTGGACCGCACCATTCAGGAGGGTGGCGACCAGCAGAGCCAGTCCGCGCCGCAGACCACCGACATCGCCGGTGCGATCCAGACCGACGCAGCGATCAACCCGGGCAACTCGGGTGGCGCGCTGGTCGACCTGAACGGGCACGTGATCGGTATCAACACCGCGATCGCCACGTCCGGCCAGAACCAGGGCAACATCGGCGTGGGCTTCGCGATCCCGGGCAATCTCGCGAAGAAGGTCGCGCAAACCCTCATCGCCGGCCAGAAGGTCAGCCACCCGTACCTCGGCGTACAGGTGACCACCGCGGACAACAACGGCGGCGCGACGGTGAGCGCCGTAGCCGGCGGCAGCCCGGCTCAGCAGGCGGGTATCCAGGCCGGCGACGTCATCACCAAGGCGGGCAACAAGGCCATCCACACCAGTGACGACCTGGTCGGTGCCGTGCAGTCCAGCAAGGCCGGCGACAAGCTCGACCTGACCGTGGTGCGCGGCGGTTCGTCGCGGACGATTAGCGTGACGATCGGCGACTCGTCATGATTTTCTGCACACGCACACCTCCGCAGTTCACCTAAGGTTTACGCCGCACGGGACAGAAAAAACTCGCGAGGCTCTCTATGCTGCTCGGCGTGCCTTAAGGCGGGCACACCCCGGACCGACGCAAATGCTCAGCAACCGCCCCTCCCGACCTATGTGCCGGGACGGGCGGTTGTCGAGCTTGCTGCGGTAGTCGCCCGCTCTTTGGCGTTTCGTTTGTCGAGCTCTGCCGACCGTCCAATTGGGGGGATGGCGGCGGCTACCCCATGGGAGCCTGTAGTGATCAGACCCCGTTTCGTCCATCGCTGGCTGACGGCACTTCCCTCGGTTGCAACCCTGCGTCACAGACCACGCCGTGCCCTGTTGACGGGAGCGACCGTCGCCGCGGTGGCGGTCGCCGTCGGCATCGGCGCGCACAGCTGGGCCAACGCCGCGCCGGCCAAGTCCGGGCCCGCGGCTCCGCCCCGGGCCGCCAACTTCCCGCCGGCCAGTACCACGATTCCAGGCAGCTACATCGTGACACTCAAGAACCGTCATGCCGGTGCGGCCACTGTTCAGACCACGGCCGCCACCCTCACCCGCGGCGTCGGCGGTATCGTGACCCGCACCTACTCCCACGCGCTGACCGGCTTCGCGGCGCACATGAGTGCGGCCCAGGCGAAGGCGATGGCGGCCCGCTCGGAGGTGGCGAAGGTCTCGCCGGACCGCGTGATGAGAATCAACGACACGGTGGCCAACCCGCCGTGGAACCTGGACCGGGTCGACCAGCCGTACCTGCCGCTGGACAACTCGTACACCTTCCCGGTGTCGGCCAGCAGTGTCCATGCCTACGTCATCGACACCGGTATCCACATCGGCCACACGGCGTTCGGCGGCCGGGCCAGCTACGGTCCGAACTTCGCGGACGGCAACCCGAACTCCGACGACTGTAACGGACACGGAACGCACGTGGCCGGCACCATCGGTGCGACCGGGTTCGGCGTCGCGCCGGGTACCCTGCTCGTCGCCGTGAAGGTTGTCGACTGCAACGGCAGCGGCACCGAGTCGGGCGTCATCGCCGGAGTCGACTGGGTCACTGCGAACGCCGCGAAGCCGGCCGTGGCTAACATGAGCCTCGGTGGCATGCACGACGACGTGATCGACGCCGCCGTGGCGAACTCAATCAACTCCGGCGTCACGTACTCGATCGCGGCCGGCAACGACAGTCTCGACTCGTGCGTCTACGACTCTCCCGCGGACGTACCGGCGGCCATCACCGTCGGCGCCACGGACAAGACCGACCACCGCGCGTTCTTCTCGAGCTACGGCTCCTGCCTGGACGTCTTCGCCCCGGGCGTGGACGTCGTCTCGTTGCTGAACGCCGACACGGGTACCGCGGTGAAGAGCGGCACCTCGATGGCCGCGCCACAGGTGGCTGGTGCGGCCGCGCTGGTCCTGCAGGCCAACCCCAGCTTCACCCCACAGCAGGTACGGGACACCATCGTGAACCGGTCGGTCACGGACGCGGTGGACAACCCGGGGATCGGTTCGCCGGACAGGCTGCTTCAGGTGGAGGCGGCAACGCCGGCCGTCGCGCCTGAGGTCATCCGGCTGCGGGCGCGCGCCAACAACCTCATCGTCACCGCCGACCCGAGCGGCAACTCCAGGTTGATCGCCAACCGGATCGCGAACGGCGCGTGGGAGGAGTTCGACGTGGTTGACGCGGGCGGCGGATTCGTCGGCCTGCGGGCGCACTCCAACGGCAAGTTCGTCAGCGCCGACGGAGCTGGTACCCAGCCGTTGATCAACAACCGCTCGTCGATCGGCGCGTGGGAGATGTTCAAGATCACCACGCACGACGACGGGAGCATCAACCTGCTGGCTAACGCCAACAACAAGTTCGTCACCGCTGATGACTTCGGCAAATCGCCGCTGATCGCCAACCGGGCGGTGGCCGGTCCCTGGGAGACGTTCGACCCTGCCGTACCGAACAGCGTCCTCAGCCTCGGCTCGTTCGCCAACGGCAAGATTGTCACCGCGGACGCCGGCGGTGCCGCACCGCTCATCGCCAACCGGAACAGCATCGGCGCCTGGGAGGAGTTCGACTCGGTCGACATGGGCAACGGCTTCGTTGGCCTCCGTGCTCACGCCAATGGCAAGTACGTGACGGCGGAGGCTGCGGGTACCAAGCCGCTCATCGCTAACCGGGCCGGGGTCAGCGCCTGGGAGGAGTTCCAGATCATCATCAACCTTGATGGCACGGTGAGTTTCACCGCCAACGCCAACGGCAAGTTCGTCACGGCGGAGGCCGGCGGCGCGGCACCCCTCATCGCCAGAGGTACCTCGATCGGCGACTGGCAGGAGTACGCGATCATCGCGGACTGACCGGTACAACCTCATCCGCGCCCGCCGGGCGTTCCGCTCGGCGGGCGCGGATCGTTCAGTCCAGCCAGCCCAAGGTGCGGTCCACGGCCTTGCGCCACAGCCGGTACGCGCGGTCGCGGTCGGCCGCCTGCATCGCCGGTTCCCAGCGCGCGTCCGCCTCCCACTTGGCCCGCAGTGTCTCCAGGTCCGGCCAGAATCCGATCGCGAGCCCGGCGGCGTAGGCGGCGCCGAGGCAGGTGGTCTCCGCGACGGTCGGGCGTACCACGGGCACGTCCAGCACGTCCGCCTGGAACTGCATCAGCAGGTCGCTCGCCGTCATCCCGCCGTCGACGTTGAGCAGTCGCAGATCCACCTGGGAGTCGGCGGCCATTGCATCGACCACGTCCTTGACCTGCCACGCGGTCGCCTCCAGCGCCGCGCGGGCCAGATGCGCCTTCGTCACGTACCCGGTCAGTCCCGCGATGACCCCCCGCGCGTCGGGTCGCCAGTACGGCGCGAATAGGCCGGAGAACGCCGGCACGAAGTAGCATCCGCCGTTGTCCTCGACCTGGGCGGCCAGCTCGTTGACCTCCGGCGCGCTCGCGATGATGCCGAGGTTGTCGCGCAGCCACTGGACCAGCGCACCGGTGACCGCGATCGAGCCTTCCAGGGCGTAGACCGGCTTGTCCTGGCCGATCCGGTACCCGAGCGTGGTCAACAGGCCGCGCTCGCTCGGTACCGGCGTCTCGCCGGTGTTGAGCAACAGGAAGGAACCGGTGCCGTAGGTGCACTTCGCCTGCCCGGGATCGAAGCAGGTCTGCCCGAACAGCGCGGCGGACTGGTCGCCGAGGGCGCTGGCGACCGGTACCCCGCCCAGGTCGCCGCGTGCCTCGCCGTAGACGTGCGACGACGGCAGGATCTCCGGCAGCATAGCCCGCGGTATCCCGAACGCGTCCAGGAGCGCCGGATCCCAGTCCAATGTGGACAGTGACATCAGCATGGTGCGGCTGGCGTTCGTCACGTCGGTGGCGTGCCGGCCGGTGAGCTGCCAGATGAGCCAGGTGTCGACGGTACCGAAGAGCACCTCGCCCTGTTCCGCCCGCTTGCGCAGGCCCGGCAGCTCGTCGAGCAGCCAGCGGATCTTCGGCCCGGCGAAGTACGTGGCGAGCGGAAGCCCGCAGGTCTCCCGGAACCGGTCCGGCCCGCGGTCGCCGGCCAATTCCCGGATGATCCGGTGGGTGCGGGTGTCCTGCCACACGATTGCCGGATGCACCGGCTCTCCGGTTGCGGCGTCCCACAGCAGCGTGGTCTCCCGCTGGTTGGTGATCCCGATTGCGGCCAGGTCGGCGCGGGAGAGCCCGGCCTTGTCGAGCGCGCCCCGGGTGACCACTGCGACGTTGTGCCAGATCTCGGTCGCGTCGTGTTCGACCCACCCGGGCCGGGGGTAGATCTGCCGGTGCTCGCGCTGGTCGAGCGCGACGATCCGGCCGTCGGCGTCGAAGACGATGCACCGGCTCGAGGTGGTGCCCTGGTCGATCGCGGCGATGTATGCGGACGTCACCCGGACAGTCTGCCAGCCGGCCAGACGTCTCGTAGCTCGTGTCCGCGGAGCCCTGTTCACGGGCCACTGTGGACAGTCGCAGGAGCGGATCGGGCCGTCCGCGCCGACGGTGCGCGAGAACGCGTGGAGACCAGCGGCTGCTCGGGCATCTGATGGTCCTTCCGCTTGACCTGGCTCTCAGAGCCCTTAACTGGAACCATTCCAGAAAGAACGCCAGGTACTGCCGAATGGCGGATGTCGTCAACCCGACACGGGATGGTCCACGCGGGTGATCGCCCGTACCCTGCAGCCCGAGTCCCGGGGGCGAGGGGTGCGGGTTTGACGGTCGTCGAGACCAGGATGAGTGTGTGGGAGGCGCTGGCCGGGCGCGCTCCCGGTACGCCGCTGGCGCCGGCCGACCCGGGACTGTGGGCTGCCGTCGCCGAACGGCTCAACCCGGCCCGGGCCAGGCCCATGCTGCGCTCCGGCATCGAAGAGGCGCACCTGGTCAGCGTACGCGGGGTCGGGTACGTGATGCTGCGCTCTCCCGACGGTACCGACGATCGCCGCCTTGCTGCTCCGGCTCAAGCGCCGGCCCACGACGCCTGTTACCTGCGCCTGGCCCCCGACGAGCTGGCACTGGCCCACCTGATGGACGGCACGCGGACGGTGGCCCGGCTGGTCGCGGAGTTCGCCCGGATCACCGGCCGGCTCGCGCCCGACCAGGTGACCCGCGTGGTTGCCGACCTGGCCGCCAACCGGATGCTCGAAGAGCTGCCGGTGGATGCGTTCCACCCGTTGCAGCGGATCCGGCGGCGGCCGTGGCCGATCCGGCTCGGGCGCGGCCTGCTCGCCGCCGCCCGCGGCCAGCGGCTGGTCCTCGCCCGGATCGACCCGCTCGTCACGTTCCTGTACAAGGCGGGTGGTCGGCTGCTGTTCACCCGGGTGGTCGGGGTTCTGCTCGGCCTGGTGGCGCTGGCGGGCCTCGCGACCTTCGTCTGGACCTGGGCGCTCGGCAGCCAGCCGGTGTTCCTGACCCACGGGTCGTACGCCGCCGGCGCGCTCGTCCTGCTCGGCCTCAACGTGCTCGCCCTGGCCTGCCACGAACTCGGGCACGCGCTGGCGACCAAACACGCCGGGCGGCGGGTACCGGCCGCCGGGTTCCTCGTGTACTTCGGCATCCCGTCGGTATTCGTCGATACCACCGACGTGTGGATGGCCGGGCGGCGGGCGCGCCTGCTGACCACCGCCGCCGGCCCGGCGACCGGCCTGGTCCTGGCCGGCGCGGCCCAGCTGGTCACCCTCGCCTACCCGCCGCTCGCGCCGTGGACCTTCAAGCTGTCGTTCGCGTGGTACCTCAACGTCGCGTTCAACCTCAACCCGTTCCTCGCGCTCGACGGCTATTACCTGTTGATGGACTGGGTGGAGGTGCCGAACCTCCGGGCCCGCGCGATCGCCTGGCTCGCCGCGCGGGTCCGCCGCCGCCCGCCGAAGTTCGGCGCGCTGGACCGGGAAGGCCGGCTCGTCGCGCTGTACGCCATGCTCTCGCTGGTCTGGCTGGTCATCGCGGTCAACCTGGCCTACCGCATCTACCTCGACCGGGTCGGTGGCCTGTTGACCGGGCTGTGGCGGGCCGGCTGGCCGCAGCGCGTGCTGCTGCTCGCGGTGGTCGCCGGGCTGGCCGCACAGCTGGTGTACGTCGCCACGGGCTGGGTGGGCCGGCGCTGGCGCCGGTTCCGCGAACGCCTCGGCGAGCGCTCGGTCGCCGCGGACACTCCGCGGCGCTTCGACGCGCTGCGCGCCTCGGCGCTCGGCGGGCTGCCTCCATCGGCGCTGGCAGCCCTCGCCGCCGACGCCCGGTGGGTCCGGCCGCGGACCGGCGAACAGCTCGTCTTCGCGGGTGCGGCGCAGCCGTCGGTCTACGTGGTTGTGGACGGTGCGCTGGAGGGCCGGCGGCCAGGCGACCCGGGCGGCTGGGTGCGGGAAAGGATCGGGGCCGGTGGGGTGATCGGGCTCGCCGCCGCGCTGACCGGTGCGCCGTCCGCACTCGCGTGGCACACCGCGGGTACCCGGCTCCTCGCGATCCCGCCCGCTTCGGTCGCTTCGGCAATTGGCCCGGTACCCGGACCGCCACCGGCCGAGCGTGCCGAACTGGAGCAGATGTTCGACCGCACGATCGCCCTCTCCACAGTGTCCACAGAGGACAGACTCGGGCTCGTCGCGGCGTCGCGGGCGGTGACCCTGCCCCCGGGCGGGAAGCTGACGCTGCCCGGTGCGCAGGATGCCGCGATCGTCGCCTCCGGGGTACTGGTCCGGCCGGACGGGGTGGACTTGCGGGCCGGTACGCTGATCGGCCCGTTCGGGGTACCGCCCGCGGGGTCGCTCGGCGAGGCACGGACCCCGGTCCGGCTCTGGATCCTGCCCGCGCTCGGTGGGCTGCCGTTGCTGCTCGGCTCCGGCGGTACCGAGCCGGTACCGTTCGGGCCGGGCATCGCTCCGGTGTCCGGGGTACACCCGCCGGCCGGGTACCCGCCGCTGGCCGGTCCGCCGGGCGCACCGCCGTCCACTGTGGACGGTGATCGGGACCGGCGGTTCGAGCGGAAGCTGTGGTGGCTGCTGATCCTGCTGCTGCTCTTCGCACTGCTGCTGACCGGCAGCAGCCTGCTGCCCGGCCCGGCGTGGGGCGAGATGCCGGAGGACCGGGCGCTGCTGCACGTCGACCGGGGCACCGTATCAGTCCTCGTCAACGGCGCACCCCGCGTTCTCGGCGCGGGTGACGACTACTACGCCGGGCGCGGTGACGAGGTGACGGTCGGCGACCGCGCGCTGGCGACGCTCACCTTCCGGGGCGGCGGATACACCGTCCTGTGTGGAGGGTCGAGCATCGGCGTCGGCGCGCTGTCCTCGGTGGGGCGCCCGATCGAGGTGTCCGGCGCTCTCGACCTGCTCGGCGGGCGGCTGCTCGCGAACACCGCCAGTACCTCCAGGGCCTTCCGTCCGCTGCGCCTGCGCGTCGGGCAGCTCGCCAACGAGGGCGCGGCGCGGTTCGCCGTGGCGGGACGGGACGTGACCGTCGCTGCCGGCTCGGTCAGCCTCGACGGCGCCGAAGTGCCCCCCGTCGGCGGCGACCTGGCCTGTGGCGCCGGCCAGCTCGGCGCGATCCCGGTACCGGACACCAGCCCGTCGCCGTCGGACCCGGCGTCCCCGAGCCCATCGCCGTCGGATTCGGCGTCGCCGTCGCCGAGCCCGTCGCCGTCGCCGAGCGCCGGTACACCGACCCCGACGCCCACGAAGACGCCGAGCAAGGGGCCGAGCAGTACGCCCACCACCGGCCCGCCGCCCCCGCCGGACACCACGCCACCGGTGGTCGGCGCCGGGTTCGCCGATCGCAACACGAGCCAGCCGATCTACGTCGTCAACCCCAAGGGCGTGCCGTGTAACGGGAACGGTCCGACCACGACCGGGGTACACGTGACCGTGACCGACCCGGACAACGGGCCGCAGGCGCTGCACGTCACCATCACGTTCATGGTGGCCGGTGGGACGGTCATCACGAAGCCGCTCGCGATGTCCTGGGGCGGCAAGTACTTCGACGTCACGCTCGGCCCGATCAGCTCCACGCTCAATGCCGCCGGGTCCGTCGAGGCCGACGTGGTCGCCACGGACCCCGCCGGCAACAAAGCCACGAACCACCTTTACCGGTTGACCTGGCTCGACAACTGTCCCATTCCTTAGGAGCACCATCTTGTTGTGTTGGTTCTGCGCCAAGGCGGCCCGCGGGAGCTGCCGGTTCTGCAGTCGCGGGTTGTGTGAGGACCACGCGCGCTTCGGGCCGTTCCTGCTGGAGGTGCACCGGTCGGAGAAGCGGGGCCGGGCCGAGGGCCTGGTCGTCGAGGACGCGGTGTTGTGTGGCACGTGCCGGCCGCGGCCGCAGCCGGTACCCATGCCCGAGCTCGACTAGGGGGAGCACGACGATGAGTGACTTCGACACGGTGCTGGAGCGGCTGGTGACCGATCCCGCGTTCGCCCGCGCGCTGGCCGCGGACCCGGCTGCGGCACTTGCCGGGTACCGGCTCGACGCCGACGAGGTGGCACTGCTGCGCTCGCAGGTCAGCGCCGGCGACGGCGGCAACCGCTCGGTCGAGGAGCGCACCAGCAAGGCGAGCATGGTAGGGCTGCTCGGGTCATTGGGCGGGCTGGGTATCGGCCACGGAAACGCGACGGCGGTGGGGCGGGACCTCGCACCGCATCCGCACGGGCAGTTCGCGCCCGACGTCCAGGCCGGGTTCGCGCCGAACGACTCTGCGCCCAACCCCTACGACGCAAACCCTTACGGCGCAAGCGCTGCCGGGGAGGCGGCGCACCCGACCGACCAGCCGCCGACGGACTACCACGCGCGGATCGACGCGGACGGCGACGGCCGCTGGGACCGGTACACCGCGGTACGGCACGCCGACGGCAGCGTCGACGTGTTCGAGGACCGCAACGGCGACGGCCGGATCGACTTCGCCGGCCACGACGCCAACGGCGACGGCATCCTGGAGAGCGCCGACTACGACGAGAACTTCGACGGCACCATGGAAACCCACACGGAGGACAAGAACGGGGACGGCTGGATGGACACCCGGCGGGTGACCGGGCAATGAGCCCGGCGCGGGCTCTTCCGCCGGGATGAGGTCGCCAGCGTGACACGATGATCCTGTGTCCGGTGGGCCGGTGGCTTTCGTCCTCGGTGGCGGTGGGGTGCTCGGCGCCGTCGAGGTCGGGATGCTGCGCGCGCTGCTGGAGTACGGCATCCGGCCGGATCTGGTCGTCGGTACCTCGATCGGGCCGGTGAACGGCGTCCTGGCGGCCGCCGACCCGAGCCCGGCGCTCGACGCCGCACCCGATCGAGTGGCTCTACCGCTGGTGGGCCCGCTTCGACGCGTGGATCGAGGAAACCGGCGCGCCTCACGGGACTACGACGACCGGCCAGCGCTTGGCTCGCACTAGGCGGGACCCGGTCGACCCGATGAGCCGGTGGCCGATGCCGGTGGATGCGCCGACGACCACCATGTCCGCGCGGACCTCGTCGGCGGCGCGGCTCAGTTGGAGGTACGGGTCGCCGTGCCGGTACAGGAAGACCGCGGAGATCCCGAGATCCTGGGCGCCCCGGTGGACCTGCTGGCGCAGGTCGGCGGCCAGCGCTTCACAGGTCTGCGCCTGCGCCAGAGCCAGGCTGGGCCCACCGACCGGTACCCACGCCGCCGGGGCCGCCACGAACACGACGACCAGCCGGGCGTGCTGGCGCCGGGCCAGCCCGCCGGCGAAGGCGGCGGCGCGCATCGAGGTGTCGGTACCGTCGACGCCGACCATGATCACGGACGGCCCGTCGGTACCGCCGTCCTCTGCGGCCCAACTCATCGAGCTTCCACGCCGATCCCGCTCAATCGAACGCAATCCATGCTACCCGGCAGGGGAATAATCGCCCGGCTTGCTGGGCAAGAGCCTAGTTGAGCATGACTAGACTGGTTCGCGGATCAGCAGGGTGGCGAGGCTCATGGTTTCTCCGGCGGCGGCCTGATGGCCGCGACGTCCACCCCGGTGGCCCATGCGGGCGGTGGGGTGCAACTCAGCCACCGCCAGGTCCTGGAGGTGCTGTCCGGGCTGATGCTCGGCATGTTCCTGGCCGCGCTCGACCAGACGATCGTCGCCTCGGCGATCCGGACGATCGGCGATGACCTGCACGGGCTGAGCATCCAGGCGTGGGTGACGACGGCGTACCTCATCACCGCCACGATCACCACGCCGCTGTACGGCAAGCTGTCCGACATCTACGGGCGCAAACCGTTCTTCCTGGCCGCCATCACCATCTTCATCATCGGGTCGGCGGCATGCGCGTTCGCCCGGTCGATGTACATGCTGGCCGCGTTCCGGGCCGTACAGGGGCTGGGTGCGGGCGGCCTGTTCTCCCTGGCGCTGGCGATCATCGGAGACATCGTGCCGCCCCGCGAACGGGCCCGGTACCAGGGGTACTTCCTCGCGGTGTTCGGTACCTCCAGCGTGCTGGGGCCGGTCATCGGCGGGTTCTTCGCCGGTACCCACCAGATCCTGCACGTGACCGGCTGGCGCTGGGTGTTCCTGGTCAACGTGCCGATCGGGTTCGTGGCGCTGGCCGTCGTGGCCAAGGTCCTCAACATCCCGCACACCCGGCGCGACCACCGCATCGACCTGTTCGGGGCGCTGGCCATCACGGTGTGCCTGGCGCCGCTGCTGACCATCGCGGAGCAGGGTCGCACCTGGGGCTGGACGTCGCACCGCGCGATCCTCTGCTACGCGATCGGCGGGGTGGGCCTGGTCGCCTTCATTGTCATCGAGGCGCTGGTCGGCGAGGACGCGCTGATCCCGCTGCGAATGTTCCGCAACACCACGTTCAGCCTGACCTCGATCATCGGGTTCGTGATCGGCATGGGCATGTTCGGCGGCCTCATCTCGCTGCCGCTGTACCTGCAGATCGTGCGGGACGCGACGCCGACCAGGTCCGGTCTGCTGCTGTTGCCGCTGACCGCGGGCATCATGCTCGGCTCGGTCGTCTCCGGCCAGCTGATCAGCCGGACCGGGCGGTACAAGATCTTCCCGATTCTCGGCAGCGCACTCATGATCGGCGGCATGTGGCTGCTGCACACCGTCGGCGTGGCCACGCCGTTCTGGCGTACCAGCATCTACATGGCGGTCTTCGGCTTCGGGCTGGGCAACGTCATGCAGCCGATCACGCTGGCCGTGCAGAACGCGATGCCGCCGCGGGACATCGGCGTGGCCACGTCCTCGGCGACGTTCTTCCGGCAGATGGGCGGCACCGCCGGTACCGCGCTCTTCCTCTCGGTGCTCTTCTCCACGGTCGGCGACAAGATCCGCGACGCCTTCCAGACCGCCGCGCAGACCCCGGCGTTCCAGGCCGCGGTGCGGGACCCGGCGGTGACCTCGAACCCGGCCAACGCGCCGGTCCTGCAGGCCCTGCGCGGCGGCGGCCGGGTGACCGACTCCGCGATCAACGACACCTCGTTCATCCAGCACCTCAACCCCGTGCTCGCCGACCCGTTCAAGGTCGGCTTCTCGCAGGCGATGGACTTCGTCTTCCTGCTCGGCGCCGCGGTCCTGGTCGTCGCGTTCCTGTTCACGCTGTTCCTGCCGCAGATCCCGCTGCGTACCCAGTCCGCCATGGCCGCGCGGGAACCCGCCTCGCCGCTGGGGGAGCGGCCGGGCATCGACCCGATCGGCCCGCCGGCGGCGGACTCCGAGCCGACCGGGGCGCCGGCTGCCGTCAAACCCGATGGACGGGCAGGCCCCGGCGCCGGGCTGAGCAACCACGCGGTGCTCACCGGCCGGGTCACCGGACCGGACCAGCGGCCGCTGGCCGGTGCGATCCTCACCGTCACCGACTTCACCGGCCACCAGGTCATCCGCGGCCACGCCGACCCGGACGGCCGGTACCGCCTCGACCTGCCCACCGGCGGCACCTACCTGCTCATCTGCGCCGCCGAGGACCACCAGCCGACCGCCTCGACCGTGGTCGTCGCGTCCGGCGAGGTGCACCGCGACGTCACCCTCGTCGGGGCGGGCGTCGTCGAGGGCCGGGTACTGCGCCAGGGCGGCGAGCCGATCGACGGCGCGACGGTGACCCTGACCGACGCCCGGGGCGAGGTGGTCGCCGGGGCGGTGACCGGCGCGGACGGCGGGTACGTCATCGCCGACCTGTACCCCGGCGAGTACACCCTGATCGCCACCGCCGCCGGTACCCGGCCCAGCGCGCGGGTGGTGGAGCTGAACGGGGCCGGCGCGTACCGCGCCGATGTCGTCCTGCCGACCAACGGCGCGATCTCCGGCACGGTACGGGCGGCCAGTTCGGGCCGGCCGGTACCGGAGGCGTCCGTCACGCTCGTGGACAGCGCGGGCGAGGTGGTCGCGTCCACGGTCACCGGCGAGGACGGCCGGTACGGGTTCGCGGATCTGCTCCCCGGGGCGTACACGCTGACCGGGAGCGGGTACCCGCCGGTCGCCATGCGGGTCGAGCTGGAGAGCGACCGCACCGACCATCACGAGGTCGTGCTGGGCACGCCCCGCCACGCCGTACGGGCGCAGCCACCCGAGGACGACGAGGTCGCGACGCCGGCCGAGAGCACCGCGGCCGAGGCCGCGGCCGGCGAAACATGACCGATAGGCTGGCGGTGTGCGCCGCTTCCTGACGCCCCGCTGGCTGCTGCGGCATGCGGCCCTGGTCGGCCTGGTCGCGGCCTTCCTCGCGCTGGGCTGGTGGCAGGTGGGCCGGGCGCGCGGTGGCAACGTGCTCAGTTACGGGTACGCCGTGGAGTGGCCGGTCTTCGCGCTGTTCGTCATCTTCGTGTGGACCCGGGAGGTGCGGGCCGAGCTGCGCGGCGGTGCGGTCCCGCCTCCGCCGCCGTCCGCCGTTCCCGAGGATCTGCGGATCGAGGTACCCGTCCGGCGCTCCGCCACGATCGAGGACGACGCCGAGACGCGCGCCTACAACGAGTACCTGGCCTGGCTGAACGAGCACCCCGACGCCCGGCCGCGCGACTACGCTAACCGGCCGGATTCCGGCGCAGCCTGATCCACCGGTACCCGTACCGGCCCAGCTCCAGCGCGGACAGCCCGTCGACCGGCTGGTCGGGCTGGTCGCCGAACACCTGGTTCGGGTGGTCGGCCTCATCCTCCAATGTGGACAGATCGACGGTACCCGGCGTCTCGCCGAGGTTGTGCAGGAACAGCATGCTGCCCGGCGGCCCGTCGGCCCGGTGCGCGAACACGCCGGGCGGCAGCTTGACGTCGATCGGGGTACACGTGCCGGCGCCGACCTCGGGGCTCTCCCGCAGCGTGTGGATCATCCGCTCGAACCAGGCCAGCAACGAGGTCGGGTCGTGCCGCTGGTCGGTGACGTTGACCTTCTCGAAGCCGTACTCGCCGCCGGATACGACCGGCCGCACCGGATTGTCCCCCGTGGTGAACCCGCCGTGCGGCTCCGCCGACCACTGCATCGGGGTACGGATGGCCTGCCGGTCGGGCAGCGACAGGTCCTCGCCCATCCCGATCTCCTCGCCGTACCGCAGCACCGGGGTACCCCGCAGGGTGAACTGCAGCGAGTACGCCATCTCCACCCGGGCCCGGTCGCCGCCGAGCATCGGGGCGAGGCGGCGCCGGATCCCCCGGTCGTACAGCCGCATCGCCGGTTCCGGGCCGAACCGCGCGAAGACCTCGTCGCGTTGCTCGGCGGTCAGCCGGGACAGGTCGACTTCGTCGTGGTTGCGCAGGAACGTGGCCCACTGCGCGCCCGGTGGCAGGCTCGGCGTGGTGCGGACCGCCTCCAGGATCGGCTCGGGGTCCTGCCGGGCCAGCGCGAGGATCAGCCGGCCGTTGAGCATGAAGTCGAACAGCATGTGCAACCGGTTGGCCGAGCCGCCCTCGTCGCCGAGGTACCGGACGAGCTGGTCGGGCTCCACGTTCGCCTCGGCCAGCAGCAGGGAGTCGCCGCGCCGCCAGGAGGTGTGCTGGCGCAGGGCGCTGAGGAACTCGAAGTCCTTGGGGGAGTTGGGGTTGCCCGGTTCGGTCAGCTCGATGACGAACGGCGCCGCGTCGATGCGGAAGCCGGCGACGCCGAGCTGGAGCCAGAATCCCATGATCTTCTTGAGCTCCGCCCGGACCGCCGGGTTGGCCACGTTCAGGTCCGGCTGGAAGTCGTAGAACCGGTGGTAGTACCAGGCTTTCGCGCGCTTGTGGTACGTCCACGTGTCGTGCTGCTCGCCGGGGAACACCATGCCCTGGAACCGTTCCGGCGGCTCGGACTCCGACCACACGTACCAGTCGCGGTACCGGGAGTCCGGTGTGGAGATGGCGCCGAGGAACCACGGGTGTTGGTCGGAGGTGTGGTTGATGACCAGGTCGATGATGACCCGGATGCCCCGGTTCTCCGCCTGGTGCAGCAGTTCGGCGAAGTCGCCGAGGCTGCCCAGGCGCGGGTCGACGCCGTAGAAGTCGGTCACGTCGTACCCGTCGTCGCGGCGCGGAGACGGGTGGATCGGGCTGAGCCACAGGCAGGTGACGCCCAACCGGTACAGGTAGTCCAGGCGCCCGATCAGCCCCCGGAAGTCCCCGACCCCGTCGCCGTCGGAGTCGGCGAACGTCTCCACATCCAGGCAGTAGATGACCGCCTCGTCGTACCAGTGTTCGCTCACGCCTCCGGGTTCCCGGGTCCCCGCACGCGGAAACTACCAGGTGCCCCAGCGGAACCAGGAGCGGGCGGCGCGGGTGCTGAGCAGCAGCACGTACAGCAGCGGGAGCGCCAGCCCGACGAGGACCTGGCGGTCCTGGAAGCGCCACGCGTCGTACCCGGTCGCCGCGATGCTGAGCACCGACAGCGCCAGTACCGTGATCCGCGCCCACTGCTGGCCGCGCTGCAGCGACCGCGCGATGATCAGCCACATCACCGCGACCACGGCCAGCCCGCCGGCCATCACCCACCCGGCCTGCCCGCCGACGATGCGCTCGCGGACCGCGGGCGGGATCTGGATCCGCTGCTCGTCGATGATCCGGCCGTGGCCGTAGAGCAACAGGGCGATCCCGACCGCCACGAGCAGTACCAGCAGCCCGGCCACGTACTGGAACAGCGCCACGAGGTGCACCGAGGCCGGCGCGCTGGCCCGCCGGTAGTTCGCGACCGTCGCCGGTCTGCCGTAGTACGCGGGGTAGCTCATATCCCCAGCGTGACTGGCCGGTGCAACCCCGTCCGTCACGATATGGCCGCCGTACACTGGGAGATCGCTGATGAGGAGAAGTTCGGTGACACCTTCGACGCCCGGCATGGCGCGCCATACCCGCCAGCGCGCCGAGGTGCTGGCGCTGCTCGACGGTACCGACGAGTTCCGCAGCGCCCAGCAGTTGCACGCCCAGCTCCGCTCGGCCGGCTCGGGCGTGGGCCTGACCACCGTGTACCGGACCCTGCAGATCCTGACCGACGCGGGCGAGGTCGACCAGATGCGGTTGCCCGACGGCGAGCAGCTGTACCGGCGGTGCAGCCGCAGCCAGCACCACCATCACCTGGTCTGCCGTTCGTGCGGCCGGACCGAGGAGGTGGAAGGCCCCGCGGTGGAGAAGTGGGCGGAGAAGGTGGCCGCCGAGCACGGCTTCACCGAGGTCGGCCACACCATCGAGATCTTCGGCCGGTGCGCGGGGTGTAACGAGAGTTGAAAATGGGTACGGTTTTCGTTAACGTCCAGGCATGCGCCTGCTGCTTGCGACCGCCTCCCTCGCCGCATTGACCGTCGTGGCCGGCTGCGCCACCACCGCCCCGAAGACCGCGGCCGCGCCCGGTGGCGCCACGGTCCGCGTGGTGGCGGCCGAGAACTTCTGGGGCAGCCTCGCCCAGCAGCTCGGTGGCGCCCACGCCGCGGTGACCAGCATCATCAACAACCCCGACGCCGACCCGCACGACTACGAGCCGACGGCCGCCGATGGCCGGGCCATCGCCGGTGCACAGCTGGCGGTCGTCAACGGCATCGGGTACGACACGTGGGCCGGCAAGCTGGTCGACGCCAACCCGGCCGGCGGGCGTACCGTCCTCACCGTCGGGGACCTGGTCGGCGCGAAGGAGGGCGACAACCCGCACCGGTGGTACAACCCGGACAACGTCCGCACGGTCATCGACGCGATCACCGCCGACTACAAGAAGATCGACCCGGCCGACGACGCCTTCTTCGACAGCCAGCACGACACCGTGCTCAAGACCAACCTCAAGGGGTACTTCGACGCGATCGACCAGATCAAGTCGGCGTACGCGGGTACCCCGGTCGGCGCGTCTGAGTCGATCTTCGCGATGCTGGCTCCCGCGCTCGGCCTGAAGCTGCTCACCCCGGAGAGCTTCCTCAACGCGATCAGCGAGGGCAACGACCCGACCGCGGCGGACAAGGCCACCGTCGACGCGCAGATCAGGAACCGGCAGATCAAGGTGTACGTCTACAACAGCCAGAACGCCACGCCCGACGTGCAGGCGCAGGTCGCCGCGGCGAAGGCGGCCGGCATCGCGGTGACGACGATCACCGAGACGCTGACTCCGGCGGGTGCGTCGTTCCAGGACTGGCAGGTCAGCCAACTCGCCGCCCTCAAACAGGCGCTCGCCGGGGCAACGGCAAAATGACCCGGATGACCGCAGCCCGCCCGGACCCCGCCGTCCACCCGCAGGCCGTCCGCCCACCGGCCGCGCCCCCCGCACTCGTCGACGTGCGGGAAGCCGCCGTGGTGCTCGGCGGGCGGACGATCTGGTCGGACGTGACCGCCACGATCGGCGCCGGGGAGTTCGTCGCGATCCTCGGGCCCAACGGGGTCGGCAAGTCCACCCTGCTCAAGGCGATCCTCGGGCTGATCCCGCTGGCCGCGGGGCAGGTCCGGCTGCTCGGCGGGTCGGTCGGTGGGGCCCGCCGCGAGGTCGGGTACCTGCCCCAGCGGCGCAGCTTCGACGCCACGCTGCGGGTACGCGGGTGGGACGTGGTCCGGTTGGGCCTCGACGGGGACCGCTGGGGCCTGCCGCTGCCCGGCCGCCGGTCACGGGCCGCTCAGGCGCGGGTACGGGAACTGGTCGGCCTGGTCGGCGCGGATGCCTACGCGCACCGCCCGATCGGTCAGCTCTCCGGTGGCGAGCAGCAGCGGCTACTGATCGCGCAGGCGCTGGCCCGCCGGCCCCGGCTGCTCATGCTCGACGAGCCGCTGGACAGCCTCGACCTGCCGAACCAGGCCGCCGTCGCCGCACTGATCAGCCGGATCTGCCGTACCGAGGGCGTGGCCGTCATGATAGTCGCCCACGACGTGAACCCGATCCTGCCGTACCTCGACCGGGTGATCTACCTCGGCCACGGCGGGGCGGTGTCCGGTACCCCCGACGAGGTCATCAACTCGCGCACGCTGACCAACCTGTACGGGACACCGATCGAGGTGCTCACCGCCTCCGATGGGCGGCTGGTCGTGGTCGGCCAGCCGGAGGCCCCGGCGTACCACACCGACCGGCACGGCGCCCAGTGACCTTCTCCTGGAACCTGGCGCTCGACATCCAGGAGATGTGGTCGTACCCGTACATGGTCAACGCCTTCCGCGCCGGTACCGTCGTCGCGGTGCTCGCCGGGCTCGTCGGCTGGTTCATGGTGCTGCGCCGGCAGACCTTCGCCGGCCACACGCTGTCGCTCATCGGCTTCCCCGGCGCGGCCGGGGCGGTGTGGCTGGGCCTCGGCGCCGCCTCCGGGTACTTCGCCTTCTGCCTGGTCGCCGCGCTCGTGTTCGCCGCGCTGCCGGTGCGCGGGTTCGGTGAAGAGTCCGCCGTCATCGGCACGGCACAGGCGTTCGCGCTGGCGGCCGGGATGCTGTTCGTCTCGCTGTACAAGGGGTTCCTCAACAGCACCACCGCGCTGCTGTTCGGCAGCTTCCTCGGGATCACCGCCGGCCAGGTGCTGGCCCTGACCGTCTTCGCCGGCCTGGCGCTTCTCGTGCTCGGCGCGCTCGGGCGGCCGCTGCTGTTCGCCTCGATCGACCGCGACGTCGCCCGCGCCCACGGCGTGCGGACCCGTGCGCTGGACGTCGCGTTCCTGCTTCTACTCGGGGCCAGCGCGGCCGAGGTCAGCCAGATCACCGGCGCGCTGCTGGTCTTCGCGCTGCTGGTACTGCCGCCGGCCACCGCGCAGCGGATCACCGCCCGGCCGGTGGCCGGCCTGCTGCTGTCGGTACTGCTGGGCCTGGTCGTCGTGTGGGTCGCGCTGTTCGTCGCGTACTACTCGCCGTACCCGATCGGCTTCTGGCTCACCACGTTCGCGTTCGGGCTGTATGCGCTGACGTTCGTGCGGCCTCGCCTTGCCGGGGTACCGGCCTGATGTTCCTCGAGTACGCCTTCATCGCCGGTACCGCCGTGGGGTTGTCCGCGGGTCTGGTCGGCTACTACCTGGTGCTGCGCGCGCAGGTCTTCACCACCGACGCGCTGTCGCATGTCGCGTTCACGGGTGCGCTGGCCGCGCTCGCGTTCGGCCTGGATGCCCGGCTCGGGCTCTTCGCGGTGACCGTCGCCGTCGCGCTCGGGATGGCGACGCTCGGCCCGCGCGGCCGTCCGGACGACGTGGTGATCGGCGGGGTGTTCGCCTGGATCCTCGGGCTGGGCGTGTTCTTCCTGGCGCTCTACACCCGCACGCGCAGCGGCGGCAACGGTACCGCCAGCGTCAGCGTCCTGTTCGGCTCGATCTTCGGCCTCGACGCCGGCCGCGCCCGGCTCACCGCGCTGATCGCCGGCGGCGTCTGCCTGCTGCTCCTGCTCGCCGCCCGGCCGCTGCTGTTCGCCAGCCTCGACGAGGCCGTGGCCGCCGCCCGGGGGGTACCGGTGCGGCTGCTCGGGTTCGGTTTCCTCGCCCTGGTCGGGATCACCACCGCCGAGGCCACCCAGGTGGTCGGCGCGCTGCTGATCCTCGGCCTGCTGGCCGCCCCGGCGGGTGCGGCGACGCAGTTGACCACGCGGCCGCTGCGCGCGCTGGGCCTGTCCGCCGGGATCGCGGTCGGCAGCGTCTGGCTCGGCCTGGCCATCGCGTACCTCCTTCCGGAGGTGCCGCCCAGCTTCGCGATCCTCGCCGTGGCGACCCTGGCCTACCTGGTCGCCGCCGGTACCCGCCGGGTCCGGAGACCGGGAGGCGCAGGTCTGCCGTCGGGCTCCGCTTCGCGCTTTCCATTTGACCCGCTCAGCTGGGGGCGGGGCCGGTGGTGAGGGTGGCGACCAGCGCGACCGCCTCGTCGACGACGAGGTCCAGCGGCGTGCTCTGTCCGGCGGTCCAGGCCGCCGCGAGGGTACCGGTGTCCAGCGCGGCATTCAGCGCCGCCAGCGCCGACTCCCGCTCCGCCATGGCGTCCCCGAGGTCGGGTAGGCGGTGCCGGGTCCGTAGCCCCTCCGCCGCGCCGAGCAGCCGCGCGGCCAACTCGGCGACATCGGCCGATTCGGCCTCGCCGGGCTCGTGCCGGGCGAGCAGGTACCCCAGCGCCTCCAGCGAGATCGCGAGGTCCTCGCGGTCGCCGACTCCGTTGCGCAGGGCCAGCGCCGCGGCCACGAGGCCCAGCGCCGCCGGCTCGTCGCCCTCCCGCGCGGCCACCCGGCCGAGCAGGTGCAGCGCCATCGCCTCGCCGAACACGTCGCCGAGGGTACGGCTGAGGACGAGGCTCTCTTCGAGGTGGACGCGGGCGCCCCGGGGATCGTCGCGGGTGAGCAGGATCTCGCCGAGGCACAGCAGCCCGAGCATGATGCCCCGGGTGTTGCCCTGCTGCCGGTCCAGCTCCAGGCAGCGGTGGGCGTGGTCGCTGGCCGTGTCGACGTCGCCGGTACGTAGGGCCAGCCGGGTGAGGTTGCCGTGCGCGACCGCCATCCCGAGCGTGGCGCCCTGCTCCTGGCAGATGGCCAGGCTGTCGGTGAAGAAGCCGCGCGCGGCGGGGTAGTCGCCGGCGGCGAACGCCGCGATGCCCAGCGCGTTGCAGGCCTGGGCGGCCGTGTGCGCGTCGCCGGCGGCCCGCGCCCGGTGCAGGCTCTCCTGCGCCAGCGCGTACCCGCTCTCGTGGTCGTCCTGCGCGCCGGCCAGCACGGCGGCGGCGTGCAGCAGTTGGGCGCGCATCCGGTCGGACAGCGGTACCTCGGCGGCGAGCAGGCCGGCGAGCCATTCCCGGCCTTCCCCGATGTGCCGGCCGGTGCGCCAGAAGCGCCACAGGCCGAGCCCGATCCGGCCGGCCGGTACCGGCTCGGCGCGCTGCACGGCCCGGCTGAAGGCGGCGCGCAGGTTCGGGTACTCGAGCTCGATCCGGGCGGTCCAGGTCACCTGCTCCGGCCCCATCATCTCGGCCCCGGCCTGCTCGGCGAGGTCGGCGTAGTACTCGGCGTGCCGCCGGTACGCCGTCTCCGCCGCCCCGGTCTCGACCAGCCGCTCTCTCGCATAGGTGCGGATCGTCTCCAGCGTCGAGTAGCGGGTACTGTCCGGGCCGTCCGGCTCGGCCTGTACCAGGTTCTTGTCGACCAGGCTCTCCAGCCGCTTGGCCAGGTCGCCGCTGTCGGACAACCGCCGCTTTGCTGGTCCGGCCCAAGTGCCGGCCCACGACGGGTACACCGACAGCAGCGCGGAGAGCTCGAAGCCGCCGGCGAAAACGCCGAGCCACTGCAGCAGGTCCCGGGTACCGGCGTCGAGCAGGTTCACGCTCCAGTCGATGGCGCCGCGCAGGGTCTGTTGCCGCTCCGGCCGGTCGCGGGCGACGTCGCCACCGAGGTCGAGGTGGCTGGACAGCTCGGCGAGCATCTGCTCGGGCGAGAGCGTGTCCACGTGCGCGGCGGCCAGCTCGATGGCCAGCGGCAGGCCGTCGAGCCGCCGGCACAGCTCGACGAGGGTGGCCAGGTTCTCCATGGTGACCGCGAAGTCATACGCGGCGGCCCGGGCCCGGGTGTTGAACAGCGCGAGGGCCGGGGAGGTGGCCAGGGCTCGCTGCGGGGCAACCGATCCGGTACCGAACACGCCCGGGTCGGGCAGCGCCAGCGGTGGTACCCGGTACACCTGCTCGCCGTACACGCCGAGCCGTTCCCGGCTGCATACGAGTACCCGGACGTTGGGCGCGGCGGCGAGCAGTCGGGCCATCAGCGGCGAGGAGCTGACCACGTGCTCGTAGTTGTCGATGATCAGCAGCAGCGACCGGTCGGCGAGGTGCTCGAGTACGGTGGCGGCCAGCGGCTGCCCGGGTACCTCGGCGACGTCGAGCGCCTGCGCGAGGAACGGCACCACGAGGTCTGCGCCGGTGGCTTCGGCCAGCGGCACGAACACCGCGCCGTCGGCGAACCGGTCCGCGACCGCCGCACCGACCGCCAGCGACAGCCGGGTCTTGCCGATCCCGGCCGGCCCGAGCAGGGTCACCAACCGGCGTTCCGCCAGCAGTTGGGCAACCTGGACGGTCTCGTGCTGCCGGCCGACCAGCTCGGTGATCGGCATCGGGAGCTCGTGGCGGTGGCTGGGCCTGGCGAGCAGGGCCGGCGCGAGGGTCAGGGCGCCGCTCTCGCCGCGTACCAGATGAACGGTGCCGGCCAACCGGTCCAGCTCGCGCTGCGCGCGGGCCGGAAGCCCGGCGCTGCGCTCGGCCATCCAGTCGACCAGCGCCAGGCTGGGCTCGGCGCCCAGCGTGGTGCGCAGCCAGATCCGCAGCGCGCCGGTCGACCACGGCAGCAGCTCCACCGCGTCGAGGACCGGCAGGCCGGCCGGCGGCTCCTCGGCACCGCCGGTGGTCGCGAAGATCAGCCCGAGCGGGGTACCGGCGGGCAGCCGGGCGGCCACCTCCCGGACGGCCGCCACGCCACGGTCGCCGGTACCGCGGTCGGCGACGACGAGGACGCCGGCCGGCGCGCCGAGGTTCTGGGGTACTCCGGTGGCGGCGTCGACGACCTGGAATCCGCGCAGCCGCGCGGCGTGTGCGGCGCTGTCCAGGAACCGGGTGTGCCCCGCGCCGGGCTCGCCGGCGACCCGCAGCGCGCCGCGCGGCTGCACCCGCAGGCGGGTGAGGAAGTCGTGGATGGTCGTCAGCGGGACGTCGCGCTCGAGCAGCCGGGACGAGACCGGGCGGGTGTCGGTCTCCGCGTCGTCGGCGACCGCGCAGGCGCGACCGCGCTGCTTGGCCAGGTAGTTGCGGCGGTCGGCGCAGGCGAGCAGGTCCTCGGCGTTGTCCGCATCCTTGGGGAACATGGCCACGCCGAGGCTGACCGACACAGCCAGCGGCGGCTCGCCGGGAAACTCGGAGCGGCGCACGCCCTCGGTCAGCCGTAGTGCGACCCGGACGGCGTCGGCCTCGTCGGTGTCCGGCAGCAGCAGGACGAACTCGTCCCCGCCGTACCGGAAGAGCACGTCGTACCCGCGGACCAGCTCGTTGACCCGGGCGGCGATTTGGCGGAGCACCTCGTCACCGCGGCTGTGGCCGTATGCGTCGTTGACGCTCTTGAAGTAGTCGACATCGAAGAGCATCACCGCGAGCCCGGCAGTCGACCGGGCCGCCCGGGACAGCTCCTCGGCCAGGCGCGGGGCGAGCAGCGCCCGCGTGTACGCCCCGGTGACCGGATCGATGATCCCTTCGCGCACCTCTGCGGCGTCGTCCGCCACTGTCACCTCCCTGCTCAGTCTCGCCAGATCGGCGGCCGGCCGAGCGACCTGAGCCGATCGCAGGACGGGAGTAGTTCAGTTGCCGTTCGGTTCGGGGTACCGACATTTCGTAAGCATCATGTCATCTTCGGTAGCAGACGGGGTCGGTACCGGTGCAGGAGGAGTCCTAAATGATCGGGTCCAGCCAGCTACGGCGTGCCGGCACGGCGGGACTGGGGGCGCTGGCCGCGGTCCTGGTCGCGCTCGGCGGGTTCGCACCCACGCCTGCGCACGCCGCGCCGGGCGGGTCGCCGCGCGGCCACGCCGGCGGGCACTGGCACTTCGACGGTACGGCCACCACGGTGACCGACCTGGCCCGGGTGATCGGCGCGGACCGGCTGTGGCGCGCCGGCGTCACCGGCGCCGGCGTCGGCGTCGCGCTGGTCGACACCGGCGTGGTACCGGTACCCGGGCTGCGCGCGGACCACGTCGCCAACGGCCCCGACCTGTCCCTGGACAACGGGAACAGCGACGCGCGGTACCTGGACACGTACGGGCACGGTACCCATCTGGCCGGCATCATCGGCGGCTCGGGCGACGGGTTCCGCGGCGTGGCGCCGGGTGCGACGATCACCTCGGTCAAGGTCGGCGCCTTCGACGGTGCGGTCGACGTCTCCCAGGTCATCGCCGGGCTGGACTGGGTCGTGGCGCACCGCGCCGACGATCCGAACCGGCCGATCCGGGTCGTCAACATCTCCTTCGGTACCGACGGGGTCCAGGACTCCCGGGTCGACCCGCTGACCCACGCGGTCGAGAACGCCTGGCGCGCGGGCATCGTCGTGGTCGTCGCGGCCGGCAACGGCGGTACCGGAGGGTGGCTCGCCAACCCCGCGTACGACCCGTACGTCCTCGCCGTCGGCGCCGCCGACACCCATGGCACGGTCGGTACCGGCGACGACACGGTCACCGACTTCAGCAGCCGGGGCGACGCCGCCCGGCGACCGGACCTGGTGGCTCCCGGCATGTCGATCGTGTCGCTGCGCGATCCGGGCAGCTACGTCGACGAGAACAACCCGACCGCCCGGGTCGGCGACAGGTACTTCAAGGGCAGCGGTACCTCGCAGGCCGCCGCGGTCGTCTCCGGTGCCGTGTCGCTGCTCCTTTCGGCCCGCCCGGAGCTGACTCCGGACCAGGTCAAGGCGGCACTGACCCGGGGCGCCGCCCGGCTGCCCGGTAGCGACGCCGGCCAGGGTGCGGGCGAGCTGGACCTGGCGCGGGCGCTGCTCACCCCGGTCGGGTTCGCCCAGACCCGCGGCGCCACGCAGACCTGGGCGCCCTCGACGGGTACCGGCTCGCTGGAGGCCGCCCGCGGCAGCGCGCACCTGGTGCTCGGCGGCGACGTGCTGAGCGGCGAGTTCGACCTGTGGGGCAGCTTCGACGCGTCGGCCTGGGCGCGGGCCAGCTCGGCCGGTACCGCCTGGGTCGGCGGCACCTGGATGGGGCACCAGCTGGCCGGCTCGGCCTGGACCGGTACCTCGTGGGCCGGCCGGACCTGGGCCATGGTCACCTGGCCCGGGCAGACCTGGTCCGGCATCTCCTGGTCGGGCCTGCACTGGTCCGGTGTCTCGTGGTCCGGCCACTACTGGTCCGGCCTGCACTGGTCCGGCCTGCACTGGTCCGGGCTCTACTGGTCCGGGCTGCACTGGTCGGACCAGAGCTGGGCCGGCTGACCGGAGCCGCCGTCGAGGCGAGGTGTTCCGCTGCTGTAGGTTGATCTCCCGTGCTTGGCAGGCGGCCCACATCCGCAGGGATCGCGCAAGTTCTCCGGCTGGCCGGCGGCCGCCGGTACCCCCGGGTACTAGGGTCCGGTCATGCCCCGCCTGCGCCGCCCCCACCTGCGCCGCCGCACGGTCCTCGGCGCGGCGGCCGCGGCGACGCTCGCGGCCTGCGCCAGCGGTCCGGACTACCCCGCCGGAGCGCTGCGGATCGCGTCCGGTGGGACCGGCGGCGTCTACCACGCTTACGCGGAGGGTATCGCCGCGGTGGTCCGCGATGCGCTGCCGCGGCTGCGCCCGACCGTGCTGACGACGGCGGCCAGCATCGAGAACCTGCAACTGGTCGCGGCCGGTTCGGCGGAGGTCGGGTTCACCAGCGCCGACGCGGCCGCCGACGCATACCGGGGTGCCGCGCCATTCACCGCGCCGCTGCCGGTGGTGGCGCTGGGCCGGATCTACGAAAACTACCTGCATCTGGTGGTCCGCCCGGACCGGGCGATTGCCCGGGTGGCCGACCTGCGCGGCCGGCGGCTGTCGCTGGGCGCGCCGGCTTCGGGTACCGAGCTGTTCGCGACCCGGCTGCTGCCGTTGGTGGGCCTTGACCCCGCGCGGGATCTCAGGGCCGAGCGGCTCGATCCCAACGTGGCGGCCGACGCGGTGGCGACCGGCCGGTTGGACGCGATGTTCTTCTCCGGCGGGATACCGACCGCGGCGATCGCCGACCTCGCCCACCGGACGCCGGTCGCGCTGGTCGAACTGGCCAGCTTCGTACCCGCGCTGCGCAGCCGGTACGGCGAGGTGTACGTGGAACGGACGATCCCCGCGTCGGCGTACGGGCTCGCGATGCCCACGCCCACGGTCGGGGTGTCGAACTACCTCGTGGTCGCGAATGCGATGGACGAGCGGATCGCCTACCGGGTCATCCGGGCGCTGTTCGAGCACCGCGACCGGCTCGCCGCGGCGCATCCCGCGGGGAGCGGGCTGGACCGGGGAGCGGCCATCAACACCCTTCCGCTTCCGCTGCATCCGGGTGCGGCGCGGTACTACCGGGAGGCGAAGGTCTGAGGCCGTCGTGGGCGGCCGGGCGGGTGGCGCCGTTGGCTGCCGGAAAGCGCAGCCTCGCGTCGAGGCCGCGGGGTTGGGCGGCGCGCAGTTCCAGATCGCCGCCGGAAGCCGTCACGAGGACCGTGGCGATCGGTAGCCCGAGGCCGCTGCCGTCGACGTTCTGCGCGTCCGGCGCGCGCCAGAAGCGCTCGGTCGCCTGGCGCCGCTGGGCGTCGGCAAGGCCGGGTCCGTCGTCGACCACCCGCAACTCCACCGTCCGGTCGACGGGTACAACGCCGATGTCCACCGTCGCGTCCGGCCCGGCGAACTTCAGCGCGTTGTCGATGAGCGCGTCCAGGGCCTGCCCGACCGCCGTGGGTACCGCGTGGACCGGCGCGCTGTCCGCGCCGGTACGGCGCAGGGTGATGCCGCGTTGCCGGGCCAGCGCCTGCCAGGCCGCCACCCGATCGTCCGCGGTCCTCGCCGCGTCTTCGGTCTCGACCCGGTGCTGGCCGCGCTCGGCCTTGGCGAGTGCGAGCAGCCCGTCGCAGATGCGACGCAGCCGGTCGGCCTCCTCCAGAGCCAGCCGGTGCTCGTCGCGCCCGGCCGGGTCGGCGATGAACGTACCGAGTTCCTCGACGCGCAGGCGCAATGCGGTCAACGGATTGCGTAACTGGTGGCTGGCCTGCGCGACGAAGGCGCGCTGGCGATCCAGCGCATCGGTCACGTCGTCGGCCATGGTGTTGAACGAGCGGGCCAGCCGGCGCAGCTCGGGCGGGCCGACCTCGGACAGTACCCGGGCGTCCAGAGCACCGGCGCTGATCCGGTGGGCGGTGTCGTCGAGCTGGGCGACCGGGCGCAGGATCCAGCGGGCCAGCGCGGCGGCGACGGCGACGAACACGAGCCCGGCCACCAGCCCGCCGACCGCGATTTCGAGCCAGGTACGGTCGATCGACGCCCGTAAGTTGTCCACCGGGGACAGGGTGACGATCGCGCCGACCACCTCGCCGGCGGTCGTCACCGGTACCGCGATCGCGAGTGGGGCACTCTGCCAGGGCCAGACGGTGCGGCCGGCGCCGACCCGCTCGCCGGCCAGCGCCTGGTCGAACCAGCGGCGCACCTGCGGCGTCCGGAACACCCCGGGGTCGCCGCTCACCGCGACCAGGTGGCCGTCGCGGTCGGCCAGCGCGGCGGCGATGCCGTACAGCTCGAAGTACCGGTTCAGCTCGTCGGAGAGGGTCTGCGTCTCGCCGGTACGCATTGCCGGGTCGGCCAGCGACGCGAGGCGGGCGGCGTCCACGTTGCGGTCGATGACCATCGCCTGGGTCCGGCTGGCGGCCACGTTGGCGGCGAGCGGGATCTCCAGGGCCAGCAGGACCAGGGTGAGCAGGACCAGGTACGTGCCGACGAGCCGGTACCGCATCGTCAGGCGTCCGCGCGCAACCGGTAGCCGACCCCGCGGACCGTCTGGATCAGCGCCGGATCGCCCAGCTTCCCGCGCAGCGAGGCGACGTGTACCTCGACCGTGTGCGGGCTTCCCACCCAGGTGGTCTGCCAGACGTCGGCGAGCAACTGGTCCCGGGTGACGACCGCGCCGGGACGGCGGGCGAGGGCGGCGAGCAGGTCGTACTCCTTGCGGGTCAACGAGATCTCGGCGCCGTCCGCGGTAACCCGGTGGGCGTCGAGGTCGATGGTGAGCGGGCCGATCGTGATGCCGCCCTGCCGGGCCGCCGAACGCGCCGCCCGGCGCATCACCGCGTCGATGCGCGCCTGTAGCTCGGCCATGCCGAACGGCTTCACGACGTAGTCATCGGCGCCGATGCGCAGGCCGGCGATCCGGTCCCGCTCGTCGGCCCGCGCGGTGACCGCGATGATGGCCACGTCGCTGCGGCGGCGCAGCTCCCGGCACACCTCGATGCCGTCCCGGTCGGGCAGCCCCAGGTCGAGCAGGACGAGATCCACGGGCGGGGCCGCCAACGCCTCGGCGGCGCTACCGGCGCGCAGCAGGTCGTACCCCCGGCGGCGCAGCGCGGTCTCCAGCGCGCCGGCCACCCGGACGTCGTCCTCGACCAGTAGCACCCGCATTCTCGCAGCATAGGGGCCTTTTCCTGGCCCGCGTACCCCGAGCCGGCGCAAGAGTCCCGCAAGACTTGACCCAGCGCCAACCGGTCAACTCAGGAAGCGGCGAAGAAACTCCACCAACGGCCGGTACTCTAACTTCCACATGATGTAATACACCCGATCATGTGATGAGGTTCGAGTGGACCCCGGAGGGCTACCAACGAGTCCTGGCCCCAAGGGCTCGACCCCGCCGAGGTCCACCGGGCACTGAGCGGACCAGGACCCCGGCTGCTGGAGCCGGTCGCCGACGACATGCTCTCGATCCTGGTCCACACCGCGGCCGGGAGACTCATTGAGGTCTGGCTGCAGGAGGATCCCGACGACGGCGCCCGGGCGATCTTTGTCGCGTTCGACGCCGGATTCCTCGGCAAGGCCAAGTGGACCAATGCGTTCGGGCAGGAGGAACGATGAACAGCAAGGACACCGAGGATCTCCTCGCCCGGCGGCTCGCCGGCGAGAATGTCGCCGGCGGGGAACCGCAAATCAGCTACGAGCCAATTCAGCCCACCGGCCACCCTGACGGCGACGTGAAGATCGGTAAATCACTGCGGGTACCCCTGGCAATGTTTGCGCAGATCAGCGCCATCGCCGAGCAGCGCCGGATGTCGTGGAGCGCCCTGGTAAGACAGTGGATCGCCGAGGGCCTAGCCCGTGACGCCGAGGCCGAGGTCGACCCCGTGGTCGAGCTACACAACCATCTTGACGCCGCCACCCGGGCGCTGCGGGCGTTGGAAGGACAGCGGGACGCCGCATAGGGCCCAGCGCCTTGGTTTCATCGGTCAACCTACCCGCGCAGCACCGGATGATCGTGATCCACGCCCTCGAGCTGTCCCCGCTGGGCTGAGCAGCCAGCAGCCCCAAGGGACCACCAAGTCCAGACGCCAGGGCGTGGGCCGGCCGATTCCTTCCGAGACGGCTCCCGCCTGGACAGCTTGACAGAAGCGCATAACAACGTCTTCGCTGGGCCGATCCCACGATCCCGTTCGCAGCCATGGCATGGCCTCCCGCGAGAGCGAAGCCGAACCGGCCACCGACGGTCAGTCCGATCCTGGCCAGCCGCCGTTGGATCGACGGCGTACCAGCGGCCACTTATGCGGCGTGCGTACCTCCGGCGGGAGCACCAAGGTGGGCCACAGGCGCACCAGCTAGTCGGTCCGTGCAGGTCGTCGAGGTGCTCGGCGACCTGGTACGGACGCTGGTCGGCGTATCGCGAGCCGGGTGGCGCACCACCGGGGATATCGCCAGCCATGACCACCACACCTCCTTCGCGCGTAGCAATGGCGGCCCGGCGGGTTCAACAGTAGATCATCCTACCCGTGCCGCCCGCCCGAAAGGCGGCACGAGCAGCGCGCTCAGACGCCCAGGTATGCCTCTCGGACCCGGGGGTCGTCGGCCAGCTCGGTTGCCTTGCCGGACAGCGTGATCTGGCCGTTCTCCAGGACGTAGGCCCGTTGCGCGATCTCCAGTGCGTGGCCGGCGTCCTGCTCGACCAGCAGCACGCCGGTACCCTCGGCGGCCACCTGGCTCAGCCGGGACATGATCTCCTCGACGATCACAGGCGCCAGGCCCAGGGACAGCTCGTCGATCAGCAGGAAGTCCGGCCGGCCCATCAGCGCCCGCCCGATCGCGCACATCTGCTGCTCCCCGCCGGACATCGAACCGGCCACCTGGTCCAGCCGCTCGCGCAGGCGCGGGAACAGCTCCAGCACGGTACCCATGTCCGCGTTGCGCGATCGCCAGCCGCCCAGCCGCAGGTTGTCCCGCACGGTGAGGCCGGGAAAGAGCCGGCGCCCCTCCGGTACGTGCGCGATCCCGGCGCGCGCGATCGTCTCGATCGACGCGTGGGTGAGGTCGCGGCCGTCCAGCCGGATCGCGCCCCGGGTCACCTTGACCATCCCGGTCGCGGCGCGCAGGAGCGTGGACTTGCCGGCACCGTTCGGGCCGATGAGCGCCGCGATGTCGCCGCGCGCCACGGATACCGAGACGCCGTGCAGGATCTGTACCCGGCCATACCCGGCCTGGATGTCGTCGAGGATGAACGTCATGGCGTGCTCCCGTCCTTCGCGCGCGCCGCCCGCTTGGCGAACCGGCTACCGAGGTATGCCTCGATGACCCGGTTGTCGGAGAGCACCGCCGCCGGCTCGCCCTGGGTGAGTACCTCGCCGTGGTGCAGGACGAGCACCTCGTCGGCGACCGCCGTGATCGCGTGGATGACGTGCTCGACCATCATCAGTGCCAGGCCGTCGCGGCGCAGCGAGTCGATCAGGGCGAGCGCCGGGTCGATCTCGCCGGGACGCAGCCCGGCGAGCACCTCGTCCAGCAGGAGTACCCGCGGCCGCAGCGCCAGTGCCTTGGCCAGTTCCAGCCGGCGGGCATCGGCGACCGAGAGCTCGGCCGGGGAGAGCCCGGCGGCACCGGCGAGCCCTACCCGGTCGAGCGTCTCCAGCGCCGCCTGGCGCGACGCCTGCACGGTGTGCCGGCCCCCGGTGAACATCGCCGCGACCGTAACGTTGTCCAGTACCGTCATGCCGCGGAACGGCTTGACGATCTGGAAGGTACGGGCGACGCCCGCGTGCGCCACCCGCCACGGCTTGGCGCCGGTCAGGTCGTGGCCGTCGATGAGTACCTTGCCCGCCGTCGGCCGGATGTGCCCGGTCAACAGGTTGATGGCGGTGGACTTGCCGGCGCCGTTGGGTCCGATGACGCCGAGCAGGCGCCCCGGGTACAGGTCGAGGTCCAGGTCCTTGACCGCCTGTAGACCACCGAACCGCTTGGCCAGCCCGCGGGCTGACAGTAGAGGGCTCACAGCAATCCCCGTTCGCTCCGCTGCGCGCCCCATGCGACGTCTTCCCTCGGCCCCGCGCACCGACTGCGTCGGCGCGTTGCCTCAGTCCAGACGCCGCGGCGCTCCACTACGCTCACAGCCGGTACCGCCTGACGTTTTCCAGGAGCGAGAACCGCCGGGTCCTGATCGCGTCGCTCAGGTAGTTGACGAAGCCCTGCGGCAGCAGTACCACGGTCAGGATGATGAGGCCGCCGAGGATGAACGTGTGGGCGTTGGTGTAGTTCTCCCGCAGCCACTCCGACATGTACTGCACGGCGACCGCGCCGACGATCGGACCGAGTACCGTACCGGCGCCGCCGATCATCACCATGATGACCGACAGCTCGGTGATCCTCGTGTCGAACGACGGCTCCGGGTAGATGGCCTGGATCTGGAAGGCCTGTGCCGAACCGATCGCGCCGGTCAGCGCGGCGGCACACGTGAACGCCAGCGTCTTCGCCCGCGTGGTGTTGATGCCCATCGCGGCCGCCGCGTCCTCGTCCTGGTTGACGGCCCGCAGCGCGTACCCGGCCCGGGACCGGGATACCACGATCGCGACCGCGACCACGCCGACAGCGAGCACCAGGAAGAGGATGTAGAACCCGTCGTTGCCGAGCCACTGGGTCGGCGCCTCGGGACCGAGGGCCGGGATGGTGAGGCCGCCCCCGCCGCCGGTCACCTTCGGCAGGTTGAGCACGACCTCCCGCAGGCCCTCGGCGACGCCGAGGGTGGCGATGGCGAAGTAGTGCCCTTTCAGCCGCAGCAGCGGTGCGCCGACGAGCGCGGCGAACAGCCCGGCGATCACCGCCGACAGGGCCATCGACAGCCAGAACGACACATGCAGGTGGTACATGAACAGCGCGGTGACGTATGCGCCGAGGCCGAAGAAGCCGACCTGCCCGAACCAGGGGTACCCGGTGAGGCCGCCGATCAGGTTCCACGCGGTGGCCAGCGCGACGAACATGAACACCGTGCCGACCACGCGCTCCTGGGCGGTGTACAGCTGGGTCTGCAGGGCGATCCCGGCCACCGCGCCGGCCGCGAGCAGCGCCCACGGCGCGAGCCGGCGCCACAGGGGCACGGTGGCGACCACGACCGGGGTGCGCGGCGGCGCGGAAACGTCCACAGTGGACACCATCACACCTCCACCCGGCTGGCGTAGAACGCCTTGCCGGCGATGCCCTGTGGCCGCACCGCGAGCAGTACGACCAGGAGGGCGAACGCCACGGCGTTGACCATCGTTCCGGACAGCAGCTGGCTGCCCCAGCTCATGACGACGCCGAGCACCAGCCCGCCGTAGAGCGCACCCCACATGTTGCCCAGCCCGCCGAGTACCGCGACGACGAAGCTGAACAGCGTGAAGGAGCGCGCGTCGGCCGGCGAGAACGTGCGCACCGCGCCCTCCGCCGCACCGGCCGCCCCGGCCATCGCCGCGGCGATGCCGAAGGTCAGGGCGTACACGTGCCGGGCCTTGATGCCCATCAGCCGGGCGGCGCCGCGGTCCATGCCGGTGGCGAGGATCGACAGGCCGGTCCGGCTGCGCCGCATGAAGTACACGAGCGCGACGGTCACCGCGACGGCGAGCAGCGCGGCGATCAGCTTCCCGTACGGGATGCGCACGTCGCCGGCCAACCGGAAGGAGTTCTGTGCGTAGCTGGTCGGGATCGACTGGTAGTCCGGGGTGAACCAGACGCGCAACAGGTTCTCCATGAGCATCTCCAACCCGAAGGTGAGGATCAGCGTGATGAAGATCGGTGCGTTGACGACCATGTTCACCAGGTACCGCTGGAGCAGGTACCCGAGGGCGAACAGCGCCGCGGCCGCGGGCACCATGCTGACGAACGGGTCGAGTCCGAAGGTGTCGTGCAGTTCGAGGGCCAGGTACGCCCCGCACAGCACGAATGCGCCGTGGGCCAGGTTGACCACGTTCATCACCCCCCACACGAGGGAGAACCCGACCGCCACCAGGGCGAGTAACCCGCCCTGGAGGAGGCCGTACAGCGTGGCTTGCACGAACTGGGTCATGCCGAGGCCGGCCACTTCAGCGCACCGGAGGCGGAGTCCTTGGGCCACACCGGTACCGGCTTGCCGGCCTGGATCTGGATGACCGCCATCGGCTTGGTCACGTTCATGCCCTTGTCGTTGAACTTGATCGGGCCGAAGAACGACGGGGTGTCCAGCGCGGCGAGGGCGCCGCGGACCTTGTCCGGGTCGGTGCTACCGGCCTTCTCCACCGCGAGGACGGCCGCGAGGCACGCGGCGGTCGCCTGGGCGTTCTGGTACACCGGCTGGCGGTCGTTGTACTGGGCCGCGAAGGTCTTGGCGTAGTCGGACGCGGTACCGAAGTACCTGTCGGAGCCGGCGGTCTTCGCCGTCCACTGCGAAGAACCGATGACGCCTTCGGCCGAGGTACCGAGCGTCTTGACGAAGTCGGGGATCGGCGGGGCGACCGTCTCGGCGAAGCCGCCGGTCGGCGCGACGCCCAACTCCTTGGCCTGCTTGACGATCGCAACGCCCTCGGCCAGGTGTACCGAGCCGACGATGACGTCCGGCTTCATCGGCTTGATCTTCGTCAACGCCGCCGACACGTCGGTCGTACCGTTGGGCACGTACTCCGTCGCGAGTACCTGGAAGCCGAGCGCCTTGGCCTTGTCGACGCCACCCTGGGTGGCGGTCTTCGAGAAGCCGTCGTCGGCGGAGATGAACGCGAGCGTCCTGGGCTTGGGGTCGGCCAGGTCACTGAGCGCCTGCAGCATGCTGCTCACGTACGAGGTGGCGGGCGACAGGACGGCGAACGACCGCTGGTACCCCTTGGCGAAGATCTTGTCATCGGCGCCGGCGCTGTCGACCATGACCTGCTTGTTGCGCTCGATCACAGCAGCCGCGGCCTCGGTCGGCCCGGAGCCGTACGGGCCGAGGATCAGCTTCACGCCCTTGTCGTTGTACTGGTCGACGAGCTGGGCGGAGACATCTTGCTTCGACGTGTCGTCCTGGTACTGGATGTCCAGCGTGTACTTCGTGCCGCCCGCGGTGAAGCCGCCGTTGTCGTTGATGACCTTCTTGCAGACCTCGTACCCCTCCTTGGTCAGGCCGCCTTCCTTCGCGGTGGAGCCGGTCAGCGAGATGGAGGCGCCCAGGGTGAGCACGCCGGTACCACCGCCGGCCGCGCCCGGCTCCGGGGCCTTCTTCGAACCACAGCCGGATGCGACAAGCAGCACCGCTGCCATCGCCGTACCGGCGAGTATCCGGGTCTTCATGAAATACGCCTCCATCAACGTCACGTCGTTTGCTCGGGGGTGTTGTTGGTGGACGGTAGGGAGTCCACGGCCGGTGGCCCACATCACCCAGCGGCTTCTTGACGAAGCTCAGAGCTTTCGGCTGGAGGCTTGCGGAAACCTGGAGAAACGGCAACGTGAC
>WNGL01000375.1_pt1 | contig 76926 bp, 67 predicted proteins | sample 5400591 | NCBI WGS metagenome assembly WNGL01 (sample SAMN13153377, study PRJNA577476) | soil metagenome | isolation source: 80 cm soil or saprolite under Garry oak tree replicate 1 | place: USA:California | collected 2016-06-15 | reverse complement strand
CTACGAACCAGAAGGTCGAGAGTTCGAGTCCCTCCGGGCGCACCACTTCTAACCCTTCCCATTTGTTCAAGTCAACCAGCAACCGCCACTTCAATAGCGCGTTCTTTTTCTACGGACATTACGGACGATTGGACTTTCCTGCATGAAGCCCAATCCAACTTTGTCCGCAACTTCCTGACGAAACGCGATGTCTTCCTGCACTTTGCAATACGTGTCCGTAGTCGTCTTGTCCGCGTGTTCTCAGCGCATTCAGCTACCCTTACGCCGAAAAGGAACGGACGGCCACCGGGTAGCAAGAGCGAAAAGACATCTGAAGTGAGGACACGCGGCAGGTGACGTGGTACTAGGCCAGTAGCAGGTGCCCATTCTTGATGCGATGTCTGGTACACTCCTTTCCACTCAGGGACGAAAACGGGGAGTCCTCTCTCTTGCCGATCCGTTGAAAGGAAAAACCAATGCGTACGCTAAAAGTGTTGGGAATAGTCTTGGTAACTTCACTCGTTTTATTTGCTGCTGAGAGTCCATTCAGCGGTACATGGAAACTTAACGCGGCCAAATCGAAGCTCCCGCCGCCGGGCGTCAAAAGTGAAACTGCTGTCGTCGCTGCGGACGACAATGGCCTCAAGTTCACCAACGATGTAATCGCCGCTGACGGCCAGCAGGTTAAGGTTAGTTATGAGGCCAAGTTCGACGGCAAGGACTACCCGGTTACTGGAGACCCTAGCACGGATTCGATTTCATACCAGCGTGTAAACGCAAACACGTTGAAGGGCACAGTCAAGAAAGATGGAAAAGTTGCCGGAACTTTTACGGTCACGGTCTCTAAGGACGGCAAAGTCACTACCGTCGAGTTTGTTGACAATTCTCAAGAGAAACCCGTAAAAGGCGTTGCGGTGTACGACAAGCAATAACCGAAAACACCGTTAACACCACTCCGTTCGTTGTCATTCCAACTTCACTGGTTGTGTGTATTAATTTAGGTTAAGGTACTACTACATAATGAATCCATCGGCCCATGTTCTTGAATTGGGCTGCGCTTATCCCTGGTGTGTCAGGCGGTACTGTGCTGCAAAGCGATGCACAAAAATATCCAAGAATGGTGTATAGTCATTCTATGAGAACGAACATTGACATTAACGAGGGTTTAGTGCGCAAGGCAAGAAAGCTCACACGTCTCAAAACGAAACGGCAGATCGTCGATAAAGCACTGGAATTGCTCGTCCGTTCGGAGAGCCGGAAGCGCATTCTTCGATACTACGGAAGTGGCATTTGGAAGGGGGATCCCAAAGCCATGCGGAGAAACCGGGTTTGATCTTGGTGGATAGTTCCGTTTGGATTGATTTTCTCAGCTCGTCTCCTTCCTCCGCCGGAGCCGAGTTGCGCCGTATGATCACCGACGCAGAACCCTTTGCGCTCGCTGGAGTGATCGTCACGGAGATTCTGCAAGGTCTCAAACGTGACGTTAGTCGCCTGGAGCACTATCTGTCGCAATGGGAAATGCTCGAACCTAAGGGATTTTCAACGTATCGAGAAGCTGCGAGCATTTTTCGGGCCGCACGTGCGAAGGGTGTCGCCGTTACGACCACCGACGTTTTGACCGCAGCGATTGCTTTAGAGCACGGCGCTACACTTTTTACCCTGGACAAGGACTTCACGAGAATCGCAAGCATTATCCGTCTCCCTCTCTATGTGTATTGACGATATGCACCTGCCAAGCCGCTCATGCGCTCGCGCAACAGGCAACGATGCGCCAATTCGCTAAGCGAAGAAACGGGACGTTGCGAAAAGGTTCGATGTTCAACTTTCTCGCCGGTTCAGGGTGTAACAAACTGTGGGAGATCACGAGCCTAGGACAAGCTTCCGAGGGTCTAGAATCATGCTACAGGCTCAATCTGTGAGGGAACTCAACCTGTGGCAAACTCGCCACGAATTCGCCGAGAAAAGTTCTAAAATCGTCCCCTTGGGCGCACCACTTTTCCCAATAAAAATGCATGTTTTCGAAGAGCACCTGGAAACGGGTGTCTGTGGACGTTCTCCGTGCAACTTCCATGCAACCCTTGCCGCAGGCCGAGTACAAAATTAAGCTGTGCTTTTAGTTCGTTGGGCAGGCACGGTTATATCGACTGCAGTGGATGCCGGATAGTTTCCGGCATGTTTCGCTCCGCAGAGCACGGCCAAAAAGATTGGATTCCGCTGGCGAAATTGTTGAACCGTCTCTCCCGGCCGCGCGTCGTAAAGAACGACCGCCGTTTTATCACAGCTTGGTTCGCGACAAATAAACGTAAGTCGGAATCTCATTGCCGCTTCCCTCGCGCCGCGATTTTCGCCCAATGCTAGCACGATTCCCCCGAATGACCCCGTTCGTGCAACAGTTGTGCACATCTGACTTGACCGAAGTAGTCCGCGCCAAGATATCGCGATCATCCAAGCCTGACATGGTGTAACGCACAATCCCTTCTGGCATTGCTGCCTCTTGCAAACCACTGTTTCTAAAACGGATAGCGCGATGGGAGCGGGAACATCGAAAAAAGGAAATAAAAAACGCTTGCATTAGATGTAGTGTTGTAGTTAACTACAACACTAGTGTTCGATCAAACGTGGTCGCCCGCCCTTGAAAATGCGAACCGTCGCCCGAAAGTAAAGAAGCTTAAGGAGAATGAAACATGAAATCCCTTCGTCTTGTGCTGTCCGTCGTTGTTCTGATGCCGCTCTCACCCGTAGCTTTCGCGCAGTCCGACGCGCAGAAGTCTTTCGACAAACTGAAAACTCTGGCGGGTTCGTGGGAAGCCCACGTGACAACCGTCCCGCAGCAAGCCGAGATCGAAGGTAAGCTCATGCAGGTCTCGCTTCGCGTGACTTCCATGGGTAACGCGCTCGTGCATGAGATGACGGGAGCTGGAAGACCTGACGATCCGATCACCATGCTGTATCTGGACGGGGACCGTTTGCTCTTGACGCATTATTGTGATGCAGGGAATCGGCCCCGTATGGCGGGCAAGATGTCGCCAGATGGAAAAACGGTGGAATTCGATTTTCTCGATGTCGCCGGTAGCACACAGTACGGACACATGCATCATGCAGTCTTCACCGTTATCGACGCCAACCATCACACCGAGGATTGGACATACATGACGCCCGGGGACAAACCAGTCCACGCACACCTGGATCTGCAACGGACAAAATGACGGGAGCGTATTTCTGCTAAGGGCTATCTGGAAAACGTGATGGACCGTGAGTGGAACGACAGTCAGCCGATTTACCGCCAGCTTCGCGACCGTGTCGTCGCGATGATACTCGACGGCGTGCTCAAGGAAGGCGATCCGCTGCCGTCGGTGCGGAATGTCGCAGCCGAATATCGGGTCAATCCGCTCACGGTTCTGAAGGGCTATCAACAACTGGTCGACGAACAGCTTGTTGAAAGCAAGCGAGGTCTCGGAATGTTCATCAATAACGGCGCGCGCAATCTGCTGCTGCAGAGCGAGCGCCAGAAGTTCCTTGCCGAAGAATGGCCAAGGGTGTACGCAACCATTCAGCGGCTCGGACTGAGACCTGAAGAACTGCTCGATGTTCCCGCAAACCGCCGGTCGAAATCGAAAGGCAAAGAGGAGGAACGCTGACGCCATGGCATGCATAGAAGCACGCGGCTTGCGTAAGGCCTTCGGAACAACCATCGCCCTGGACGGCGTCGATTTGCGTGTCGAAGAGGGCCGCATCCTCGGGCTCATCGGTCCCAACGGCGCCGGCAAGACCACTGCGCTCAACGCGATTCTCGGACTCACCCCATATCAGGGAGAACTGAGGGTGCTCGGACGCGATCCCTGGACCGCGCGCGATCAACTCATGCGCGATGTCTGCTTCATTGCGGATGTCGCTGTGCTGCCGCGGTGGATCAGGGTTTCGCAGGCGCTCGACTACGTCGCCGGGGTGCATCCACGATTCGATCGTGCTAAGGCGGAAGGTTTTCTTGTGAAGACCAGCATCAGGCGCGCGAGTAAGGTTAGGGAATTGTCGAAGGGCATGGTGGCCCAACTGCACCTCGCTCTGGTCATGGCCATCGACGCGAAATTGCTGGTGCTGGACGAACCGACGCTTGGCCTCGACATCCTGTATCGCAAGCAGTTCTACGATTCCCTGCTGAACGACTACTTCGATCGCAGTCGCACCATCGTCGTGACGACACATCAGGTGGAAGAGGTCCAGCACGTCCTCACCGATCTCATGTTCATCAATCGCGGCCGCATCGTATTCGATTGCAGCATGGAGGAATTCGAGTCGCGCTATTTGGAGGCGATGGTGCATCCGGAGCATATCGATGCAGCACGGGCGCTCAAGCCGATTCACGAGCGCCAGGGGCTCGGGCGCAGCATCCTGCTGTTCGATGCTGTCGATCGTAACCAACTCGCCGCGCTTGGCGAAGTGCGCACACCCAGCATCGCCGACTTGTTCGTTGCCGTGATGGGCAATCAAGCCGGCCAGGCACAAGGAGCGGCTAGATGAGTACTCAATCGAACGCCATGCCCGAGTCTCCCGTCGAATCGCAAGTAATCGCGCCCGCGGTCATCTCGGCGACTCGGCGCATGTACTGGTTGGTGCGACGCGAATTGTGGGAGAACCGTTCGATCTATATCGCGCCGCTGGCCGTCGCCGCCGTAATTCTGTTTGGCTTCTTGATCAGCACGATTCATTTGCCGGACAAGATGCGTGCCGCGTTGGCGCTCGACCCGGCGAAGCAGCACGAGCTTATCGAACAGCCGTACAGCTTCGCTGCGCTTCTGATCATGGGGACCACTTTTATTGTCGCAGTGTTTTACTGTCTCGACGCGCTGCACGGCGAACGTCGCGATCGCAGCATCCTGTTCTGGAAGTCGCTGCCGGTTTCCGATCTCACGACAGTACTCTCGAAGGCGAGCATCCCGCTCGTGGTTCTCCCGCTGCTCACCTTCGCGATCACCGTTGTCACGCAATGGATCATGCTCCTGCTTAGCACCGCAGTACTGCTGGGAAGCGGTTTGAGTGTCGCGACGCTATGGACCCATTTGCCGTTGTTCCAGATGTGGCTCATGCTGCTCTACCACCTTCTCGCAATTCATGCGCTGTGGTATGCGCCAATCTTCGGCTGGCTGCTACTGGTATCAGGCTGGGCGCGGCGCGCGGCATTTCTATGGGCCGCGTTACCGCTGCTCGCGATCGGCGTCGTCGAGAAGATTGCGTTCAACACTTCGCATTTCGCCGCCATGCTGGGCCATCGCTTGAGCGGTGGCTCGGAGGGTGTCGGGTTCACAGCGGGTAGCATGTCGATGGATCCGCTGACACAGCTAACTCCAGATCAATTCCTGATCAGTCCGGGTCTGTGGGTTGGCCTGGCAGTCACCGCGGCATTCCTCGCCGCAGCGGTCCGGCTGCGGCGTTATCAAGGACCGATCTGAGTCGCGTTGCGACGTGAATTCCCTTGCCTCGGAGAAGGAGCAACGACATGCAAGAGTCCGAAGCACATGGCGTACCGACATGGCTCGTGATGGCGCTTGCGGTTGTCGTTCCGTTGATTTTGGCTACATTGTTCGGAGGGCTGCTCGAGTGGTCGAACCGCATTTCCGAGTGTGCGGAGTGGAACACGGCGTCATGCCTCGCGACCGCCGCGAGAAACAACAGGATCGTGCTGCTGCATGGGCTGGCCCAGTTGATCTTTGTCGCGCTGGGTGGATGGCGCCTTGGGCGCAGCACACAGGCGCGGGTGGCGTTCCTGCTCATTTCCATCCCATGGTCAGGAGTGGTGTTCTTCTTCTGGTTCTTCGGAGCGATGGCGAAATAGCGAGAACGTGCGATGAAAGCATCAGCCCAGCACCGAACGGGAGGCGCATATGAGTTCAGGGAAAAGCGTTGGCCGAATCGTCGGCGTGCTGGTGCTCCTACATTTGGCGGCGGGACTTACCGTGCCGTTCATCTTGCTGCATCCACTGGTGACACCGCCGGGGTTCCTGGCCAGTGCGGCGGGCGTCCCTAATCAGGTACGCGCGGCGGTGATACTGTTGTTCGTGGGCAGCGCGATAACGATCGGGATCGCGAGTGCGGCATGGTCGGTGTTTCGTCAATACAGCTCCGCGATGGCGTTATGGCTCCTGGCACTGGCGGTGGCCGGCTTTTCGTTGCAGGCCGTGGACAACGCCCACATCTTGTCGATGCTGTCTGTGAGCCAGGAGTATGCAAAGGCGGGCGTGGGCAAGGCCGAGCTGTTCGAGGCGTTGGCGGTGGTGGTGGGCGCGGCGCGGAAGTGGTCACACTATACGGCGCTGCTCGTCGCGGTCAGTTGGATCTTCCTGCTCTACAGTCTGTTGTACCGCTCCAGGCTCGTCCCGCGTGCACTGGCTGCGTTTGGGCTGGTCGGGAGCATGCTTCAGATCACCGGGGTCACATTGCGGGCCCTTTTGGGGTATCCCCCCGAAATACGTTTGGCCATGCCGTTGGCTCCGGCCTACGTGGCTCTGGCGGGCTGGCTGCTGGTCCGGGGATTCGATGAACGACATCGCCCCCTTCAAGCCGAAGCGGATGGCGTTGGAGCCAGCAACTGATCCGAATCCCGACATAGTTTTTATCTGGAATCAAGGCTATCGGGCCTCGCCTTTTCTTTGATCGGGATGTGGGGGGTGGAGATGGGCCAGACGAAGGAGCACGATGCAAGTAATTACGCGATGGAACAGCTACCGGCTCGCCTCGTCCAATTTGCAAGCGAACTCTGCAATCGAGTGCCCGGCGATAGGATTGTGACTGTGAAACGGGTTATAGCATCATCCATAAAGCTAACGAGCCAGATATCGTCGTGAACCTCTTTGATGCCGACCGCCTGGCCGGCAAAGACCGTGCTGAAATTAATTTTTTTGCGGCCCAAACAGATGCGACCGCAATGGGTGACGACGATGGTCTTGTCGTGGAAGGGATAGTCGATATCGGGCAATCCTTGGTAGGTGCGGGTAGAAGGCTGATAGACCTCGGCCGGGCACTTCATGTCCAGGGCTTCGTGAGGGCGTTCGTTATGGAAGATTTCGATAAAGTCATCGAATCGGGCTTGCTGTTGAAGGAAATTTAAACCGGCCGGCTTGGTGGTTTCTTTCTTCAAGGTCAGATGCATGCGTTCGTGACGGCCGTTTTGCTGCGGATGACCAGGCTTGATGCGCTCGATGCCAATCCCCAGCCTGAGCCACCACACCGCGAGCCTGCTCAAGTTGAACAAGGCGTGGGCGGAAGCGAAGGGAACGCCATTATCGCTGCGGATGTTCGCAGGCAGTCCGCGCTCCTTAAAAAGCGTTTCAAACACGGTAAAAGCGTAGTTTTCTTTGGTGCAGGAGAGCGCTTGCGGGAGATCGCGAACTCTCTGCAGAGTTCCGCCATTGGCTCGCCGGCTAGCCGGCGAGCCACAAACTGAGCCTCTCGTTCCATCACCGAACACTCCTTCCATGGCATCACTTCCTCCCCCAAAAAAGGGAAAAAGTGTAACCCATGTGTCCGGTACGATCTGTTACCTATGTCTCGAGTCGCTCGCAGAAAATAAGGTTTTTGAGAACTGAGGGCTTCGCGTCTCTATCGGTTTTAGCTTGGTATTCCCGGAAGGCCTAAAGTATTTCTCGCCGCTTCTGTGCTTTTTGACGCTCTGGAGTCGTTATTGCCTGCTTTTGTACTCAGTTTTCGGACAAACTCGGCCGGTCTCTTTTTCACCAAAGGCATCGCACGCCATAGCTTTCGAAAGACACTTCATTACTGATGATAGGTATATTCTCGGCCTGAGCTTGGGCGATGAGCATACGGTCAAAAGGGTCCTTGTGAGGGCCCGGCAAGAGTCCAGCCCGAATACCATGCTCTGCAGAAATGGCTAACGGCTGAAAACCTTCGCGTTCAATTAGGCCAGAGAAATCCGCCGCCAGGTCCGTAGCAGTCGGGAGTTTTCCCAGCCGGACCTTGATGGCGATTTCCCAAGCCGTAGCAGCACTTACGATCAGTGTATTTCTGGTCTCCGCAATGATCTTTCGAGCGGCTCGCGTTAGCGCGGGATCATCGGAAAGCCACCACAGCAAAGCGTGCGTATCGAGTAGCGCGCGCAAGTGGCCTACTCCCAGGTCGTCAGTTCGCTAATCGGAAGGGGTTCAAAAAACTCAGGTCCAACACGCAACTTGCCTTTCAACGATCCTGGCTGGCGTTTACCTTTTACCTCGCCGACCGGAACAAGTCGGGCTACCGGTTTTGACCCGCGCGCAATGATCACTTCCTCTCCCTCGGAAGCCTTCTCAATTAGCCGGGAAAGGTTTGTTTTGGCTTGGTGGATGGTGACGACCCTCATTGCAGCTCCTTAGCTAACCTATGTTAGCTCACTGAAGAGTCCCGCGCAACCCTGCTGGTTTTCTTGCTGGTTTTCTTGCGACAACCTCGGAATCGATGGGAGGTTCACTCCGAGAAAATCGATCTGTGGGCAAGGCTGCCACAAAATCGGCGAGGAATGTTCTAAAATCGTCCCCTTGGGCGCACCTACCCTTTGTTTCATTTACGCGACTTTCACCGCATTAATCAGCACAACATTTTGTGGCCAAGTAGCCCATTAAGTGAAAAACCCAAGCCCACTCTCTCGCACCATTCCCGCCGTCACGCTTCATCTTTTTGCAATCCGTTGGTGTAGAAATCGGTAACGGTTCGTTTCGAGGGCCTAGCCACAACGTTTTTAAATCCTCCGGTACACGCGCACGCCGCAATGCTTTTGCCCGAGAACCTGAGCAATCAGCCCATCGACTTAATCCTCGTCGAGCTGAAACGGTACTTCTTCGGGAATCGGTAACGCATACAGGGCGTGGTGCGCCGAGCGAGTGTATTTGTGCGCGTATTTTGCGGGCGAAGTTGTAAGACTCTACAGATTCCTGAGCGCCTCGCAAATTTCCGCTCCGGGGCGCTTGCAATAGCGGCCGCGCTGAATGCAGCCAGTTTATTCGCTCCGGGCAGTACGAGAGATCCACTTCTTAAGAATCAAGTGGTAAATCGTTGAGCAGGGAGGCTTGAAATGGTCGCCCTTTTATTTGCAATTAATCGGTCGGGGTTCTTCGACGGAAAAAGCCACGCTAAGCGCATTGGCCGCTCGCGTAGTCGCCGCAGGCGTACTTCCGCCACAGCTCATCATCTGCGAGCTTCGTAACCGCGCTACGATAGGGTTCATCGGCTGCTATCTGCTTTACTGACGTCGCCTCCCGATAAGCGAGCTCTTCAAATCCTTCCACCACACACAACTTCAAAGAACTTCGGATTGCTGCTACCTCAGAATCAACTTCATTGGTGGCACCGGGATGTTCTCTTTCGTAGCACGCGTGTCCGTACTCATGGAAGAATGTTGTCAACAGGCTCTCAGGGATCATGTCTTCTCGCAAAACAATCAGCTGGACGTGAACACGAATATTCATTCCAGCCACCAGCTGTGGGTCTTTGGTCATGCCAAACGTGATGTCAGGGATGGCAATTGCAGCCCCGGGTTTAGCCAGGGCAACCCACAAGTGACATCCACTACTCGCGCTATTCCAGACATTGACATATTTCTGGACGATTTGTTGTACGTCTTCGCGTGTCATCGTCTCTCCCACGCTCGCAATTTCAATGCATCCCCCGTCGCAGCACCGGCTTTCACATCTACCTACGCCAGAAACGGCCCGCCTAGAATTTCATCGGGAATTGTCACCTCGAACGAGTTCTCGCATTTTACGCATTTAACAGATTGCGGATACATCGCGTGAAATTCAGAGCGCGCACGCATTTGAACTGTTTGTTTCTGCTGACAATGAGTGCAGATGACAGGCATCAAGATGTGACGTTCATTTGGCTGGGCCATTTGATTCCCGTACCAACTTGCAAATCCTTAACTAAAAATTTCAAATGACTTTTCTCGCCATGATTTGTCCGCCAGTAACGCCCGAACCGTTCTGGCATTGTTTCGCGCTGATTTCAATTGGCCGGTACGCGGGTTTACCAGGCATTTAATCCAATACGTGACGGGACATGCTGTTCGAGCAGCTGTGTGACACCTCTCTGAACGGGTCCACTCGAACTAGTGGGAGAAGGAAGAAGGAGGTGAGGTGTGCTTCTCTGGGTACATGCGCTCGAACTCCGGGTCGCCATGAAGAAGGCTTAGGTCGGGATCGCGCCGCGCCCAGACGGAATCCTTGGAACCCGCTTCCCAGGCTTTGCGCAAGGCATTCAAAGCTTCCGGTTTATTTTTCAGGAGGCAGTACACGCACGCCGCGTTGTAGAGAATCGAGGCTTCGTTGGCGCGCAAGGTAACGGCCAGGTTGAGCTCGCGCAAGGCGTCTTCCCGCCGGCCCAACTCGGCGTAGTAGGCGCCCAGCAGGACGCGCGCCCTCGCATCCTCGGGTACGTGTTTCAATTGGTTCTCCAGCGCGACAATCATTCTGTGAGTCATGCTGCGCCTGGCCTCTTCCTTGCCCATAGAACCGAGAGTATTGATGATAGGTACGTAAACGTTGTAGTCTTCGCCGCTCGCTTCGATGGCAGCTTCTGCAATGTCCACAACTTCTTGGTAGCGTCCCGGGGCAAAGAGGGCGCGGCAGAGCAGATAATACGCGCCATCGCAGTCACGTTTGCGTTCGATAGCCTTTTTAACCATGCGTACAGCTTCGTCATACAGTCCAGCGGCGTAGAGAACCCAGGCCTGGCTGACATGGGTTTCGGGCAGGTCCCAGCGTAGCGCGACGGCCTTGCCGGAAGCCTCCCGCGCGCGTTCGACCCACACCTCATCGCGGCTGAAGAAGGAGTAGTACATCGCGCAGGCGTTGGCGCAGGCGGCGTAGGCCAGCGCGAAGCTAGGGTCAAGCGTCACCGCGTTTTCGAACATCTGTAGGGCAAACTCGATGTCTTGACGGGTCAGGCGCCGAGCGTAGCGCTTGCCGCGCAGGTAGAGGTCGTAGGCTTGCAGGTTTTCTGTGGGCTTGTCGGCCAGGGCCTCCAGTTCTTGCGGGGAAAGAGTCACGCGAAGGGCCTCGGCAATCTTGCGAGCCATTTCGTCTTGTACTTCGAAAACGTCCTTCATCTCCCGGTCGAACCGTTCCGACCAGAGCGAAAAATCGGTGTGCGTGTCCACAAGCTGCGCGCTAATGCGTATGCGTGCTCCGGCGCGACGCACTGTTCCGGTTAAGACATAAGCCGCGCCGAGCTGCTGGCCAATCTGCGCTGGGGTCACCGGCTTGTCTCGGAAGGCCAGAACGGTAGGCCGGGAAAAGGTGTTTAGTCCCCGGATTTTGGAGAGCTCGGTAATAATGTCCTCGGTGATGCCGTCGCGCAGATATTCGTCTTCTTTGACACCGCTCTGATTTTCGAAGTAGAGCACAGCAACAGACTTCTTCGACGGCACGGAGGCAGCCGGAGGCGCATTCGACGCCGCGCTCTTTTCGACCCCGGAGCGGCGGTTCGAATCAATATCGCGCTTGAGGCGCTTCAGGTCGGCGCGAAGTTCGGTAGCGGTCTGGTAACGCAAGTCGGCATCTTTCTCCAGCGCCTTGCTGAAAATATTTTCCAGGGCCAGAGGCAATCGCGGATTCAACTTCGTCGCCGGAGGCGCCTCGGAATGCAGGATGCCGTCGAAAATCAATGCAACAGTCGAGCCGGAAAATGGAACCATACCCGTTGACATCTCATACAGCACGACGCCAAGCGAAAACAAATCCGAACGCAGGTCCAGATCTTCGCCACGTGCCTGCTCCGGCGACATGTATGCCACCGTACCTATTGAGCTGCCTGGGCTCGTGAGCAGCGCGTCGTCTGCAATGAGTGTTTGTGTGCGCAGCGACGCCTCGTTCAGGGTCTCCGTCGCGAGCTGCCGCTGGTTTGCTAGCTTTGCCAATCCAAAGTCCAGAATTTTCGCCGGCCCGCGGTTAACGAGGAAAATATTTGCGGGCTTGATGTCCCTGTGCACGATGCCCTTTGCGTGGGCAGCTTCGAGGCCGTCAGCAATCTGAACGCCGACGTCCAAGAGTTCGGATATTTCGATGGGCTTCCCGCTAATGCGGTGCTTGAGAGTCTGCCCCTCGAGCAGCTCCATGGCGATGAACGGACGGCCTTCGAACTCACCAATATCGTAAATGGTGCAGATGTTGGGATGATTGAGCGAGGATGCAGCACGCGCTTCGCGACGGAATCGCTCGATGGCTTGGGAGTCTTGGGAGATGTCCTCGGGAAGAAATTTCAGGGCAACACTACGGCCGAGCCGCGTGTCCTTAGCTTTGTGGACCACTCCCATTCCGCCGCCGCCCAATTTTTCCAGGACGTTGTAGTGGGAAATGGTTCGGTTAACAATAGAGGAAGTATCCATCAGCGGCCATGGAGTCTACCCCAGCGCCTCAAATCAAGCAAATCGCATAACCTGCCGCGATATTTCACCCTGTCTGGCAGACTCCGACTAGCTCCAGTTCGCCTACACACGAAGGACAACGCTGACGATCCCGAGTTGGTTTTGTATGGGATCTTGGATATGCTCCTGAGCGGGTTGGGACGTTAGTAGCCCAGAGTCGATGGACTTAACCACGCAATAGGCTCTTTGGCAGGATCAAACCAATCTATTTAATAGTTCGAATGTCCGCGAGGCGATCACAAATTGCTCGAGAAAAGTTCTAAGATCGTCCCCTTGGGCGCACCACTTTCTTCCCCCTTTACAATCAGAAACTTGCGGCGCAGCCTTCCTTTGATTAGAACTCTGCGTATTCAGAAGAACGGAACTCGGCATCGCCACTGGGGCCGCGTCGCGGGAGAGTGAAGCAGCAGGAGTCAATCTGATGTCAATTACACCCTATCTCTTCTATGAAGATGTCGCCGGCGCTCTGAAGTTTCTCGCTAGAGCGTTTGGTTTTCGGAAGTTCGGTGCCCAAATGTCACGGCCCGACGGCAAGATCAATCACGCCGCGATGAAACTCGGCGACGACCTAATCATGATGGGCTATCCCGGTCAGAGGTATAAGAATCCAAAACGCCTCGGTCAGGCGACGCAGAGCCTGTACGTCAATGTGCGCGACGTGGATGCGCACTTCGTGCGGGCAAGAAAGGTAGGTACAACGATTCTCGAAGAACCCAAAGATACGCTCTACGGTCATCGCCGCTATGGTGCCGAAGACCCAGAAGGACACCAGTGGTACTTCGCGCAGGAGATCGCTAAGCGTTCGAAACCGAAAAAGAGACGAAGAACCTCTTCGTAGGCGATCCCTCCTTCGCGATGAAATATCGCTAAGCGGAGATTGCGTGCCGCCGTTTCGGAGTTCGCTCGCAAATCGCAGGTGGCTTCGCCAGTAGAGGTTTACGCTGTCGCCGCCGCTCGTCGCCTCTGGCCCTGTGCAATGGGTTCCCGAAGAAGTGCCCAACTCATCCTACACCTTCAATTCCAATGAGGACCTGTGGCTAACGGGCTGAAAACCTTGGCGTTCAACTCAGGAGTCCGTCCAGATACCACAGCGCGAAGCTAACGCAAATCAGGATTTCAAAAATGTATTGTTTTGATATGCCTGACCACGGCAAACTTAGAGCCTACTGTCGTTCAACGAATCGGCTCGATCAGCTTGGTAGGCCTGACGTCTAGGCCGTGGGCGAGTTTCACGATATTGACTAGGCTAACGTTCCGCTCTCCGCGCTCCACCCCACCCACATAGTTGCGGTGTAAATCGGCCAATTCCGCCAACTTCTCTTGCGACAGCTGCCGTGCGAGTCTCAATTCGCGGACTCGCCTACCGAAAAGGATACGGGGATCTGAGATTGGCACGCACCAATCATCGAAACCTGACCACTATGAGTCTACACACGATGAGTGTGATATAATTCACACTTTAGGTCAGTAGCTCAGGCCACCGATCGGCGTTTTGTCGTCAATGGGATGAGTTCTTCTTCGACAGCTCGATTCTCGTCATTTACCCTGCGTCGTGAGCAGGGCATCGCGGCCCGTCCCATTCAAGAGAGTTCGCAAGAGCCTGCTGATATTCCCGACGAAGTCTTGCTCGTCAAAATCTCAAGCGGCGACCGGGAGTTCCTTGCCCAATTGTTCCGCCGCTATGCCCCAACGATTTTTGCGATTGGGCGAAGAATCCTGCGAGACGCAGGCGAGGCCGAGGACCTTGTGCAAGAGGTGTTTCTTTATCTCCACAAAAAGTGTGGGCTCTACGATCCTTCCAAGGGACCAGCGCGATCATGGCTCATTCAAGTCGCATATACTCAGGCTCTCCTGCGGCGAAGGAAATTGAAATCCCATGGACACTATGAGCTTTCCAACGCAGAAAAGGGGGTCGAAGTGCAGACTTCCGGAGCGGATTATGACAAAACTTGTGAGGGGCTGTTCGGAAGGAATGGCTGGAAAGCGGTTCTAAACAATTTAAGTGATGACCAACGGGAAATCCTAAGACTGCATTTTTTTGAGGGTTACACCTTTGCGGAGATTGCAGAAAAAATTCCCATTCCTTATGCGAGTGTTAGGAACTGCTATTACAGGGCACTCGAAAGGATTCGTAGACATGTTTGTGACGAGGAGCGGGAGCGACGATTGACGCAGTTTCAGGAGTGAAGCAGTTTTTTTTGCGTATAGGGGCAGTTTACGGATGGATTCGCACCAAAAATATCTTGAACTTAGTGCCACCGCGACTGCTGGCGAACTGAGCACTGGCGAACAAGCGAATCTCGATGCGCATCTGGCCGTATGTTCGGCATGTCGCCGTGCAAGAAGCGAATACGAGACTGCAGCGGTAAAAGGGGTGGCAGCACTGGCTGAAGATCTGGGCCCAAAGGATCAGGAGGGGGTCGATAATTTGTGGTCCGTGGAAAAGGCGCAGGAATCGTTCTTCAGGCGGTTGGACAAAGAACAAGAAAATCGAGAATCCAGTCCAGCGACATACGATCAGCCCGATAGAACGAAGACCGGACAGCGTTTCACCTACCGTCCTTCACAAATCCGGTGGCGGGGAATATGGATGCCCTTCGCAGCCGCCGTCCTTCTGGCATTGGCACTCGGCATCGCGGCGTACAGAACCGGGGTAAAGCGCGGCACCGATGCGGCACGAACACTCCAGCCGCCTGCCAAAGAGTCCGCCAGTTCACTTAAAGAACAAGCCAGCGATGCGGGTTACGAGCGTGCGCAATTGATGGCAAAGGTAGAGGAAAATGGCAAAATCATCGAAGACCTGAGGCATCAATTATCCGCACAAGTGAAAGTCGTCAAATCCTTGAAATCGACCCAGCCTGCTCCAGCACGCTCTTCGGCAAGCGGCCAACAAAGCGTGCAAGCTGTGAGCGACCCTGGGGCTAAGCGGGACGAAGAGCTTGCGGCTGCGCAAGCAAAACTGACTGAGCTTCAAAAGACAGTTGAAGCGGCCACAGCGAAGCGTGATGAAAACGCGCGTCAAGCTGCTCTTTTGGAGGCGAGAGTCAGCGAGTTGACGCAGCTTGTGAGGGACCGCGAGCAGGCACTCGACCAAAGGGATGCGGAAGTCGCACGGGGGCAAGAGCTGCTCGAACATGACCGCGACATTCGTGAGCTGATGGGCGCTCGCGACCTTTATATGGCAGATGTTCACGATGTTTCAAAAACCGGCACGGACAAGACCTATGGCCGCGTGTTCTACACAAAAGGGAAGTCGCTGATCTTTTATGCTTTCGATCTGGATGCACAACCGGGTTTTCAAAATGCGAAGTCATTTCAAGCCTGGGGCCGCAAGGGACCGGACAAGCAGCAAGCTCTCAGTATTGGCATCTTCTATGAGGACAACGTCAGCAAGAAGCGCTGGGTTTTGAAAGCCAACGATCCGAAGACTCTGGAAGACATTGATGCCGTTTTTGTGACGATCGAACCAAATGGCGGAAGCCACCATCCAAGCGGCAAGCAATTATTGTTCGCCTACCTACGCGTAAGTCCGAATCATCCCTGATATTGAAAGAGTCGCACTACTTTTCCCCCAGTAAAAATGCATGTTTTTGAGAGGTCACTCGGGAACGGGTGTGTAATATGGGCAGGTAGTACAACTTTCATATAACCTTTGCTAGCTGGCATGTACCCGCGGTATTTTCCCAGAAACCGCGACAACGTTATCGCTCCGTCGGCTCACGAAGAGAACAGAGACGCTGCACGGATTGAGGAGTCTCCCCCTACCAGTTATAGTTGGGCGCCGAACCTGAGCGGAGCTTTCGATGACTCGAACATTCTTGATTGACACCGATGGCGGTTCCGACGACGTAGTCGCTCTGATCATGGCGCTACGGTCTTCGGATGTTCGTGTGTCGGCGATTACGGTCGTTGCCGGCAACATTCCGGTCGAGCAGGCGACTCGCAACGTGCTGTACGCAGTGGAGTTGTGTGGCGCTCAGACTCCTGTATGCACCGGTGCCGAGAAGCCGCTGCTGCGAGAGCTTGTGACTGCCCAGTGGTTTCACGGGAGGGACGGCCTGGGAGATCACGGATACGCTTCAGCGTCGAGACAGGCGGACTCACGGCACGCCGTAGATGCGATGATCCAGACCGTGCTTTCGAATCCGGGAATCGAGGTCGTTACCTTGGGGCCCTTGACGAACCTTGCCTTGGCGGTGAGCCGAGAGCCAAGGCTCATCAAGGCGATTGGGCGCTGCGTCGTAATGGGCGGCGCTCCAGGTTGCGAGGGTAACGTTACTCCTGCTGCTGAATTCAACATTTGGGTGGATCCGGAAGCGGCAAGGATTGTCTTCCGAGCGGGTCTGCCATTGGAGATGGTGGGATGGCATCTGTGTCGCGGTCCGGCGGCGTTGAATCAGGAGGACATTTCTAAAATTCTGGCACTCGGAACGCCACTGGCCGAATTTGTGATCCAGTCCAACAGTGTTGCGGCAGATGCTTATCATGCACAGACTGGAGACTACGGAATTTCGCTGCCGGATCCAGTAGCTATGTCGATCGCACTCCAGCCGGCACTGTGCACGGCTTCGAGCATGCATTACGTCGATATTGAAACGACGAGCGATCTGACACGGGGTATGACCGTTGTGGACCGGTTAGCAGTCGCAGAGGACGAGCGAAACAGAGGACTCTGGGAATGGGCATGGAAGGGACAAGTGAGGACGCGCGTCTGCTGGACCTTGGATGTCACGGGCTGGAAGGCGGCGCTTTACGCTCTCTTGCATAGCCAAGATAGCGCCTATGGTTATGAACGGTAAACCGATCGTCGTGATCGGCAGTATCAACATCGACCTCGTCGCGCGTGCAGAGCGGGTTCCCCTTGCAGGAGAGACCGTTCACAGTAGCGATTTTCAAATGCATCCAGGCGGGAAGGGCGCGAATCAGGCCGTCGCTGTGGCCCGACTTGGCTACCCGGTTCGCATGATCGGGAATGTAGGGTCCGATGCGTTTGGTGAGGAGCTGCGAGCGCAGCTGGTGCGCAGCGGCGTTGATGCCAGTAGCGTTCGGACCTCGAAAGGTCCCTCCGGAGTTGCCATGATAGCAGTCGGTCCGAACGGGGATAACGCAATTGTCGTGACACCAGGAGCGAATGCGCTCGTCTCCCCGAGAGACGTTGACGACCATGCCGAAGCGATACGCGAAGCGGGCGTGGTGCTCACTCAGCTCGAGATTCCCCTCGAGACGGTGCAGTATTTGGGGACACTTTGTGTCCGTCTGGAAATTCCGCTGATTCTGGATCCCGCTCCAGCAAGGGTGCTGCCCGCAGACCTGCTTCATCGCGTCAGCTGGCTTACACCGAACGAAACGGAAATTGGTTGCTGCACCTCCGAAATGAAACATCCTTCGAATCGGCGGGAAACCTCCGAAATTCTCGATGCTTTGGTGAAGCAATGCCGCAATGGCGTGGTGCTGAAGATGGGTTCGCGGGGCTCGTATCTCGCCACAAAAGACGGTTTCCGCCAGCACGTCGAGGCTTTCCCTGTATCTGCTGTCGACACCACAGCAGCAGGGGATGCCTTCAACGGTGCGTTTGCTGTTGGACTGATGCTGGGAAGATCTCCCCTCGAGAGTGCACAGTTGGCAGCTGCGGCCGGTGCAGTGTCTGTCACGCGGGCTGGTGCTCAGCCGTCGATGCCGACGATGGAGGAAGTGAACCTCATGCTTACTCGTAGCGCTCGCGCAGATTAGGCGCACCAAAACCGAAACCGCTGCCCAGGAAAATATGGAGGCGCGGGAAGGTAATCAAGCGGAGCTAAGTGAGCGTAATTTCGATGGGCTGGGTCTCGGCGGGATCAGGTCGGCTGGGACTTGCTCTTCAGGGCTGTGAACCGGCGCGGCGAAAATGGTCGGGCTCGCTGATTCTACTATGCGTATCGCAGCAGGCCCTCCACGCATTTCGAAAGTTCGGAGATGCTCGCCATTTTGGAAACCACTGAGGTAATTCCGGCGGCGGAAGCGTCGGAATCTGAAATCGCTTCCGCGTGCATCGTAAATAAAATGATCGGAAGTTCGCTGCCCATGGATCGAAGGATGCGCGCCGCCTGCAGGCCGTTCATGCGCGGCATGGACGCATCCAAGATGATCAGGTCCGGATTCAGCAGTGTGAATTTTTCAACTGCATCCAATCCGTCGACCGCTTCACCGCAAACTTCGAACTCCGTTTCACAATCAAAATAACTACGAATGAGTTTTCGAATCTGAGGGCTGTCATCGACAATAAGAATAGACTTCGGCATGCTCAGCCTCCCTGCTGGAGGTGACAGCCAAAACGCTGGAGAGCACCTAGGAACGGAGAACCACAACAGTACGCTAGCGTACAAATTTTGCGAATGGATGCGCAATGAGGGCTTTGCCGTATGCGAAGGAGGTGGAGAGTCCTAGTACACTGGGTCCTAATGCTTTAAGCTCAGCTCAGGAAAATGCAATCCTTCGATTTGGAGGCGAAGGATCGCAGCCACTGCGTGCTCAATTTCGTCAAGCTCCGCTTGAGAGGCTGGCCCCTTCTCCAAGGTTTGCAGACGCAGGAAAATTGCCGCTTCGGTTTCGTAAATTCGATCGCTCAATCTCTGCGGATCACGTTCCGATAGGGCCACTGCGTACAACTTTCGCCAGATTCGCTCGTTCACGGAGCACCTCCTCCGCGCACTCAAATATTTTGTGTGCTACACAGACTCCGATTTCCACGTGTCCAATCGCTGTTTCAAGGTTCCGTAGCACTCGCAAACCGCGCTTTCCAGGCGGGCACGGTCTTCAATCTTCAATTGGCCGCGGACGTAGCTGATCAGGCCCGCCTTTTGCAACATTCCGGCCGCAACGGTCACGCTTGCCCGGCGAGTTCCAAGCATGTGCGCCAAAAATTCTTGTGTTAATGGAACCAATTCGTTACCGATTCGATCCTGGCTCATCAGCAGCCACCGCGCCAGCCGCTGATCGATTTCGTGCACTCGGTTGCATGCCGCAGTCTGAGCAGCTTGCAAGGCAATTTCCTGCGAGTACCTTTGCAAGCTTCTGTCCAGCACTGGATAGTCTTTTAAGAACACCTTAATGTCTTTGGCGGGGATCCGGAATGCTGTCCCTCCGACTTGCATGATCACGCGTGTGGGACTTGTTTTAAAACCGGCAATGAGCGGTACGCCGACAAAACCTTCCTTACCGGTGAGCCCGACTTCAACACTCTTTCCGTTTTGCAATACGTTCAGAATGGAAGAAAGTCCGCTTTCCAGGAAATACGCGTGCTGAATCGGCGCGCCTACCTCATTCAGAACATAGGGAATGGGCAAGTTGACAAATTGCGATTTCGCGAGCATTGCATTGCGAACGCTGCGCGGAAGGGTCAGCAGAATATGATTCTGTATCGGCTGGCTGCCATTGCCATCGGCACCGATTTGGGCAGCGGCTTTGGTACGTCGAATATCGGATTTCTCATTCAGCAATCCGCGGCTCCTTGCGAAAGGAAAACTGTGGTCGCAGGACCGCCAGAGCTGAGTCATGCGACTGGACAACTCAACCATACTCCTGACTAACGCTCATGACTAGTAGGGAATGATAGATTGCGAACGCGCTCACCCATCCCCCTTGCCAAAATTGGGTACGCTAGCGTACCTTCAATAATCGTGGCGTGACGCGCTCGAAGGCGGGAGAATGTGGAAGTGATGGCGAAATCGAGGCACAAATCGAGTGCTTCTTTCCAGCCGGAATGGGCGAAGGCGATTGTCCGCCTACGCAACCGACTTGGCCTAAATCAAGTTGCTTTTGGTGATGCATTCCATTGCTCTCCGATGGCCGTGTCGCGATGGGAGCGGGGAATTTCGGAACCGCCGTCGCACATCTATATCGAGTTGGGAAATCTCGCGGGCGATCCCGTGTGCTGGTACTTTTGGGGACAAGCAGGTCTTAGCAAGGAAGACTTGCTACGCGTCGTTCCACGCCTTCAAAAACGCTTGCGGGAGGCACAGATCCCCGAGCTTGAAATCGCAGGCGCTGGCGGAGGCGCGAAAAAGCCAAAGCCAGATGAAAAGCTTCAACTCGTAGCCATCCCCCTGCTGAAAACCGTGGCAGCCTCACACGGCGAAAAGGGTGACGATCATGAGCTGCTGCAGGACGCTCCGATAGAGGGCATGATCGCCGCGCCCAAAGAATGGTGCCCTCATCCTTCCACGACAAGTTGCCTGCGTGTTCGCGGCAACTCGATGTCGCCCCTGATTCACGACGGCTATATTCTCGTTGTCGATTTTTCGCAGTCCAGTGTCGGGGAGTTGAACGGCAAAATCGTGATTGCCTCGCATAAGGACAAAGGGCTGACCGTTTCTCGGCTGAAGCGTTATGACCACACGGTTGTGCTTCAATCGGAGAACGCCAGCTACGAATCAATTACAATGAGCGGCAAACAGAAATGGAAAATTGTGGCGAAGGTTTTGTGGTGGATTGGAAAAGCACCCTAACTCTTTGACGGGTCTGCGACGGTAGCGACGATGGCCTATTCCTAAGTGCGTGCCGCGCCAGGAACCCCTTCGGCCGGTCTCAGATCGGCAGCTGGAAAAAAGACTGAAATTTTCGTGCCCATAGCGCCGGACTGGAGCGCCATCTCACCGCCAAATTGCAGTACACGTTCGCGCATTCCGCGAATTCCCACTCCTCCGCCTTGTGACTCAATTTCGAGAACTTTTTCGGAAGGTATGCCGCTGCCCTCATCTTGAACGCTTAGCGTTATGCTCTCGGGACCGCGCTTAATCTCAATCGCTGCAACTTTGCTGCCCGAATGGCGGTGCACATTGGTCAGACACTCTTGCACAATTCGAAATATCACCAATTCCATTTCGGGCGTGAGACGCCCGAAGTCTTCTGGAATAGCCAGTGTGACATCCAGCCCGCTGCGTTCTTTCAGTCCGCGAATATACCAGAGAAGCGATTCAGCCAATCCACACTCATCCAGAAGGGGCGGATGCAACAAGTAAGACGTTGTGCGTATCTCCCGGCTCAATTCTCGAACCATCTGTTCGCTTTCCTCGGCCTGTCTGGCCAGCTTCGGTGCATTTAATTTCACGTTTCGCACGATGGTGGCAAGATTCATGCCAAGCGCAGCGAGGATTTGTCCTGCGCTGTCATGAAGTTCCCGCGCAATATGCCGCCTTTCGTTATCCTGGATTTGGATTAGCCGGTGTGACAACTCTCTGAGCTTTTTGGATTGGTGGAGCACTTCTCTGTTTCGGCGTTCAAGTTCCATGGTCCTGGCGCGCACCTGGGCTTCCAATGTGTCGGTCAACGCGCGAAGCCGCTGTTCGCTTTCCCGAAGCGTTTGCTCGGCGCGTTTTTGAGCGGTGAAGTCCCGCGCTACCTTCGAAGCCCCGATGACGCGGCCTTCCGAGTCTTTCACCGGCGATATGGTCAGTGAAACATCAAGCATCGCGCCATCTTTGCGTACGCGTACCGTTTCGAAATGCTCCACGCGTTCGCCTCGTTTGAGCCGCTCAAGAATCACCGCCTCTTCGGGCCGGCGGTCGGGAGGAATAATGAGCGTGATGTGGCGCCCAACGGCTTCTTCCGCGGAGTAGCCGAAGAGTCGTTCCGCAGCTTTATTCCAACTGCTAATGACACCGTCGAGATTCTTGCTGATGATCCCATCGTCCGAGGAATCCACGATTGCAGCCAGGTGCAGGAGGCGATCCTCGGCTTCACTTGGCAGCCAACTTGATACGGCGTATCCTGCGGTCGCGCTCATCGGATGGCTCCCGTTTTTCGGTTCGCGACTGATCACTTTCTCGATCGTTGGTACTAAATCATCTGAAAGGGAACTCTTCGCGACGTAGGCGGCCGCGTCGACTTCTGTTGCCTGGCGACAAGCGATTGCAGAATCGTTTTGACTGACGATGACGATTTTTGAGTCCGGCATGTCTCGCCGCAGGATCTGCGTGGCATCGAGTCCGTTCATCCGGGGCATCGAAATGTCCATCAGGACGACGTTTGGGCGAAGCGCTTTTGCTTTCTCAATCGCATCGAGGCCGTCGACCGCCTCGCCGCATACGAGCCAGTCGGCATGCGACGATAGCAATGAGCGGACCCCGCGGCGGACAGGTTCGTGGTCGTCAACAAGCAGAATACGTAATGAATCCAAGGGCCCTGACCGCCTCCGAATGATTGTCTGACCTGGAAAGAAAGCTCGCCGTCAGCAAGGGATTTTCAGTTTAGTGAGTCGGAGAGTGTGAGAGCCATACAGGAATCGCCTTAATTCCCGCTGCAGAATCAGGCGGACTCCCGCTGGCTTGTCTAGAAGCCAGCCGCGGCTTCGGCCACCGAAGGGAACAACTGGAGAAGTTTGTCCACGCTTGTGATCTTCAATGTCTCTTCGACGAAGCCAGAGGCGCCCGCGATGTGCAAGCGCCCTCCTGCCTTGTTGATTTTTCCTTGGCACACCACCAAAATTCCGATGCCTGTGCTGTCCAGTATGGTGACTCCGCTGAGATCGAAGATAATTTTCTTGGCATGCTCACTGAGAATTTCCGCCAGTTTCAATTCCACTTCGCGCGAGCTGTTGCCCAGGATGATGCGTCCGTTCATTTCGAGGATGTCGATGTCGGGAGGTATCTGCTTTCGCTCGATAGTCAGGATCACGGTGCACCTCGGTGCCTGGAGGCAAGGCGCCGTCGCTGCTCGATTGCGATCGGATTAGGTAGCGTGGCGAGCACGGATTCTACCTCACGAACGAGTGCGGTGGAACGAAATTCAATGGATTCGGAAAAATCGGCTTCTCGCCAAACGATTGCGACAGGATTTAGTGGAAGTCGTGGGCTGGGGCGGCGGCGCGGGAAAGATGAAATGGCTTGATGTTCCCGGCTTTAACGGAGATGACGCCGTCCTGGTTTTGCAGCACGCCTTCGATAATGAGGAATGAATTGTGGACTACTGTGGTGTGATCTTTTTCAAAGAGTCGCGGCGTGATGATGATGTTGGCGACGCCGGTTTCATCTTCAAGGCTAAGAAATACGAATCCTTTGGCCGTTCCAGGGCGCTGACGAACGATCACGGCTCCAGCCACGCAAACAACTGAGCCATCGCGAAGAGAAGCGAGACGCGATGCCGGTGAAACACCGCTCCGGTTGAGGTTCGCGCGATGACGTGCCATTGGGTGGTGGCCTACAGTGAGACCGGTGCCGCGAAAATCGGCAACGAGCCGCTCCTCGTCATCCATGGGATCGAGCGGCGAAAAAAGCGAAGATGACTCGGAATCGTCGGCTCTGAGTTGTGCTTCAAAGAGAGCGCCCGCAGGGCGACCTGAACGTTCAACCTGCCATAAAGCGCTCCGACGATGAATGCGCGTTTTACTGGAGATGAAATTCATAGCGCCTATGCTGGCGAGAACGCGCAACTCATCTTTCTGAAAGTGCGGCACGCGTTGTTTTAAATCCTCAATTGAAGCAAACGGTTGAATTTTGCGCTGCTCCAGAATCTGCATCGCAGTTTCTTTGCGCAGTCCTTTTACATAACGCAGCCCAATGCGCACAACCAAGCCCTCGGAAGTTTCTTCGATTGTACATTCCCATTGCGAGCGCGTGACATCGATTGGCTTGAATTTCAGGCCATGCCGCTGAGCGTCCTTAATTAAGGTAGCCGGCTGGTAGAAGCCCATGGGCTGATTGTTCAGCATGGCGGTAGTGAACGCCGCGATGTAGTGGCACTTCAGAAAGGCGCTCGCATACGCGATCAGAGCAAAACTTGCCGCGTGCGATTCGGGAAATCCATACAGCGCGAACGAAGTGATGGCTTGAATGATTTTGTTTTGCGTTTCTCCAGTGATCCCTTTGACGTCCATCCCATGTCGGAGCTTGATTTCCACTTCTTTCATGCGCGCCTCAGAACGCTTGAATCCAAATGCGCGCCGCAACTCCTCGGCTTCACCTCCAGAAAAGCCCGCGGCAATCATGGCAATGCGAAGAAGTTGTTCTTGAAAAAGCGGAACGCCGAGCGTGCGCGAAAGCGTGGATTCAAGCGACGGATGCAAACTGTCCACGGATTCGCGGCCCTGACGGCGATTCAAGTAGGGATGAACCATCTTTCCCACAATCGGGCCGGGACGGATAATGGCCACCTGCACCACGATATCGTAAAAACATTTTGGCTTGAGACGCGGCAGGCAGGACATTTGCGCGCGGCTTTCCACTTGAAACAAACCAATGGTGTCAGCGCGCTGTAAAGCGGAATAAACATCCTGATTGTCTTGAGGCAGATGGCCGAGATCGATCTCTTCTTGGTTGTGAGCGCGAATCAGCTGAATGGAATCTTCGAGCACAGCCATCATTCCGAGGCCGAGAAGGTCCACCTTGACGATGCCCATGTCCGCGCAGTCCTCTTTGTCCCACTGCACGACAACGCGGTCGGGCATAGTGGCCGGTTCAAGCGGGACGATGGAATCAAGTTGTCCCTGGCAGACAACCATTCCTCCAGAATGCTGGCCCAGGTGCGAGGCCGGCATCTTTAAATTGGCGGGTGAGTGTGTCGTTGGAATCAGTGTACTCCCATGCGCTGACGAGGCTGGCCAGGCGATCCAAAGTTTCCGGATCGAAGGAAAGCACTTTGCCGATTTCGCGCGCGGCGGATTTCCCGCGATAGGTGATCACATTCGCGGTCATTGCTGCGCCAAGTTTTCCATAACGTTCATAGACATATTGAATGGCACGTTCGCGCTGATCGCCGCTGGGAAGGTCCAGATCGATGTCCGGCCATTCGCCGCGTTCCTCAGAAAGAAAACGCTCAAAAAGTAGATTCATTCCAACGGGATCAACGGCGGTAATGCCAAGTGAATAACAAACCGCGCTGTTGGCGGCGGAACCGCGCCCCTGGACCAGAATATTGTTTTCGCGGCAAAAACGAACGATGTCCCAAACGATCAGGAAATAACCGGCAAGATCGAGTCTTTCGATGATGGAGAGTTCACGCTGGATTTGCAGTGTCGCGCGCTCATTCTGAGTGCCATAGCGATGGACCATGCCTTCGAGCGTGCGCTGTCGCATAAATTCCATCTGCGATTCGTTATTTGGAGTGGGATAGATGGGGAATTGATAGCCCAGATCCTTGAGCGTGAATTTCAGGCGCGAAGCGAGTTCTGCTGTGTTGGCAATCGCCTCGGGCAAATCCGCGAAAAGCGCTGCCATCTGCACCGGAGATTTAAGGTAGCGTTCGCTGTTGCAGGAAAGCAGCCGCCCGGCATTTGCGAGCACTTTGTGATTGCGCAAGCAGGTAAACACATCCAGGATTTCTCGCTGTGGCGGCAAGGCGTGGCAGACGCCGTTGGTTGCAAGTAGCGGAAGCCGCAAGTCCCGTGCGAGTTCAACAGCAACCTGGTTACGGCGCTCTTCTTCGATGGAGAAGTGGCGTTGCAGTTCCACATAAACATTGTTGCGGCCGAAAATGGCGCAAAGTTGCTCGAGACATTTGCGCGCGTTTCCTTTTCCGCTGCTGCGGAGCGTATGAGCCAGCGGTCCTTCATCGCCTCCGGTGAGGCAAATCAATCCGCTGCTGGCGCTTTCCAACTCATTTGTTTCAATAGCGCCTTCGCCTTTTTTCGCGCGAAGCTTCATCCGTGTGATCAGGCGGCAAAGATGTTTGTATCCCTCGGGTGAAGTGACCAGCAGCGGATAGCGCCAACCCTGCGTACAACTGACTTCCGCGCCGATGTGGGTGCGGATGCCAGCCTTTTCTGCGCACAGATGAAATCTCGGCGCGCCATAAAGACCATCGCGGTCGAGCAGAGCCATCGATGGCATGCCCAGCGTGTGGCAGACGCTGGCCAGCTCTTCGGGAATGGAGGCGCCTTCAAGAAAGCTGAAAGCAGAACGAGCGTGCAATTCGACGTACATCAGTCGTATACACCTCGCACAAACCATTTGTTCAAAAGCCTATCGTAAGAAAAACGATAGAACCCGTGCGTTGTGGAAGACTCCGCGGAAAACTGAATTTCCAGATCCCATGCATCTTCCTGCCAGGGCCTCTCTTCCCACCAGTGACCCGAAGTGCGCCACGGCCCGGATGCATGAATAACTTTCCCGCAACAGCCTTGAAACGATGCGAATACCGGATTGTTTCTCTCCATCCGGACTCGCGCGGGAACAGGAGGCCGAAAAACATGAAGAGCAATTTGTGGGACCGGTTCTTTTTGTAAATTCTTTTCCGAACTATTTTGCGCACTGGTTTTCGTTGAACATTTAGTGGTGCTGCCTGAAGCAGAGCGATCTACGGCAGCAATGGAGAAGTTGTCCATGTGAAACGCATCAGGCCGGTGCGAATCCAGCAATTTCGGTGAGCCGACGTTTCCCTCACCGACGACGGAAGCGATGCGCGCAATGGTGAGTTCAAGTTTGTCGGGATCGGGAGCGGTAGGAATGAAGAGCGAGCCTTGCGTAACGCGCGAGAGCGAAGGCTGCGCGGTCATTTGAATTTTCTGGATGGGCGCGCCCGGCGGACGCGATTGCAGTCGAAGGCGGAGAAGTTTCAGTAAAAGTTTGGCGTCTCGCGTAGGAACAGGCAGCTCCAGGCTGCATGAGAATGTGCGTGGCGACGGTCTAACCCGAAGCAAATCACGCGATGTGTCGAATGCATTGTCAAAAGCCGGCTGCAATTCAAAATTCACCTGAATCGCAGCGATGGAAAGCGCGCGCGCCGAAAGGCGTGCACTCAACTGACCGAGAAGTCTGCCGAGAAGAAACGAAAGAGATTCGAGATCGTCAACAGTTTCGTCTAGTTCAAACCATTCTTCAAAGTGCTGTGCGGGTTCGGCGAGAAGCAGCGGTCGCATGCCTTTCCCGCTCGCGATTTCATGAAGCCGGACTCCTTCTTGCCCCACGCATTCGGAAAGAGAAAGCACGGGCAACGACGCAAGCGCTTTGCATGTCGTCACGCCCCACCGTTCAAAAACTTCGGAAAGTTCCAGGCTTGGAGACAACATGCTGACCCGTAGCGTTTCCAAAAAGCGTCGTTCTTCGCCTTCAGGGACGATGGTTGGCCCGGGCAAGGCACGAGAGACGATGCGAGCCGTTTCCACGTTCGCAGAAATAGCAACATGAACGTTCATTCCGAATGTGGAAGCTCGCGAAGCGATTTGGCGCGCGATTGCTTCTTGATCGCCAAGAAGCGATGTAAGGCCCGAGATGTCGATGAGCAGCGTGTCAGGAGCCGCATCCTCCACGCGCGGAGTGATCGACCACGCCACATCCAGCAAAGCGGAGTGTGCCGCTTCTTCGCGAACTCTGCAGCGCGGCCGGATGGTGACTTGCGCGAACTGGCCCACGGCGGCTTTGGTCATGCCATGCGTGACACCAAGAATCTGCGCGAGCCGGTTGAGAGCGACAACCTGATACGTGGGCGGCGGTCCATCGATGATGGCAAGAGGCCGCGTTCGAAGTTCGGGCTCGGAGCGTCCGATAGCTTGCAAAATAAAATTGGGAACGTAAATGGCACCAAATGAAACTGCGGATGGCATGGCGGCTTGCGTCGAACACGGTGAGTTGGGAAGACTCAGCCAAAGTTCTGCGTCCTTTCGTTCTCTAAATGGTCTTGTTGTGATGGCAGCAATCTGTTGCTGCCGGCAGAGTCACCGGGAAGAAAATGATTCGACTGAAGATCGAAACGAACGGTTTCCGCGGCCGAGCTGTCAAAGGCTTTTGCGCTGCCAATGACGAAAACATTTTTGCGCCGGGCAGTGGAGCGAATGATCTCGGCAGTAGTTGTCCATCCATCAAGCAAACTTCCCGGAGTGTGAAAATCGCCCGATGGATATTGGCCATCCTGTAGTGACCAACGCGCGGCTTCTCTTTCCATGCGCAATACCAGTGAAGCGCATGTTTTCGCACTGGACTCGCGGGAAAGAACCAACAGGATCGTCGAAGTATTTTCAACCGTGCGCCGCAAACGAAACCAGAAGCTCAAGGGAACTTGGCGAACTAGACGCGCTGGTGCGGCGCTCAGGTCCACCGCAACCAGGCTGAATCCGCCGCCATGCAGAAGCAAATCGACGGAACGAAGTGCCTGATCCAGATTGCGGCAGCGAACCCAAAGCAGTTGATGCAAAGAGACGCCGGCGGATTGCGCCCAGCCGGGATCAAACGAATCCTGCGCGTCAACCAGAGCACAGACTTCCGCGTTCGCCGTGCGAGCCGCCAAAGCAGATTGCAGCAGGGAAGTCATCCCCGAGGAAAGCTCGCCAAAAACTTCAGTCAGACAGCCGCGCGGCAAGCCGCCGGCAAGTTGATCCACTGCGGCGATTCCGGCGGAAGCCGTAATGGGTTGCGGCTCCTGAAAACGAAAAGGCGAGGAGACGCGTCCGGCAAGAGCGGACTCGACATGAAGACGAAGAGCGTTGGATCTGGATAGCATGACGATAAAAGGCGAGGTAGAGGCTTACGGTTGTTTCGCTTTTTGTTCGCCACAAGGAGTTTGCCGCGATGCACTGCGTTTGTCAATGCTGATTTGAATGCAATTTTTTCAGCCGCGTGAAATGAAATACCGCGAGGAAGAGTTCATAAGAACAATCAACCTGCGCTATATAAAAAACAAGTCTCGTCAACAACAGGTCGTGTCGTCTACGCCGTCGTCTCGGCGCGATCCTTAGCGCCCCAATAGCTGGGGCTGAGCACACTTTGTCCTTCCGTGAGCAGTGCTTCCATTTTCTTGTGACGCTTCGCTTTCGAAGTATCCTGAGACTCGGGGACGATCGCGCGTTCATGCAGGATGCGCTCTGTCGCGGCAACTTGCGGCTCCGCATGGAATCGGCGCTGAATCGACGAATCGCACAAAACGTTGGCGACCGAAAGCAGACACATGCCCTGGTGATGCGCCATCCATGAACGCACCAGCGTGAAGCGCTTGCGGCTGAGCGTCATCTTCGGACCATAGTCTAGAGCTTCGTAGAATCCGTACGCGCCGATGCCGCCAAGCTTTTTCAGCCACTGAAGATTTTTCAACGCGTCATAAGAGCCAGTCATCAGGCTCATGAAAGTCGAATACGGAGAAATCACCACACGGTCTTCATCCGGCCGATGTAGCGCAAGCGCTGGGACTCCGAACGCGAAATAATGATAATGGCCGTCGCCGCTCAGCAAACTGCAAGCGGATTCAGAGATACCCCACGGAATCGAGAAGCGCCGCGCATATTTTTGCTGCGCAGAAACGGCGCTGCGCATATTGCGTTCCAGCAGCGTGCCGGGCGAAGACTTCATCCAAAGCGACGGCATCAGGTATTCGAACATCGTACCCGTCCACGACTGCAAAACCGCCTCACCTTTGTATTGAACATGCGAACGATCGAGGTGGAACCAGCATTCCTGCGGGATCTCACCTTTCGCAACGCCTGCGAATACCGCGGCGCGCGCTTCGGAGGCAAGCAAATCATAGTGATGTTCACTGGCCGCGCCTTTCGCAGCGTCAAAACCAATCGTAATCAGCTTGCGAGGCTCATCGTAAACCAGCGAGAAATCCATTCCCGCTGCCAGTTCGTCGGAATAGCTCGCGATTCCCTTCAGTGCCGCCGCTGCCTGTGTTGCGATTTCCCGGCTCGCGGCAAGCGCTTCGCGAAGAAGTTCGCGCGAACCATTTTCCGCGGTTCCTTCATTGATAGAATTTTCGCTCTCGCTGTTCAGCGATTCGAAGACTTCTGAATAAATACGGTCCCCGGTTGCCAGACTGAGCTCCGCAATCCATTTCGCTTGTTGTTCTTCCGTTGCGCGGAGCGAGCGGAATTTCGTCGATGCCCACGGCGCAAACTGAACGGTCAGCTTTTCAAGTTCAGACAAGCGCGTATTCAGTTCGGAGAGCCACCATTTCAGATCGTCTGAAGTTTGCGCGATGGTCCGCGCCGATTCGGTCATCGTGGCGACCGATTGTTCAAGCGTTGGCAGCGCGCTAAGCCATGCGAGCGGTGATTTGCCCATTTTTGCAATACAATCGTCGATCGAACGGAATGCTTTCCGTACTTCTCTCGTGTTTACGAGCTGCTGAATCAGCCGCGCGTGATCTCGAATTCCGCTCCAGAGCTCCTTCCGGAAAATCGGACGTTTCCATTCTTCGAGAGAAGCTTGCTTCAGCGTCCAAAGGCAGCAAACCAGATTGCCGTTATCGACCGTGGAGAGAAAAGGATCGCCCACTGGCTCAAGCGTGCGGGTGTCATACCAATTGTAAAGATGACCGTGCGACTTCGGCAGGCGCCGCACGGTAGCAAAGGTCTTCTCGGTCTCCGCAATGAATTCCTGAACGGTCAAATGACCCAGATCAAGCGCCGCGATGCGGGCGTTTAGCAGTAGTCCAAGATTCGTGGTGGAAACGCGATGTGCGATCAGGCTGCCTTCTTCTTTCAGAATGTCGGGAATCAGGTAATTCTCATTCTCATTGCTGAATTCCCTGAAGAACCTCCAGGTGCGCAATGCAGAGGTGCGAAGTAACGCCTCATCGCGAGGTCCGATGCGCAAGCCGTCTTCGGGCAGCGGCTGGTCGAGCCAATTGGAAAAGGCATCGGATCCGACCCAAAGAAGCAGCAGCAGCGCGGCAACCGAAAAAGATTCCCAACGGTCGACGGCGAGAAACACGCCGAATACGATGGTGAGCCAAGGCGTCGCTTTTAGATATAAATCAACGGGACTGGTTCTTTTGCCGCTGCTGTTTTCCGCTTCGGCAGCAGTCTCCCATTCGAGAAGTTTGTGGCGCGTCACGGCCATGCGGACTCCGACGCGCACAATTGCGTCCAGAGTGACCATGCTTTGTTGCGGCAAGCAAACCAGCCTCATCAGCAGGTGAGCGTTCGCGGCCGCAAAATCGGAAAACCATTCTTTCCAGAAGCGCGTGGTGAATTTAGCGTTGCCACTGCGCAAAATCGAAAGCGTGAACTGCAAATAGGTCGGAAGCACGAAAAGGCCGAGAGTCGCCAGCGTCCAGTAGAGCGCTTTACCGGGAAGAAACAGCCAGCCACTCACGAGTATCGAAAGCATCGCAATTTCGGTGAGGCTGCGGCGCAAATTGTCCAAAATCTTCCAGCGCGATATCAGATTGATCGGATTGCGCACTACATTTCCGAAATAATCCGGTACCCGTGGGAAAAGCCAGAAAAGAATTTGCCAATCGCCGCGTACCCAGCGATGTTTCCGCTTGCTGTACGCCGCAATGCGGGATGGATAGTCATCAATAACTTCCACGTCAGAAAGCAAACCTGCCCGCGCGTACGCGCCTTCAATCATGTCGTGGCTTAGAATTGCGTTTGACGGGAACCGGCGTTCAACGACCTGTTGGAAAATTTCCACTTCATAAATTCCTTTGCCGGTGAAACTTCCCTCCTGGAACAAGTCCTGATAAACATCGGAAACGGCGCGCGTGTAGACGTCAAAGCTCGAATCACCGGAAAAAAGCGCAGCCAGCCTCGAGCGGTTGGCGGAGTGAATGCTCACTCCCACACGCGGCTGCAGGATTCCATAGCCTTCTACAACGACATTCGAGATTGGATGGACCACAGCGCGTTGCAAAGGATGAGCGATCGCCCCAACCAGCTTTCGGCCGGCGTCGCGCGGCAATTGCGTGTCAGCATCCAGCGTAATCACGTATTTGATTCCGCTCAGCAATGACTTTTCGCCGGCGACCGTTGAAAAATTATTGGTTTTTCCCAAAAGCAGATTGTTTAAGTCGAGAAGCTTTCCGCGTTTACGTTCCCAGCCCATCCAGACTTTTTCAATGGAGTTGAATGTGCGGTCCCGGTGAAATAGAAAAAAAGTGCCTTTCCCTTCGCGCGCGTATCTTTGATTGAGCTGTTCAATCAGCCGAGCGCATTCAGGAGCCAGTTCGTCCCGTTTATCGAACTGTGTCGCAGCGTCCGGAGGATCCGTGAGCAGGCCAAAATGAAGGTTGGCGTCGCGATTTCCAAGAAAACGAATTTCAAGGTCGCGCACGGAGCGCTCCATCTGCTCACGACTGACTAAGAGCGTAGGAACAACAACCAGTGTTTTGCTTTCCGCGGGTATTCCGGCGGAGTAATCCATTTTCGGCAATGTCCGCGGTTTCACGAACATCACAACCAATTGATTCGCGATGGCCACGGCGCTCTCTGCCGCGGGAAGCAGGAATAACGCCACCACTAGAAAAATGGGCACATTCACTTCCGCCCCGATGACCACGGCCGTCAAGAGCGCGACCATCAGCAACTCGATGCCGACCACATACAAACCATCCGGCCAGCGCTTTAACAATTTTGCAAAGCTCACAAGCCATGAATCTTTGATTCCGATCGCCTGCTCCAGTGCTTGCCGGCCTTCGCCGATGAAGTAAAAGCCCACGTGCGAGCGGCGTTCATTGGCACGAACATTCGTTCCGCGGTGTGGCAGATTCGCCAATTTCACCGCGCGACGGGCCACCTCGGCTTCGCTTTCGCCGGATTTCCGCGCAAGTTCGGCAACCGCGGCGCGGTAGTCGGATTTGGCCGCCTTTTCCATTTTGTCGAAGGCTCCCGCAGGGTCCTGCGACAGAGCTTGTTCGCACAAGCTGACTTCGACGAATAGCTTGTCCCAGTCGGTCAGGCCCAGCGTGCGCAGACTTGCGATCATCGCCGACAACCTCGGCGCGGGCGCGGCATCGGTCTGCGCCGAAGTCGAGGTCCGGCCGGGCATCGCGAGCTTTCGCGCATGCATGGCGACTTGCTCCAGCAGAATTTGGCTTAAAAATCCCTTCAGCGCAGATATTTCCGCATTCGTCAGTTCAAAATCTTCCTGCAGCGCCGCGAGAAACGCTACGAGTTCCGATCTGTCGAACAGGAATCCTGCTGCTTGCAGATAGCGCTCTGCAACAGTACGCACGCGAAGCTCTCCGCCGCCCTTTCCACTCGCCACGACTGCTAATTCGTCGACCATCTTCAGAGCGGCACGGCTTTCTTGCATACTCTCTTCCACAATTTTTGTGTTTGAGGTAAGCGAGCGCCATTCAAGTTCCAGAAATGCCCCGGAAGCCTGCCTTCTCTGCAAAAACTGAACTGCCCGCGCGATTACCGCTTCCTGCAACGCCAAATCTTCACGAAGTGGTGAGCTGATCGCACGGCGCGACTTCGTTTGTGGTGTCAAACCGCCTAGACGGGCGGCGGTAAGGATTCGCTCAAGCCGGCGGCTGCATTCCTCCGCTCCGGCAGAGTTTTTCCAGTGCGCGGTTCCCTCCGCGTCTTCAAAGGCGCTATTCCACTCCCGCGCGCTGCGCAGGTTCAGCACCAGTTCAATGCTAGTTGCCATGACCTTGCTTTCCCCCAGACTACCGGTAGCTCGCCGCTTGCAGTTCAAACATTTCTGCGTACCGCCCGCCGTTTTGCATCAGCTGGGCGTGCGGTCCCTCTTCGGCGATCCTGCCGCCTTGCAAAACAAAAATTCTGTCAGCCATGCGCACTGTCGAGAAGCGATGCGAAATCAGCATGGCCATCTTTCCCCGAGTGAGTTCAGCGAAACGTTGAAAAACCTCGTGCTCCGATTTTGCATCGAGCGATGCGGTTGGTTCGTCAAGCACCAGCACCTGCGCTTCACGAAGGTACGCGCGAGCCAGAGCAAGCTTTTGCCACTCACCACCGGAAAGATCGGTTCCGCCGTCAAAACGAGTGCCAAGCCGCTGGTCATACCCGTGAGGAAGTTTGCGGATCACCTCTTCGGCCAAGCTTTTTTGAGCTGCGGAGCGAATCCGGAAAATGTTGTCTTTTTCTTCGATCCGGCCCATCGCGATGTTTTCCGTCGCCGTCAGGTCGTAGCGCATGAAGTCCTGAAAAATAACGCCGATTTCGCGCCACAGATCTTCCTGGTCGTACTCACGAAGGTCCACACCGTCCAACAAGATCTGGCCGCCGCTCGGGTCGTACAGTCGCGTCAGCAACTTTACGATCGTGGTTTTTCCCTGGCCGTTTTCACCAACCAGCGCGATGCGTTCGCCTGGCGAGAGTTTGAAGCTGACGCCGCTTAGAACTTCGCGTCCGTTCGGATACGCGAACGAAACATCCCGAAACTCGAATCCCTGGCGAATCGGACGCGGCACCGCAATGGCTCCGGTCTTTGACGACACAACCGGTTTCACTGCGAAGAAATCCAGAAGGTCGCCAACAAATAAAGCCTGGTCGGCGATGGTCGAAAATGTCGAGAAGACCAGTTGAATGTTGGAGCTGGCGCCCGCAATGGCGCCCGCAAGAAACGTGAGCATACCGATGGTCAGGACGCCAGCGACGGTCTGATAGATCACATACGCATACGTCCCGTAGTAACCGAGCGTACCGAGCAGCGTCAACAGGGAGCCAACCAGCAGACGCTTACGGGCAAGTCGCGCCGTTTCTCCGTGCAGACGCATCGCCAGATTCGTGAAGCGCCCCACAAGGTACGGCCCCAGTCCAAAAAGTTTCAGTTCCTTCGCGCTCTCTTTGCTTCCACCCAGCACGCGCAGATATTCCATTTCACGGCGCGCCGGTGTTTGCGCGAAGCTCAAGGAGTAGCCAAGAAATGCAAAGTGCGTTTCACCAAGAAATGCGGGAACCACGCAGACGATCAATGCAAAAAGTAACCACGGCGAAAAGAGGCAAATGCTGAATGCCAGGCTGGCGGTCGTCACAATTTGCTGGATCAAACGTCCTGCAGCTTGAATCATCAGCACGCGGTCCGTGCCTTGTACGCGGGCGCGTTCCAGTTTGTCCTGGAAGGTCGGATCTTCGTAGGAAGTAAGATCCAGTCGCGACGCGTGCTGCATAATGCGGATGCTGACGTACTTTGCGTATTTGTCGGCAAGTACCGTATCGCAATAATCCGTCACACGAACCAAAATCGTCGAAATACACGCCAGCGCGAATTCGGAAATGACCAGCCACCAGAAGTAAGCCGGCAACGGCGTGTGGTTGGCAGTGTAGTTGTAAATCGAATCGATGATGACTTTCGTGACCGCCAACATTGCCAGCGGCAACAAAGACACGATTAGCCGCACGCCGACGTTTGCGACCACGATTCGCGGTGACGCTTCCCACACCATTCGAAAAATCGGCAAGGTATTGCGAAGCGCGGCGAGACGGTCTTTCCAGCGGGGAACCGGATTGGCTATTTGTGGCTCCAACTCTTCTCGTCCTTACGGTACGCAAATTCGTCGCTCTACACCCTAACCACACGCAGAGACAATGCTGCTCTGCTTCGCGCCTTGCATCTGAATGACGAGGGGCGAGCTGACAGAAAAGCCGCCGCAGGGTCGATAGAGTAGTACTACAACTGGCCCCCGCGACATCCTTAACTATATGCATCCGTAGTACCACGGAATGCGTATCTGCAAATACCTTATTTTGTTGTGCTTATACCGTTCGAAATTTTTGTGAGGCTGTCGTTTCTTCGCTCACCTTGTAACTCTTGCCACCGATATTTTCGAGAGTTCACTAGGCGACGATGAAGCGAAGGTATGCGGGCCCCGAGCCATGGCTAAAACGGCACAGTCCTGGTTGACTTGTGCCGCTTCAAGACGGGCTTTTCATACGGCGCACGTGCGCCTTTGAATTCCGCCCGTACATTTTTCGGCCGGTGCGCGTTCGAGATGTCGCCACACCACAGCAGGATATCCAGTAACCGTGCGCGTTCGAGGTTGTTCAAAACGGTTGCGCTCATGCAAATGTCCAGCGCGCGCCGTGCACACTCATCGGCAATTAGAACGTGCTCGACCGTGGAACCAGACGCTGCCGAACCTGACTGCTGGTGACGGCCGATGCCGTCAAGAAATTCGTAGCATCGGGCGCAAAAATGATCTAGGCAAAGAGCTTCCTCACGAAAGGTAACAGCGACAGGGCGCGAGCAATCACTACGGTGGCAAGATTCCACATTACGCATTGAGCTGAGTTCCCCCTTTGGCCCATGCATTTTTTCCTTTGCGAACAGACTGATTCGATATTCAGGCGTTGACAGTCGGCATCGACAAGCAAAATTGTTAGCCCGTGGCGACGATTTCGACGAGCTCGGCAATCTCCGCGGGCCGAAGATCGGAAAGAGTAAGCTTCGTGGAGGCTTGAGGAAGCAGGAAGTGAGCGAAACTGGTGTACCCGCGGACTGGCCCGTCGGCCAAGCCAGCGACGATCTTGAGTGTCCAGGAGGTAAGGCGTTCGCGTCCGGCGTTGAATCTTTCCGCGTCCCATAGACTGAGCAGCGTCACGAGCCGGGCCTCACGATCAGAAACGAGCAGCATACTTACTTGCAGACCCTCGTTGTGCAGACCCGCCTCGTCCAACAGCTCCTCGATGGCAGACGCCACATCGATTGCATCACCTGGTTTTGCAATAAAATCGACGCGAAGCGCGGTAACCTGACCTGTAGATTCATTTTTCGGCAGGACGTGCTCACCGTGTGGTGCCGAGAGAATCTTTCTTTGCGACTCTTTGTTCAGGTACAAGACTCCACCTTCCTTTGGCCTATTGGTTCCCTGATCATCTTCCGTGATGGCAATAATCAGCGTCCGGCGATGACTCTTAAATCAGCACCGGACGCTTCTTCAGGGGCACGCCAGAGGACTTTGGTGTCCCAGCGTGTAGGTCTCCTCGTCGTTCAGGATCCCTATGGCCAGTAGTGCACCGAAAGCGCGGACCGTTTCATTTCGGGAGAGAAATTGACCGGCGATCTCAAGGTTTCGGAAGGCCGGACGTTACCACGTTGCTACATTTCCTTGCTTGCGGCTATACTTCCCAGCACTTCGGGGGAAGTGTTGGAACTTTTTACGTTCGACGAAGCCTACGTGGGTCGGCTCCGGGAAGGCGATCCTTCTACGGAAAGCCATTTTGTTGAGTATTTCTCTAAACTCATTCAAATTAAACTTCGAGCACGGTTTCTGGCTACCGAAGCTATGGACGACCTTAGGCAGGAGACTTTTGCACGGGTAATCCGCTCCTTGCGCTCGGAGGGCGGGATCCGCCAGGCGAATCGGCTGGGGCCGTTCGTGAATTCGGTCTGCAATAATGTGTTGCTCGAGTATTACCGCTCGGGCCTGAAGAACGTTCCGCTGGACACAAACCATCTCGAATTGCCGGATAAGGTACTGAATTTGGAGAGTTTAGCGATTTTGCAAGAAACGCAGCAGGCGGTGCGAAATCTGTTGCTCCAATTGCCTGATCGCGATCAGGCAATCTTACGAGCCATTTTTCTGGACGAGCTAAGCAAGGACGAAGTCTGCTATAAGTTCGGCGTTGGCCGCGATTACCTCCGCGTTTTGCTCCACCGGGCCAAGCAGAAATTTCGAGCTGCGATGGGCCAGTAACCGTTGTGTTCTTAAGTGGATACCCTTGGGAGGAGAGAAATTCTCACCGGAATGAGAAACGAATCGGCACGAAACGACACTACTTAGCGATATGGAACGACACTCGATGGACCACCACCAGGCGGTGAAATCGCAGGTTTGTGAAAAGTATCTGCTCGGTGAGCTCTCGCCGGAGTTGCGTGACGCTTACGAGGAGCACTACTTTTCCTGCGCGGAATGCGCAATGCAGCTGCGAAGCGCGGCAGAGTTGATTGGCGCAGGCCAGCAGATTTTGGCGCGCACGCCGGCGATTGGCGCAAAGGTTCATGGCGCACCGAAGCCTGGCGGTTGGTTCAAGTGGCTGCAGCCGGCAATCGCGATTCCAGTGTTCGCGAGCTTGTTGCTTCTGGTGGGTTACCAGAATTTCGTAACCATTCCACATTTGAAGCAAGCGGTCAGCCCGCGCGTGCTGCCGATGTTTTCGTTGATTTCGGCGAATACACGCGGCGAAACAGCGCCGGAGTTTGTGACGCGACCGGACGAGCCTTTGGGGCTGTACGTGGATGTACCTGCAGACGCCACTTATTCGACCTACGACATTCGTCTCGAGGATCCAAATGGGAAGACGATTCCGCTGCGCTCGCTGAGCTATGCGGAAGCACAAAAGACTCAAGTCTTCGTCGTCAATCCCGGGAAAACGGCGGGGAGGTATTCGCTAATAATATTCGGCCGTGCAAAATCAGAGCAAGGCACTGCGGCCACAGAGTTAGCGCGGCTGCAATTTACTGTTGTATTCTCGAGCCAAGTTCAGCAGCATTAACCATCCTACGACTCACGAGGAATGTCCCGATGCCGAAAAAGAGCCCCAGGCCGAAGACCGACCCAAAGGAAGCAGATTTCTCGACATTTCATTATCATGCTTGCGCGCACGCATTTAGTGGCCAGTTCACGCGTCCATTTCACGATTTGATCGAAGTGCAAGCCGCAACGGCCTTGCCGATTATCGGCGGACATGGAAACTCTCGTGTCTCGAATTTCCAGTTCCGGGAATTTGTTACGTTTAAGCATGGATATACCCATGTTTCTGGCGCGCATCAGGAAGACGACGACAGTAACAACACCTTGGTTACGGCAACGCTTGAGGGTTTGAACGTCATGGATGTGTTGACCGCGGACCGCATCGTCGCGCGCCTCTATTCGAAGGCTGCCAAAGGAGCGGGTGAAGGGGAGTTCACGCTGGTGGGCAGTAAATTCGAAAATTTGCGTATTGCCGGCTGCCCGGTACACATCGAACTGGACTTTGACTTGTTCGCGGAAATTCCGACGTTTAAGGACGCAAAGAATGCCTTTGATAAGAATGGCAAATTCCGGAAAATAGCATCAGATCCGCTGCAGACCGGGACGCCCCTAAAGGAACAAGGGGAGCAGGGAGTGTTTCTTTGCTCTTGTGTGAAAGAGATGGAAGCAGAGTGTCCGGGTGTCACCCGCAAAGGTCACGCTTTTCACGTGAAGGGCTTTGGCACCATTTTTCTGGGCGAAGTTCTGATCAAGCACGCGGAACGCACGCTGACAATGTTGAGGCTGGAACTTGGTTCAGCGGTCAGCGGAACAGGCTCCGGCGCGCAGGCATTTTCGAATGGTCGAACCTGGCCGTAGTCCTCGCTTTCTGTTCTGCATTTCTTGTCCTGGCTGGATGCAATCGCAAGCAGCTGCCGCCGGAATCGCCTTATCGGGCGATATGGATCGACATCCATCGAGGCGATCTGACTGCGGCTGCCGTGGCCGTTGACCGCGCAACTAAACAATTCTCCGATCCTCATTCCGAATGGCATTGGCGCTTCTGGGCTCTTAAGGGCGAAATCCTTATGCTCCAAGGGCACTATGAGGACGCGCTTTCGTTTCTTGCTCAGGCCGTTCCCGCAACTTTCGCGCAAAGCGATGTGGTCGTCTGGCAAAAGCTAACACAGGGCGCAGCATGTGCGCGACTCGGCCGTTTTGACGAGGCCGCGAACCTTTTGCGCGAAGCACAGGCACTTGCCCAAAACGCGCATCCCGCGTTGCTGGACGAATGCGCACTCCGGCAAGGCACATTGTATTTTCATCGAGGAGATACGCTCGCCGCCCGCACCGCATATCGAACAGCACTCCAAGTCGCTCACGATAATAAGAACGAATATTTAGAGGTTGCCGCTCTTGGCAGCCTCGCCGTCGCGTCGACTCGGCTCGAACACTATGATGAGGCCATCGATTGGAACGATCGAGCCCTGCGACTGTCGCAAACGATTGGCGATCTGCGTTCGGTTTCAAAGATTGAAGGGAATACAGGTTGGAGTTACCACGAGTTGGGCGATTACGCCAACGCTCTCTCGCAATTCGAAAATGCGGAACGTGACGCCGATCGCGCCGGTCTCGTTGCCGATCGAGTGTATTGGCTCAATAGCGCGGCCGGAGTCCAATATGACCTCGCGGAATATCCTGCGGCAGAATCATCGGCGCGGAAAGCACTCCAGCTGACCCGAAGCCTCAGAGACGAAGGGTCCACGATTGAGTGCCTGCAGAATCTTGCGCTTGTTGCGCTTGCCAAGAACGAATTCAAGAAGGCGAAAACGCATCTCGACGAGGCGCTTGAATTTGAACGCTCGGCGCCAGACCATCAAAGGGAACTTTACACCCGCCTCATATCCGCCAACCTGGAAGCAAAGACAGGGAACATTTCGGAATCTGAGATTTCTTACTCGCGGATCCTTGCGGACCCCAATTGCCCGAGTTCCGTTCGCTGGGAAGCACAAGCCGGTCTCGCGCAGGTTCATGTTGTCCAGGGCAAGGCGGAAGTCGCTGAGCGCGAGTTTGCCGAATCCATTAGAACAATAAGCAAAGCTCACACTGCACTTCAGCACGAAGATTTCCGCATTTCATTTCTGTCGAGCGCCATTCGGTTCTACGACGCGTACATTAATTTCCTGATTGACCAGAAGCGGCCAGTGGACGCGCTTCGGGTTGCGGATTTGAGCCGGGCGCAAGCGCTCGAAGAGGGCGTATCGGCGAACGCCGAGAAAAGGACCTCACGACCGGCAGCGTTTAATCCGCAAGCGATTTCGCGCCGGTTGAATGCGACGTTGCTGTTCTACTGGCTGGGGCGGCAAAGTTCCTATCTGTGGGTGATCACCCCTACCAGAGTGGCTGAACGTCCGCTGACCCACCCGGAAGAAATTAATGCGGCCGCGAAGGCCTACCGGGAATCGTTCCTGGAACCGCGTGATCCGTTGGAGGCGGGTAACGCTGACGGCAAGAAGCTTTACACTGTGCTGATTGCACCAGCCGAAAAGCTGATTCAAAAAAATTCGCGAGTAGTGGTGCTTCCTGATGGCAATTTGAACTCGCTCAATTTTGAAACCCTGATTGTTTCCGGCTCCAAGCATGAAGATAAGCCGCACTACTGGATTGAGGATGTAACCATCACCACCGCCAATTCACTGGCGCTGCTGGCGCGCAGTTCGATGAGTGGACCGCCGAATCCAGGCCGACTATTGGTGGTTGGCGATGCGCTGGCGGCGAGTCCGGATTTTCCGCCACTTCCGCAAGCGGGCAAAGAAGTCGGACTGCTCGAAAACTATTTTAGTTCATCGCAGAGACTGGAGTTGACCGGCGCGAACGCAACGGCGACGCGTTTTTTGTCGAGCGAGCCGGAAAAGTTCTCATATCTGCATTTCGCGACACACGGCACGGCGAGCAGGACACGTCCGTTGGAGTCGGCGGTGATTCTTTCGCCGGAAGGGGATTCGTTCAAGTTGTACGCTCGAGATGTGGTGAAGCATCCGCTGAACGCATATCTGGTGACGATTTCCGCGTGCAATGGCGCGGGAACGAAGTCCTACGCAGGGGAGGGACTGGTGGGACTCTCGTGGGCGTTTCTGCGGGCGGGAGCGCACAACGTGATTGCGGGACTGTGGGAAGTGAGCAACGCATCGACTCCGCAGTTGATGGATGAGCTGTACAAAGGAATTCATGCTGGAGAGGATCCGGCGACGGCGTTGCGCAATGCGAAACTCACGCTGGTGCATTCGTCCGGCAATTACCGCAAGCCATTCTACTGGGCGCCCTTCCTTCTCTACGCGGGTTCCTGAAGCTGTTTCGATCCAAAAATGGAGCCACAATAACAATATTGGAGGTGCCTTCTCGAAGTCTCGGGAACAAGCAGCAAAATCCGGATTCGTGCCGATCTAGGACCGTGACTCGATTTCTCGACCGGTACCCTTCTACTGGGCGCTCTTCCACGGCGCGCTCGCACATCGAGAACGGCAATGTTATTCTTTTCGTTCACCGCGGACGGTGTGGTGCCGAGAGTCACCCTATGCCTTCACAAAATCCTTCCAAACTGACGTTTGAACCCGGAAAGGGAACAATTCAATCGTCTCAATGGTCGCTGCATGCGGGCGCTGCAAGTGCCATCGCGGCCCTTGGCGGAAAGCCGCTGGGAGCCAACCGCGGGACCTCGCTGAATCTGGATTGGATCGACCAGGTGCGAGTGAATACCAGCGCTGTCGAGCGGCGTGCCGCGACACTCGTGACCCGACGAACGGTGAAGAAGGATTGGCAGATTGCATGGCTGCTTCGCGCAATCACGTGCATGGATTTGACGACGTTGTCGGGCGACGACACGGACGAGCGTGTAAGGCGCCTCTGCGCAAAGGCGCGCCGGCCAGTGCAGCAAGAACTAGTCGAGAAATTGGGGATTGGCGAGCTGAACATTAAAGTCGGTGCGGTGTGTGTCTATCATTTATTTGTCGAGACGGCGCGGCGCGCGCTGGAAGGCAGCGGAATTCCGGTGGCGGCCGTGTCGACGGGATTTCCGGCTGGACTTTCGCCGCTTGCAGAACGGATTGCGGAGATTCGCAAGTCGGTGGAAGCGGGGGCGCAGGAAATCGACGTGGTGATTACGCGCGCGCATGTTTTTGGCGGACAGTGGCAGAGGTTATATGACGAAATTCTGGCGTTCAAGGATGGGTGCGGGCCAGCGCATTTGAAAGTGATTCTGGGAACGGGAGATTTATTGACGCTGCGGAATGTTGCGAAAGCGAGCCTGGTGGCGATGATGGCGGGAGCAGACTTCATCAAAACCTCTACCGGAAAGGAAACGGTGAACGCCACGCTGCCGGTTGGACTGGTGATGACGCGCGCGATCCGCGAATACGCGGAAGAAACGGGAATGGCGGTGGGATTCAAACCGGCGGGCGGAATCCGAACGGCGAAGCAGTCGCTGGAATGGCTGGCGCTCATGAAAGAGGAATTGGGAGATGCGTGGCTGGCGCCGCACCTGTTTCGGTTTGGCGCGAGTGGAATGCTGGCGGATGTCGAGCGGCAGTTGGAATTCCATGTGACGGGACGGTATTCGGCGGATCACCGGCACGCGATGGCTTGAGGGAGCCGAGCTGGGCCCTTGTGCAATTGTACGGACGCACCGGTTGAGATCGTTCGATTTCGACGGAAGACCGTCGAAATCTCGGGATGACAAGCAATAGTTGAACGCGCCATGTTTCGGAGCGTGATCCGCAGGGGCAAAGTCCCGTTTTGAATGAGAAGAGGCAGATGAGCGTCGTCGAAAAATTCAGATCGATGGAATACGGTCCTGCACCGGAAGATCCGAAGGAATCGCTGGCGTGGCTGGATAGCCGACAACGCCGATTTGGACATTTTATTGGCGGCGAATGGCGAGCTCCGGTAGAAGGAAAATATTTTGAGACGGCCGATCCCTCGACCGGAGAAAAACTTGCGGATATGGCGCAAGGAAGCGCAGCGGATGTAGACGCTGGGGTGAAAGCTGCGCGGGCTGCGTTGGCGGGCTGGCAGAAGCTTTCTTGCCATCAGCGTGCGAAATTTTTGTACGCGTTGGCGCGGCAGGTGCAGAAACATTCCCGGCGGCTCGCCGTGTTGGAAACGCTGGACAACGGCAAGCCGATTCGCGAGAGCCGCGACATTGATATTCCACTGGTAGCGCGGCACTTTTATCACCACGCGGGCTGGGCGCAATTGCTGGACCAGGAATTTCCGGGGTACTTGGCGTGCGGCGTGGTTGGGCAGATCATTCCGTGGAATTTTCCGTTATTGATGCTGGCATGGAAAATTGCTCCGGCGCTTGCCTCCGGTAACACCGTTGTATTGAAGCCAGCGGAATATACGCCGCTGACGGCACTGGCGTTTGCGGAATTGTGCAATGAAGTTGGACTGCCGGCAGGTGTGGTGAACATCGTCACGGGAGATGGCGCCACGGGCGAAGCGCTCGTGAAGCACGCGGACGTAGACAAGATTGCGTTCACAGGTTCGACAGAAGTGGGGCGGGCGATTCGCCGCGCGACCGCGCAGTCTCACAAGAAGCTGTCGCTGGAGTTGGGTGGAAAATCACCTTTTATCGTTTTTGAAGATGCTGATCTCGATTCCGCCGTCGAAGGACTGGTGGACGGGATCTGGTTCAACCAGGGGCAAGTGTGTTGCGCGGGATCGCGGTTACTGGTACAGGAGAGCGTCGCCGAGAAACTGACGAAAAAATTGCAGACGCGGATGGGCACGCTGCGCGTCGGCGCGCCGCTCGATAAAGCGATCGATATTGGCGCGATTATCGCGCGGGTACAGCTGGAACGAATCGACGGACTGGTGAAGCAAGGCATTGCGGAAGGCGCAACGTGCTGGCAGCCAGAAATTGTTTTGCCGTCGCGAGGCTTGTTTTATAAGCCGACGTTGCTGAGCAACGTCCATCCGACTTCGATTGTCGCGCAGCAAGAGATCTTCGGGCCGGTACTGGCTTCGATGACATTTCGAACGCCGCGCGAGGCGGTGGAGCTGGCGAACAACACGGTGTACGGGTTGGCAGCGAGCGTGTGGAGTGAAAGCGTGAACGTGGCCTTACAAGCGGCGGCACAAATTAAAGCCGGCGTGGTGTGGGTGAACAGCACGAATCTGTTTGATGCGGCGTGTGGATTTGGGGGCTATCGCGAAAGCGGTTTCGGGCGCGAAGGCGGTAGAGAAGGATTGCTCGAATATTTGGAGCCGGCGTGGTTCAGAAATGCGCCTGTAATTGTTGCAGCTTCGACGACAGAAAATGGAGCGCCGGAGGTGGCGAACCCGTCGAGCGGAATCGACCGCACCGTGAAGCTTTACATTGGCGGAAAACAGGCGAGGCCGGATTCGGGATACAGCATACCGGTGTATGGAAATGCGGGTGCATTGTTGGGCGAAGCGCCGCTTGGCAATCGAAAAGACGTACGCAACGCGGTGGAGGCCGCGCGCAAGGCCGAAGGCTGGGGAAAAACGACGGCACACAATCGAGCGCAAGTGCTGTTCTACATCGCGGAGAACCTTTCGCAACGCGGAGAAGAAATTCGCAAGCGTCTCGCAGTGGCAGTGGGAGAGAGGCAGGCGGCTGACGAAGTGCGGTTGAGTATCGAGCGGCTGTTTTCCTACGCAGCGTGGACAGATAAATTTGATGGAGCGGTGCATAACCCGCCGTTCCGGAACATATCGATTGCCATGAATGAGCCGATCGGGACAGTTGGCGTGATTTGTCCCGCGAGCACGCCACTGCTGGGATTTTTCTCGATGGTGCTGCCATTGATTTCAGTGGGCAATACGGTGGTTGCAATTCCATCGGAGCGCTATCCGCTGATTGCAGGCGACTTGTATCAAGTATTCGAGACCAGTGACTTGCCGGGCGGCGTGGTGAATCTAGTGACAGGAAGATCGTCGGAGCTATTGAAGGTGCTTGCGGAGCATGACGATCTCGATGCGCTGTGGTGCTACGGAGACGATGCAATGTGCGCGGCGGCCAAAGCGCTTTCGGCGGGAAATTTGAAACAAGTGTGGACAAATGAAGGCCGCGCGATCGATCTATTCAGCGCGGATCAAGGTGAAGGCCGCACCTACTTGCAGCATGCATATCAGGTGAAAAATATTTGGGTACCCTACGGGGAGTGATCGGTCTGCGAGCGACGTACCGGTGAGCGGCGGGCAAGGCAGGGAGACGGAAACGGCTGCGGATGCTCGCGCGGCATTCCGCTATCCGGCGTTTTTACGCTTTCAGCTGGCGAGGTTCTGCATCGTGGTTGCGACCGAGATGCAGGCGGTCGCCGTGGGTTGGCAGGTGTACGAAATAACGAAACGGCCACTCGATCTCGGATTGGTTGGGCTGGCGCAGTTCCTTCCTGGCATCGTCCTCTTTCTGGTTTCCGGGCACGTGGCGGATCGATTCAATCGAAGAAATCTGCTGATCCTGTGTGATGTCGGGTTTGCGATTTGTTTTGCGATGTTGCTTGCGATCACCTTGCGCGGCGGAGTGTCGATCATTTCCGTGTTTGCGGTGCTGGTGCTGCTTGGCGTGGTGCGATCTTTTAATGGGCCGGTGAGCCGGGCGATGTTGCCACACCTGGTTCCGCCGGAACATTTTGCGGGTTCCGTTGCCTGGGCATCAAGTATTTTTCAGGCGGCGACGATTCTCGGGCCGATTCTTGGCGGGCTAATTTACGCGTTTGCCCGCGGACCGATCGCAGTCTACTCAGGGGCGCTTGTCGCTTCTACAGTGGCAATTGTGTTGACCCTCGAACTCCCCTCCCAAGAAAAAGCGCGCGCAAGACCGGCGGCTAATCTTTCCACCGTGTTCGATGGTTTTCGCTATATTTGGCGGGAAAAGTTGATTTTCGGAGCGATTTCGTTGGACTTGTTTGCGGTGTTGCTGGGAGGGGCAGTGGCGTTGCTGCCGGTATACGCGAGGGAGATTCTGCAGACTGGTCCATGGGGATTGGGAATTTTGCGGAGCGCGCCAGGAGTTGGCGCGGGAATCATGGCGATTGCGATCGCGCACCGTCCATTGAAGAACCGCGCAGGCGCAACGATGTTGTGGTGCGTGGCAGGCTTTGGTTTGTGCACGGTTATCTTTGGCGTGTCGCGGAGCTTTGCGATTTCAGTGCTGGCGCTCTTTCTGGTGGGCGCGACGGATATGGTGAGCGTAATTGTGCGCGCGACGCTCATACAGGTGGCGACGCCGGACGAAATGCGTGGAAGAGTGAATGCAGTGGACATGATTTTTATTGGCGCCTCGAACGAGTTGGGACAATTTGAATCAGGCATCACCGCGCATTGGTTTGGAGTTGTGCCCGCAGTGATTCTTGGTGGCGTGGGCGCGATCATCGTGACGGGGCTGTGGGCATGGATGTTTCCGCAATTGCGAAAAGTAAATCAGCTCACGATGAAGGAAGAACAAGCGGGCTGATCCGCCAATGAGAAAGGCGCGGTGTATCGTGCCCCTGGACAAAACACAGTTAATTCTAGGACTAGGTGAGTTTGCCGCCGCTTAGCACCGTGAGTGCGGAATGCGCCGCGCCGAGCAACGGCGCGTCTTCGTTGAGAACAACGGCAATCGGAATATTTGCAAGTAGCGGAGCAAGGGGACCTTTGTCCGCGAAGGCCTGACAGAACGTGCTCTTTTTTAGTAGCGGAAGAATTTTTACGGCGATGCCCCCGGCGAGGTACACACCGCCGTAGGCGAGCACGCGGAGCGCGAGATTGCCTGACTCCGCGCCGAAAGCGTCGGTCCAGAAGTCGAGAGTCTCGACACAGGTCGCGCAAAAACCAGCGAGCGCATTCTGAGTGATTTCCTGTGCGGATTCGCCGGCAGGTTTGTCGAAGGAATCGTGGCGAAGATCGGGCGCGAGGAATTCGTGAATGGGGCGAAAACCGCGACCGGAGAAAAGTTCCTCGCAGGAAACGCGCGTTAAGCGCTTCCTGAGGTAGGTGAGGAACGCGATTTCGCGGTCGGTGCGCGGAGCGAAGTCGGCGGAGCCGCCTTCAGAAGGCGCAGCGCGGTGGCCATGGCCATCCCAATAGAGGACGGCTTCGCCGAGCCCTGTTCCGGCCGCGATGACTGCGACATTTTCTTCAGGATGATCGACGCCGCGATTGAGATAGAGAAGATCTTTTGGCTCAAGTTTTTGCAAGCCGCGGGCCGTCGCGACCAGATCGTTCATCAGAACGATATGTTCACGAGGCAATCTTAGACTGGCAGCGAGCGAAGCAGAGTCAAGTACCCAGGGAACATGAGCGGCGTGGAGCCTGCCATCGACTACGGTTCCGGGAACGCCAAAGCCTGCGCCGATGATTGCATTCGGCGCGGATGAGCCGGCAGCGTGGTGTGCAAACTCTTCTACGAGCTTTTCGAAACTGGAAAAATCGCGCGTAGCATATCGCTTGCGGGCAACGACGCGAAGTTTGCCGCCGCTTTCGTCGTACGCGACGAGGTGCGATTTGGTTCCGCCGATGTCTCCTGCGATGAGCATAGTTCACGATATTTTATTTCTAGGAAAGACGTTCAGGCGTAAAAATTTTCGTCATTTCGAGCACGTGTCGATAGTAGTCGCGCTGCGTCAAGGAATATGCCGCTTCTTCGTCGATTATGAATGTTACGTCGACATGCAACTGGAGGGCTGAAGCGCTGACAGAGGAAGTGATCGGACCCTCGATGGCCTTGGCGACAGCGGCGGCCTTGGAGCGGCCAGAGGCAAGAAGCAGGACGCGGCGCGAATCCAATATTGTGCCGATACCCATGGTGATGGCGCATTTGGGCATTTCCGATTCGCTGGCGAAAAAGTGGCGGTTATCTTCGATGGTTTCGCGGCTGAGGGCTTTCAAACGCGTGCGCGACGCGAGGCTTGAAGTTGGTTCGTTGAAGCCGACGTGGCCATTGCGACCAATGCCGAGGATTTGAAGGTCGATTCCGCCAGCAGATCTGATGCACTGCTCATAGCCGTTACAATATGAATCGTAGTCGCCGCTGATGGTGCCGTCGGGAATATGAATCCGTTCGTGAGCCAGATTTACCTGCGAGAAAAATTTCTGGTCCATGAAGTAATGGAAGCTCTGCGGATGAGAAGGTGAAAGGCCGAGATATTCGTCGAGATTGAAGCTGGTGGCCAGGGAGAAATCGAGAGTGCCAGCGCGATGAAGGGCAATTAATTCCTGGTAAAGACCGAGCGGAGTACTGCCTGTGGCGAGTCCGAGGATAATCGCTGGCTTTGCGCGGACGGCTCCGGCGACAATGTGCGCGGCTTCGCGACTGACTTCTTCGTAGTCTTTTTTTATGACGACCAGCATCTCAATGCCTTTCCGCGAAGGGATTATGGCGAACTGGAAGAATCAGCGGAACCGCCGGATGACAAGATTGTGACGATCGGAGCGATAGATTCCGAGGACGTAAATCAAAGGCTTTTCATTGGCAGAGTAAATCAGCTGGCGGATGCGCAGGAGCGGTTCGCGGCGAGGCACGTTGAGGAGCTCCGCAGTGCGTGGGTCAGCGGCGGTCGCATCGATTACTTCGTCGGCATAACCTAATTTCACGTCGTACTCGCGTTCAAGAATTGCAAAGAGCGAATCGCCTTGGAGTGCGGTAGAGAGAAGGCCGGGGAATTCGGCAGCCGAGAGATAGCAGGTCTCGAGAGCGAACGGTTCCTCGGACGCGTGGCGCAATCGTTCCAGCTTGATGAGTTGTTCGGACGGAGAGACCGACAGACGTGCTGCTGCATCCGGTTCATTGTCAACCACTTTGGCGAAAAGAATTTTGGACCCGGCGGTAAGACTTCGAGCAGCCATTTGCTCCGTGTAGCTCATGAGTTTGTTGAATTGAATTTTGGGCGCGGCGACAAAAGTGCCAACTCCGCGGCGACGCTCAACGATGCCTTCACGTTCGAGTGTCGCGAGAGCATGACGCGCCGTCATGAGGCTTACTTCGTGCAGTTTTGCAAGATCACGCTCAGAGCTTACGGGGTCGCCGGGTCGAAGTTGGCCAGCGTCGATGCGCTTCCGGATGGAAGACTGGATACGCTGGTAGGCCGGAATAGAGTGAACTTTGGCGGACATGCGGCGTCAATAACTTCCTCTACGGGCAAATTGCAACCTGCCCGAGCATGCGATTGAGCAGCTGGGCGAGTTCCTTTTTTGCGCTATATAGCTTAACGCAGTGGCTTCGGAAAAGGGAAACCCTCGCGCCGCGCGCTACTTGGCCTTTTTTGAGTCGAGGCGTTCGAACACTTCTTCGGCGGCGTGGAATGCGGAGTTGGCGGCCGGCACACCACAATAAATTGCAGCCTGCAGAAAAACTTCCTGAATCTCTTCGCGCGTGACGCCGATCGAGAGCGCTGCTTTCAGATGCATGCGGAGTTCCTGGTCGCGGTTCAGGGCAACCAGCATGGAGAGAGTCAGAAGGCTGCGCGTTTTGCGTGGCAAGCCGGGACGGCTCCAGATTTCTCCCCAGGCGTATCGCGTGATCAGATCTTGAAATGGCTCGTTGAACGCCGTTCGATTTTTCTGCGCACGTTCGACATGGGCGTCACCGAGAACCGCTCGACGGGCTTTCATTCCTTCTTCGTAGCGTTTACGTTCGTCCATGTGAACCTCCGGCGATCGCGTTTCCATTTTTAAGGAACGAAAGAACTTCGCTCGTGAAGCGGGCGGAATCTTCGATGTTCGAAATGTGAGCGGCATGCAACTCGGCATAGCGAGCGTCGGGAATATGATCGGCGAGAAAATGGCCATCGGAAGGCGGCGTGGCCGGGTCGTGGGTTCCGGAAATTACCAGCGTCGGAATTCGAATGTTGGAGACGATGGCACGCGCGTCAAAGTCCCTGACAGCACAGCAGCCGCCGATGTAACCCTCCGGGTTCATGGACTCAACGGCGTTGAGGATCGCGGAGACGGCTTCTGGAAAGTTTGCCTGAAAAGAGGATGTGAACCAACGCGCGGGCGTCGTCCGGGCGATCTCTTTCATGCCTTGCGTTCGAACGGTCTCGATGCGTGTGTTCCAAGATTCGAGCGTGCCGATTTTTGGGGCTGTGCTGCAGAGAACGAGTTTTTTCAGCCGCTCGGGAGCCTCGAGGGCGAGAGACATCCCAATCATCCCGCCAACCGAAAGCCCGCAGAAATGAAACCGGTCGATTCTGAGAGAATCCACGAGCGCTAAGACGTCGGCGGCAAGCTCCGGAACAGAATAGGGAGGCGATGGGACGGAGGACTGGCCGTGGCCACGCATGTCGTAGCGAAGGAGGCGAAAACTTTTTTCGAATGATGGCGCTTGCGAGTCCCACATGGAGAGATTTGTGCCAAGCGAATTGGAAAGCACGAGCGCTGGCAGGGAGCTATCGCCGGAAAGCGCGTAATGAATGCGTGCATTGGGTAGCTCGGCGAAAGGCATGCGATTTATCCTCTAGCGGCCTGCTTTTGGTTGAATTGAGAACGCGCTGCACTGAGTACTGTTTCGATGAATGTATCAGCAGAGCCGAGATAATTGGCTGGTTCGAAGAGGCTTGCAAGACTTTCGGGGTTCAGAATATTCGTTACATCGGGATCTTCGGCAAGAATGAGCCGCAAATGACGCTTCTCTGATTTTGCGCGGCGGCAGGCGGATTCCACCAGCTTGTGGGCTGAAGCGCGATTGAGTTTTTCACTGAGGGCAAGCGAAATCGCTTCAGCGTAGATCAGGCCGTGGCTGAGGTCGAGGTTTGAGCGCATTCTCTCGGCATTTACCGTGAGTCGCGGCAACCAAGATGCGAGTTGATGCGATGCGCCTGCTGTGAGCCGCACGATTTCAGGAACAACTTCCCATTCTGACTGCCAGGCGCCGAGGCTACGTTGGTATTCTCCGGAGAGTCCGGAGAACACCGTGCTGACGAGTGCGGGCACACGCATCGTGGAAGCCAGGATTGCCGCCACAGCCACGGGATTCTGCTTGTGAGGCATGGTGGATGAACCGCCGCGGCCAGCGGAGGGTGGTTCGGAAAGTTCGGCAACTTCCGTTTGCATGTATAAGGAGAGGTCGCGCGCGATTTTCGCCATGGTGCCGGAAAGCAGGCCCAACGTTGCGGCGGTTTCGGAAATGCGTTCGCGTTGCGCGTGCCACGGAATGCGCGGAGCGGGCAGGGTGAGTTCTTGCGCGAGAAATTTGGCAACTTGAGGGCCGCGGCCGCCAAGGGCAGCTAGCGTTCCGGCAGCACCGCCGAATTGCAGCACAAGCGATCTCTCCAGCAGGGCGTCAAGCCGCTCGCGATGACGCAAGAACGCGTCAAGCCAGCCGGCAGTGATGTATCCAAAAGTTGTTGGTAACGCATGCTGCAGCCAGGTGCGAGCAACGAGCAATGTCCTGCGATGGGTGTGCGTTAAATCAGCGAGCGCGGCGAGGATTGCATCCAGCTCTTTTTCGATTGCCAGCACCGCGGCGCGCAGTTGGAGCACCAGCCCTGTATCGAGAGCGTCCTGGCTCGTGGCTCCCAAATGGACATAGCGCGAGGCTTCAGGAGAGTTGCGAGCCACTAGCGCATTGAGTTGTTTCAGAACAGGAATGGCGAGATTTCCCGCGGAAGGCATTGCTTGCGCCAAAGATGCCAGGTCAAACAGCTCGACGCGGCACGAAGACGTGATCGATGCTGCGGCATCGGCAGAGATAATCCCGGCGTGGGCCTGTGCGCGTGCCAGCGCAGCTTCAAAGCTGAGGATGGCCTGAACGGTAGCGGTATCACTAAAACACGGTTCGACGGAAGGAGAGCGAAAGAAGCCATCGAGAAGATGCATCCCTAGAGTGTAATTGGGAAGAGCGGACAAGAAAAACGGATTCCGCGGCTGCTACGCGATACGCTAGACTCCACGGGTTCATACGGAGAACAGCGAAAATGCTGAGCAACCGAAAAGAGATTCACGTCGAGTGGGGAGACTGCGATCCCGCAGGGATTGTCTATTTCCCGCGATTTTTCGAATACTTCGACGCTTGCACGAATGCGCTTTTTGAAAGGGCCGGATTTCGAAAAGCGGAAATGCTGAAAACCTATGGACTGCTGGGAATTCCAATGATTGATACGCGAGCGCAGTTCCACCTGGCGGCATCTTTTGGGGACACAGTGGCGATCGAGACGCGGATTGTTGAGTGGGGACGAAGTAGTTTTCAGGTGGAACACAAACTGTACAAGGGAGACGAGCTGGCAGCGGAGGGTACGGAAAAGCGAGTCTGGACTGTCAGGGATCCGCAATCGCAACGAGGGATGCGGAGCGAACCGATCCCGGAGGAAGTAAAAGCGCGCTTCAAATAAAAAGGCGGAGCAACTCTCTTGCTCCGCCGATTTCGAATGGTTTAGCGCTTCGATTTGATTTCGAGCGGATCCAACAGTTTGAAGGCGAGCGGGGTCTCGGCTGGCAAAACAATCTCGCGGTTGCCTGTCAATCCGGCGCCTCCCGTGCCTGCGCCTGCACCAATCGCGGCGCCGATTGCGGCACCCTTGCCTCCACCGGCTAGACCGCCGATCAGAGCACCAGCCGCGCCGCCGCCACCGATCATCGTAGCGGTACGCTTGCCCTTGCCCTTGCTGGTTTGCACATGGTTGGTTGTGTGAAGGTCATAGGTCGCATTGTCGATGGTAACGCTGGCGAGCGAGATGGAAAGTACGGCGCCGCCCTTGAAGCGTCCCGCGGATTTTGCGTCTCGCACGATTCCGGTGACGCGAGCGCCCTTCGGAATCGCTACTCTGCCGTCCACTTCGACAGGAGCAGCTACTGAAGCGGAAAAATTCTGGCCAGTAGCCGAGGTCTTAGAACCGATCGCTTCATCCAGGACGACGGTTATCGTTGTGTCGGCTGGGACCACCAGGGGCTTAACGACCGCTTCTCGTGCAGCGGATCTGCCTGAAGAGCTTGAACCACCAGATGGGCCGCGCGAGGAATCTTTTGAAGAATCACTCGCCGTCGAATCGGAGTTTGCGGCCTGGTCAGCCGGCTTTTGGCAACCACAAAGCGCTAGCAACAAGCCCAAAGACACGAGGGCTGTAAGATTGTTGAAACGGGACAAAGAACACCTCCTGAAGTGGGTGACTGGGCGGTTGACATCTATTCTGCCTGAAAATGAAGTAGCGGGGGAATTTAAGACTGCCACAGTGACGTGATTCCAAAATTCAAATAGCTATGGCAAAACAGGCTAAAGGTTCGAAAGAAAAGTAGGTGAAACAGAATACGAATCGCAACAGCAGAAAGCAAAGATTGGCGCGGTGAGATCAGTTAAGGAGCCAGGCCAAGGCCTTTTTGAAGCATGTCGAGGTTCCCGCGATCTTGAGATGGAATCGCGACAACTTGGCGGTGATTTCTTGCGATCGTCAGCCAGGTCTCTTCTGGAATCCTCAGGAAAACGCCTACCACTTGCGGATCGAGCTGACTGCCCGAACAGCGACAGATTGTTTCGCGAGCTGATTCGAACGAGTAATTGCATCGAAGGTATCTGCGACCGCGAAGATTCGCGCCCTCAGAAGAATCTCTTCTCTCTTCAGCCCGCGCCACCTTGGCTCAGGCAGGTCGAAGCGGCCGCGCGGCCGGACGCTGAAACCGAGGGATGGACAAGGCCCGGATAGAGCGGTTTCATCGCTGAAAATCGTTGGGAACAGGGTCTAACTTTCAGCTGGAATTAACGTCTATTTACTGATGTAATCGCTTTCATCCTACCATGGCAAGTGACCTGGGAGGCGCCATCGCGGGTGCTAACGCTCGCCGCTCAAAAGGCGCTCTGAAGAATGACAATGTACGGTGCCAAGCGAACTCGAAGTCTGCGGCCTGACCCGAGCGCCTATTTTCGATGGACTGACGATTCCGATGAATGACGCTCTCAATCTGGCCAAGAAATTCAGCTCCCGCTTTGGCGGCGATCCCGTAGTGTATCGCGCTCCCGGCCGCGTAAATCTGATCGGCGAACACACTGACTACAACGATGGTTTTGTATTGCCTGCGGCCATAGGATTTTCCTGCTGGGTGGCGGTCGCCCCTAGAAGTGATCGTAAAATTGCGTTGTATTCCGAGAACTTCGACGAAGCGATGGAAGCCAATCTTGACAACGCAGAGATCCATTCGACAGGCAAATGGCCCGACTATCCGTTGGGCGTGGCGTGGGCGCTTAAGAGAGCAGGATATCGACTGAGCGGCGCCAACGTTTACATTCGAGGAGAAGTCCCGCTGGGCGCTGGACTCAGCTCATCTGCGGCCCTCGAAGTTTCGACAGGCTACGCCTTGCTGGATCTTGCCCACGATCCCATTGAATTGACCAGGCTCGCTCTGCTGTGCCAGCGCGCCGAAAATGAATTTGTCGGCGCACGCGTCGGAATCATGGATCAATTTATTTCGTGCCACGGACAAGCCGGAAGTGCACTTCTGCTCGATTGCCGCTCTCTTGATTTCCGCCTGCTGCGCCTTCCACGTGGAGTTCAGTTGGTTATTTGCAATACCATGGTCCAACACAAGCTTGGCACCAGCGAATACAACGTCCGGCGCACCGAATGCGAAGAAGGCGTGCGGCTGCTTTCCAAAGTCCTTCCCGGTATTCGCGCGCTCCGTGATGTTTCACTCGCGGATCTCGAAAGACATCGCGGGCTCCTCAGTGAAACGGTTCACAAACGCTGCCGCCATGTCATTACGGAGAATTCCCGCACTCGTGAGGCAGCAGCGGCTCTCCAAAATGGAAAGATCGCCGCACTACGCGATCTGATGTCCGAGTCTCACAGCAGTCTGCGCGACGACTATGAAGTCAGTTGCCGCGAACTCGATCTCATGTTCGATCTTGCCATGCATCAAGAAGGCGTGATTGGCGCCCGCATGACCGGAGGTGGCTTTGGCGGATGCACCATCAATTTGGTGAATGCCGCGGATTCTGAAAAATTTCGCGAGCGTGTTTCCAAAGGATACGAAGCTGCAACGGGATACCATCCGAACATTTATGTTTGTGAAGCGTCGCAAGGCGCGGAAAAAGTTGCACCTCACGCTCTGGAAACCAGCAGCCTGACCGATTGAGGCGCCGGGCGCTGGACGGCAGAGAGGCACTGCGAGGACAATGTTGCAGAAAAGGCAATCGCGTTCGTGAGTCATTCTCCACTCGAGCAGTCTCCGCATCGGCGTTACAACCCGCTGACTCGCGAGTGGGTGCTCATTTCTCCTCATCGCACACAGCGGCCGTGGCACGGCACCGTGGACAAAATCGTGCCCCCCAGCGAAGCCAAATACGATCCGTCCTGCTATCTTTGCCCGGGAAATGAGCGAGCAGGCGGTGTTCGCAATCCGAATTACACAAGCACATTCACATTTGAAAACGATTTTTCCGCATTACTTCCAAGCACTCAGAACCTTGAGATTAACGAAGAAAGTCTTCTTGTCGCGCAATCCGAACCCGGACTCTGCCGCGTCGTCTGTTTTTCCCCGCGTCACGATTTAACCATTCCTCTTATGTCTTCCGGCGAAATCCGCCAGGTCATCGACGTGTGGTCCGAACAATATCGCGAACTTGAAAAAGTTCCGTGGATTCGACACATTCAGATTTTTGAAAATCGCGGCGCGCTCATGGGCGCCAGCAATCCCCATCCCCATTGCCAGATCTGGGCGAACGCAACAATTCCCAATATTCCGGAGCATGAGCTTGCCTCGTTTGAAGCGTACAGCGGCAGGAAAAAAAACTGCCTGCTCTGCGATTACCTGAAACTCGAACTAGGCAAGAACGAACGTGTTGTCTGCCAGAATGATGGTTTCGCGGTGTTTGTGCCGTACTGGGCAGTGTGGCCCTTTGAAACTCTTTTGCTCAGCAAGCGCCATTTGGGAGCGATGCACGAGCTCTCAGCGGACGAGCGCGATCTCCTCGCCGATATCCTCAAAAAAATTACCATTCGTTATGACAATCTGTTCGAGACTGCATTTCCTTACTCGATGGGTTTTCACCAGCGGCCCTCCGACGGCCAGTCGCATCCCGGGTTTCATTTTCATGCCCACTACTACCCGCCACTTCTTCGCTCCGCGACGGTACGCAAATTCATGGTCGGTTACGAGCTGCTCGCGTCGCCGCAACGCGACATTACGCCGGAGAGTGCGGCAGAGCGGCTGTCAAAACTTACCGAAATTCACTATCTTCATAGAAATAGTTCTACATAGCGCACTTTGAATTTCGATCTTGAGATGCCGATTCATTTCATAGCGTGAGGTCACCAAATGCCGTCAAATGTATCCAGGAAAATCTGCGTTGTCTTTTTGTGCGCGTTCGCCTGGAACACTTGCACGCTCGCTGCACCACCCGTTACACAGCGCTGGTCGGAAAAATCCGCGAACGAGTGGTACTCCAAACAGCCCTGGCTTGTCGGCAGCAACTACATACCCGCTTCCGCCATCAACGAACTTGAAATGTGGCAGCCCGATACGTTTGATCCAAAGCGCATCGACGTTGAACTTGGCTGGGCCGAATCCATCGGTCTCAATACCATGCGGGTGTTTCTCCATGATCTTCTGTGGCAGCAGGATGCCGCGGGCTTCAAAAAACGCATCGAGACTTTTCTACAGATTGCGGATAAACATCACATCAAGCCGCTGTTCGTTCTGTTCGACTCCTGTTGGGATCCGCATCCGCATCTTGGAAAACAACATGAACCGCGACCCGGCGTGCACAATTCCGGTTGGGTGCAGAGTCCCGGAGCAAAAGCGCTGGAAGATTCTTCGCAATATCCGCGTCTCGAAACTTACGTAAAGGGAGTGGTCGGCGCCTTCGCAAAAGATCCCCGTGTTCTCGGTTGGGATGTCTGGAATGAACCGGACAACACAAATCAGGGCAGCTATGCCGAGCTCGACGCCAAAAACAAAGTCGCACTTGTCCTGATGCTGTTGCCGAAAGTTTTTGATTGGGCACGCGAAACGCGACCCATGCAGCCACTGACGAGCGGCGTGTGGAAAGGTGGCTGGTCCTCGCCCGAAAAGCTAGATGCCACAGAAAAAATCCAAATCGAAATGTCCGATGTGATCTCTTTCCACAGCTATGACAAACCAGAGGAATTCGAAAAACGCATCGCCTGGCTGCAACCTTACCATCGCCCGATTATTTGCACCGAATACATGGCTCGCGGGAATGGCAGTACTTTTCAGGGCTCATTGCCGATCGCCAAGAAGTACCAAGTAGCCGCCATCAACTGGGGTCTGGTTGCCGGCAAAACGCAAACTTATCTGCCGTGGGATTCGTGGAAACATCCATACACGGATCGCGAGCCGGCGGTCTGGTTCCACGAAATCTTTCGCACGGACGGTAGCCCCTATCGCCAGGAAGAAGTGGATTTCATTCGCGCCATTACGTCGTCGCCGCCAAAACCGTAAATCTTCTCTGTGGAGCGTGATCCCTTCTCTCCGCGCACCTATTTACTGTCAGTACGCGCGTACTATAGCCTTCGGCCCAGCGAATTGTGACCATGAAATGGCGAGCGCTTTCTCGAAGGCGTGGTGTCGCTCGCCTGCCTGCGGGGGCAAGGGCGTATTTCCTCCTTTCACGGTGAAAATTTTTGGGCTCTCCTGTCAACCTGAAATCTGGTTTACTCGCTGTGGGTGCACTTCGCCCGGAGGAGGGCAATTCGCAAGAGCCGGTAGCACTCGAAACCACGGTGATTGCCACGGGCGCGCGCCCTTGCGATACCACAGCGAAGCGCGAACTGTTCACGGAAGAAACGCAGACCGTTCTGGTGTTCGAGCGCGGCGCTGTGATTCGTCTCTCGGCAGCCGTCGCCGATGGGCAGCTTCTTTTCCTGTCCAATAAAGCCACCGGCAAAGAAGTAGTGACGCAAGTCCTGCGCAAGCGCGCCTTTCGTCCGACCAATTGCTATGTCGATCTGGAATTCACGGAAGCGTGTCCCGGTTTTTGGGGAATTGAATTCCCGAAGGCAGAAACGGCTTCAGCCAGTGCAAGCGTCGCGAAGAGCCTTTCCTCGGATGAAGATTCGGACAACGGACCGGCGAAGCCTGCGATGCCCCCGAGCTTGCAGGAGGTCGACCGGTTGAAGCATGAAGTTGCAGAACTACAGACGCAACTGCACTCGCTGCTGCAGACTGGACAAAGTTCGATACCGAACATCGCAGCGCATACTGGAGCGAAGGCTCCTTCCGAAATCGGCACCGGGCCCGCAAAGAAAGAGGAAGAAAGACAACTCGAACAACTTTTTGCCATGGAGGCGCAGCAAGAGGAAGTGCAATCTCCAAAACGGTCGCTTGCGTATCCTCGAAGATCCACGCCGGGAGAAAAAGGAAAAAGCGGCAGCAAAACGTGGATGATTGCCGCCGGTGCGGCGATCGTGCTGATCGCAGCTGCTGGGGCGGCGTATTGGTTTGGAGGATTTGCCGCGACAAACAAGACGGTTGTATCGAAACCTGCTTCGAGCCAGCCGCCAGCCCTTTCACCTGCGCAGGCTGCGCCGGCAACTTCGAGTTCGAAAATCACAAGCACCGCGCAGACGAGTGACGCAAAAAATCCTGTTGTGAATTTGGGCGCTGTGCCTTCAACCGAAAATAAAACCGGCAACGTTTATGTCGACGATTCTTCAATCACGGTTACCGAGGTTCCCGCGAAGTTGCCGGCTGGAAATGCACTGAATTCCCATGACGCAAGCCCTGCGGTTGAATTGAAGCGAAGCAAAGCGCAACCGACTTCTGAGTTGCACAGGAAATCGGAAGTGACTGCGAGCAATGCACCGGTGGCGGCTGGCGCAGAAAAAAGTGTGGCTGCGGACGCCGGAGTTTCGCCGATTCAAGAGGACTATGTTGCTCCCAAGCTGATCAAGGGATCGAAGTCCGTGTCGCCTCCTGAAGCGATTCAAAACTATATCGCCGGCAACGTGAAGGTGGATGCCGTTGTGGATACGGCGGGGCATGTCAAATCAGTGACAATTCTTTCCGGGCCGGGCAAGCTCCATGCCACCGCGACAGAAGTGATGAAACAATATCTCTACGAACCGGCGAGAAAAAATGGCAAACTAGTACCCGCGCACGTACAAGTGAGTCTGCAATTCTGGTATGCACCGTAAGAAGAGACTAGGGGACAGCGATCGGCGAGCCCGGCGTACTGGACTCAAAATAGAGGGTTAAAACTCAAGCTTCAACCCTCAAATTTCAACCCTTAAGCTTCAAACCTCACCCCCCTCCCTTGAAAACAAAGAGCGACGAGGATATGAAAAAGTGAAGAGAATGAAACAAAAAGAGATACTGGTGTGCTTCGCCGAAGAACGTGAAAACAAACGAGTTGTGTTCCGAGGCCGAAAGGGAACGCGGGAAGGTTGGAGCGGCGTAGTCATGGCGATTAGAATATCAGATGAGTGAATTACACTGAAAGTAAAACTCAGGGAATTGGGAAGAATGGGAGTGGGATGGCGCGAAATGCGGTTTGCAGTGGAGAAGTCGCGTTACGGCGAAATCGCCAAATCAGGCCGGAATAAAGTGACGTCACTGGAAACCGGAAGAAGGATTCGATAGTGAAGAACGGTACGATTCGAACAGGAAGTGTGAAGAGCGGAGTCACGCTTTTCAGAAACCAAAAGTGAAGGCCATCCGAAAAGCCTGACATGCCTTAGCGCTGCCCTCCGCCGATGTTCATTTTGAAGAGTCAATGCACTGCTAATTTTACAGCGAATGGACTTTTTGGTGACACTTCGCTGGCGGCTCGCCGGTACCTTGGTTGAGACGGCAGAGTTTGTTTTCTTCGAAGGGAAGTGTGTTCCTCAGGGAGTTCCGCTCAGGTCAGTTGCAAGCCGCAAGGCTGCGCTCAAAGCTCGGCAAGTAGAACATCAATCCATGGAAGGAAGAAAAGAGAATGAGATTGAAAATGAAAGTATTGGCAGTCTTTGTACTGGCGGTTATGCTCCCCTGTCTGACCGTCGCGCAGTATACGCGGACCGATCTTGTGACCAACTCCGGCGCGGGCGGCACTGTTCCAGACCCTAATCTCGTCAATGGCTGGGGCCTGGTTTCCACCTCGACAAGCCCCTTCTGGGTCAGTGACAACGGGACGGGAGTCTCGACGCTTTATTCCGTTAACAATACGAATGGCGTCGCGGCCACTCGGGTGGGACTCGTTGTAAGCATCCCCGCGGTGTCCGGCGGGCCAGGGACGCCTACAGGAATCGTTGCCCCGGAAACTCCAGCCGGCGTACAGGCGTTCACGATCACCGGAACCAATCCGATCACCGGCAAGCAGGCTTCTGCCAACTCCCTTTTCATCTTCGCGACGCTTGATGGCACGATCAGCGGATGGAATCCCGCGGTAGGCGGCGTGAGCGCCACGGGTGCGAGTACGGCCACTCTGGCCGCCAACAGGTCATCCGCCGGCGCAACGTACACGGGCCTGGCAATTGCCACCAACAACGGACAAAAGTTTCTGTACGCCGCCGATGACGGAGAGAATCGCAGGATCGACGTATTCGATTCCAATTTCCAACTCGTCGATAGTGAGAACACTTTTGTGGACACCAAGATTCCGAAGAAATTCGCGCCTTATGGCATTCAGACCATCACCGATGCGGACGGCACGGAAACCATTTGGGTTACTTACACCGCGTTGGACAAATCGCAGGGCGGTTTTGTCGATTCGTTCACGCCGGCGGGCGTTCTGAAGACTCATTTTGCGGTGAGCGGTCCTCTGCACTCGCCGTGGGGCGTGGCACTGGCGCCTGCCGACTTTGGACCCATGAGCAATGCGCTTCTCATCACAAATAACACTCCGCACGGGCGCATCAACGCCTTTGATCCTAAGACCGGCGCTTTCCTTGGTCCGCTGCGCGACGCAAGCGGAAAAGCGATTGAGATCGATGATGTCTGGGCGATCCAGTTCGGCCAGGGCGGATTGGCTGGGGCGAACGGCAATCCGAATCAACTCTTCTTTACGGCTGGCAACAATAACTACGGCAACGGCACATTCGGCGTTATCACGTTCGGCCAGTAGAGCTAATTCATCCCGCGGGAAAAACCGGAATGCACTCGCCCGGAGAGATTGTTCCTCTCCGGGCGCTCGCATTTTGTTCCCATAGTTTGCATCTCAGGCGAAGAACACTTTGCTGTCAATACGCCGATCAGAAGGCGCATTTGGCGATGATGGTTTTGCTTCTTTTATCGAGGACGGCGGTGCGACGATACCCTGGAATGCTGTTTGGGACTATACTTTGCGCGTCTTCCAGAATGCGAGCGGCCTATGCCAGCCCACAAACTGTGGCCCTCATTCGGCCGATTTGCGCAAGCGACCTATTCTCCGCAGCTAATTGCGGGGCTGGCGATTCTTTATTTCGTCGCCTGTAAACCTGGATTGCGACTCGCGATCGTGCATCCGAGCGCTACGGCAGTGTGGCCCGGAACAGGCATCGCGCTGGCGGCACTGTTGCTGCTGGGATATCGAGTTTGGCCCGGGATTTTTCTAGGAGCCTTCCTAGTCAATCTGACGACGGCCGGGTCGATTTTGAGCTCACTAGGCATTGCTTCCGGGAATACTTTGGAAGCGCTCCTGGGAGCTTATCTGGTTACGAGGTTCGCGAACGGCCGCAGGGTTTTCGATCGCGCTGAAGATATTTTCAAATTCTTGTTCCTTGCGTGCGTACTGGCGACAACCGTCGGTGCGAGTGCTGGAGCAGCGAGCCTTTTTCTCACTGGCTTTAGTCGAGGGATGCAACTGGAACAACTCTGGCTGACCTGGTGGCTCGGCGATATGACGGGCGCGATTCTGGTGACCCCTTGTTTCCTACTTTGGTCCGCGCCAACAGGAGCGCGCAGAAGCCAGCGACAGCTTGTGCTGCAAGGTGCCGCACTCGTCAGTCTGCTTCTGGTCGGCGCGATTGTTTTTGGCGATTTTCTTTTTCCCAACGCGCAGGACTATCCGCTGAAGTTCATCTGCATTCCCTTCGTGGTCTGGACCGCCTTTGAATTGCGGCCACGCGAAACGGCGCTGGCCATGCTTGCCTTTTCAGGCCTGGCAATCGGAAGCGCGCTCCACGCCGCGCGTGGTATTGCGATTCCCAATGAATCACTGCTCGTGCTGCAAGTCTTCCTGGGCGTAGCCGCCTTGACGAGTTTACTCGTTTCAGTGGCCGTGGCCGAACGCAACCGCCACGAGGAGACGCTCGAGAAGGCAAAGATCGAGCTTGAGGAAAGGGTACTGGAGCGCACGCGGGAGCTCGAAGAACGAATTGCGAGACAGGAGCGGGCAGAAGAGGCTGTGCGTGGTTTGTCCGGACGCCTGCTGCAAACGCAGGATGAAGAACGCCGGCGCATTGCACGGGAACTGCACGATAGTACGGGCCAATCCTTGGCGGTGTTGATCATGAATTTGTCGAACTTGAGCAAGAAAGCCGGGAGTCCGGAGCTGTCGCGACAGCTCGACGAGAACACAGAGCTCGTTCGGTCCGTATCGAAGGAGTTGCGTACGACGTCCTATTTGCTTCACCCTCCGTTGCTTGATGAGTTGGGACTGCGAACCGGCCTGCGTTGGTACATCGAAGGGTTCAAGGAGAGAAGCAACATCGAGGTCAGCTTGAACGTAGCGGAAAATCTGCGCTTTCCGCCGGACATGGAGATGATGATCTTCCGGGTCGTACAGGAATGCCTTACGAATATACATCGTCATTCGGGGAGTGCGACGGCCGCGATCTCGTTGTCCAACTCCGGAGGAAGGCTTACGTTGCTGATTGTTGATAAAGGCAAGGGAATTCCGCCAGATAAACTGACAAGCGCCGCGGGAGTTGGATTACGCGGCATGCGGGAACGCGTCAAAGCGTTCGGGGGAGAATTGGAGATCCTTTCCGATGGAAAGGGAACGGTGGTGCGAGCAGTGATTCCACTTCGCGGTTCCGCGGATGGACGAGAGAGCTAAAGTCATGGAGGAATCAGTGGGCGGAACGTCCACCTGCCGCGACTGCGACATTCGCGCGGGAGTTCGCAACCGGCAAACGCGCTGCGACCACGGTGCCTCTGCCGTGACCATCGGAACCGATTTCCAGCGTGCCGCCAAGTTGGCGAAGTCTTTCCCGCAGTCCTCGGATTCCCACCCCGGGCGTGCCTGCCGACAAGAGCTCAAGTTTTTTGTCAGGTGATATGCCCTTGCCCTGATCCTCGACTTCAATTCGAACTTCGCCGTCCGAGCGAGCAATGCCGATCGTGGCGATCGGGCTCTCCGAATGACGATGGATGTTCGTAAGGCACTCCTGGACCAAGCGAAAAATCGCCGTCTCTAAATCTTGAGGCAGCCGTTCAAAATCGTCCGCCAGTTCCAAATGTACTTTGATTCCGCTGCGCTCTGTGAATCCTTTGATATACCAGCGGAGGGCCGAAGCGAGCCCGGCCTCATCAAGTAGAGGGGGGTGAAGAAGGTAGGAAATGGTGCGGATATCCCTGGTCATATCGTTCACCAAGGCAATGCTATCGGACACGACGGTGGCTGACTTCGCGAGGCGTTCGATGTCCGCTCCGAGGCTCGAAAGATTCATGGCCAGAGCTGCGAGGGACTGGCCGGCACTGTCGTGCAATTCGCGGGCGATTCGCCGGCGCTCCTCGTCTTGCAATTGAAGAAGGCGGGCGGTGAGGTCGCCGAGCCCCTGGTTTGCGATGTCGAGTTCAGCCGTACGCTCACGGAGTCGGGCTTCCAGAACTTCTTGAGACTGCTGAAGCGCTTCCAGGTCGCGACGGCTTCTTTCTCCGATGGCCACGATAACGCTTGATACCAATAGAAATGCGAGGACGCCAAGAGATTGTGGCCGATCAGGAATGCTGAAGGAATGGGAGGGGTTAATGAACCAGAAGCGCACGCCAAACAGTGCGACGACAATCGACAGGACCGAGGGTCCGAGTCCGCAGGAAAAAGCAGAGAAAGCCACTGCAGCAGAAAGGACCAGATAAACCACATTCCCGCCAGCAAGCGGCGTCATCGCTCCTGCGAGCAGCAACGCAAACAACGCCACTGCGGGCGCGACAGCGTATTGTCCGGGTGTACTGTTGAAGATCGGAGTCGAGAAGGCGCGGGCCGAGCTCATGATTCCACCCCTTGCCGGAGGGGTGGGGCTCCGAGGATGAAGTGGATTCTAGCACATAGACAGCCAAAGCCAGGCGAACGACGCACCTCGACCGGCAGCGCGAGCTTCCGATGAATCGGCATTCAAGCAGAAAGCATACTGCGATTTGCTGTTCGAAGATGCGCAATTTTCGATTTTCGCGAAAGAGGTCGAGGTGGTTGGGTAATGGCTTGACGATGCTACAGCGGCCGCCGTATGGACTGTGCATGCTTTGACCCCGATGATTGCGATTGTGTAGGGTACGCCGATACCAAAACTCAAGGGCGTTAGGCGGAAATCACAGACAATCAGCGCTGGCGCTCGACGGATTAGCATGCAATCGGAAAATCTGATCAAGTGCGCTCATGAACCCTGCCGATGCCTGGTCGAAATCGAGGACCAGTTCTGCAGTGCTGTGTGTGGCGATGCGAAAGAGACACCACGGAATCCTTGCCCTTGCGGGCATCCCGAATGTGTCGGTACTGATGAAGCAGTGGAGAATGACGAGCTGGAGGAGTCAGCGGAAGTGTCTTGACCGGTTGATAGGCCCGAAATGTGTTCTACAGGAAGCCGTGTATTGACAAGGAAGTATTAGTGCTCTATCAACGACTCCCCGGCTCACGATTTAGTTCGCTGAGGTATTAGCCCGTGCCCTCCCTATCGACTCAGACTAGGCCTGCTTGTGTCACCAATCGAATTCATGGCAGCACAACAGTTCCGCGGCATGTACGCGTTCTGATCGTCTCTCCTAACATGGAGGTCCGCCGTTCTTTGCTTCGGACGCTTGAAGCGCTCTCGACCGACGTTGTTGTCTGCGTCACGCGAGCGCAGGCCGAAGAAGTGCTTTCCACGCAGACGGTTGAAATAGTTTTTTGCGATGAACACCTGCCGGATGGTTCGTACTGCGACTTAATCCGTCCAAGTCACTGCGACCATAGAATTCCGCGCGTCGTCGTAACTACGCGAACCGGAGAGTGGGAACTTTATTTTGAGGCCGTGACGAAGGGCGCCTTCGATGTCATCCGATCTCCCTGGTATGCAACTGACGTGGAACTGGCGGTCATTCGTGCGTTGCGGGAAGAAGACCGACCAGCGGCCTCACGAGCAGTAGCGTAACGATTCTTTTTGCGAATGCACTGATTGTGACAACCGGTTCCGCCCCCGCAGAAATTGATTTCGGCGTAAAGTTCGGCGCGCGTTGGGCTAGGCGGATTCAAGCCTGAGATTGTCGAAGGTGGCGTCGAAGCCCGGGCCCTCCGGGGGCGGCGCACATGATTCCCACATCCACTTTCACGCCGGGCGGGAAATAGCCCTGGCGCACGGATGTGAAATTGATGCCGTCCAGAGACAGAGGGTCCCGACGGAGTCTTTTTTGCGAACGGCACGCCACCATACGGGCGCAGTCTTTGATAAGTCGGTCATCGTGGACCAGTCCGAGAAGTCGCGTGTAAAGACTACGCTGGCATGGCGTTGGCGATCGCAGAATTCCGTTCCGCACTTCATCCAGTTTTCGGCATCTAGACGCACCATGAGTCCGGCCTGATCGTACAGCGCCGCATATTCGCCATTTACTCTCGCTTGGAAAACAAAATCTCCGCTGGCAGAGAGGCGAAAGAAGTGGCCGTTGTCGGTAATATAGCCGTAGAAAGTCTTCCGCCAAAAATCGGTCTTGGCGCGGCTGTGAACGAACAATTTGCCCCCGGAACCCTTCGATGAGGCAGGGTCGTTCAACCAAGTCATCCGCTCAACCAAGCTGTTGCCGGATTCCGCGCCTTGCGGGGAAACCTGGGCGAGCAGCCGCCGGCCCATCGTGAATCCGGATGCGGCCAAGGCGGATTGTCGGAGAAGTGTTCGCCTATCCCATTGCATTTGAGGTGCTCCACTTTTTTTCGTGGTTCGCCCATAGCGCAAAACCGTAAACAGCATACCGATCGAGCAGCTCGTTGTGAAGAATCTTGGGTGTGCGGCCTTTGCACGCAATAACAAGGCACCCGAACGTCAGCCGCCGATCTTGGGATACACTGAGCGCAATTTGGAGTAGGGTAGGCGGGGCGAGTTTTGTCTGGAATCTCGCAGCGAAGTATTGAGGGAGAGAGCGGACCTATGGCGATTGTGACGACGGGGAGTGCGCCGGCAACGGGCGGCAAATCGGACGGACAGACCTACCGCGCAGCACTGGCGATGGTGACGATCCTGTTTTTCTTTTGGGGATTTGTGACGGTACTGAACGACATTCTTGTGCCGCATTTGAAGTCTATTTTCGATTTGAATTACACGAAGGTGATGCTGATCCAGTTTGCTTTCTTCTCGGCGTATTTTATTTTTTCGATTCCATCAGCGAAGGTGATTGACACCATCGGTTACAAGAGGACGATGGTCACGGGATTAGTGACGATGGGAATTGGCGCGTTTTTGTTCATTCCTGCCGCCAGTGCGCCATCGTTTCCGCTGTTTTTGGGCGCGCTGATGGTGCTGGCGGCGGGAATTACGGCGCTGCAAGTGGCGGCCAATGCATATGTTTCGGTTTTGGGACCGCCTGAGACGGCGTCAAGCCGATTGAATTTGACGCAGGCGTTTAATTCGTTGGGGACAACTATCGGGCCGTATCTTGGCGGGTTGTTCATTTTGAATGCGAACGCGAGTTCCGCGGACACGTTGCAGAAGATGTCGACAAGCGCGCTGCAGGCATATCGAGTGCAAGAAGCGTCCTCGGTGAAGTTGCCGTACACGATCATTGGAATTGCGCTGATTGCGTTTGCGGTGCTCATCGGAATGTTCAAGCTGCCGCCAATGCCGGAGGCGGAAAAGCACGGACTACATGGCCCGAGTACGAGTATCTGGAAGTACAGGCACTTGGTGCTCGGAATGGTCGGAATTTTTGTGTATGTGGGCGCGGAAGTTTCGATTGGGAGTTTTCTGATTAATTATTTGAGTCAGCCAAATATTGGCAACATGCCCGAGATGGTCGCGGCAAAATACGTAGCGTACTACTGGGGTGGCGCGATGATTGGCCGGTTTATAGGATCTGCGCTGCTACAAAAAGTGAAGACCGGAACGCTGCTCGGGATTTTTGGACTGGTTGCAGCGCTTCTGGTGTGCACCACGATGTTGACGACGGGAACGATCGCGATGTGGAGTGTAATCTTGGTCGGATTCTTCAACTCAATCATGTTCCCAAGCATTTTTACACTGGGCATCGCGAGGCTTGGACCGCTGACCGGGGACGGTTCAGGGCTGATGATCATGGCGATTGTCGGTGGTGCGATTCTTCCGGTGGTTCAAGGGGCGATTGCAGATCGCATAGGCATCCATCACGCATTTATTTTGCCGGTGCTCTGCTATCTCTACATCGTGTATTACGCGTTTCGCGGGTCACGGCCAGTGATTCCTGCCTGATTCAAGAGAACGTCAGGGTGAAAATCTTTTGATGATGAACGCGCGCGAAGATGCCCGCTGGATGATTGGCGTGGATGTGGGTGGAACGAAGGTGGCCGCTGGGTTTGTAAACGTCCGCGGCGAGATGGGCGAGTACTTGCGTGTGCCGATGAATCCACGCGGGACAGCGGAGGAGGGTTTTGCTGCGGTAACTTCTTTGCTCGATGCACTGTTACGGGAGAAGGATGCGAGCAGCCGCGCTGAAATCCCCATAGGAATTTGCGCACCGGGGCCACTTGATCCGTGGACCGGCGTGGTTTTGAATCCGCCGAACGTACCGTGTTGGCGGGATTTTCCGCTCGCCGCTGAGATCAAGCAGCGCTACGGAGTCGAAGCGCGAGTAGACAATGATGCGAATGCCGCCGCGCTAGCCGAAAGTTTGTGGGGGGCGGGCAAAGGTTACAGCAATGTGTTTTACGCGTGCATCGGCACGGGTATCGGGACAGGAATTGTGCTTGATGGCAAGATTTTTCATGGGCGGACTGGATCGGCCGCGGAAGGCGGCCACGTGAGCATTGATTTTCGCGGGCCGCGGTGCAATTGCGGGAAAAAGGGTTGCATTGAAGCGCTGGCTTCGGGGACGGCAATTGCCCGGAGAGTGCGAGAGGCGATTGCCGCGGATTCGAAACGCGGCGCAGCATTGCTGGCGTTAGCGGACGGCGACGCTGCGATGGTGCGAAGCGCCATGGTGGCCCAGGCCGCGGCTGCGGGAGATGTGTTGGCGCGGGAGCTTTTGTCCGAGACGATTGAGTATTTGGCGATCTGGTTGGGGAATATCGTCGACCTGCTGGAGCCCGACGTGATGATTTTGGGCGGCGGCGTGGCACTGATGCTGCAGCCTTATTTCAGCGAGATGCAAGCGCGGATGAAGAATTGGTGCGTAAACGCGCGATATGCGGACATTCCGCTGATAGCGGCGCACTACGGTGAAAATTCAGGTATCGCGGGCGGCGCGGCGTTGTGTTGCGTCTAAGAGCTTTTCTTCGGTTGTTGCGGCGGGATGTCCGCGTAGCCCGGAGTGACCGTCTGAAGATTCGTAGGAATTTCAGCGTTCACGTCGCCGAGCGACCAGCGTATCCCACCCGCGAGATGATTTAAGAAAAATTCGTTCTGCCAATTTTCCGGGCGGTCGCCCATAGCGGTATAGAAAACGCGGCCCTTGCTGTGCATGCGCGCCCATGCGCCGGGATACGGACGGCGCTGATAGCACTTACCTTTCAGTTTGCTGGTATCGACAGTGAGAATGACGTGCAGATCGGGCGTGAAATCTTTCAGCGAATACCATTCTTCGTTGAACTCGACGGGAGACGTGACGCCTTCGAGACCCGGGAATTTCGGGTCATTGATGATAAGACCCGTGGTTTGCAGTCGCGGATCGCTGCCGTGGATGATGAACTCGCCGCCAACCATGCGCAGATAAGGGTCGGATTTTTCGCCGTAAGCGACGTAGCGCGTGGAGAGATCAGCAGAATCCGGTTGGGTGTGAAATGTATCACTCGCAGCGTGTACACCGGTGAATCCCAAGCCGCCGCGAACGGCCTCGAGAAAAGTTTGTTTGCCCTGTGCAGACATCGGAGGATTTTTGTCGGTTCCCGATTGCGTGAGATCTCCCGTTGTGAAGAACAAGACGCCTTGAAATGAGTGAAGCTCTGACGAATCGAAAATCCTGCCGTCTTTTGAGCACTGCACCTGAAATGCATGTTTTTTGCCGAGCTCGGTGACTGTAGTCTCCGCAATGCTCAATTTACCGTCGTTACGTTTTACGACAGGGTGTTCAAAGCCTGACGACTTGGTAAAAACGAGCAAGGACTTGGACGACGGAAATGCAAGTGGTTTTGGCAAGGTGATGGCAGCGCTGGCGAGCGCAGCAGTTTTAAGAAAGTGTCGACGATTTGCGGGATTGTTCACGATCATCTCCTGAGATTTAGTTTGTCAGGCGTGGCCGTCTGAGTGCGAACAGCCTGGAAAAGTCGAAAAGACGCGGTCGGGCGTCCAGCCCAGCTCGCGCATGCCGATTTCGGAGGAATAGTAGGCACCCGAAATCCAGTCTTTAAGATCATTGAAATGTTTGTGGCCCGTGGAATCTGGCGATGAGAGCGTTGTTAGCAGGTTGTGGAGCTGATTCGAACTGAGCGAGACGATTTTAGTGTGGTAGATGCCATTCGAACTTGCCTCGGCGGCGGACAGTGAGGCGAGGAAGGCTTGCTGAACTTCATGCGTGTCGGCGCTGAGCAAGAGATCGATGAACGAAGCAGCTTGAGCTTTTCGAGAGCCTGGGACAATCGCTTCCGAAAGTACGTCGAGCGCCACGAACAGTTCTTCGGAGAAGAAAAGTGGTTTGCTAGTTTCGGCCGAAAGATGAACATCGGCGAAATCGAGGAGCGAACTATTCGACAGATACTTGTGGAGCGGATGAGCCCCAGACGATAGAGGCGAAAGAATGCCTGTAGCGAAGCTCGCAAGAAGAATTTGCGCCAGTTCACGGCGCGAGATGCGACGCGGCGACTGCATGTCGTTCTGCAGAACGCGAATATCTTTAGTCGTAGGCACCTTTGTAGCTCCCACCCTCCAGGCGCGTGATGTTACCATTCGGCGGGTGCCGAAAGGAATGCTCGACATGCAAAGCAAGAACAAGCCGGAATACGACGTGATTGTGGTTGGCTCGGGCGCCTCTGGTGGCTGGGCATGCAAGCGCCTCGCGGAAGCCGGACTGAAAGTGGCGCTGCTCGAAGCGGGCAAGCCACAATCAGACCAAAATTTTTCGGAGCACAAGCCGGAGTTCGAATTGAAATACAGGAATCGTGCTGCCGAGATTGTGCGCAAGACGCGACCGGTGCAATCTGTTTTCTCGGTATGCAGCGAGTACAACTTCGATTGGTTTGTGAATGATTTGGAAGAGCCATATACGACGCCGAAGGACCAGCCATTTTTGTGGATGGGGCGACTGCGTGTGACGGGCGGGCGAACAAATGTTTGGGGGCGCGTAAGCTTGCGCTTCAGCGATTGGGACTTGAAAGCGGCTTCGCATGACGGCTACGGGGAAGACTGGCCGCTGACTTACAAGGACTTGGAGCCTTACTACGATCTAGTGGAGAAATATGTAGGCGTTACGGGAATGTCGGAAGGGCTGGAACATTTGCCCGACGGCCAATTTCAGCCGCCGATGCCGCTGACGTGCCAGGAAGCACTGGTTCGAGATCGCGTGAAGCAGAAGCTGGGCCGGACGGTGACGCTGGCGCGTTCGGCGAATCTAACGCGGCCGCAGAATGGGCGAGGACCGTGCCACTACTGCGGTCCCTGCGAACGTGGATGCGTGACGCATTCGTATTTCAACGCGGCGTTTACGACAGTGGCAGATGCTTTGCGAACGGGGAATTGCACGCTGATTTCGAATGCGATGGCGCACAAGGTCTCGGTGGACGAAAAGACGAACCGCGCCAGTGGCGTACTTTATGTGGACCGGAATACGCGCGAGACGCGAGAAATTCACGCACGCGTGGTGATTCTGTGTGCGCAGACGCAGGAGAGCACGCGGATCCTCCTAAATTCGGGCACCCGCGAATATCCGAGCGGGCTGGCCAACTCGAGTGGTGTGCTGGGACATTATCTGACGGCGCATGTGCGGAGCGGCGGAGGAGACGGCGAGCTGCCAGCGTTGGGAGAACAACCGACGATGGGTGGTCCGGAGAAGCCCGTGGGCATCTATGTTGCGCGCTTTCGAAATTTGAAAGGGCAGGCCGCTGCGAAGAATTTTTTGCGTGGTTTCGGATACGAAGGCGGCTCAAGAGTGGATTTCAACTGGAGTGCGCCCGGATTTGGGGAAGCGTACAAGAAGGCGCTGCGCGAACCGCGCGTGAATTTTGATCTGACAGGATTTGGCGAGGTTTTGCCACGCTGGGAAAATCGTGTGGAGATCGATCCCGATGTGAGAGACATCTATGGAATTCCTGTGCTGAAGATTTATATGAAAGACGCCGAAAACGAACGAGCGATGATCAAAGACATGGGAGACTCCGCGGGCGAAATGTTGGAAGTGTCGGGCGCGAAGAATATTCGCACGTACGCGCATCCTTCCGCGCCGCGATGGGCGCTGCACGAAGCGGGCACTGCGCGAATGGGAACCGATCCAAAAAAGTCAGTGCTGAATCAGTTTCAGCAGACGCACGACGTAAAGAACTTGTTTGTGATGGACGCATCGGGATTCACTTCGAATCCTTGCCAGAATCCCACGCTGACGATCATGACGTTGTGTGTGCGTTCGTGCGATTACCTGATGAACGAATTAAAGCGCGGCGAGATAACGTGACCCGAGCAGAATGGTTCCGGGACCTGGACTCGAACCAGGATACTCAGCTTCAAAGGCTGATGTCCTACCGATTAGACGATCCCGGAATGGTTGCAAACGCGCGACTTACATCATGCCGTAAGGAGCGCACGAGGGTCAAATTGGGCGCGTCGAAGAACATCTTCGCGCCAGCTCGGTGCAGCGATTAGCTGAAGCCTCCACTTCGCCCTGTGTGCAGCCAAGGCGAAGTGGAGCGTGGTTCATGATCGTTGTATGTCCGCAGTTTAAAGGGCGGGCAGTCGAGCCCAACGATTCGAAACGCGGTTGTTGAGTGAGTCTAGGGAGCGGGCACCGCCACACGGTTGGCAGGAACGATTTGTGCCTGATACGCGAAAACTTCGCGGGTGCTGGCGTCGACGAAAACTTTTACCCAGTGAACGTTGTTGTCGTCGCTCGCGGGGTCAGTCTTAAAAGTATTGTCGCCAAAGGTCTCAACGCGAGTAAAGTTTTCGAGCCGGCGTCCTTCGGTATCAAGGAACGGCTTGTCCACCCGGAAGTAGTGGGAATCGCCATGAACGTAAGCAACCGGCTTTTCATAGACGATCACTTCCGTGCGCAGTGCGGCCAGGAATTGCTGGAAACCGTCCGGCTGACCGTCCGTTTCCGCGAGCGTCTTGGGGTCGCGCACCGGAGCGCGCGTGGCGTCTGACGCGTCGAATCCGGGGTCGGCTTGCGAGATAAACATGATCGCTGCAGCGTGGCGTTGTTTCGCGAAGGCAAAGGTCTCTTGCATCCATATGATGTCAGCCGCATTGCGCGCTGCGAATTCCGCCGGATCCGGGTTGGTGTCACAGAGGTTGTTGCACGAACCCTGGATGTTGAGGGTCGCATAGACCACGCCTCCAAGGATCCAGCGCCGGTTTTCAACGCACGGCACGTTACCGCTTACGCCGAGGCACAAGGGCGCTGTTTGCACATCCTGGTGCAGGCGATGCTGGCCCAACGAGAATGGCGTGCTGAAGAAAAATTTCCGCTCGTAGTCGAGCCGTTCGAGCGAGGAAAATCCGCCGTTTGCCGGACGATCACAGTCCGTCCAATCGTTATCGCCCGGTGTGAAAATTGCCGGTGCCTTCAACGAGTTGAAGTATCCAAGAGCTTGCGTATACAGGGCATCGGCGCAGGTGGTGACCGTTTTCGAGCCAGGGATTCCACTGCCGGCTTTGAGGTCGCCGTCCTGCACCGTGAACGCGAGTTGTTGCGAGTTCATGTCCGCGATCAGATTCGGTACGCCGACGAGGGCCTGCTCATCCGAATAAGGTAGGTCGCCCCAGAGCCCGATCGCGTAGACGCGCTGACCCTGGTCCTGATCGTCATCGTCCGCGCCGGCGACAGCGTGGGTGGCGCCCGTGGCCGATGCAGCGGCCGCCGCGAGCAATACCGCAACTGCTGGCAACAGAAATCTTCGAATCACCCGCCACCCGTGCGGCCGGCCATTCAATTCAGTAGCTTGCTCTGCTCTCATTTTGGGCCTCTCTCAGTTTTGTCAGCGACCTGTGATTGCGATGCAGCACACACAATCTAGAGGAGGCACAGCGAGCCAGTTTTACGGGAAAGTTAACGATCGGTTTAAATTTTGAAGGCCGCCGGTCCCGAGTTAAACCGGTACAGGGCTGAGTATAGGCAGATGCTCCCGCCGCAAGGAGCGAGGGCTCAAATTGAATCAAGCTTGATACTTAAGGTCACTTTGCTGATAGGTTGCCGTATGGCCGCAGTTTGGACAGTCGAGTGGCCGGCCGGCGTCCGGAAACTCCGGCTTGAGAGGTAGAAAGTAGTTCGCGAAATTGTCGTCGATCTTTGAGTGGGCGAAAGTCGACTTACAATTCGGACATTCCAGAACCCAGTTCGCCATTGCAGAAGACGTGAGGCTAGCGGTTTGTGCGAATCAAAGCTATGCGGGAAAACCTTTACTTAGCTGGAGGGCAAGCGCGTGGTGCGGGAACAAAGGGGACGCTCTGTAGCCTATTCTTTGGGCTTTGTGTCTTCTTTGGGTTTCGTGTCGTTCGGGTCCGCTTCGATTGTTACGTCAACGTCGACACCCTTTTTTAGACTCACCGGATTGCCGTCGGCATCTTCCAGTGTGTTATCGATCCTGATCTCGCGGTAGAGTTCGTCTGCCCCTTCGAGCTGGATCTGAGCCTTTTCTGGTACCTGGTTTCCTATGGCCGGAATAATCTTTTCAACGGTTCCGGGGAGAGTGACATTCACTTTCTCGGGCACCGTCTCTTGCAAGCTGTCTTCGTCCTTGTCATCTTTTTTGTCATTATCTTTGAAGGGCATCGAGTAACCTTTCTCCTGTCCACACGCTTGAACGGCGCAGCACGGCTGTCAGAGAACCGTTTTTTGTCGACCTGCACACTGACTGGAAACTGCCAGAGCAAAATGCGGCCTTGCTCGTTCAATCACCGAAGGATTACATTCTCTTATGCCGTTGAGGCACCTTGACGGTTGGAATCTTTGCGGGCTGGATGCGGCGGTCCGACCGATCACTTCTAGGAAAGTTTAGCAGAGTGAGTTCGATTCGACCAAGGGGGTCACTGCGAATCCAGCAAACCGCCCAGTTGAGCCGGAATGCGCGGACTCCGGGATTCTGCTAAACTGAAAATCTTGCAGTAACGTTCTGCAATCACTTGGGAGAGGTGGCCGAGCGGTTTAAGGCGCACGCTTGGAAAGCGTGTGTAGGTTAACCCCTACCGTGGGTTCGAATCCCACCCTCTCCGCCACTTCCTTTATTTGTATTTACAAGCATTAGACGTTCAGGAATTTCTGATTCAAGAGGATTGCTTGCCGCAAGATCAGCCTTTAAGTGACTGATGGCCGCAGCCTCATTCAATCCAAACACGATACTCGGGAAACTGAACTGCGTGTGACCAGTCCCCGGAAATCTGAAGACGTTTCGTCTCTTGTAGTGCTGCCCGTACGGGCGGTGGGAGGGCCGGGGCCGATTCCAATGGCTGACTTCGTGGTTGAATACGAGGCCGATGCGGAGGGCATCCTCGGTCGTATTTTGAGTGCTGATCAGAATTTAGGTCTTCTGCAGCACCGGTTAGGGTCCCGCGTACCCATCGAAAGCATCGCGGACGATCTCCTGCACCGAGACCACTTCGCTGTCAGTAAGTTTTGCGAATTCGTTTTCGCGTCGTTTCCGGCCGAGCGTCCCATTGCTCTTGCGAATGTACAGAACCAGGTTCTCCGCCATGCGGTCCGGCATTTCGACAGTGTCCATGATGCGTCGTAACGCCTCATCGTGGCGGCGCAGGTAGTCGATTTCGCGCGGCAAGTCGTGATCGACGGCACGCTCGACGCAGGCGTAGAGGAACGCTGCCTCGTCGGTACAGTCGAAATAGCGGTAGAGATCGGCCGTTTCGTTGAGAACCTCGACATTGCGTGATGGCGTTGGCCGCCATTCGACGGAGTTCATCAGCGGACCCGAATGCCTGCGCAGCGTGGCGCGGTAATCGTCAATCCGGTCGAGCATGACGGAAGAAACAGGGAAAACCATGCCCGCGGGGCTGAATTTCCGCTCGGCCAGGACGTGATGAATCAGGCAGCGATGGAGGCGCCCGTTGCCGTCCTGAAAAGGGTGGATATAGACGAAGCCAAATGCGGTTGCGGCTGCCTGCAGGACCGGGTCGAGCCCCGCCTCGCGCATACGCTCGTTCGCTTCAATTAGTCCCTGCATGAGCAAGGATAGATCTTCAGGGCGCGCGCCGATGAATTCGGGTAATGGATTGCCATCATGGTCACGCTCTCCGAGGAAGACGCCGTCCGGACGTAGGCCAGCGTGAATGAAACGTCTGTCCTCGATCAGAACGCCGTGCAGGCGGACGATTTCATCGAGCGTCAGTGGATTTCTTCCCGCCTGTATCACAGCGCGGCCCCATCGTTCCAGCCTGCCGCGCGGCGGCCGTTCGCCTTCGATCTCGAAGCTCGCGCGGCTGTCAGCCAGCAGGAGGAAACTGGCCGCACGCGCGACAACATAGGCGCCCGTGCGGCCGACGATTTCGTTGGCCATTGTTCCTAGGTCGCGCTTGCCAAAGTCCGCTAGCGCCTTCGTGCGGCGCATGACTGGACAAAATGCCGGCGCGCCGAGGAGATTGTCCCGGACCTTGTGTCGGCGCGAGAGGCGCGGCGTCGCCGTGAAATATGCTTCCCTGTCCAACAGATCGACTGCGGCGACGGCTTTGGCGTCCGGAATGTCGAGTTGCCGTCCGGTGAGGAATTCATAGAGATACCAGACGCGGCGGCTCAGGGCTCCGGTTGGTCCCAGGCGCACAAAGGTCGCCATGGTTTCGGGTGGAACGGCGTCGTAAACCCGCTTGAGAACGAGGAGATCAAGGTCTTCGTGGCGGAGCGCAAATCCGAGATGATCGTGAAAGTCGTCACCTGGCCAGTATCGTTTGTCGAATACATTCCAAGCACCCTCCTCACGACGGCTTCCTTTGACATAGTTTGTGGACACAACACTCGGACGCCTCACCGGCACTGAAACGTCGAACCTGCGGACGAGGTTTGCCCATCCCACTAGCCGACTATCTGCAGGGAGGGTGGTTTCTTGAAAAGCCAAGGTCATATGATTGTTCATCGCCACGGTCGAAAGAGCCTCTTGTTGGTCGAATACGGACTCATTCCGAAGTATA
>WNGL01000156.1_pt1 | contig 77071 bp, 77 predicted proteins | sample 5400591 | NCBI WGS metagenome assembly WNGL01 (sample SAMN13153377, study PRJNA577476) | soil metagenome | isolation source: 80 cm soil or saprolite under Garry oak tree replicate 1 | place: USA:California | collected 2016-06-15 | reverse complement strand
GCGGCGAATTGGCCTCGACAGCGGACGAGATTTTTCCGAGACTCCCCGGATATGAAGACAAGCATTCCACCAGTTCTAGTTACAATTGCGCTCGTCTGCTTTGCGCTCTCCCCGATATTGCAAGCACAAGACCAAAACACGCGATTCGGGGTTGAGGCATTGACTAGCAACAATAGTGGCGACAAAAACACGGCCATTGGTTTTAAGGCTATGCATGACAATAGGTCAGGCTCTCTCAACACGGCCACTGGGTTTAGAGCGCTCTTTAGCAACACTACCGGCACCCTGAACGCTGCCACTGGCGAGTCAGCACTCCAGAAGAACATTAACGGCAGCTTGAACACAGCCAACGGCGCTGGTGCGCTCGGCAATAACATCGATGGCCGCCTCAACGTCGCCATCGGCACTGATGCGCTCTCGCTCAATAGGGCCGGTGACGGCAACATCGCCATCGGCGTTCAGGCGCTCCGCAATACAACCGGCGACCGGAATATCGCCATAGGCGACGGAGCCGGTGACAATCTCACGACGGGCGATAACAATATCGTTATCGGGTTCGTCTCCGGTACTGCCACCGACGCCAACACCATCCGCATTGGCACGCAAGGAACCCAGAAAGCGACCTACATCGCCGGGATCGCGGGGGCAAGAGTAGTTTTTCCGGCCGCGCAAGTTTATGCAACCATTGCCAATGGTCAACTGGGAACGGTAACCTCATCGCAGCGTTTCAAGGATGATATCAGGCCCATGGAAAAGGTGAGCGAAGCGATTTACGCGCTCAAACCCGTCACGTTCCATTATAAGCGGGAGCTCGACCCTGAGGGTACCTCGCAGTTTGGCCTTGTTGCTGAGGATGTCGAGAAGGTGAATCCAGACTTGGTCGTGCGCGATGAGAAAGGCGAAACCTACTCCGTCCGCTACGACCAAGTGAACGCGATGTTGCTCAATGAGTTCCTCAAAGAGCACCGACGGATGGAGGAACAAGACAAGCGAATTGAAGAATTAACGGCACAGCTGAAAGAACAGGCATCACAAATCCAAAAGGTGAGCGCACAGCTTGAAGCGAGCAAACCTGCGACGCGAATGGTTAACAATCCCTAAAGCCGCGCCGCATTTTCGCAATCAGCCGTCACACTTCACCGTGTGGCGGCTTTTTGTTTCGCCTCGCTACCACTCTTTGAAGTCGCCCTTGTGCTCGTGCGTTTCGATCAGATTGCCAGCTTCATCATAAACGCGAATCACGGCATCATGTGAAGAAGATTTTTGGTCTTGACAGTAGCAAGAAATTTGCCCAAATGGGGCGTTTCCGAAGGAGGTGAAATCAATGAAGCGCAAAATAACAAGCTTAATTCTAATCTCACTAAGCTTGGGTTTTCTTTGGCAGGCATTGGCAGATAATGGCAAGGACTGCCATACCTTATGCTGGGAAAGCTTTAAGGCCTGTGAAGATTCAGCGAAGGCACGATTCGACGGGTTAGTGCAAGCCAACGCTGTGCAAAATTGCACGAGGGGCTATCACCGTTGTTTGGGGAATTGCGTACGCTGAACCCGCCACCTCCGGGAAATCATCGCGGGAGAAGCTCGAAAGACGTTCGTGCACTGAAAGGAAAAAATAAAATGAAGCGCAAAATAACAAGCGCAATTCTAATCTCCCTAGGCTCGGGTTTTCTTTGGCAGGCAGCATCGACCACGGCGCTAGGTCAGCGCTCTACAATAGGTCGTGGTCGAGTGGAGGGCCCCTGCCATCGAAGTTGTCTCGAGAGTTTTAATCGCTGTAGTGATTTGGCTAAGTCGGGATCCGATGGGCGGAGGCAAGCCCTCAATATCCAAGGTTGTCAAAGGCTCTATCACTCGTGTCTTGGGAATTGTGTTTTTTAAATCGAACCTGCCACTCCTGCACTACCCCGGCTCGATCCGATGTTCGATCCGCATCAAGCGCGCCGAAAGAAGCAGCGCCAAATAACAGATAGAGCGACCGATTGAAATCGCCCTTGTGCTCGTGCGTCTCGATCACGTTGCCTGCCGCATCGTAAACGCGGATCACAGCATCATGTGAACGGCTGCTGTGGATCGCGTACCCGATTGCGTGATCCGGCGTGTCGTACCACAGCCGACCAAACGGCGGCGCATCGGAAATTAGATCGACGCCGCGTTTATCTTTGCGCGGGCGCACTTCGTAAACCCGCGTTGGCTGCATCGGGAGCAACGACTCTCAGGCAAGCACCTGAAATTCTGCAACGGACTGATCAGGGTGGCGCTGAATCCTGCTAGCATGAACCTGACGTAACGTAAAAATGTGATCTGTGCGCTCCCAATATGACGGGGCGGTCGTGACAACAATCTCTATATGCCGCTCGCCCGAGGGTCGTTTGCTAATCCGAAAAACTCCGGTGCCAGAGACTTTTTTGTCGGGCGCGGTCAACTCGAACTGCACGCGTTTGTCTTGAAGATCATCGTATGACCATTCGGTCTTCACCCAAAAATCACCAGCATTCATTTTTCTTGTTAAACCCGTGCAGGAATCTTTGATGGCATGGTGGCCACATCATTTGCCATTCGGCAATCGAAAACGATTCTAGCGCGATCCTGTGAAGCTGAAAAGGGCATCGTCGGCTGGAATCAAGAGCGTTGATTGAGGAAAAACTGAGGCGCTCTACCCGATTTGGCGTCTTTATCCACCGTTTTATCCACTCATGGAATTTTTTAAGCATATTTGAGCACGAGTTGAGATAACGCGAATTTCGCGGTTTACCTATGGCTGAGCATGTCAGAGCGCGTCGAGATGATTTGAGAATATCGCCCCGGAATCGATGCCATTGAGGCGCTCTACCAACTGAGCTAAGACCCCGTGTAAGAATTGTAGATTGTAGATTTTTGATCGGCGATTGCAACTAAGTGGACGATGATGGAAAGTGCTCGCTTCCGCAGCAATGAAAGCCGGGAGCACGATTTTTCTACTCTACCCCGCCTGGCTGATTGGAGCTGTGATGCTCGTTTTCGCTGCGGCTGAGAAACAGCCTGACAATTTCTACACATTGCTGCGCTGGGTTTGTTGTGTGGTGTTTGCTTATTCAGCGGTCACCTCTTTTCAAATGAAGCGCATGGTGTGGCTGTGCATTTTTGCCGCGCTAGCGGCTCTGTTTAATCCAATCTTTCCGCTCCCTCTCAGTCGCGGCGTATGGACCGTGGCGGATTGGTTTTCAATCGGCGCGATGGTTATTGCCGGCTTTGTCTTTTGGAAAAGTTCAAAAACCTGATCAGATTTGGCCCCGAAATAAACTCTGTGAAAGCTTCGGCGAACTCGACCGAAGGGTAGGAAAGAAAGCGACCGGCACCTAAATTTTTGAGTGATGACTAAGATCGTCTCGCTCCGACGTGGCTCGCAAATACCCTCGTGCAATAACCAATCGATCTTTTCGCGTTTGAGCCGATTCGCATTCGCTCGGCATACCACAGCGAACGGGACGGCAGCGCATCCCTTCGTAGATCGGTACTGTCCTGATTCGAATTACGATTTCGCGCGTCGAATGACGGTGCGACTCTTTATCCTTATTAGTGGCTGCCAGTAGTGCCAGTCGTGGGTTTGGAATTGCCCGTACCACCCCCGCCACCTTTGACATCTGTTAGTGGCTTCAGGTCACGAACTTTGACGTCCTTCTTGGCTCGGCGGCGCCAAGCAGATCGGATTACATTGATGTGTGGGATTTGTGTATTCATGCGCGAAATGGCCTCCCAAATCGCGTTTGGTTAATTCTACCACGCCTTTGCCTTTGAAGCAATCGCAACTTTCCCGAGAATGTCATTTTCATCAGCGTGGCGCGAAGTTCCCATCGCCACCACGTTTTCTTCTTTTGAACACCGTTGCCCGCTTCATTCAATACACAAAATCACTGCATCTTGCGCAACAAGCGAGCGACGATCGAAATCTTCGAGCGATTGGCAAGATCGATAATCGCGTCTTTCTCGAGCAGCAACGTCTTTCCCGCTTCGGTAGCGATAACGCGCAATTTCGCGTCTGCCGCAACGCGAACTGTTTCAACGCCGATCACCGGAACATCAAACCGCATGTCTTGATTTGGCTTGGCAACTTTGGCCATGATCGCATCTTTGCGCGCGAGCGCGCCGCAGCGTCTGATCGCTTCGTTTGTTCCTTCGAAAGCTTCGACCGCGATAATCGTTCCGTTTTTGACGATTACGGTCTGCCCGATGTTGAGTCGCGCGATTTCCTTGGCGATTTTCCAGCCAAGATCCACATCTTCCTCTTCGCGGCGCGATAGTTTCGGTCCCGCGATCAGTCCGGCAGTGGCTATTGAATCTTCGAGAAAAGTCGTGGCCGGCAAAAGGGCGACATCGATTTTCGCGAGCTCATCTGCAATAGCCGCGAAGATGGACTCGGCATTGCGCTGTCTGAGTTTTCCAAGCAACAACAGTGCTTTCCAGTCTGGATGCAAATCGAAAAGATTTTTCGGCGCGATTTGGCCGGCCATAATCGCGTGATGAACTTTTTCTTCGCGAAAAAATCTGAGCAATCGACCGAGTTGGCCGACGCGCATCCATTCGATTAGATCGACATGTTGCCCGAGTATCGGATCGGTCTCGCCAGTGAACGCCGCCGCAACGATTTGTTTAACGCCAGCTTTTCGCGCTGAATCGGCAAGCAATCGTGGGTAAACGCCGTTGCCGGCGATGATGCCGAAAGTCTCCGGCTTCGTCACGAATCAAGATTACCAGCGCGCCGAGAGCAGGAAAGCTTCAATGTACGAAGCGATGTCCGCCGCGGCGGACACCGAATTTGAAATAAACAGGCGCTTGACACAAGCGCCTCTACAATTGCTAGCCATGATGGCGGCGGCGTTTGACGTGCAATTGGGCGAGCGCTTTCTGCAATGACGCTTGGATGGCGGCCACTTCTTCGGCGGTGTGATCTTCTTTCATCGCCGCCTTCGCCCGCTCGACCGCCGCTTCGGCGGCCGCAATGTCGATCTTCTCGGATTCGAGTGCCATGTCCGTTAGCACTGAAACCGCATCGGCTTTGATCTCGACAAATCCTTCGCCAATCGCTAGGGCGGTTTCGAGCCGGTCCTTTACGACTCGCAATTCGCCGGGCTTCAAAGTGGTGAGCAGCGGGACGTGCTTGGGATAAACGCCGAGCTCGCCCTCCGAACCGGGCAACGTGACCATATCAACGTCTTCGGAATAGATTTTTTCCTCCGGCGTAACGATCTCGAGTTTCAAGGTCATGGTTCTAACCTTCCTTGATCATGTCGATGTTGCCCTTCATATAGAAGTTTTGCTCGGGCACATCGTCGTGTTTGCCATCGAGAATTTCTTTGAAGCCTTGAACCGTTTCCGCAATCGAAACGTATTGGCCTTTGTGACCCGTGAAAACTTCCGCCACGTGGAATGGCTGGCTGAGGAAACGCTGGATTTTGCGCGCACGATAAACCGTCAATTTATCTTCGGGACTTAGCTCATCCATTCCAAGAATTGCGATGATGTCCTGGAGATCTTTGTATCGTTGCAACACTCGCTGCACACCTCGAGCGACGTTGTAATGCTCTTCACCGACAATTTCGGGCGCGAGCGATTTCGAAGTCGATGCCAGTGGATCGACTGCCGGATAAATTCCAAGCTCGGTCAGGGCGCGTTCGAGAACGATGGTAGAATCCAAGTGCGCGAACGTGTTTGCCGGCGCAGGATCGGTCAGGTCGTCCGCCGGAACGTAAACCGCCTGGAATGAAGTGATCGACCCTTTGTTTGTCGATGTAATGCGTTCCTGCAAGTCGCCCATCTCAGCCGAAAGCGTTGGCTGATAACCAACCGCGGACGGGGTGCGGCCTAACAAGGCCGAAACCTCCGAGCCCGCCTGGGAAAATCGAAAAATATTATCGATGAAAAGAAGCACGTCCTGGTTGCGCTCGTCCCGGAAAAATTCTGTCATGGCGAGCGCGGCAAGTCCCACGCGCAAGCGCGCGCCCGGCGGTTCGTTCATCTGGCCGAAAACCATTCCCACTTTCGACTTCGACAAATCTTTTTGATCGATCACGCCGGCCTGACTCATTTCGTTATAAAGATCATTGCCTTCGCGACTGCGTTCGCCCACTCCGGCGAACATCGAGACACCGCCGTGACCTTTGGCGATGTTGTTGATGAGCTCCATGATGATAACGGTTTTGCCAACACCAGCGCCACCGAACGCGCCTACTTTTCCGCCTTTTGAAAACGGGCAGATGAGGTCGATGACTTTGATGCCGGTCTCGAGAATTTGCACTTTCGTGTCCTGCTCAGTCAGATCGGGTGCTTTGCGATGGATCGAATAGCGCTTTTCGAACTTCACGGGACCGCGACCATCAACCGGATCGCCCGTCACATTGAAAAGGCGTCCAAGTACCCCCTCGCCCACTGGGACCGTGATTGGTCCGCCGGTGTCAGTCACTGCCATGCCGCGCTTGAGACCTTCTGTCGATGACATCGCAATGGAGCGCACCCAGTGTTCACCCAGATGCTGCTGCACTTCGAGGGTCAGCTTCGTCGGATTACCGTTGACCTCGTACTCGATTTCGAGCGCGTTATAAATGCGGGGCAACCCTTTCTCGTCTGAGAATTCCACGTCCACAACGGGACCGATTACTTGAACGATATTTCCTTTATTCATAAAACTTGATCAGCCACCAAGCGACATCTGCGCGGTGGCGATCTCGAGCAACTCCATGGTGATGCCAGCCTGGCGCATCTTGTTGTACTCGAGCGTCAGGTCCTTGATGAACTGGTTCGCGTTGTCGGTGGCATTTTTCATCGCCACCATTCGCGCGCTGTGCTCGGATGCGCGCGCGTCGAGAATCATTTGGAAAAGCTGATACTGCAAATAGTAGGGAAGCATCATGTCCAGCACCGTTTCCGCATTCGGCTCGAACACGTAGCCGAGCATTGGATCGACATCTTGCTTCGCCTTTTCATCCGATTCGCTCTTGGGCAAATCAAAACTGCTGATCGGCAACAATGTTTGCACCACCGAGCGCTGGTTGATCGTGTTGATGAAATGCGTGTAGAGAACGGACACCTTGTCCACGTCGCGATTGAGAAACTTTTCCATGCAAAATTTGGCAATCGGTTTCGTCTCGACGAACGTAGGCGCGTCTTTCAATTCAAAATCGGCGAGCAACTCCCGCTTCGTTCGTGCGATGAACTGCCGCGCCTTTTTTCCGGTGACCACAAAGGCAGTTTTAGCTGAGTCAAAGTTTGCGGCTTCGCGGAAGAGATTCGTGTTTAACGCACCGCAGAGGCCCTTGTCGGTGCTGATAATCAAGACAAGTTCTTTTTTCACCGGCCGAATATGCAGGAGCGGATGCAATCGCGGATCAGTGCGTCTTTGCAGCGAGACCAGGACCTTGTTCATTAGCGCGGCATAAGGCCGACCTGCCAGCGCGTGTTGCTGCGCTTTGCGCATCTTGGATGCAGCCACCATCTGCATTGCCTTGGTGATCTGCGCGGTGTTGCGAATCGATTTGATCCGGCGCCGGATATCTTGTGTGTTCGCCATGTCAAAACTGCAAGGAGATCATCGCCACGTCGTTTGGAATTCATCCAGCGCGGCTTTGAGTTGCGACTCGATCTCCTGATCGAGCTGCTTTTTCTCGCGAATCGTCCGGAGCAATCCTTCCTTGCGCGTTTGCAGCCACTCTTGGAGTTTCAATTGGAATTCTTTGACACGCTGGACAGGCACGGGATCAATATAGCCATTTTGCATCGCCCACATCACGGCCACCTGCTCTTCCACCGGGATCGGATTATACTGTTTTTGCTTGAACAGCTCGACAATACGTTGACCCCGATCGAGCCGCGCTCTCGTTGCCGCATCCAGATCGGAACCAAATTGTGCAAAGACAGCTAGCTCGCGGAACTGCGCCAGATCGAGCTTTACCTTGCCGGCCACTTGTTTGATCGCTTTGATCTGCGCCGCAGATCCAACGCGGCTTACAGATAACCCGACTGAAATGGCTGGCCGAATGCCTTGATAAAAAAGATCGGTCTCGAGATAAATCTGCCCGTCGGTGATCGAGATCACATTTGTGGGAATGTAAGCCGATACGTCGCCGGCCTGGGTCTCAATGATCGGCAGCGCGGTCAACGATCCGCCGCCGAATTGCTCGTTCATGCGCGCGGCGCGTTCGAGCAAGCGCGAGTGTAGGTAAAACACGTCGCCGGGATACGCTTCGCGACCCGAGGGCCGCTTCAGCACCAGCGAAACCTGTCTATAAGCAACCGCGTGCTTCGATAAATCATCGTAGATGATGAGCGCGTCCATGCCGTTATCCATGAACCATTCGCCCATCGCAGCGCCAGCAAACGGCGCCAGATACTGATTGGTCGCAGTGTCCGATGCAGGCGCGGAAATGATGGTCGTGTACGGCATTGCACCTTCTTTATCGAAAACGTCGAGCACGCGTGCCACGTTGGAGTTTTTCTGGCCAATCGCGACGTAAATGCAGTAGAGCAGCCGATAATCTTTATCCCCCGCGTCCTCGGCAGCCTTGTTCAGGCGCGCCTGACTAATGATGGTGTCGATGGCGATGGTGGTTTTGCCGGTTGCGCGGTCGCCGATGATCAACTCGCGCTGGCCGCGGCCAATTGGGATCATTGCGTCGATCGCCATGATGCCGGTCTGGACCGGCTGATTCACACCGCGGCGCTTGATTACGCCGGGCGCAATTTTTTCGAGCGGATAAAATGTGTCCGTCTTAATTGGCCCCTTGCCATCCAAGGGCTGACCCAGCGTGTTCACGACCCGGCCGAGCAACGCTTTGCCCACGGGAACGGAAAGAAGTCTGCCAGTCGTTTTTACTTCGTCGCCCTCTGAAACCTTTGTCGTCTCGCCGAGTAGAATCGCGCCGACCTCAGTTTCTTCGAGATTCAACGCCAGCCCAAAGACGCCATTTGGAAACTCGATCATCTCGTTGAGCATGACGTCGCTCAGGCCCTCGATGCGTGCCACGCCATCCCCGGTTTCGCGCACCACGCCTACGTTGCTTTTCGTTGTCGATGTTTTGAGTCCCTCAATTTTGGTTTCGATCTCTTCGAGTATGCTGCTCATGGTTTGGATTAAAGTTGTTGCTGAAGTTGTTCGAGTCGATTGCGCACGGTTCCATCCCAAACGTCGCTGCCGACGCGAACCCGCATCCCGCCAAGAAGCTCTGGGCTGACGACGAATTCCGCAGTCAGATCGCCCCCATATTTTTCCTTCAGGCTGTCGACCAGCTTCGAACGGATTTTTGTGTCCAGATCGCTTGCTGTTTCGACTCGGGCCCGGCGCTTTTCCAGTTCGAGCCGGAGCAGACGCCTGTAATTTTTCAGAACGTCAATATAATGGCGCGGTTTTCTCGCAATGAGGGAGTCAACGAGCGTGCCGATCCGGCCGGGATCGAGTTGGCCGTCGGTAAAACTTGCTCGAAGCATTTCACGCGACAGCCGGCGAATTTCCTTATTGATCTTCATCAGGCGAGTTGGCGGGCTGTCTCCTCCTGCAGGCGCTGTTGGTCTTCGGCGGTGAGCACTTTGCCGGTGACTTTTGCTGTCGTATCAACCACAAGCCGCCCCAGTTCGCGCTTCAGCGCTTCCATGGTGCGCTCGTACTCGATCGCACTGGCTTCGCGCGCCTTTGCGATGATCTGCTCCGCGGCGGCAATCGCTTCCTGCTGTTTGCGCTCCGACAAGTGCGCAGCGCTCTCGCGTGCCTCATCGATCATTTTTTGCGCATCGGCATTGGCTTTGGCAACGATTTCCTGGTAGCGCTTTTCCGCTTCGGCCAGTTCTTTTCTTATTTTTTCCGCATTGAGCTGTCCCTCCTCAATCTTGCGCCGGCGCTCCTCCAGTACCGCGAGGATCGGTTTGTAAGCGAAGCGTCGAAGCAGGAAAGCGACGATTGCGAAGCTGACCACCTGCGAGAAAAACAGCCATGGATTCCAGCCGAAAGTCTCGGCCGTATCCTGCAATGTTTTGCTGAAACCTCCCGTCGCGGCGACTAACAGCAAATTCATAATATAGGTTCATGCGTGTCGGCTTGGCCGACGCGCCGAAAAAACTTAATGAGGAAGAAGAAACAGCGCGTAGAACACGATCGCCTCGGTGAATGCGATGGCCAGAATTCCATGCACTAGGACCGGCGTAAACGCACCAGGGTTCCGACCAACTGCTGTCGCCATTCCCATGCCGGTAAGGCCGATTCCGATTCCCACGCCCATCGCCGCGAGGCCGACGTGAATGCTTCCGCTCATCTCTGCCAGTAGTGGTAGTATCATAGTTTTATCTTTGGTTGGTTTGGCGACCTCGTCATGAGGTTGCCCAAATTTTTCATGAATGTGCTGTTTCCGACTGATGTTCCGCAATAAGGAGCGTGAAAACGGCGGTCAGCAGCATGAAGACAAGCGCCTGCACAACTCCCACAAGTATTTCCAAAAAGTAAAAGGGAAGCGGAAGCAGCCATGATAGAAAGGGCACCATTTTCGACATCACCTCCAATGTACTCTCGCCCGCATATATGTTTCCGAAAAGTCGAAAACTCAGCGAGACGGGGCGAAACAGGATTGAGATGATCTCGAGCCATCCGACCAAAAAGAAGATAACGACCATTACAAGTTTCAGGATGCCCGAAGTCTCGCCTTTCGGTCCAAACAGATGGAGCAAAAACCCTCCAATGCCATTCGCCTGAATCGCCCAGATGAGCCAGAGCAAAAAGAAGATCGCAGCCATGGCCGTGGTCATGTTCAAATCGGCATTGCCTCCGCGCAGAAGCGGGCGGTCGATGTGAAAGAGGCCAGTGGTTGGATCGTGATGACCCCAACCAATCGTTCCGACGCCTGGAATCAACCCAAACCAGTTCACGAACAAAATGAAAATGAAGAGCGTCGCAAAAAACCAAAACGTCTTCTGCACCAGTTTGCGACCAATAATTCCCTCTAGGAAATTGTAGAGCCCTTCGACCAGCCATTCCCAAAAGTTTTGCGCGCCACTTGGAATTGGTTTGATCTTGCGTGTTGCGGCCTGCGCAAGAATGATGATCCCAGTGGCCACAATCCACGTCACCAACATTGAATTTGTGATCCCGAACTTTCCGATCTGCACTAGAGGCGCTGGATTTAATGGCAAAGCCTCGTGCTCGGCTTTTTCAGGCGCCGCTGCGAACGTCGATGCAGCGACGGCAATGGCACAGACGAGCGTTAAGATCGGCAGCGATAGATAACGGTTCCGCATCTCGATTAGTGGCAAAGCTGCGGCTCCAGTTTTCTTCCCCGTCAGCCGCGAAGGCTTGACGTTAACACAAGGCGCGCTTGCGACGTGCCTACCAAAGCGGGTTTTGCGGGGATGACAAACGAAATTCTTTGGGTCGTAGCTTATTCTGCCGGAACCCGTTCAGCAAACGAGGGACCGAACTCTGCGATTCGCTTTGAATTCTCAGGCTCGGCGGCGCCATTCATCCTGATCGCTTCTTCGTAAAAGGATTCCAATTGGTCGATCTGCGCCTCCTGTGCGAAGCGATCGACAATCATGCTTCGCGCGCGCAACCCCATCTCCCTCAGAAGACCGTGCGAACGTGTGATTTGCTCCATGGCATAGGCTAACCCAACGTGGTCCTCCTCAGGCAGGAGCAAACCATTCCGGCCGTCGTCGACCGCCTCGGGGATTCCGCCGTGTCGCGTGGCCACGACTGGCAATCCGGTTGCCATCGCTTCCAAGACCGAGTTCGGCACGCCTTCCTGGTCTTGATTTGGCAAAGTCTCGCTCGGATGTAAAAGCAGGTGCGAACTCGCGTAAAGCTTCAGCAGTTCCGGTTGTGATAAAAAGCCGATGAAGTGGACGTCTTTGAAGATCCCCAGCCCTGCGGCCAGCATCTCCAATTCCGGTTGCAAAGGGCCTTTACCCGCAATGAAAAATTCCGCTTCTGGATGGTCTTTCTTGAAAATCGCGAACGCGCGCAAGCTGGTCGCCACGCCTTTTTTGGGAATCAATCTGCACGCCTGGACTATCTTCCACTTGCTATCGGGTGGCGGTTGCCGATCCACAAATGGAAATTCATCTAGTGGGACACCGGTGCGATTGATGCGCAGCTTCTCGGACGGGCACCCAAATTCCATTAATCGATCCGCCAGCGACTGCGAGCGGGCCAAAACCAGCGGGACAGCATCAAACAGCCGGCGCAATTTCCCATGGTAATTTTTGATTTCCGGTTTATCTGCCACGTCCGCGCCATGGAAAGATACCACGCATGGCTTGTCCCATTGCTCGATGAAGGGAAGCAAATGCACTCCCGTATGGCCAAAATAAATGTGCATGAGGTCGGCGTCGTGCCGTTTCAATAACGAATCGAGCGTCTGATACTCGCCTCGATAAACAATGGGCGGACGCCGTTCTACGAATTTCAGCCAGCCGTGCACTAACAGGTTCGTGCGCCGCTTGGGAATAATTTCGACATCACGAAACGGAAAATACTGTGCGTTTTGCAGCTCTTTCGTCACCACAAACGTGTCCACGCCGCGCAGCGCCTTTATTTGCCGATAAATGTGCAGCATCTCCACCTTAAGAAAGCTGGAGCAATAGCTTGCTATGACCCGTTTACCCATAGATCAAGGGCCAAGTCTGGCTGGGGATCCCGGGCTTGTCCACCCTAAATTCACGGAAAAAATGGTGTCTGTTTGGGCGACACTATAGTTGTCGCCCGGCTGCTACAACCATTCGGCCAACTTCCTTTTCAGCTCCTCGATCCCTTCAGTTCTCACGGCTGAAGTTGGGACGATGTCGAGCTTGGGAAACCGCGTTCGCAACGCTTTCAGATTCTCCTCTGTATTCGGCAAATCCATTTTGTTTGCGATGACCAACCAGGAGCGCGCGGACAGTGTCGGGTCGTAAAGATCGATTTCACGCCGAAGATTTTGCAAATCCTCGACTGGATTACGTCCTTCACTTCCCGCCACATCGACAACGAACAGCAAAACGCGGCAGCGCGTGATGTGCCGCAAAAACTCGTGGCCAAGTCCAAGGCCGCGATGCGCACCTTCGATCAAGCCGGGAATGTCGGCAATTGTTGCGCGGCGATAACCCGGAAATTCCACTACGCCGATGACCGGATGCAGTGTTGTGAACGGATAAGCCGCCACCTTCGGACGCGCCGCCGAAATTTTCCGCAGCAATGTCGATTTGCCCGCGTTCGGATAACCCACTAATGCCGCATCCGCTATTGTTCGTAGCTCGAGCAGGAAGTATCCCTCCTCCCCTTCCTCGCCATCGGTGTATTGGCGCGGCGCGCGATTACGCGAGCTTTTGAAACGAACATTGCCTTTCCCTCCAGCTCCACCGCGGCAAAGCACAAATTCCTCGTCCTCGCGCGTAAGATCGATAAGCGGCTGAGATTCGAAATTCGAATTTCGAAATTCAAATTTCTCGGACGCGAGTTGGTGAACGACAGTCCCGAGTGGCACTTTCACAATTTTGTCGGCACCTGCGCGGCCTGCCATTTTCTTCCCCATGCCGTGCCCGCCGTTTTTCGCCTTGATGATCGGCTCGTAAAAAAGATTCGATAGATTATCGACGTGTCGATCCGCTCGCAAGATGACGTTGCCGCCGCGTCCGCCGTCGCCGCCATCGGGGCCGCCCTTCGGCACAAATTTTTCCCGCCGAAAACTCACACAACCGCGCCCGCCCTTGCCGGCCTGCGCAAAAATCCGAACTCGATCGACGAACATGGCTCTGCAGACGTTAAAACGTTAAACCATTGAAGCGTTGAAGCCGCGAAATACTAAATCTAAAAACGCTTTAACGCTTCAACGTCTCATAAAGCGCTTTGGTTTTTCGTGCGATGGCCGACCAACTGAATTTTTCTTCGACACGTTTGCGCCCGGCCTTCCCAAATTTTTCACGCAGTTCTGGATCTTTCATTAACTGATTGATTTTGACCGCGAGATCGCGCGCAAACTTCTCCGGACTTGTCAGCTCGAAGGGGCTTTCTTCCATTTGCTCGAGCGGCACCAGAAAACCGGTCTCTCCATCGACAACGACTTCCTGAATTCCACCCACTGCGCTGGCCACGACCGGAGTCTCGCATGCCATGGCCTCGAGATTGATGATGCCGAACGGCTCGTAGATCGAAGGGCAAACGAACACGGCGGCGTGTGAGTAAAGTTCGCAAGCAATTTTTTGATCGACCATTTCGTCGATCCAAACGATTCCTGGCCGCTGCGCCTTCGCGCGCTCCACTGCGGTCTTCATTTCTTTTGCAATCTCGGGCGTGTCGGGAGCGGCAGCGCAAAGCACAATTTGAAAATCGCGGTCCATGAATTGGATCGCGCGCATCAAGTGGATGAAGCCTTTTTGTCGGGTAATCCGGCCAACAAAGAGCAGATACGGCTGCCTCGGGTCAATGCCATAATGCTTAAGCGCCACAACGGAATCGATCTTTCGATACTCCTCGAGATCGATGCCGTTGTGGATCACATGCACCCGCGCAGGATCGACATTGAACAAACGCTCGATGTCACGCTTGGTCTCGCCGGAAACAGCAATGATGGCGTCTGCCATTTCCAGCGCGGTCTTCTCAACCCAAAGCGAGAAATCGTATCCCCCGGCGAGCTGCTCGCGTTTCCATGGCCGGAGCGGTTCCAGTGAATGCACCGTAATGACGAGCGGGATGCCGTAGTTCTTTCTCGCCAGAACCCCGCCGAAATGGGTGTACCACGTATGGCAATGCACGATATCGGCGTCGATGTTCGTTGTGTTGAAATCGGTGCAGCGGCGCACTGCGCCGAAGGCTGAGCGCAACGGCTTCGGACAAGTGAAATCGGTTGTGTCGAGCTCGAAACCCGTAACTTTAAGGCTGCCTTCGTCGAGGCGTTGATCGCCAAAGCAGCGCACCTCGACCATCATCAGCTTTGCCAGCTCACGCGAGAGATAACCTATGTGTGCGCCAGCCCCGCCGTAAATGTGTGGCGGATATTCGTTGGTGAGGAAAAGGACCTTCACGCGTTCAAGAGTAGAGCAAGCCTCTGGCTTGCTTTCAATCAGTTCGCAATTGAGATGCTCGCGCTACTTTGCGGCGCGTACCAGCAACACCGGCACATCGACGGCGTGCCGCACTTTGTCCGCAGTCGCGCCGTAAACAACGTCGCTGATGAACCGATGGCCGTGAGTCGTCATCGCGATAAGATCGACATTCCTTTCGCGGGCAAGTTTGATGATTTCGTCAGACGGTTCCCCTAGCGCGAGAACGGCATCGCATGCGAAGCCTTCCTCCGTCAGCTCGCGCGTCCGCGTTTCCAAATAGGCGCGGTCCTCTCTCATTTCCTGGCTCTCGGCGAGTTTGAGTTGCTGAAAATTACGCGCCACCCAGCCGTCGGCGACGTGAACCAGAAGCAACTTCGCGCCGGTCATGCGCGCGAGAGGTTTGATGTGCGTCAGGATAGTCTCATCAGCGACGCTGTTCTCGAGCGGAATGAGGATGTGTTTATACATTTTACTGGGTTGGAGCGGGAATATGGAAGAAGCCGTAGAGGGATTTGAGCGCGGCGTCGGGCAAAAACGTATCCAGAAGCAATTTCACATTTAGCAAAATGATAATCCCCGCTGTAGTCCAGCCGAGAAGTTGCAGCCAAAGCCGATTTGCAAACTCGCCCATCTTCGCGCGTTCCCCGGTAAACCGCATCAGCGGCCAGACGGCAAAGCCGAGCTGCATGCTTAACGCGACCTGGCTGGCAACGAGCAACTCTGTGGTTTTGCCTTCGCCAAAAATGCCGATCACGATTACGGCGGGAACAATGGCGATGAGCCGCGTGATCAGCCTGCGCATCCATGGTTTGATACGCAAATTGAGAAAACCTTCCATCACGATTTGGCCGGCCAGCGTGCCGGTGAGGGTCGAGTTCTGCCCGGAAGCAAGCAGTGCGACAGCAAACAGGATGCTTGCCACACCGACACCGAGCAGCGGACTAAGCAGCCGGTAGGCATCTTGAATTTCCGCGACGTTCTGATGGCCTGACCAATGAAAAACAGCAGCCGACAGAATCAGAATCGCTGCGTTGATGAACAGCGCGAACATGAGCGCGAACGTCGAGTCGATTGTGGCAAACTTAATCGCCTGGCGTCGGCCCACCGGTGTCTGTTCGAATTTCCGCGTCTGCACGATCGACGAGTGCAGGTAGAGATTATGCGGCATTACCGTTGCGCCGAGGATGCCAATGCTGACGTAGAGCATCCCTTGGTTCGTCACAATATGCGGCCCCGGAACGAACCCTGACAGGATGCCGGTCACACTTGGCTTTGAAAAAAGGAGTTCGGCCGCGAAACAGCTGCCAATAATAGCGATAAGCGTAATGACGATCGCCTCGATGTAACGAAAGCCTTTCGTTTGCAGATACAATACGAGCATCACGTCCGACGCGGTGATCAGGCAGCCCCATACTAGCGGAATTTTGAACAGCAATTGCAGCCCAATCGCCGAACCGACCACTTCGGCGAGGTCGCATGCGGAGATCGCTAGTTCGCAAATGATCCAGAGAAACCAGACTACTGGCGTCGAATAATGATCACGGCACGCCTGGGCGAGGTCCCGTCCTGTGGCGACGCCCAGTTTGACGCACAAATGTTGGAGCAGAATGGCCATGAAGTTCGAGACCATGATCACCGCCAGCAGCGAATAACCGAACTGCGCGCCACCGGCCAAATCCGTCGCCCAGTTGCCCGGATCCATGTAACCGACCGCGACTAGAAAACCTGGGCCCGAGAACGCGATCAGCTTTCGCCAGAACGAGGCTGTCACGGGAACGACTACGCTGCGGTGCACCTCCGGCAGTGAGACCGCGCCGGTCGATCTCCGCCAGATGCGCACCGGTTCCGCCGCCATAGCGCTCTTGGATCGATTCATGTTTAGGCAACGCTAAGCTACTTTCATGCTATCACGACGTGGAGGGAATGGAACATCAGGCCTTCCACGCTTCGCCATGATTGAGGCATCTACTGCGCAGTTGCGCCGGCGACCAGCCCTGCGCAGGAAATTGGAAGCCGCACCCAGTTCATCGCTTGCAGGCCGGTGCCCTCGATCCTCGCTACAACTTGCTGGGTGCCGGCGCGATGGCGTCGCTCAACTTCTTGAAGTGAAGCTGATTGATGCGACGACCGTCGGTTTGCGAAACGGTCACGAGATAACTGTCGATCTTAACTTGTTCACCCTGTTTGGGCAGATGACCCAGCAGATGCGTGACGTAGCCGCCGATGGTGCTTACGTCTGCGTTCGCCAATTCAAGCTTGGCGAGATCGTTCAGTTCATACAACCCAAGTGTGCCGTCCACAGTAAATTCGCCCACGCTGATCTTGCGGAATTCTTCCTTCTCAAAATCGAATTCGTCCTGAATATCGCCGACTAGTTCCTCGAGCACGTTTTCCAGTGTCACCATGCCAACGGTGCCGCCAAACTCGTCCACCACCAACGCTAGATGCGCGTGCTTGGTTAAAAATAATTTGAGCAATTTCTCCAGCGGCATCATTTCCGGCACGGGAATCAGATCGCGCTTGATCTTTAGCAAATCGGGATGCGGGTCGCGCATCATCGGAAGCAGTTCCTTGATGTGTATGAGGCCAACCGTGTTATCGAGATTTTCGCGGCATAACGGAAAACGCGTATGCTGGGACTCGATGGCTTTTTTCGCGTTCGCCTCGAATTCGTCTTCCAAATCGAGATAAACGATTTCCCCACGCGGGGTCATTATGTCGCGCACCACGCGGTCCCGCAGGTCGAGGACATTCATCAGCAAGCTGCGGCCAAGCGCCGAGACTTCCTTGGATTTCTCGCTCTGCTCGAGAATTAACCGCAGTTCTTCTTCGCTGTGCGCCAGCTCGGTGCTTGGAACCGGTTGACGACGCAGCACGGTCTGCAGAAGGAAATTGGAAGATTTGTGCAACAGCCAAATCGCCGGCTTGAACAAAACATAAAAGGCTCCTAACGGCCGAATAAGCCGGAGCACAACCGACAACGGATTTGCAATTGCCGTGTATTTTGGTCCGAGTTCGCCGAAGACAATATGGAGAAATGTGATGCCGATGAAGGCAAGTGTGACTGAAACCGAAGTAGCAAAAGCATGCGAGTGGATGTTAGCCAGCGCAAAAAACGGCTCCAGGATGTTAACAAGAAATTGTTCGCCGATCCAGCCGAGTGCCAAGCTCGCCAGCGTGATGCCAAGCTGCGTCGCAGAAAGATAAGCGTCGAGATGTCCGCGCACATATTTGGCAAACCGCGCGCGCATGTTCCCCTCCTCCGCTAAAGTGTCGAGCTGACTCGCACGCACTTTGACGATGGCAAACTCGCATGCCACAAAGAAGCCGTTTAACGCCACCAGTGCGGCGATCACCGCGAGTTTACCAACCAGAACTGCTGGCGAATCCCAACGAGTCACGAGCGCGTCCGCAAAGGGAAGCACTGCCGAAGAAGAAAATAAGAACGAATTCATTGCACGGATGCCTACACAGCATCCAACGATCGACCTTCGGTCAATTCTACCAACTCGACTTACTTACGCCTGGGATGAGCCCTTGCGAGGCCAGCTCACGAAATGTAAGCCGCGACATCCTAAACCTGCGAATGAATGCCCGCCTGCGGCCCGTCACTTCGCAGCGATTTACCACGCGCGCGGGACTGGCGTCGCGCGGCAACTGTGCGAGCCCGGCGTAGTCCTTCTTCGCCTTGAGTTCGGCACGCAACGCGGCGTATTTCTTTACCGTTGCGCGTTTGCGTTCGTTGCGATTAATCCAGGCAGCCTTTGCCATACAGAGGTGTTGATTCTAATGAGAATCCCCCGACTTGCAACCGGACGAATCAACCCAGCGCGCCGACGCGTCGCTTTTGCTTGACCAGCGCTGCCGTCGAACGCCCGCTGGAACGCGCCGGGGCGCGTTTTTGTCTGACGGATTGAGTGCGGCTAAGGCTTTCCTGTAACACTTTCACAAGATCGACAACGTTGGTCGGTGCCGGAGGCGGGGACGCCTTAGCCGCGATCTCCTTGTGCTTCGCCTTCTGCTCGATGATTTGCATCAGCGCTGTCCGATATTCGTCACGATATTTCTCCGGCTGCCAGGAAACGGTCATGGTGTCGATGAGCGCCTGGGCCATTTTTAATTCTTTGTCGCTCACGGCTGTGGTCGATCCGTTCTTCAAAACCTCGGCGCTCAAAATCTCACTCGCGAAATGCATCAGCTCCAGAATCAGGAACAAGCCGTCCGGTTTCACCGCCGCCAGGTGCTCGCGATTGCTGATCACCACTTTGGCAATGCCAATCTTGACAGTGCCGCTCAGGGCCTTGTGCAAAACCGCGTACGCCTTTTCGCCACCCCTTTGCGGCTCGAGGAAGTACGGCTTGTAGAAAAACTTCGGATCGACCTGTTCCAGCTCGACAAAGTCGGTGATGTCGATGGAATGTGTCGATTCGATCCGAACTTTTTCGAAGTCTTCGTCCTTCATGACCACGTAACGGCCGCGCTCGTACTCGAAGCCTTTTACGATCTGGTCGGCCAGGACCTCTTTTGAATCCGCCTCCGCGACCTTTTTATATTTGATTGGGCTCAGATCACTGGAGCGGAGCTGCCGAAAACTAATCTTCTCCTCGCGCGTGGCCGGATAAACTGCCACCGGAATATAAACCAGACCGAAGCTAATACTGCCTTTCCAGATGGGGCGCATTGGTGGGAATGCTCTTTCCACAGCAGCGGGGAAGTGTCAAATGCGAGCAGATCTGTGTGCCGAATTACCTTGCAACTTCGGGAAACGGTCTGATGTTGAAGTCTGTGATGAGCTTGCTTGCCAGCTTCATGAACTTGGCCGGGCCGGACCTGATCATCATTCTGCTGATCATCCTCGTCTTGTTCGGTGCAAAGAAGTTGCCCGAACTCGCCCGTGGAATGGGCCAAGCGGTCAAGGAATTCCAAAAGGCGAAGGACGAGTTCAGCGACGAGCTGAATAAGGCCGGGAAATCCGAGGCCGAAACGGCCAAATCTGATGTAAAACCGGCGCAATCAACGGTACCTCGAGTTGAAAACCAGCCGGCGAGCAGTGAGATGCGGCAGGATCCAAATCAGGCAGTTACGCCAGGAGATAAAGCCAGACAGGTATAGTAGCGGGCTCACCACAGCCGCAGAGCTAAGTCCGGTACGCACTCTACACGTTTGACCCAGCGCGCAATTTGCGACAAAATCGCGACCTTGTTATGTCTGAGCCTGATCTGCGCGCCCGCATCAAAGAGATGCTGGTAAAAAATTTGATGCTGCAAACCACTCCCGATGAAATTGGCGACGATCTACCGCTTTTCGGCCCCAACGGCCTTGGCCTCGATTCCATTGACGCGCTTGAACTGGTAGTAAGCATGGAGAAAACGTTTGGCGTCGGTGTGCCAAACTCAGAGGTCGCTGGGAAGGCGCTTCGCACCGTGAACACGATTCACGATTATATTCTCGAAAAGCGTGCCACCACCGGACCAGCTGCGGCGAGCGCGTAGCAATCGACGTCCGTCCTACGCAAGCGGGGAAGAGTTGATTGCGTCGATTAACTGACGAACTCGCCCAAACCTGCTGCGATAAGGAGTAAGAATCAGTCGCGGCAGATCCCAAACCTCGGGCTCGTTTTTTTCCTGACGCAGCGCGGCGGCCTGGATGATATTGCCGCGCCGCACAATGTCGGCGAACTTCTGGTTAAGATCGACAATCGCCTGCTTCGGCAAACGATGATTGATGCGAATGACGAAGCGGTCTCCCACCCAACGCGCGGAGTGATAGATTTTGTAGAACTCCAAAATCTCCGCTACCGCTTCCCGAACGTCGTGCATGATTTTGAAGAATGAAAGATCTTCGGGTGAAATGAAGCCAGGCTTAAGCAGCCGGCTGGTCAGAAATTTCATCCACGTCTTCCAATAATTTCCTCGGGGCCGGTCCAAGAGGACGACCGGAATCAGGCGTGCCTTGCCCGTCTGCATGAGCGTGAGCACTTCGAATGTCTCGTCCAACGTTCCGAAGCCGCCGGGAAACATCGCGAACGCGTGCGCCTCTTTCACAAAATTCAGTTTGCGCGTGAAAAAATAATTCAAGTTAACCAGCTTCCGATCGCCTTTGATGACCACGTTGGCTTGTTGCTCCGAAGGCAGGCGAATGTTCAGGCCGAAGCTACGTTCGCGGCCCGCGCCCTTCTGCGCTGCACCCATGATTCCGTCTCCGCCTCCGGTGATCACCATGAAATTGTGCGCCACCATTTTCCGGGCGAAATCTTCAGCCACTTTGAATTCCGGTGAATCCGCCGAAGAGCGAGCGGAGCCAAAAACGGCGACTTTCCGCAAATGTTGAAATGGGGCGAACACCTTTGCGGCGTAGCGCATCTCCCTTACCGAGCGGTTGATCAGCTTGAGATCGGCCACGTTCATCCGGTCGCGTGCGATCTTTAGCGCGGTTACAATCATTTCTTCGATCAGCTCGGGCGATTCTTCCGCACCCCAATCGCGAACTAATTGGCGGACACGCGCGTCAAACGGCGGAGCGACGCTCCACAGCCGCCTGGGCTGATCCTGGATTGCTGCTTCCGTAAAATCTTCCATCGCCAGTTTCCACTACACTGAAATCAAGTCCTCAAGAATTTCCCCTGCGTACCGAATCGGCAACGAATAATGCCCTGCGCCCTCGACGTAACGCGTTTTGCAGTTGGGCAAACGCGCCGCGATTTCTTCCGCCAACCGAACCGCAAACGCCCGGTCTTGTTTTCCGTGCCACAGCCGAACGGGCACCCGCACCTCCTCGAGCGGAAAACCCCACGATTGAGCATAAATCTGCGCGTCGGCAATAACGCCCTCAGCCGATCCGCGCCAAGCGCGGCGTTGACTTTCAAAAACCGCTTCGAATGCGGCGGAATCGCGCAGACTCTCTGCATCGCACGCTTGCAGCATCAACATTTTCAAAACGAGCGGGCGCAGACGAACAGGCGGCCGCAATGACAGGACCGGCCGCGCCAACTGAAATAATCTTCGTAAGAGTTGCGGCCGCGTCCGATAGAGCGCCAGCATCCATCGGTAAAGTGGGAGCAATCCCTTGCGGTCGGCAAGATCGACAAGCGAAATTGCGCCGCTCACGATCGCAATTGCAAGGACGCGCTCGGGCATTGCGCGCGCCGTCACGTAGGCGTAGGGAGCGCCACCGGAAATGGCGAGCATTCGGAATTCGCCGATCCCAAGGTCATCCGCCAGCCGTTGCACCACTGCCGGCCAATCGAGTAATTTCCGATTGGGTTGGAAACTGGAGCCGCTGATTCCCGGGCGATCCGGTGAAATGATGCGAATCCCGAGATCGCGCGCCGGTTCGTGGGTCAGTTGCGCCATCGTGCGCGAGCTCGGCCATCCATGGCAAAATATCACTGGTACCCCCTTTTCATCGCCGTATTCCTCAAACGCAAGGACGTGCTCGTTTCCCAGTTGAACCAACTTTCGCTCAGCCATTTTTTCAAAAGGAAGTCGCCATTTTTCCGCGCTTGCATTGCAACCCGGCAATCTGTAGTCCAAAGTGTAGCAACGGATATGCCGTAGCCTTGGTATTATTGGTTATGAAGGATTACTCACAACCTGGCGCCGGAAAAATTTCACTGCATGGCAACGGGGTCGGCGCCCCTTCTCCGGAGGAGGTGGAAAAACGCGCGAGAGAAATCGCGATGATCGACGAGCGTAATCCCGACGAATTCACGGATGCAGATTGGGCACAGGCGCGCCGTGAGTTGGCGGGCGCAGAGAACAATACGCCTCCTGAGGAAACTCCAGATAACGCCGATCTGACAGAGGAATGGGATATGGTCGCAGGTTCCAAAGGTCATCGCGCGCCACGTCCCGGGGTTGAGGAAGAGGAAACTGTTGGCGAGCATCTCGTGATCGACGGCTTGGAAGAAGCCATGCATGATCAGATGCTCGAGGCGCGCAGAGAGGAACTCGAACAGGAGGGCGGAATTGTTTGAGCTCGGCAGTCCCGTCCGCCGTTGATAGAGCGCCAGCCAAACCTCGTTTGGATGGGAGCGCGTCGCGTGCTGAGGAGTTGCTCGGCCGTTTTCATCAAATTAGAAATTTCACCACCGGATTGTGCGCGAATCTCGAACCCGAGGATTATGTCGTGCAGTCGATCCCGGATGTAAGCCCAACCAAATGGCATCTGGCGCATACGACATGGTTTTTCGAGACGTTCATCCTGAAAAACTGGTTGCCAGGATATCGCGCGGAAATTCCAGAATACGCTTTTCTGTTCAACTCCTATTATAACGCCGCGGGCACTATGCACCGGCGCGACCTGCGCGGGTTGATCTCGCGCCCAACCGTCAAGGAAGCTCAACGCTATCGCTCGTCGATCGATTCACACATCGGCGACCTCCTTGCCAGCGCCGACGAAAAACTTCTCGAGGAAATCGAGCCGATCCTGATTCTTGGCATGCATCACGAGCAACAGCACCAGGAATTGCTGCTCACCGACATTAAACACGTCTTCGCGCAAAATCCGCTCTATCCCGTTTTTCGCGAGCGCCAGCCTTCGCAAGACTGCGGCTCGGCAAGCAAGATCGACAACCCTGGGGCACAGACCATGCCAATGGGCTTCGTCGACTTCCAAGAGGCAACGGTCGAGATCGGTCATGACGGAAGCGGCTTCGCCTACGACAACGAAAGCCCGCGACATCGAGTGCTGGTCCCCTCGTTTTCTCTCGCTTCGCGACCCGTGACGAACGGAGAATATATCGCTTTCATCGACGACAACGGTTACGCGCGGCCGGAATTCTGGCTGTCGCTCGGTTGGATGACTGTAAACGAACAAGGCTGGCAAGCGCCGCTCTACTGGACGAAACGCGACGGCACGTGGTGGAATTTTACTCTTTCGGGCTTTCGTCCCGTCGAAGAAAACGAGCCGGTTGCTCACGTCAGTTATTTTGAAGCCGACGCGTATGTGAACTGGGCAGGCGCACGACTTCCGACGGAGTTTGAATGGGAGCGCGCGGCGTTCGATTGTGCAATCGAAGGTAATTTCGTCGAGACCGAGAGATTTCATCCACAACCATTGGTCGCCTCCGCACAAGATCGATCCGCCAATGGACGGATTCGCCGTGGCGAACATCTTCAGCAAATGTTCGGCGACGTCTGGGAATGGACGCGCAGCGCCTATGCGCCTTACCCCGGGTATCGCGCTGCACCAGGTGCGCTTGGTGAATACAATGGGAAGTTCATGTGCAATCAGTACGTTTTACGCGGTGGCTCCTGCGCCACCTCGTGCACGCACATTCGCCGCACTTACCGCAACTTTTTCCAGCCTGAGAAGCGCTGGCAATTCACCGGCATCCGGCTCGCGCGCGATCCGAAATGAATCACGAAGCACACGCCGCCGTGCTCGACCGCGAGCCGGCGAAGTCGGAGTTTCTTTCCGAGGCGATTGCGGGCCTCTCGAGCACACCGCGCACGCTGCCGTGCAAATACTTCTACGACGCGCGCGGCGCGGCGCTCTTCCAAAAAATCTCCGAACTTCCCGAATACTACCTCACGCGCGCAGAGCTTCAGATTCTTGATCGCTACTGTGGCGACATCGCAAGGGCGCTCGGCCCGAACATCGAGCTGATCGGCCTCGGCACGGGCGCAGGAACAAAGACGCGCATCCTGCTCGAAAAACTGGAGGCGCCGGCTGCCTATATCCCGGTGGATATCTCAAAGAAGCAACTGGAACGATCGACCGCGTCGTTTCGAAAAATTTTCCCGACGCTAGAAATTCTGCCGGTCTGCGCCGATTATCTTGAACCGATCCGTTTACCATCGCCAGCACGGCAAGCTCTACGCAAGATTGTTTATTTCCCCGGATCTACCATTGGCAACTTTGAGCCAGACGCCGCCCGGCAATTCTTGCAGCGCGTTGCCAATCATTGCAGACGCGGCGGTGGACTTCTGATCGGCGTCGATCTGCAAAAAGATCGACATGTTCTCGAGCGCGCTTACAACGACAGCGCCGGCGTGACCGCGCAATTCAATTTAAACTTGCTCGCCCGCGCCAATCGCGAGCTCGGCGCCGACTTCGATTTGGAACAGTGGCAGCATTACGCGGTTTACAATTCAACCGAGAGCCGGATCGAGATTTATCTCATCAGTGAGATCGACCAGACCGTCCGCGTTCAGGATCGCCAATTTGATTTTCGCGCCGGCGAGAGAATCGCCACGGAATATTCTTACAAATATACGAAGGAAAGCGTCATCGAGCTCACGCGTGAGCCTGGGTTTGATTTCTCTCAAATGTGGACTGACGACGCGCGCTGGTTCGGCGTTTTCTATTTCATCTGTAGCCGGGGTCGATGACCCCGCCCGCGGCAACACGCGGTTACAAGAATGAACGCGCTGGTCGAACTCGTTGAAGTCAGCAAGCGCTACACCGATGCGTCTGCGCTGCATCCGACGAATCTTTCAGCGGTGTGCGGCAAAACAACCGTCTTAATCGGGCCGAGCGGTTGCGGCAAATCGACTCTGCTAAGGCTCATCATCGGCTTGGTCGAACCGGATTCCGGCGCAATCACCTTCAACGGGTTACGGATCACAACCGGCAACATCGACATGTTGCGGCGACGGATCGGTTACGTGATTCAGGAAGGCGGTCTGTTCCCTCATCTCACGGCACGCGCAAACGTCCTGCTGATGGCGCGTCATCTCGGAAAATCCCATTCTGAAATGCGCACGCGTCTAATGGAACTATGCGAGCTCACCCGATTTTCTGATAATTTCCTCGAACGATATCCCCTCGAACTTTCCGGCGGTCAGCGGCAGCGGGTCAGTTTGATGCGCGCGTTAATGCTCTCGCCGGAATTACTGTTGCTCGATGAACCGCTCGGCGCGCTCGATCCGCTTGTGCGCGCAGCTTTGCAAAAAGATTTGAAGGAAATCTTCGTGCGCTTGGGGCAAACAGTATTGTTCGTCACCCACGACCTGGCAGAAGCAATTTATTTCGGCGATGAAATCGTCCTGATGAACGAAGGCCGGATCGTGCAACAAGGTTCCATTGTCAATCTTCGCGAGAGACCAGCCAATCCTTTCGTTTCCGAATTTATCAACGCGCAGCGCCGAGTCGCTTTGACATGAAATTGGCCTTCGTAATCTCATTTGCCGCTGCATTCTCAAATCTCGCTGCGAGTCCGGTAGTAATCGGTTCGAAAAAATTCACTGAATCCTACGTCCTGGGCGAGATTGCTAAACGGGCACTGAACGATGCCGGCGTCCCAACGGAACACCGGCAGGGCATGGGCGGCACGATCATTCTCTGGCAGGCATTGCACGGAGAACAAATCGACGCCTACCCGGAATACACGGGTACCATCGCGCAAGAGATTCTCAAAACGGACCGCGCGTTATCACTCAATGAAATTCGTGATGCGCTCGCCAAATTTGGCGTTGGGATAACCGAATCGCTCGGGTTTAATAACACGTATGCGCTGGTCATACGTCGCACTGAAGCGCAGCGACTCGGCGTGCGCACGATCAGCGATCTGCGCAATCATCCTGAGCTTAAGATCGGGCTCACCCACGAGTTTTTAGCTCGACACGATGGCTGGCAGCCTTTACGCGACCGCTACGGCCTTCCTCAACAGAACGTAATCGGAATTGATCATGCGCTTGGTTACGCAGCTCTTGCCAACGGCTCGATTGACGTGAAGGACGCCTACTCGACGGATGCAAAGATTGCCGAGTACGATCTCATCGTGCTCGAAGACGACCTGAAGTTTTTCCCAAATTACGATGCGGTGTTTTTGTTCCGATTGGCTTTGCGCCCGGATGCAATTGCTGCGTTGCGCCGCCTTGAAGGAACGCTGGACGAAAAGCGGATGACGACGCTCAACGCTGAAGCCGAACGCACAAAAAATTACACGAGAGCGGCGAGCCTTTATTTTGAGGGCGGCGCAAGATCAACAACTTCCGCATTTGGCGAATCGTTCCCGCATAAACTTTCTCGGTGGACACTCCGCCACCTGCAACTGGCAGGCGTTTCGCTGGCGTTGGCCGTGCTCATCGGAATTCCGCTCGGCATATTCGCCAGCCGCGGCGGGCCGGTTGGGCATACGATCCTCGGTTTCGCTGGCATGGTGCAAACAATCCCGTCGCTGGCGTTGCTCGCGCTGCTTGTTCCTCTGCCGTTCTTCGGGATCAGCGTTCGCACTGCAATTGCGGCGCTTTTTCTCTACGGATTACTGCCAATCGTGCGCAATACCGCGAGCGGCTTGCAGGACATTCCGCGATCGCTGCGCGAATCCGCAGTTGCGCTGGGACTCAGTCCTGCGGCGCGGCTCTGGCAAATTTATTTGCCGATGGCGTCGCGATCGATTTTATCGGGAATCAAAACGAGCGCCGTCATTAACGTGGGAACAGCTACGCTTGCTGCGTTGATCGGCGCGGGCGGACTCGGCGAGCCAATCCTGAGCGGACTGAACTTGAACGATCACGTCACAATTTTGGAAGGGGCTATTCCCGCAGCGCTGCTCGCGCTAATCGTGCAATGGCTTTTCGATTTGCTCGATCGCGTTTTGATTCCAAAAGGCCTGCGTTTATAGAGTAGCGCACACGTGTCGTCCGCCGATGGGGACGAATCCGCTGTGGCGGATTTGCGTATGCGCCTGGGTCGCGATCCGGGAAGCTTGCGTTAGATTGATAAATGCCAATCACGTCTATCAATCCGGCGACGGGCGAAAAGCTGAAGGATTTTTCCGCTTTCAACGATGCGGAAATCGAGAAGCGATTGAGCCGCGCCGAGCGCGCGTTTTTGCGTTATCGCCGGCAACCGTTTGCGAAGCGGGCGCAGCTCATGATGACTGTGGCGCCGTTGCTGCATGCCGAGAAGGACGAACTCGCGCGGATCATCACGCTGGAGATGGGAAAGCTGTTTCGCGCCGCCACCGAAGAAGTCGAGAAATGCGCGCGCGCTTGCCGATTTTACGCTGAGAACGGCGAGCGATTTTTGGAAGACGAGGCAGCGCAGACCGATGCCGCTCGGAGTTACGTGCGCTACGAGTCCCTTGGCCCGGTGCTCGCCATTATGCCGTGGAATTTTCCGTTCTGGCAGGTGTTCCGATTCGCGGCACCGGCCTTGATGGCGGGAAACGTGGGAGTCTTGAAACATGCCGCCAATGTGCCGCAATGCGCGCTCGCGATTGAAAAAATCCTTTGCCGAGCCGGGTTCGAAGAGGGCGTGTTTCAAGCGCTCCTGATCGAATCCAAACAAGTGGAAAAAGTGATTGTCGATCCCCGAATCAAAGCGGTGACGCTTACCGGCAGTGAACGAGCGGGAAGCGAAGTTGCGAGCACTGCCGCGCGGCAAATCAAAAAGAGCGTGCTCGAGCTAGGCGGCAGCGATCCCTTCATTGTGATGCCGAGCGCGGATTTCGAATCTGCGCTTACAACTGCCGTCAAAGCGCGCACGATTAACAGCGGCCAATCGTGCATCGCCGGGAAGAGGTTTCTCGTTGCCGACGAAATTTACGACCGGTTTCTTGACCAATTCGTTCAGCACATGCGCGCGTTGAAAGTCGGCGATCCATTTGACGAGACGACGGAGATCGGTCCGCTGGCGACAGAACAAATCCTGCAGGGCGTGCACGAGCAGGTGCAGAAATCGATCGCGGCAGGCGCAAAAGTGCTAACGGGCGGAAATCGGATCCACGGCCCCGGATTTTTTTACGAGCCGACGGTTCTTGTCGATGTTCCGAAGGAATCACCGGCTTATCGCGAAGAAGTTTTCGGGCCGGTAGCCTCTGTTTTCCGCGTACGCGATGCGGCGGATGCGGTCGAACTCGCGAACGACAGCACATTTGGCCTCGGCGCCAGCGCGTGGACTAACGATCCCGCGGAGCAAGAACTCTTCGCCTCAGAACTGGAGACCGGAATGGTGTTCGTCAACGCCATGGTCGCATCCGATCCACGCTTGCCTTTTGGCGGTGTGAAACGTTCGGGCTTCGGTCGCGAGCTCGGCGCCGCCGGCATTCGCGAGTTCACGAACGCAAAAACGATCTGGATTTCATAAGTCGTTTCCCTGATTTCCCATTGCGTTGACTCGCCGTCTTAACGCATCCTCCCGCGAATGACTGGGCCGGCGTGCGCTTCCGTTCTTGTGCCGCATCCGCCGGCTTTTCGCCCGCGGCGCGGCCTGAACTGGGCGTTCATTGGACTGCTCTACACATCGTTTTACATGTGCCGCTATAACCTACCGCTGGCGAGCAGCGAGATTCGCAATGAACTGGGATTCAGTAAGGCGCAGATCGGCTCGATCATCACGACTGCGCTGCTCGCCTATGCCTGTGGTCTGATTGTCAACGGTTTCCTGACCGACCGCCTCGGCGGAAAACGCGCGATGCTGATCGGAGCGGCGGGCACGATCATCATGAACGTGGCGTTCGGTGTCGCCTCGTTTTGGGGCTTGCTTTGGCTCTTCGTGTTGATTCGCGGAATCGACGGCTACGTGCAGGCGTTCGGCGCGCCGGGCATGGTGAAGATCAACACCACGTGGTTCCGTCATACCGAGCGCGGCGGATTTGCTGGGATTTTTGGATTCATGATTAACCTGGGCAGATTCGGAATCAATAATCTCGGCGCGGCTTTGCTCGGCGGTTTCGTGTTCCTCGGCTTAATCCAGATTCCGCCGTTGCATTGGCGTTGGCTGTTTTGGATTCCCGCAGGAATCGCGCTGGTCATCGCGATCTGCATGGCGTTCATTGTGAAAGACACGCCGGAACAAGCCGGGTTTCCTCCGGTAAATCCTCACGAAGAGACCGGCGCGCACCTTCAAGTCAGCCTCGCCGATGTGTTCAAAGTCATCGCTAGAAATCCAGTCGTCTGGGTTGTAGCTTGCGCGTACGCGTGCACCGGCGCAGTTCGCCAAGGCATCGACCAATGGTTCCCGCTTTTCATGCGCGAAGTGCACCACGTCAATTTTCAGTCTGCGCAATTTCAAATACTCGCCGCCTCAATCCCGTTCGTAGCGTCCGCTGGTTCGCTGATTTCGGGTTTCGTTTCAGATAAACTCTTTGACGGACGCCGCGCGCCTGTTGCGGCGTTTCTCTATTTCCTGGAGAGCGGGATCATTCTTGCAGCCGCGCAGTTCCACTCGGTCAATGCCGCCATCTTTTTCCTGGTTCTGATTTCGCTCACAGCAAACTCCACGCACTCGATTCTCGGAACCGCGGCCGCGATGGACATCGGCGGAGCGAAAATGGCAGGCTCTGCTGCAGGCGTGATCGATTCTTTTCAATATTTTGGCGGAAGTTTCGCGGGTTACTTTCTTGGCGCGCTCCTCGATCGAAGCTGGGGCAACTATTTTTATTTCATGGCTCCATTCGGCATCATCGGCGGCATGTTAATGTTGTCGATCCTCGGTCGTATCACACTAACCAAGCAAGCCCAGGCGGTGGCGCCCAGTGTAACCGCAAACTCCTGATCGAGGATGTTAATTGTTTACATTTCACCCAGCCCCTTCTACGCGATTTGCCTCGTAGCAAAATGAAGACTGACCTCGCTTGTCATTCCTAATGTGAAAGTGACTGTCTGGTGGAGATGAATCAGGACTTGGTAGAGCGAGTAAAACGTCTCGAGAAGCGTAACAGGCTTCTGTTTGGATTTCTCCTGCTAATGGCAGCGGTATTCGTGGTGCTGCTCTGTTATGATTTTAAGAATGGCTGGATTCTCAAACGGCCTGAGAAGCTTGCTGTGGACTCGGTGAAAGTTGATACGCTCGTTGCCGGATCGATAGAAGTTATCGGTGATTCTGGGAAGAACTCCATATCGCTCGGAGCAACGCGCGACGGCTGAGCGATCCTCTCCTTTCGGGACCTTAACGGAATTCAGAAAGCAGTCTTGTTGCTAACGCCAAGTGGGAAACCATCGCTCAATTTCTTTGGCGACAAAGATGCCAGGCTAAGTCTCGGCGTGGTCGACTCTCCAAGCGGCAGCGGCGAGGAATTCTCACTGCATATAAAAGACACAAATAATAACGTGGTACCCTGACGTAGTGAATTCCTTATTAGCTCACACCACAGGCAACACGCGTCCGCTCACTTCGCCGAAGCCAATGCGATAACCGTCGCCCTGGCACCAGCCGGTGATGGTAAGGGTGTCGCCGTTTTCGAGCCATTTGCGCATTTCGCCATTCGGGAGTTTAAATGGATTCGCGCCGCGCCAGGTCAACTCCAACATGCAACCGCGCGATTCTTCTGTCGCGCCGCTGATGGTGCCGCTGGCAAGTAAATCGCCGGGTTCGAGGTTGCAACCGTTCACGGTGTGATGAGCAAGTTGCTGCGCGATGCTCCAGTAAAGATTTTGGAAATTTGTGCACGTAATCCCATGCGGCGCGTCCATCGACGAAGTTTGCAGATGCGCTTCGAGTCGAATATCGAACGTGAAATCGTTTTTCCAACGTAGATACGGGAGCGGTTCAGGGTCCTGTCGTGGCAGTGATTTACGGAACGGGTCGAGCGCTTCCAGCGTGACGACCCATGGCGAAATACTGGTGCAGAAGTTCTTGGCCAGAAACGGGCCGAGCGGCTGATATTCCCACGCCTGAATATCGCGCGCACTCCAGTCATTCATCAGGACAAAGCCGAAGATGTGATCGATCGCGCGGTCGATCGGCACCGGTTCGCCCAACGAATTGCCTGGGCCGATCAGGAACGCCATTTCCAGTTCGTAATCGAGACTTTTCGTCGGACCAAAAATCGGCGCGGATGCGTCTGGTGGTTTGATTTGCCCTTGCGGCCGGCGCACATCAGTCCTGCTGATCACAACCGAGCTGGCGCGTCCGTGATACGCCACGGGCAACCATTTCCAGTTCGGCATCAGAGCGTTCTCCGGTCCGCGCAACATGGTGCCGACGTTGTGCGCGTGGTGATACGATGAATAAAAATCGGTGTAATTGCCAATGCGCGCCGGCAGTTTCATCACTACATCTTTTTGTGAGTGAAAAACTTTTTCGCGCAGCCGCACGTCATCGCGCAGCGTTGGCGTCTCAGCGGAAAGGAGATGTTGAAGAATCTCGCGTGTCTTTCGCCACGCCGGCCGGCCTAGCGCGAGAAATGCGTTCAGCGAATCCTCGGAGAATATCTTTCGGTCCTGAAACTCCGACGACCGGAAATGACCGAGCTCTTCCAGCACGGGAAGATCGACAATCAAATCGCCGATGGCGACTCCTACGCGTGTGGCTCCATCGTGCGGCTTGAAAACGCCAAACGGAAGGTTCTCCATCGGAAAGTGCGAATTTTTTGCGATCTCGACGAACGAACGAAGAGCCATGCTTATGATTTAATCACGAAGATCACAGAGGACACGAAGAGTTATTTTAATTTTCCTTTTTCAAGAGCTTCGTGATCTACATGTCCTTCGTGGTGATTTAAACAAGTCCGAGAGCGCGCAGATCGTCGCGCGGCTCGTCGAAGCTGCAACTGCCGAACGACGCGACGAATTTCCGGCGGTATCGCAGCCGTTCCACGTCGATCTTCCATTCGCGCCACGCGAAAAAATCTTGGGCAAAAGAAAACGAATCCGGGTTTTCATCTTCCAGCATGATCGAGGTTTGGTGTGCATCCCATCGATGCTCTGCCGCAAGGACGGCCGCGCCGAGCACATTGAGGAATCCATGCATCTTCGTTGTCACCTCATCGCGAAATTGTCGAATTGGATGATGCAGACCGGCCGTGAACTTGATTGGGAGTTGATGCGTAGCCGGCGTCACGAGCGCCCTGGCGATCTGCGCCGCAGTGGGAAATGCATCCGCCGTTACGCCGCCAGTGCGCAATTTGTAACCGAAGGTGGCTAAGCTCGCATCGGAATTGTGCTCGGCGAGCAACGCGATGGTTTGCTCTGCCCGGTCCGGCGGCGCTTCCCAGAAAACCGGCAAATCACCTACGATCGATCTCGCCTCTCTCAGCAATGCAAGATCCACATCGTGCGGCAAAAACATCTCGAGGTGACTAATCGATACGAGATCGACATCGTACTTCGACAATGAACGAATCGCTGCGTCAGCATCTACGAGAGCTTCAAGAAAAACATCTGCATTTTCCGTTTTGGGTCCCAGCGCGGCAACGCGGAGCGGATGTAAGGGATCGAACTGCGAAAGGAGTTCCCTGGCCGCATCGAATTGGTCAACAGGAAGGACGAATCCACCAAGCATCCACGCTTCTGGCGAGCGCACATAGTCCGCTTGATTCTGCAGGGCTGGTTCAAGCCCAAGATTGCAGGGCGGGAACATTCCCGCATAATCAATCGACTGCGCGAGTAAAGCTCGAACCGGAGGCGCCGACATCTGAGTGAACTCAATCGCGTGATGATGGCTTCCGTCAAATCACTCTTTTAGCCGCCAAAGCCGGCCATTTTCGTGCATTTGGAGGTTTCGGCGCCACTCTAATGAGGCTCGACATTCTTCTAAAACGATGTACAAACTTCAATTTCCATGCCGGGCACAGAGTCAGTCTCACATCATGATTTGGTGGTGTGCGCATGCGGAGAACAGGAATATACAGCGGGGGACGCGATCGACGCGGCTATTTTCCGAGGCGAACTCGACAAGAAATGGGAAAAATTTCTCCATGTTGTGGCAGCTGAGAACCGAGCAGACGAATTAGAGCTGGATTTGGATGAGTCGGAAATTTCTGCCGCGGCGGAAGCGTTTCGCTACCAACATGATCTGATCACCGCGGAGGAGACAGAAACATGGCTGGCCAATCGGGGGCTGACGTTTGATGACTTCAGCGATTACTTTACCCGCGAATATTGCGCCAGTGCGGTTCGTGAAAACATTTCCCCGGAGAAAGTCGGATATGATTCCGCAGCGCCAGAGCTGCGCGAGCTGTTTGTAGCGGACTTGATTCTCTCCGGGGAATTAGACCACATGACGACCCAACTGATCTGGCGTCTCGCCGCGCGTTGCGCTGAAAAAGAGATCACTCCAGATGCCGTTTCGGCTGAAGAACGAAGTTTTCTTGATCGTGCCGGGATCAAGCGAGCACAGCTCGGAAAGCGGCTGGAAAGACTGGGGCGCGATGCGACTTGGTTCAATGAAATGCTTGCACTCGAGTCGGCCTACCGGAGACGTTACGAAACGCTGGTTGTTCCGCTGGCGCGCAAGCGGGAATTGGCAATATTGCGGTTACCTCTGACGCGATTCGAAACTGAAGTGATCGAACTGGAATCACGCGATGCCGCGCAGGAAGCGCTGTTCTGCGTGCGTGAAGACGGAATGTCGATGGAAGAAGTTGCTGCAGAAGGGCGCTATCCGTATCGGCGCGCCGACTTTCTTCTGGAAGACATCCCGGCCGAAGGCCAGCAGAGATTTTTAAGCGTTTCAGCGGGCGATGTGCTCGAGCCGCTCGCGCGCGGCGACGGATTCGAACTCTGCCGTATCATTAGCAAGGTTGAGCCACAACCAGACGATCCGACCGTCAAATCGCGGATCGATCAGCGCTTGCTGGCTCGGCATTTCTCCGAACTCGCCAGCAGGTACTTAGAGCGGCGGATCGGCGGCGTTTCAGCTCCAGCGGAATGAAAGTTCAAGACAGCGAAATTCTACGGCGTTCATCGGTCTTCCAGTTTCTGTCCGATGAGCACTTTGGCGCGATCGAGCCGCTGTTACAGGAAGAACACTACGAATTCGGGGACGTGATCGTAAAACAAGACGATCCGGCCGATTCGTTTTACGTTTTGACCAGAGGACGAGCGCGGGCGCTGAAAATCAAACCCGACGGAGAGGAAATCCCGCTGGGCGTCTTGAAACCGGGTGACTCGTTTGGAGAAGCAGCATTGTCGGAAGGAGGAACGCGAAATGCCACGGTGCGCTGCAGCACAGCCGTGGACGTTCTGCGGATCGATCGAGATGATTTTCTGCAGCTCGTCCGCCGGGTACCTGATTTAAAGCAATATGTAGAGACAACGGGCCGGAACAGGGCCCTGCAGAGCTTTCTTTATCAGTTCAGTAATTTCGGCCGGCTTCCGACACCCGTGCTGCGCAGTATGATCGATAAGCTCAAGCCAGTGACGTTTGAAAAAGGAAACTTGATCATTCGCGAAGGAGATGATGCTGGTCCGTTGTACATCCTCCAGAAAGGTCGGGCGCGCGCATTCTCCGGAGTGGACGGAGGAGAACGCAATCTGGCTTTTTACCGCGAGGGCGATTTTTTTGGAGAGCTGTCCATCTTGAACGGATCGCCTCGCGCGGCGTCCGTTGAGGCATTCACCCATTGCGAATTGCTTTCCCTCGAGCCGAAATCGGTGCGGGAATTGCGGCGCCGGTTTCCCGAGTTCGACAAACTGCTGGGCGAGCGTCTCGCGGTTTACCAGGCAAAAACGGAAGCGCGTATTCCGCTGGATTTTACTAGCGAACTGCTGCCTGCCGAAACACAGGTGCAGAACAAAGTCCAGCTGGATGGTGAACGTCCTTCAGCCGAGGCGGAAGACAAAGAGGCGCCCTTTGCCGATGAACAGGGCTTGTTCCGCAAACGCGGCAAGCGGATTCGCAAAATCGATCACATCATGCAGATCGATGAGATGGATTGCGGCGCAGCCAGTCTCGGAATGATCTGCCGCTATTTTGGACGGAAAGTGAGCCTGGCGCGGATCCGGCAGCTGTGTCACACGGCAACGGACGGCACGAGTCTCAAGGCGCTTTCCCGCGCCGCAACGGAACTTGGACTGGCCGCGCGCGCACTGAAAATCTCGCTTCGCAATCTCTCGCTAATGCCGTTGCCAGCCATTGCGCATTGGGAAGGAAATCACTGGATCGTGCTCTACGACGTCGATGAGCAGTTCGCCCGCGTGGCCGACCCTGCGCGTGGCTTGCGAAAGCTTCCCCGACGCGAATTTGAAGCGAAGTGGACAGGGTATGCAGCGCTGTTCGATTACACGCCCGCGTTTGAACAGGCACCGGAAAGCAAACCGACGCTGGCGTGGGTCCTTCCATTTATCGCACGTTCTAAGGTCATCTTGCTGCAAGTGCTGGGGCTGGCTGTCGCTGTCAGTTTTCTGCAACTGCTCTTCCCGGTGTTCACCCAAATGGTGGTCGATAAGGTCATTGTCGAAAACGAACTGGGCCTTTTGAAGCTGATCTTGCTCGGTATGCTTGCCGCGCTTGTCTTCGTGCAACTCGCTAGTCTCGCGCAGGAGTACTTGCTGGCGTTTGTGGCCGTGCGCCTCGATACCGCGGTCCTCGATTTCTTGAGCCGAAAACTTCTTGCCCTGCCAATGACTTATTTCACAAGCCGGCGAACAGGCGACATCCAACGACGGCTCGAAGGTGCGAGGCAGGTTCGAGAATTTGCTGTGCAACACGGAATTTCTGCGCTGCTGGCCGTAGTCCTTCTCGTCGGCGCGGTGATTTTGATGGCGATGTACAGTCCCTTGCTCACCATCGCGTTTCTGGCAACGACGCCGCTGTATGCGGGGCTGATGATTTTTTCGGTAAAAGTGCTTCGTCCGCTGTATCAGGGCGTGGAAGAAAGCCAGGGTAGATATAGTTCGCATCAAATTGATGCCATCAAAGGCATCGAGGCAGTGAAAGCCGCATCGGCTGAGAGCGCATTTCGTGACGCCATGCTGAACGAATTTCTCGCCGTCTCACGAAAACTTTTCAAATCGACCTTCATTGTCATGTCGTGGGACAGCGTTCTTCAAAGCATCGGCCTGCTATCTACTGCGATTTTTCTATGGGTCGGCGCGACTCAGGTCATTAACGGGCACTTGAGCGTTGGCGGTTTCGTCGCGTTTAGTTCACTGACGGCCATGGCCTACGCAGGAATTTTGCGTGCTCTCGGGGTATGGGACACCCTGCAACAGGCCGTCGTCCTGCTGAATCGGCTGAATGACATTTTCGAGCAGGATCCCGAACAGGGGCACGATCGTTCCAGGCTTGTGCCGGTGCATAGCCTCGAAGGGCGAATCGAACTGCGCGGGGTCAGCTTTAGATACGGCGGCCCCGAATCGCCCGACATTTTGAAGAACCTCACGCTGGATCTGGCTCCAGGGCGCATGGTGGCATTCGTGGGGCGCAGCGGCTGCGGGAAAACGACCCTGATCAAATTAATCGCCGGGCTGCTTGAACCTACTGAAGGGACCATCTATTTCGACAATATCGATCTAAAGACCCTCAATTATCGCGACGTCCGCAGAAACATCGGAACAGTCCTGCAGGAGAACCACATGTTTAACGACACGATCGCGCGCAATATTTCGTTTGGGGACCCGGAGCCAGATCTCGATCGGGTGCTTGCCGCCGCGCAAGCCGCAGCGGCGCACGATTTCATTATGCGTCTTCCACTCGGTTATGAGACAAAGATTGGTGAATCGGGCCTTTCTCTTTCGGGTGGGCAGAAGCAGCGCATCGCAATCGCGCGGGCAATCTATAATAATCCGCCTGTATTAATCTTCGATGAGGCAACCAGCGCTCTGGACACAGAATCGGAACGCGCGATTCAGGAAAATCTCGGTCGATTAATGGCAGGCCGCACCACGATTGTGATCGCGCATCGGCTCAGTACCATTCGCGAAGCGCACTCGATCGTGGTGCTCGAACAGGGAAGCGTTGCCGAGATTGGAACTCATGACGAGCTGATGGCACAACGCGGTCTGTATTATTATCTTTCAAGCCAGCAACTGGGGATCTAAACCACCATCTCCATGAGCTCACAATTAACCGAACGCGGCTCGCTTGATGTTGAATCCGAAATGTTGCCACAGGAGCCACCGCCTTGGATTATCCGTTCGGCGGCCTGGATATTGCTGGGGGCGTTTTTGTTCGCACTGCTTATCGCAATTGTGATGCGACTGCCGGAGACGGTAAGCTGTCCATTCGTCCTGGTTCCCGCCGCCGGCGCCGATCCGATCCAATCGCCCGTGCGAGCTATCATTAGCCATGTTGGGGTGGATGAAGGTCAACCCGTGAAAGCTGGTGAGGAATTGTATGTCTTGCGTTCGGACGAGATTCGCGGCTTGGATACGCAGTTCCGAACGCTCACGGAGGACTTACACAGCAAGGAAGAAAGCCTCGCTCGATATGAGAGCGCTTACGCCCCGCAAATTGGGATCAAAAACGCAGAGATTGAGCAAGCAAAAAGCGAAGTAAAATTTCGTGAGAATCATGCCAGCACGAGTCGCGAACTGGTCACGCGCATGGAGAAATTAGCCAAGCTGGGCGGCGAATCGGAAATCGATCTTGTAAAGCTGAAGCTCGATTTAGCCGGTTCAGAAAAAGATTTGAGCGTCGCCCAAAGGACTGTGCAGCAGGTGAACCTCGACCGTGAGAGAATGGAAACGGAGCATGCCCGCCAACGGGCCGAGCAGCAGTCCGAAATTGAAAAATTAAAGATGCGCATTGGAGCTTTAAAAACCGACTTGGAAAATGCCAACCAAAACTTGCTGACAGTTCGGAGTCGCTATGAGGGCGTGATCATTTCCATGGAGGAGCGCACGACGGGCAGCGTTGTGCAGCCGGGTCAGGTACTCTGCCAAATTGCGCGGAAGGATGCGAAACCACGCGCTCGAATGACATTAAACGAAGCCGGTCTTCCAAAGCTCGCCGTCGCACAGCGCGTCCGGCTTTTTTTTCAAGCTTTTCCATACCAGCGCTACGGCGCCGTGACTGGAAAGCTCGACTGGATCAGCCCGTCAGCTGTCACTTCCAGCGATGGTTCGCACTTCATCGCGCTGGCCTCCCTTGATCGTTCGGAGATCTCTGGGCGAGCAGGCCAAAGCTTGCCCCTGCGGGTTGGAATGAGAGGAGAAGCGCACATCATCGTCGGTGGTCGGACGATGATCGAGTACGCGTTCGAGCCGATTCGCCAATTACGGGAGAGCATGAGGCAATAATTTCGGTGCAAGAACCGCCATCCAGACTAAGACTCGAAGACCTTACAACGAGCAACGCCGCCATGGCACGGTGCCTGCAATTGGCGGCGCTCGCAGCGAAGTCTGACGTTCCAGTGGTCCTGCTTGGAGAGACTGGCACAGGTAAAACCTTGCTCGCCCATGCAATCCACAATTCATCAACACGAGCTGGTCGCTCGTTCATCGCATTTAACGCCTCGGCAATTAGCGATACCCTGCTCGAAAGTCAGTTGTTTGGTCACGAGCGCGGGGCCTTTACGGGCGCACAGCAAACCGTCAAGGGAAAGTTCGAATTAGCCGATGGCGGCACGCTTTTTTTGGATGAGATCTCGGAAATGAGTCCGCTCGCCCAGGTGAAAATCCTGCGCGTGCTCGAATACGGCGAATTTGAACGGCTCGGCTCGGAACGAATGCTCACTTCCAACGCGCGAATCATTTGCGCCTCAAACTGTTCGCTGCGCGAACGAGTGCGTCTGGGAAAATTTCGCGAGGACCTCTATCAGCGATTGAACGGCCTCACTCTGCTCATCCCTCCCCTTCGAGAACGGGTGCAGGAATTGCCAGCACTAATTGCCGCGGAATTGAAAGCAGCCGGCTTGAAAGAAGGGAAAAACATCACCGCCATTCATCCTGAAGCGATGGAGAAGTTGCTTCACCACGAGTGGCGCGGAAACCTTCGCGAGCTGAGCCACACTGTGCGCGCCATGACGTTGTTTTGCAACGGTTCGGTGATTTTGCCCGAACATGTCGTTTTTCCTCCTGATCTAGAGACCGATCGGACTAGAACCGACAACGGCAAATCGGTTCCGGTGCTCGGCAATAACCAACCGCAAAACCCTGCTATTGATCTCTCACTCACGAGTGCCGTTAGGAGACACGTCCGGTTCGTCTTCGAGCAGGCAAATCAGAACCAACGGCGTGCGGCGAAACTGCTTGGTATTTCTCGCTCCACACTCGCGCGCCATCTCCGAAACGTGGTTCCAAAGTAGAGCAAGGGTGGTCTAAAAAATGAGCCGACGCGGTCTTAGAATGAACTACACGCTGACTTCAATTTTAATTGGAAATTTGGATTTTTCGTGGAGGACGCGTTGCATAAACACTTCTCGTCTAAGAACAAATGCGATGACCTCTTTTATTTTGGCTGAGTCTTGCGAAACTTGGCATGAATACTGATAATATGGAGAGCCAAAGTGAGTGCACCGAAGAACAAAAAAAATGCGCCCGCCGGAGAGTCAGAGAATCAAAGGCCTAAGCGCAGAAAAGATAAATTGATTCGCCTGGATGACCTGATTCCAAAACAGGACGTTAAGGGCGGGCATCAATTGCTGTTCGGTGCCACTGACACAACAGAAGACACAAAAAACAAGGAAAACTAAAAACCATGCAAGACAAGAAAGAAGAAAAAAAAGGAAAGAAAACCAAAAAAGAGATCAAGGTCCAAGACCTTAAGCCAGTGAAAGACGCCAAAGGCGGCACCGGCCATACAGGCCATATAGGCCACACAGGCCACTAATAAGGTCAAAGAGCCGCACCATGGTTCGATCCCGCGGTGCGGTTTTTTACGTACGCGTCCTACGCAGATCGCTCCTCAATATTTGACTGGCACTCGGTAGCTAATCGCACGAAGCGAGTTGCGGTGTCATGGTGAAGGAGGCGCGCAATTTCCCGCGTGGCGGGATGATTTGAATGCCCTTCTTGTCCTCGAACGCGCGCTGGTCGTGATGATCGGTCAAGCCCCAGCAGGGCTCGATGCAGAGAAACGGTCCGCCGTCGGACCACAATGTCACGTATGGTACGCCTGTAAGATCCATCGTCACCCACCGGCCACTCGGCGGATCGACATAGGAGAATTTCCGCCTTCGGACATCAACCAGCTCGAGGATGATCGAACCGGCCAATTCGTTCTTTGAAAACGGCATTTCGCCACCGGGGAATTCGATGTCGCGCGTTTCCCCCGACAGATAATTTCCAGGCGAAAAGTATCGACGATAAAGCCCCTTTGGCATTTGAAGATGAAAGCTCTCAAAGGAGTCCGCGGCGAATCCGGGATGTAACCCGAATGCCACGTGCGCGGTCAACTCAGGTTCATGGTTCCGAAATTCGAAAACCACGCTCACTTTATCGTTGTCGATGTTGTAAATCAGATCCACGCTAACCTTTAGCGGATACTCGCTCGGCGAGAAATCGTGCGGTGTGATTTGATATCTCAACGAGGCGCTGTCACCGGCTGAAGATTCCACAAAGCGCCATGTCTTAGAGCGAAGAAATCCGTGGTTGCCGCCTCTGATTTCGCGACCCTGGTACACGCTGCGACCATTTTTCAGCCGATGAAGATAATAGCCCATGACCGTCGCGTGGTTTGCCCATCCCTGAGATGGCGTTGACACATCGTTGTCCCGGTAAAGAAAGCCAGTCCACTCTCCGGCTTCATTGATTCGTGCTAGACTGACTAATTCCGCGCCGAGACGCGAGACGACCATTCGAAGACCGTTCTCCTCATCAGTCAGAGTGTCGAGGTATCGATCTTCCCGCTTTTCTTCGGAATGCGAAAACTTCATGGCCACTCATGGGAACAACCCGCGCACCTGTTTTGCCTTGATGACGCGTTCGACGCCGATGGCCATGGCTGCTGTGCGATGCGAAATCTTGTGCTCTTTCGCCCGCTTGATCACCTGCGCAAATGAATGTTCAAGGATGCGGAAAAGTTTATCGGTCACTTCCATTTCCGACCACAGAAACGCCTGCAAGCCCTGCACCCATTCAAAGTAGGAAACAATCACGCCGCCGGCGTTGCAGAGAATGTCGGGTATGACGAAGATCTCGTCCCAGCGATTTTCCAGAATCAGATCTGCCTCGGGCGTGGTCGGGCCATTAGCGGCTTCGGCAAGGATGCGGCATTTGAGCTGACCGGCATTTTTGCCAGTAATTACGCGATCGACCGCGGCCGGGATAAGTACGTCACATGGGAGGATGAGTAATTCGTTTGGATTGACATGGTCGCCCTGAGCAAACGCCCGCAGGTTTCCTTTCTTTAGGACATGTTGTTCGGCCGCTTTAACGTCGATCCCCTTCGGATTGTAGATCGCAGCGTGCGCGTCGCTGATGCCAACGATTTTGAAGCCGCTTTTGTAGGCGAGCGAAAGAGCCGCGACTGAGCCGACGTTGCCAAACCCCTGCACGATGGCGGTACACTTTTCGGGATCCATTTTCAACATGCTCATGGCCCGCTCGATGAGGTAAACAGCGCCGCGCCCGGTTGCTTCGCGCCGGCCTTCGGTGCCACCGATGGCGACCGGTTTGCCGGTGACGATTTCATTGACGGCGTAGCCCATGTAAACGGAGTAGGTGTCCATGAACCAGGCCATGATCTGTTCGTTGGTGCCCATGTCCGGCCCCATGATGTCGGTGTGCGGTCCGACGAACGGAATCATTTCCTGCATGTAACGGCGCGAGACCGCCTCCAGCTCGGTGCGTGATAACTTCGTTGGATCGACGGCCACTCCGCCTTTGGCGCCGCCGTACGGCAATTGCGCCAACGCGCATTTCCAGCTCATCCACATCGCCAGGGCAGCTGTCTCGCCCATCGACAACGAAGGCGCGAAACGGGTGCCGCCCTTGGTCGGGCCGAGCGCGATGTGATGTTGAACGCGATAACCTTGGAAGGCTTTAGTGCTGCCATCGTCCATGTGCACTGGCAACGTTACGGCGACGGCGCGTTTCGGATACGTCGCCCACTCGCGATCGTCCTTGTCGATGTTCAAATAATCTGCGATGACGCGAAACTGCTCGCAGGCCATCTGGAAAACTTCATCATCGTAAATCGTCGTCATTGCGATCTCTGTCGGAACCTTCCGCAAAACGCAGGCTTGCTATTTGCGCTGGTGAAGTGGCGGCGTCAACTCCGAAACGTTTCGCGAGTCAAATCCAAAACGCCTCTTTAATAGGGCAGATGCGACGCATGAGGCAAATGCGCCGAAGGATCGACAACCGCGCGAAAACGGCTTGCAGGCTCCCAACCTGCCGGGCCAGTCAAGCTGGCTGACACTCGCGGACGCCAAAGCGCACAAAGATCGACAATCGCGTTTGAAATTCAGTAACGTCGCGTCCGACATGAAAATTGAAACTCTAGCCGTTCACGCCGGGCATGGCGTTGATCCCGCAACGGGAGCAGTAGCCGCCCCGATTTATCTTTCCACAACCTTCGAGCGCGACATCGAAGGCACCTACTCGCGCGGTTTTATGTACACGCGCAACAACAACCCTAATCGAGAGGCCCTAGAGCGCGGGATCAGCGTGCTCGAAGGTGGGGCAGCTGCAGCGGCCTTCGGCTCCGGAACCGGCGCAACGATGTCTATCTTTCAAGCATTGGCACCGGGCGATCACGTACTGGCGCACATCGATGCCTACTACGGCACATCGCGATTGATCCGCGAAATTTTTCTGCGCTGGGGACTCGAAGCCGATTTCGTGGACATGAGCGATCTTGCTGCGGTGAAAAAAGCTTTAAAGCCAAGCACAAAACTGGCCTGGGCCGAAACGCCATCCAATCCTTTGCTTAAAGTTGTCGATCTTGGTGCCGTCTCGGAAATTGTGCGCGGTGCCGGCGCGCTTTTCGTTTGCGACAACACTTGGGCGCCGGTGCTGCAGCGGCCTTTCGATCTCGGCGCCGATTTAATCCTGCACTCAACAACGAAATATTTCGGCGGGCATTGTGATGTTCTGGGAGGAATTGTCGTTGCCAAAATGGAGGATGATTTTTTTCAACGCATCCGCAGCATCCAATACGAGGGCGGCGCAGTCCCCTCACCTTTCGATTGCTGGCTGATTTTGCGCGGCATGCGCACGTTGCCGTGGCGGATGCGCGCGCACTCGGAGAACGCGATGAAAGTTGCGGGTTTCCTCGCCAGCCACCCGCAGGTAGCCCGCGTGCATTATCCTGGGCTGCAGTCGCAGCCGGGCCATGAGATTGCGGCTCGGCAGATGTCATCCTTTGGCGGGATGCTTTCGTTTGAAGTGAAGGATGGACGCGACGCCGCGATGTCAGTGACGGCGAAAACGAAAATTTTCATTCGGGCCACAAGTTTGGGCGGCGTGGAAAGCTTGATTGAGCATCGCGCATCCATCGAGGGGCCCGGCACAACTTCAGACGAAGGTTTGCTACGGTTATCCATTGGCCTCGAAAACGCGGACGATTTGATCGAGGACCTCGATCAAGCACTGAGGTAATTTATAGGGCATTTCTGCGAAACGCCACAAGGCATCTGAAACAAACGCCCTACAATTCCCGACTTCCAAGTCGTCGCCGGAAAACATCGATGATGTCCTGCACCTCATCTATTCGCAACAAAAAGGCTGCGCCGAAAAACGTCATTGCCCCAAATGCAATCGCCCCGAGAAGCGTGCCTAACTTCTGGAAGAAGCGCAGGCTCGCCCACGCATCAAGCCACCAGTAATTAGCCACCCAGCAGACGAGTGCCAGGAGTGCACCAGCAAGACAAATCTTTCCAAGACCGATTAGCGTCTGGCGTGTCTCCAATCTGCGCGTATGACGGCGCATCAGCGCGTAAAGCAACAGAAAATTGATCGTTGCAACGAGACTCGTCGAAAACGCAAGGCCGCGGTGGCCCCAGCCAAGTTGGAATGTAAAAAGCCAGTTGAGAAAGAGATTCGCGCCGATCGCCAGAAAACTCACGACCATCGGGGTGTTACGTTTGCCGATCGCGTAGAACGCAGGCGTCAGCACTTTCAACACAGCATAAGAAACAAGGCCGATAGCGTAAAATTGTAACGCGCCTGCAGTCTGCCGTGTCATTTCGGCAGTGAACCGCCCGTGCTGATAGATCACGCTGATGATTGGCGATGCAAGCATGGCGAGTCCTATTGCCGACGGAATCGTAAGCAAAAACGCGAGTCGCATTCCACGTGCCAGGATCGTACGAAACTCATCCGTGTTTCCGACGGCGGCGCTCTTCGATACCAGCGGAAGGGTAACGGTGCCGATGGCGACGCCGAAAATTCCCAACGGCAATTGCATTAGCCGAAACGCAATGTTGAGCCAGCTCACCGGGCCGTTTCCAAGACTGGCCGCAAAACCGCTATTGATCAGGACATTTACCTGCACAGCGCTGGCGGCGATTACCGCCGGTCCCATTAATGTCAGCACCGTGCGCACGCCTTCGTCGCGCCAGTGAAAATCGCCGCGATATTTGTAGCCGACATGCCACAGCGAAGGAAATTGCCCTATCAATTGCCAGGCCCCGCCAAGAAGAGTCCCGATCGCCAACCCCACGAGTGACCGGGAGCCGAAATGGGGATCGATCGACCAACCGATTGCCACGCCACCGATGATTGAACCGAGATTAAAGTAACTCGATGCCATGGCCGGCGGACCGAAAACGTGTTTCGCGTTGAGCATTCCCATCACGAGCGCAGCAAGCGATACCAGCAGCATGAATGGCCACATGATTCGAGTAAGCAAAATCGTCAGCGCAGTCTTGTCTGGCGACCAACTTCCCCACGTTAAGAGATCAACAAGCTGCGGCGCGAACACGATGCCGAGCACAGTCACTGCGCTCATGAAAACGGCCGTAAGTGTCGCGACCTTGTTGGCCAGCCGCCAGGCCGATTGGTCGCCCTCGATGGCAATCTTTTTTGAGAATGTCGTGATGAAGGCTGTCGAAAGCGCGCCCTCGGCAAACAAATCGCGCAACAGATTCGGCAAGCGAAACGCCATTAAGAACGCGTCGAGATTTTTTCCGGCCCCAAACAAACCCGCAAACACTATTTCGCGAATCAAACCGAGGACACGACTGGACAGAATGGCGATGCCAACAATGCCCGTTGCCCGGGTGCTCATTTGCCGGTCGTCCGCTGCAGTCATCGGCGAACAAAGAACAACGTCGCCCCGATTGACGAAAGAAAAATTTCGCAGGTAAGTGGGCCGGTTTTTTGTTGTCAGGCTGCCGAAATTTCTTCAAAACTCGACGTCCTTAAGAGATCTGAATCGGGTCGAAGGAGTCGCGCGCCCCGTTCTCCGCCTCTTTCAGGCCTGCCAATGCAGAATCAACTCAACGGGAAAAAGAAAGAAAGCTCTATGAACTCACACAGTCAATCTAAAACAACAACTTCACTGTTTGCCGCGCTCGTGCTCGCTTGTTTTGCGCTTTTACCAAGCGCGCGAGCGGTGACTCCGGCGCCGGATGGAGCTTACCCGGGCTTCAACACGGCTGAGGGATTTAATATTCTCTTCTGGCACCTTTAACACGGCTCTCGGCTTTAGTGCGCTCAAGGCGGACACCAATGGGGGTATCAACACTGCCGTGGATGGTCAGGCACTCTTGAGCAATACCGGCGGCAGCTACAACACGGCGGTAGGTGAAAATGCCCTTGTCAAAAACACCTCGGGCAGCTTCAACATGGCTTTGGGGCAGGGAGCCCTTGCGGCCAATACTGGAGGCCATAGCAACACCGTCATGGGCTTCCAAGCGCTCAATGCCAACACCGCCAGCGGCAACGTGGCTGTCGGTTATCAAGCGCTCAGAGCGAACACAACCGGAATCAGAAACACGGCCGAAGGTTTTCAAGCGCTCCTTAAGAACACCACCGGGCTCGGCAACACAGCCAACGGTCTTACCGCGTTTTACAACAACACCAGCGGCATCGCAAACACGGCTTTTGGCGTCTATGCGCTCTGGCTCAGCTTTAGCGGCAGCCAAAACATTGCCCTGGGCGAGTTCGCTGGCGGGGCCGTGAGCAGTGGCACTAACAATATCTACATCGGCAATGCCGGCATTTCTACCAATTCTAATACAATACGCATTGGTACTTCGGCTGCCTTCACGGATTCAGTGGGCATATCGCATCCTAAACACACGGCTACCTTTATCGCCGGTATTCGTGGGGGTAACAACAGCAAATGCGGCCATACCCGTACTGATAGATACCGTGGGCCAGCTCGGCACGACCAGCTCCTCGCGCCGATTTAAGAAGGAGATCAAGCCGATGGACAAAGCGAGCGAAACGATTCTTGGGCTCAAGCCGGTGACGTTTCACTATAAAAGCGACACGACCGAAACACCACAGTTTGGATTAATCGCCGAGGAAGTGACCGGAGTGAATCCGGGTCTCGTCGTGCGCGATGAGAATGGCGAAATCTACACCGTCCGCTACGACGCAGTGAACGCGATGTTGCTTAATGAGTTTCTCAAAGAGCACCGTAAAGTCCAGGAACAAGGTCGCAAGGCACAGGAACAAGAAGCCACGATCACGCAGCTAAAGAAAGGGATGGAGGTTCTGACCGCACAGCTCAAAGAGCAGGCCGCACAAATTCAAAAGGTGAGTGCCCAGCTTGAAGCGAGAAAGCCTGCACCACGAATGGTCATTAACATCTATCTGCGTTAATCTGTGTTTATCAGTGGCGAAAATAGTTCATCCTTCGGAATTTCGTCGGCTCGACGGAGTCTCGCCACGCCAGCAGAAGGCGATTAAGGTCAGTCGCGCCTACCTGACTCCGGCCCCGTTCCTCCGATAGAATTGACTCGGTCGCGCTGGAGCATTTCATCGAAGCGCCACATAGGATTCGCGTAAAACGGGTAGGGCCGGTCGGTGTTGACGGGCCGGTAACGCCAGTGTTTATACATCCAGAGCCAGGGCGCGGGATCTTTTCGCACATACGGTTCGAATGAATTCCAGCATGCCTGCGCGATCTGTTGATGGGTCATCCCGGCAGTATTGTCGATCTTCGGGTGAAAAATGAGCCGGTAGCGTCCATCTGGCAGCGGCTCGCAATGCGCAGGAACGATCGGGGCGCCGGTCTGTTCGTGCAGCCAGGCGTGCGCGGAAGTCACGCTGGTTTTTAATCCAAAACAATCAATCGCCACCGCGCCCTGAGCCGGCGGCACAGTCAGATCGACCAATAGCGCGGTGCTGGCTTTTCGCCGGAGCGCCTTGAAGAGTCGGAGGAGACTACGCTCGCGGGCAATGAATATGTGACCCGATTGTTCCCGCAGTTTTTTGAAGATTGCATCAAGCAGCGAATTTTTGAATTCCTGGGCAATGATTGTGCCTTTCAAATCGAGAAAACCGCAGGCCAGGCTGAGCCATTCGAAGTTGCTGTAGTGATAACACGCGATTATTACGCTGCGGTCCGGGTCAGTGGACCGGCCCGTTTCCTCGAAATTCTGCCACTCAATGTAGCGAGAAAAATTTTCGCGTGTTAAGCGCGAGCTCCAGAAAAGATCGACCATCGTACGCGCAAAATGCTGAAATGATTGGCGGGCTATTCTGCGCCGCTCGCGCGAGGATAATTCATTACCGAATGCGACCTCGAGATTATTCAACGCCACGTCGAATCGATGCCGATCAAAGACGACCATGGTGGCTGCGGCGATTCGCGCCAAATAACGGCAGGCCCTGCGCGACAACAACGGGATCAGTTTTGCCGCAAGTAGAAGTCCGAGCCATTCAAGCCGGTAGCGAATTCGTTTCCATCGCGAACGCATTTCTCACTTTAAGCATGCCGCTAAACGCGTGGCTAGTGTGCGCGGCAACGGCGAAGCAGCGTCTCGCGTTTAGAGACGTTCACTGACCCCGGCCGGGATTAGTCACCGGAGGAAGACCCTTGCGAAACTCCGCCTGCTGTCGCTCGGCTTCGCGTTGTTGCTCCGCCTCGCGTGACGCCTGCTCGGGGTTCGGACCTGGACTTGCGCAGCCGGATAATACAAGATTCAGCAAGGTGATCACAAACACGAGGCCTACTAGCTTTTTCATAGAAGGAGCATAACGGTAATCAGACTAACGAATGCGGCAACCCAAGGGATGCGTCGGTTTTTCCAACATCGCCGCACAAGCCGCGCGGCTATAACTTTTATTCGCGTTGTTTTTCCGATGCCAGTCGCAGGCAATCGCGTTCGAGTATCTTTAAGCGATCGAGAATCTCCTGCAGTGCAAGTTCGTTTTTCAAATTCAACTGGTAATCGAGATCGGAGCGAATCCGGTCTTTATGCGCCTGCCGATTTTGCGACATCATGATAATGGGGGCTTGGAGCGCCTGAAGCATATTAAGTACGACACAGAGGAAGAGGTAGGGATATGGATCGAATCCTCTGTCCATGAGCAACCAGGTGTTCAACAGCACCCAGGCATTAAGAGATATCACTGCCGAGATGATGAATTTCCAACTGCCGCCGAACGACGCGATGATGTCCGCGGCGCGGTCTGCGAAGGTGAGAGTCGCCGCTTCCTCCACATTTACATTGCGGGTGGCGCTATGACGCAACAGCTCATCCGTATGCCGCAGCCGGTTGGCAAGGGCGGTCAGCATTTCCAAGGCGACATCCGGACTGCTCCGCATAAAAGAAAGAAAATGCTCGCGCAAGAGCACTGCCAGGCGGGAGTCCTCGGCCACCACGGCGTCGGCTGAACGTTGTTGGCCACCTAACAGCGCCATTTCACCAAAAAAATCTCCCCGTCCCAATTCCGTCAGCGTCACCTCATGCCCATCGGTGGCCTGAACACAAATTCGCACCTTGCCGCGCTCAATTATGTACATCGCATCGCCTGCCTCGCCGGCGCGAAACAAGAATGTGTTGGCTTTGCAGTCGAGGCTCTCCAGCAATTCGCACAACTTTTTTGCGGCTTCGTCGTCGAGCGATTCAAATAACGGAACCTGACGCAGCGTCTCAACGGTCATCACTTAACAATAGCGAGTGGGTGCGCCGGCGAGAAGCGCCAATTATCCTGGCGCTGCATAGTGTCGCCGCCCCAGCAGATCGCTCGCGCTCCTGGCGTACGCGATCCCTGTTCGCTCAGGCAGCGCCGTTACAGCGGTCCGCTAGCGTTGCAGCTGGGAGTTCGTCTGCGGCAAAGAGAACAAATTTTTGCATGGCATTTAACGAGCCAGTCTGCTATTGCTGCGCTTCAACTTCGGATCTCCGTTTCAACAGGAGGCAAATATGCTGCATCTTATCTGGTATGTCATTGTTGGTTTTCTTGCAGGCTGTGTCGCCAAGGCGCTCTTGCATACGCATCTGTCAATCATGTGGACCATCGTGCTCGGGATTGTCGGCTCGATCATCGGCGGGGCCGTAACGCATCTGTTCTACCCGCCAAGCGCGGGCGGCCGATTTCATCCCGGGGGGATAATCGTCTCCATCCTTGGAGCGATTCTGGTTCTTTATCTTTGGCACAAGTTCAGGCTGCAACTGCCTCGCGGATAGAAATACAATCGAACTATCGCGGCGCTCTCACATTGGCCAAATTGACTTAGGCTGGTTCGATTCTAGGTTGCAGGTCTCGCGCGCTCGCGCAGCCTGAATCGTGAAAAGCGTTCTGTTCGTTTGCACAGGTAATATTTGCCGCAGCCCCATTGCCGAAGGGCTATTTCGCCGCTTGCTTGGAAACCGCAAAGACATCGAGGTCGCTTCGGCGGGCGTGCACGCGGTGCGCGGGCAACCACCGAGCCTTTATGCGGTGCAAGTTTGCGAAGAGGAAGGCGTGGATATTAGCGGTCTCCGCAGCCAGCCGCTCACGGCAGCACTGGTCGATCGCGCCACGCACATTTTCGCCATGACTGGCGCGCATCTCGAGACCATCGAGATGCTCTTCCCTCAAGGCGCGGAAAAATCCTTTTTGCTTCGCGAATTTGAACAGCCCGGCACAACTGTATGGCGCGATCTGCCTGACCCGATCGGTCTCGGCCGGGAAGTTTACGAGGATTGCGCACGCATCGTCAAAAATGCTTTGCCCAGCGTGCTCACCTTCGTCGAACAGGGCGAGTTGGTCCGGCCGGGCACGGCGCGCGGGCCTGACATTTCCTATTCAGTGAGCAACCATGCTCCGCAAATTAAAACGGGAATGATTAGATCGACATCTTCGCCACGTTACGGCGACGCTTTGCGCAGAGTGGATCCGGAGATTTTCGATATGATCACGGCGGAAGAAAAACGGCAACGCGAAAATATCGAACTGATCGCCTCGGAGAATTTCACGAGCCGCGCAGTGATGGAAGCGCAAGGTAGTGTGCTCACGAACAAGTATGCCGAAGGTTACCCCCGAAAGCGCTGGTATGGCGGGTGCGAGAATGTCGATGTTGCTGAACAGTTGGCGATTGATCGCGCGAAACGACTCTTTGGCTGCGAGCACGTGAATGTGCAGCCGCATAGCGGCACACAGGCGAACATGGCAGTCTATTTCGCCGCCATTAAACCGGGCGACAAAATCCTGACGATGAACCTCGCGCACGGAGGACATCTCAGCCATGGGCATCCTGCAAATTTCTCCGGCAAATTTTATCAAGTCACACACTACGGCGTCGATCAGAAGACCGAGCAAATCGATTACGACGCGCTGCAAAAACTGGCCGAAGAGGTGCGGCCCGCGATGATTACCGCCGGCGCGTCCGCTTATCCGCGCACTTTCGATTTTCCCAGGCTCGGGCAAATTGCCGATTCGGTCGGCGCGATTCTTTTCATCGACATGGCGCACATTGCCGGACTGGTGGCGGCCGGCCGGCATCCCAGTCCAATTCCGCATGCGCAATTCATCACCACGACTACGCACAAAAGCCTGCGCGGTCCGCGCGGCGGCATCGTGATGTGCGAGGAAAAATTCGCCAAGATCATCGACTCGACCCTCTTCCCCGGCGTGCAGGGCGGCCCGCTCATGCACGTGATTGCCGCCAAAGCGGTCTGTTTTCACGAAGCGCTCCAGCCGCAATTCCGCGAATATCAGCGGCAAGTAGTCTTGAATGCGAAAGCGCTCGCCGCCGGTCTCGCCAATCACGGATATCGCATCGTTTCAGGCGGCACCGACAATCACCTCATGCTTGTCGATCTTCGCCCGAAGGAAATTAACGGCAAGGAAGCGCAGGAAGTGCTTGATCGCGCCGGGATCACCGTCAACAAAAATGCGATTCCGTTTGACACATATCCAATTTTCAAGCCAGGCGGCATAAGGATTGGAACACCAGCCGTCACCACGCGCGGCATGAAAGAGGAAGAGATGCTGGAAATCGCGGACCTTATTGTTGAGACGCTGGAACATCGCAGCGATGCCGACGCGCTCGAGCGAGTCCGGCGAAAGGTGCTCGATTTAACCAGAAGATTTTCGCTGCCCTGGTAGCAGCCGCTTTTCTCGCACATGAATCGAGGCGCAGATCAGCCGTCCCTGAATCCGCTGCGCGAAGGCATCTCCATCCGCGCAGTGCCACAGCCGTGCACCATCGTGATCTTCGGTGCTACCGGCGATCTTACTCATCGCAAACTGATTCCCGCGCTCTACAACCTTGCCGCCGATGGCGATCTCCCGCCGGCCGTGACAATCGTCGGTTTCGCCCGGCGAGAGAAAAGCGACGACCAATTCCGAAACGAGCTCGAAAACGCGAGTCGCAAGTTTTCGCGCCAGACAGTCCGCGATGACATTTGGAAAACGTTTGCCGAATCGATCGTTTATCATCGAAGCGAGTTCGAAGACGAGAGCGGATATAAAACTCTGGCGAAGCGTCTCGATAAGATCGACAAGGAATCGGGCACCCGTGGCAACCGCCTCTTTTATCTGGCCGCTGCTCCAGACCAATTCGAATCAATTCTAAAGCATCTGAAAGCAGCCGGCTTAAATGAAACCTGCAAAGGGAGCTGGGCCCGCGTAATCGTCGAGAAACCGTTCGGCACCGATCTCCCCTCGGCGCGCGAGCTCAACCGAATCGTGCGCAACTCGTTCACCGAAGAGCAGACCTACCGCATCGATCATTTTCTGGGCAAAGAAACCGCGCAGAATATCCTCGTCCTCCGATTCGCGAACGCGATTTTCGCGCCGCTCTGGAACACGCATTACGTCGACTCGGTACAAATCACCGCGGCGGAAACGCTGGGGGTTGAGACTCGCGCCGGTTTTTACGAACACGCAGGCGCCTTGCGCGACATGGTGCAGAACCACTTGCTCCAGCTCCTTTGCCTTGTGGCCATGGAACCGCCTACTGATCTCGGCGCCGACAGTATTCGAGACGAAAAAGTGAAAGTGATCCGGTCGCTCCGCCATTTGTCGCGCAACGAAGTGGCGGCCAATATTGTGCGCGGCCAGTACACCGAAGGCGCGATCCACGGCGACCCGGTCGTGGGTTATCGCCAGGAGCAAAACGTCAAGCCGGATTCGCACACGGAAACGTTCGTTGCGTTGCGTCTGTTCATCGACAACTGGCGCTGGGCTGATGTGCCGATTTACATGCGTGTCGGGAAGCGGCTCCCCAAATCGGCGACCGAGATTTCCGTTCACTTCAAAAAAGCGCCCCCAGTTCTTTTCAACAAGGAGTTGTGCGATCAAAACGTGCTCGTCATTCGGATACAGCCCGATGAAGGAATTTCATTGCGAATCCACGCGAAAGTGCCGGGCGCGAGTTTTCGCATCGAGCCGGTGAAAATGGATTTTCATTACGGGACATCGTTTGGCAAAGCCAGCCCGGAAGCGTATGAGCGCCTGCTGCTCGACGCGATGAGCGGCGATGCGACGCTCTTTGCCCGTCGCGACGAGGTCGAGGAGGCCTGGGCTTTCATCGATCCGATCGAGGAAGCCTGGCACGCCAAAAAAGATGCACCCGGATTATTCTTTTATGCCGCCGGCTCGTGGGGACCGGAAGAAGCCGATGACTTGCTCGCCCGCGACGGCCGAGCATGGAGGAGATTATGAGACATGCCTGCGGTTAGTGAAACATATTCGTTAGGCCTTCCGGTCGAACTGGGCAGGATCGACAAGGAATTGAAAAAACTTTGGGCGCAGAGCGAAGGCGCGATGACGCGGGCCTCACTCGTCAATCTCGCCGTTTACAGTGAGGAGCCCGGTTCACTGGAAAAAAACACGCAGCTCATCGCCAGGATCACCGAAAACCACGCCTGCCGCGCGATTGTGATCGGTGCCGACTGCGCGGCGCAAAAGGACCATGTAGAAGCCTGGATCAGTGCGCATTGCCATGTCAGTCGTGCCGGAAGCAAGCAGATTTGTTCCGAACAAATTTCGTTCCGACTCGAAGGTCCGTGCACAAAGCTGCTGCCAAGCATTGTCTTTTCTCACCTGGATTCGGATCTGCCGTTTTATCTTTGGTGGCAGAGCGACTTTCACGAACCGATGGACCCGCAGCTGTGGGCATGGGTGGATCGCGTCATCTACGACAGCCAGACCTGGAAAGATTTTTCAGGCCAAATGCGTTTGGTCGAATGCGCGCAACAGGAAGCCAAACAGCGCATCGTGCTTTGCGATCTGAACTGGACGCGGCTGGATAAAATCCGTCTGGCCCTTGCCCAATTCTTTGACCATCCGGCGTCACATCATCGCCTCGCGAAAATCGATAAAGTAGGCATCGATTTCGCGCGCGGCTTTAGATCGACCGCGCTTCTCTTTGCCGGCTGGCTCGGAGCGCAGCTGAATTGGCGCGCTGAGAAAGCGAAATCGTCGCATGAGTTACGCTTTGTCGGTCCATCCGGGCGCAAAATCGATATCCAGCTACGCGAGCGCGACGGCCAACCGGTTCACGAAATCGCGTTGATGACGGGCGACATAGAATTTCGCGTCACTCACGCGAAGTGCGGCGATCTCCTGGAAGTCTCACGCGGGAAACCGAGCGAAAAACGTATTCCACAACTGATGCCCGCTGGAAAAAGCGATCCGGTGACTTTAATGAGCGAAGAGCTGATGCGCGGCGGACCGCACGATGTTTATCTGCACGCTGTCAATTCTGTTCGCGACTTACTGTAGCGGCGCTTTGGTAGGCGCGGTTCACCTGAACCGCATGACTTGTGCATGGCAGTCTGAACACCGTTGAAATGAGGGCCATAAAATCCGGGCGACTGAGGTCAATCGCCCGTGCCAGCGTTAATGAGCGTGCATAACTCACGCACGTTTCTCTCAATCGAGAAAAGCTTTTGAGCACGCTCGTAGCCCACACGCCCCATTTTTTGCGCCAGAACAGCATCGCTGATCAACTTCTCGATCGCATCAGCGAGCGCAGTGGCATCACCCGGTGACACAAGAAATCCGGTTTCTCGTTGGACCACCATCTCCGGAATACCGCCAGTCGTTGTCGAGATGACTGGCAGTCCGGTCGCCATGGCTTCCATGATTACGGTAGGCAGATTATCCATGCCGCCCTCGGGGTCTATTACACTAGGCAATATGAAAACGCTCGCCGCGGCGAGACGCTGCCGGACTTCACGCTGCGGTTTTGCACCGGACAACTCAACACGGTCTTGCAAGCCAGAGTCGTCAATCTGCGCGCGCAATTCGTGCTCGAGCGGGCCTTGGCCGATGATCTCGCACTGAAATGCTCTTCTACGTTCCGCAAGCAATCCGCAGGCGCGAATTAGATCGGCAAAGCCTTTCTTTGCGATCAAACGACCGACTGCGACAACCAAGGACGGCGCAGATGAAAAATCTGCGCGCGTGAACTCCGCGAGATTCAAACCATTGTAAACCCGGTGGACACGATCCGCGCGATCTGGAAAACGCTCTCGTAAGAATCTCGCGGCATAATCAGTCTCGGTAACGATTACGCGCGCCGCACCGACAAGCTTATCAAGTCCAATCTCAAAATCACGCGGCGTAAAAATGTCATTCGCATGCGCGGTAAAACTAAAGGTGATTGGGAAAAATTTGTGAATCCAGAAAGCGGTGCGCGCAGCCATCCCGGCGAAATGCGCATGAACATGAGGAATCCCCATTTCTTGTAGGCGCAATCCAATGTAAACGGCTTGATAGAGCCGAAGAAAATCAGTGCGCCGCCCCCACTCATCGATTGCAGCGATACTTTCTGCAGTCAGCTTTCCTTTTTTCGAAGTGCGGCGAACATCATTCAACAATTCCCTTTCCTCAGGCAGGTAATGCACGCGCTTGACGATGCGCTGGTCCCATTCCTGCGGCGGTTCATCTTTTGGATTGCGGATCGAAAAAATCGGCGGAGCGATTCCCTGCCGCGCAAGCTCAGCCACTTCTCGATAGCAAAACGTTTGTCCGAATGACGGGAATCGCTCGAAGAGATAGACGAACTGCGTCATCGATCGGAATAATTTGGACGAACGCGATAGCGACTAAGCACTCCCGCGTTTTACCGGAATCGGTTTCCCGGATTCATCGACAGCGACCAGAGTAAAGACGCCGTGTGTGACGCGGAGCTGCTCGCCGGTCATATAACGCGTCACCCAAACTTCCACCGGGATGGTCATCGAAGTCCGCCCGATTTTCTCCACCCGCGCATAGCATCTGACCGTGTCTCCAACCCGCACCGGTTGAAGAAATGACATCCCTTCCATGGCCACGGTAACCACCCGCGCTTGCGCGGTTTTCGCCGCAAGGATTCCGCTGCCAAGATCCATTTGCGATGTCAACCACCCACCAAAAATGTCGCCGTTCGGATTGGTGTCCTTGGGCATGGCAATCGTTTGGATGACCAGCTCGCCTTTGGGTTCATCCGCCATCTGGGCGGAAAATAGCACAATTTGCGGCCGCGCAATCTTGCTCTTTCTCTCCCTCTGCTTCCGCTTCTCCGCCTTTCTGTTGGAGAAGATCCAGAGGAAGTGGAAGAGGAAGAGCTACAGAATCAACATGCAATCGCCATAGCTGTAGAACCGATAACGTTCACAAATCGCCTCCCGGTACGCCCGAAGCAAAAATTCGCGGCCTGCAAATGCGCTGACCAACATCAGCAAAGTCGAGCGCGGCAAGTGAAAATTTGTCAGCAGACCATCGACCGCTCGGAAACGGTAAGGTGGGTAAATTAAGAGGTCGGTCGCGCCTTCTTGGGCGAGGATTTCTCCGTCCGCGCGAATTGCAGATTCCAGTGTGCGGACCGTGGTCGTTCCAACCGCGATGATCCGGCGCGCTTCGTTGATCTTGTTTGAGGCTTCTGGCGAAATGGAGAAGCGCTCGGCTTGCATGCGATGCGCGGCGATATTGTCCGATCGCACCGGTAGAAATGTTCCCGGGCCCACGTGCAAAGTCACGAAGGTATGCGGAATCTCACTCAAAATTCGCGGCGTGAAATGAAGACCAGCCGTGGGCGCGGCAATCGCGCCAGCCGCATGACCAAAAACAGTTTGGTAGCGCGCCGCGTCTTTCTCATCGCTGGGTCGGGTGATATAAGGCGGCAACGGCATGGAACCGCCGGCATAAAGATCGACATCTTTCTCCAATGCGACAACGCGCTCGCCATCGGATGTAATTTTCTCAACCCACAGAGTAACATTGTCGATCTTTGCCGTCGCGCCAACGCGCATTTTGCGTCCCGGCTTGACCAGGCATTTCCAGCGTTTGGGGCCGAGGCGCTCGAGAAACAAAAATTCAACCGCGCCGTCATCGGAGAATCGTCGCGCTGGAAGAACGCGCGTGTCGTTTAACACAAGCAGGTCGCCCGGCCGCAAGAATGTTTTTAGTTCGCGAAATTGGCGATGTTCAATCGCCTGCTCAGCGCGATGCAGCATCATCATCCGAGAATCTTCGCGGCGCCGAAGCGGACGCTGCGCAATCAATTCCTGCGGCAGTTCGTAATCGTAATCGCTTAGGCGGACGCTCATCGGTTTTTCAAATCTTACCGCAAAACAAACGAGACGCCCTGCTTCTGGGGAGCGCACGCGCCTCGCGTGCTGCGATTGGCACCCTCGCCAATTGCCGGGAACATTCGGACGAGTGGGACCCGCTCTCCGCTGCGAGGGTTCGCCGCGAGGGCGCCGCGAACGACACGCGAGGCGCGTGCGCTCCCCGGAAAAGAAATTGCACTCGGGCGCAAAATTTTGGATGATCGCTGCAAATGACAGAGCCAGCTCTCGATTTGGTTATCGCAGCGCTGGAGAAGATTCGACAGACAAATAATCACTTGCCGCGCGCATCGCGAGCTGTGCTCGCGCGATTGCAAACCGGGACTGTGCAAGATGGTAAGGCACGACTACAGGCCGCCCGCGATGGCGCGCTCGTGTCGAACAAGACTGTGTTACTCAGGGCAATACGTGAACGCGTTCGCGCTTGCACAAAGTGCGCACATCTCGCCTGCTCGCGCACACAAACCGTTTTCGGCGTAGGAAATCCGGATGCGGACTTGATGTTTATCGGCGAAGCGCCCGGCGTGGATGAAGATAAACAAGGCGAACCATTCGTCGGCCGTGCAGGACAATTGTTGACGAAAATTCTCAAGGCGATGAACTTCGCGCGCGAAGACGTCTATATCGCCAATATCCTGAAGTGCCGGCCAGATACGCCACCGGGCACTTTTGGAAATCGCGTACCCACGCCGATGGAGATGCAGACCTGCCGGCCGTATCTAGTGGAGCAGATCGAGATCATCCAGCCGGAAGTATTGGTCGCGCTCGGCGCTGTCGCGGTGGAGGGCCTGCTTGGAATGCGCGTGACCATGCGGGAATTGCGCGGCCGTTGGCACGCTTACAACGGAATCCCGCTCATGATCACCTATCACCCCGCTTATTTGCTCCGAAACCAAGCCCCTTCGGAAAAACGCAAAGTCTGGGAAGACATGTTGCAAGTGCTGGAACGACTCGAGCGACCAATCACCGAACGGCAGCGAAATTATTTCTTGTAAGAGCGAGCGAACATCGCGTCGATCACTCTGCACGATGCGAAACTGATTGCGAGCAAAAAAATCATCGCACGCACTTCCCGGCGCGGGACTTTCATCGTGCGCCTCAACGCCATCGGGCCAGCCGCGTCTAAAAGCGCAAGTGTGCGCGCCCCGATCAAGGCCGGCAAAACCGTGGCGGTACGCATCCGCTGATTTTGGATCGCACGCGAGTATTGCATCCCGCACTCGAGCCCGGTTTTTGCTTTCTCCAACCAGGTTCGGTAAATGGATTGGAAACGGTCAGGTTCGGAGAGAATTTGCGACGCAGTCAGATGCGCCGCGCTCAACTCGTATTCCGGAAAATAACATCTGCCCCCTCGGAGATCCGAGCCGGCATCGCGCAGCACATTGATCAACTGAAGCGCCATGCCGTAGCGCTTGCCGAGGGCCAGCATCTCGTCCTCGCTCAAGCTGGCGAAATTCCGAACATGCCGGAAACAGAGTCGCGTCCAAAATTCACCGACACAACCGGCAACTATATAGGTATACTCGTCCAGATCGGCGGCGGTGCCGAGCGCGCGAATTTCCTCCGGGTTATCGAAGCGCTGTAGATCGAGCATTTGGCCCTGAGTGATTTTCTCGAGCACGGCGCGAATGTCGTTGCGATCCGCCTGCTCCATCTGCTCGAGCCATTCAAGGCAACTGGGCAAGGACTCAAGCAGCTGCAGTTCACTCTCGTTTTGCTGTAGCGGGACAAACGACGCGATCAGATCGACAACGACATCGCGGGAAGCTTTGCCCCGAATTCCGTTCGACAGCATCCTCAGCGTGTCCATCCGCACCTTGCTGGAAATTCGCGCTGTGTCCGCGACGGTGTCGGTTGTCCGCGCCAGCAAATACCCCAGCGCAACCGGTTGACGTAACTGCGCCGGCAAAAACCGGATCGAAAGATAAAATGAGCGCGAAACCGAGCGCAGAATTGTTGTCTCCAACCGCCGGGTAAAGGGATGCGATTGGGCGCTCATAAAATTTTCTGGCAGAATCTTACCGTCCGATATTCCGGATCTCGATCCGATTCGGCGCCGAGTTACCGAGGCCGAGTTGACTGGCAAAGTCGATGTACGCCGCAAGGCGACTGATCGCCGGCAGATTCGCTCGCGCGCGCCATTGCTCCAGGCGTCTCAACGCGATCGCGTCTAACGCCACCGGATCTTTGCTCGCGTACAGCGTAGCATGATGGATCGCGTAGTTCGGTTGCGACTGCGGGCCACCCGCATACTGCGCAATGAGGCCGTCCATCAAATTGAACACGACTTTCCTGGCGATGAGCGGGTTGGCATAAATCTCGGCGAGACTTTCCGCGCCAAAACGAGGACCTTGCGCAAAGCGACGCCAGTTGTCGATGTTGGGAATGGTCACGTTGTAAAAGCAGCCGGCGATCCCGTTTGTTTCGCTGCTGCTCATTACCGGAACATTGATGATCTTCGTGACTTCACTCGAGATGACCTTTGAAAAGTGACTCACGTTGCTTGTGTTTTCTGTATCTGAAAGCAACGGTATTTTTTCTCTCTCGCTCCGATAGTCCAGATCGCCCCAAACCAGTTGCCCAATCAGCGGTGCGGAAATGACTGCTTTCGGATCGTATCCGTCGCGTGGCGTGATTGCTTTAAGCTGATAGCCGTTTATTCCCGGCCGGTAACCGGCGTCTTTGATTCCACCAAGAGACCGGTCCCAAACGATAATGCTGCCCCGTGAATGTCCTGCCGCGACGAGGCCGTCCACGATCGCGTTTACCAGGTCATGGTGCGTGGTGAAAAGTTCGCCGCCTGCCGCGGAAATCTTGATGCCGATCCTGTCGTTAGGCGAAACCAGCGATCTCCACGCTTGCGCCACGTCAGGCTCGCCCGTCACGGCGAGAACCAGTCGATTGACCATCTCGCGCACGACGCGGGGATTCGTGTTGTAATCTTTAATCGAGTCTGAATCGTGCAGAGCATACACAGTTGATGGAGTCGGGGCAGGCTGCGGTTTCTGTGCAAGTCCGGAGGAAATGGCGCAAAATAAAATAAGCGCTACAATTCGCATGAACAGGGTAAGATGGCGCAACTTTGCAAGTTGCGCGCAGTTAAGAACGCAAGTTACAAACTTGCGCCACAAGCAACCGATTTTATGAGCAACCGCGCGAATCACAACTCTTCTGCTGTAGCGGCGCTCTGCGAGCGCCGAAAGACAAGATCGGCCGAGCTCTTACAAACATTTCCGGCGGTCATAGACCGCCGCTACAGGGTATGATCCGCCATCTCTACGTTCACATCCCGTTTTGCGCGCGCATCTGTCCGTACTGCGCGTTTTACAAAGATCTGCTCGATCGTTTGCAAACTGGACGTTTTTGTGAAGCCCTCTTGCGCGAGCTGGAGCAGCTTGTTTCAGCTCACGAGATTTTTCCATCGACGATCTACTTTGGTGGCGGCACGCCCACGGCGCTCAACATCGCGCATTCGGAACTGCTGCTGAGCGGATTTCATGAGCGGCTCGACTTGTCGCAACTGGTCGAGTGGACGATGGAGGCTAATCCGGGAAGCGTTTCCGCGCGGAAAGCCGGTGTCCTCAAAAAATTCGGCGTCAACCGAATCAGTCTCGGCGTGCAATCGTGGGAGGACGAGCTGCTGAAATTACTTGGACGCGAGCACAACGCGCGGCAAGCGGAAGAATCGTTTTGGATTCTGCGCGCGGCTGGATTCACGAACATCAATGTCGATCTTATGTTCGGTTTACCTGGTCAAACCACCGAGCAATGGCGCTCGACACTGGAAAAGACGATCGCGTTGCGACCCGAGCACATTTCTGCTTACTGCCTGACTTACGAGGAAGACACGGAGTTTTTTCTACGACAGTCGCGCGGTGAACTCAAAGCGAGTCCCGACGCTGATGCGGATTTCTTCGAGATGACGATGTCGATCCTTGAGGATGCCGGCTACGAACAGTATGAAATCTCAAACTACGCGCGGCCCGGTTTTGAGTCGGTACACAATCGCGCCTACTGGTCTGGCGAAGATTATCTGGGCATCGGTCCCAGCGCGTTTTCCACAGTTGGATTGCAACGCTGGCAAAATGTTCCCAATTATCGCGAATACATCGCACGCCTTACCTCCGGTCGATCCGCGATCGGATCGACAGAAAATTTGACGCCCGAAATGAAACGCACCGAAAAAATCGCGCTCTCGTTGCGGACCCGCGACGGCGTCCCGGCGGATTTGCTCTCGATAAAGCCCAACGAGACCGACGAGTTTCTCGCGCTTGGTTTACTCCGGCAATTGAATGGCAACTTTGCGTTGACGAAAAAAGGCAAGTCTCTCGCCGATTCCGTTGCAGAAGCGTTCCTGTAGCAGCTACAGATTAACCAGATCTCTGCGTTCGCCGAAATTGAAAGATCCAAAACAGCAAAACACCAGCATTGAGGACTAAAGCGTCAGCATAGAATACGTAAGCCATTCAATTAGACACATCGAGTCATCCAAAGCGCGGTTTGAATCCTGCAGCAGCTTAGAGACTTCACTCGTGCCTGGTCCGGAGGCTGACTTTGAAGTCTCTCAATAACTTGCGGAAAAATTTGCCGCTGATGAAGTCGATCTCGATGTCATGGTAAGATCGAGATCATAGAGATCACCGCCATCGTGATCGCATCAATTGCGATCGTCCCGAACAGGATGATCTTCTGATTCGAAAGTTTCAATTTATTCTACGGCTCCGTAGCGGCGTTGACGGCGGCCGTATTCTTCCACCGCGGCGAAAAGATCTTTCTTGGTGAAATCGGGCCAGAGCTTAGGTGTGACGTACATTTCGGTGTAGGACATTTGCCAGAGAAGAAAGTTCGATAACCGCATTTCGCCTGAAGTGCGGATGAGCAAATCGGGATCGGGATAGTACCGCGTGTAAAGATGTTTGCTGAACATCTGGACGTTGATCATTCCTTTGTCGATGTGTCCGAGCTCAATGGCTCGAAGCAAACTTTTTATGCCGTCGACAATTTCGAGTCGTCCGCCGTAACTGAGCGCGAGGATCAGTGTCAGTCCATTGTTTCCGGCGGTTTGCTCGATGGTCTTATGAAGTTGTTGCTGCGCGCTCTCCGGAAGATCGGTCAACCGGCCGATCGCCTGAAGCCGAACATTTTTCTCGATTAATTCCGGCGTTTTCTCTTTTAAAAACTTTTCAAGCAGTCGCATGAGCGCGAGAACTTCGCTTTTAGGACGCTGCCAATTCTCGGCGGAGAAGGCGTAAAGCGTGAGGTAATCGACTTTCAATTCGCCGCAGCCCTCCACGCATTCGCGAACCGCTTCGGCGCCTGCTTCGTGACCCTTGATGCGGGGCAGACCGCGCGCCCTAGCCCAGCGGCCGTTGCCATCCATGATGATCGCGATGTGACGGGGAACGGTTTTCACGCTCCTGGAGATATGCTACAAAATGATGGTCTCACCACGCGTCGGGCCGACGCTGATCATGGATAGTTTCGCTCCGGTTAATTTGGAAATGTATTTGACGTATGCCTTTGCTGCGGGAGGAAGCTGCGAGAATTTCTTGGCTGAACCCGTCGGTCTGTTCCAGCCGCGTACTTCTTCGTAGATTGGTTCGCAATTCGCGAGCTGGGCGGCGTCGCACGGCGGGACGTCCAGGCGTTTCTCATTTAGCCAGTAAGCGACGCAAACGCGAATCGGATCGACATGGTCAAGGCCATCGAGATTGGTAATAGCGAGCTCGTCGATTCCGTTGATCATCGTCGCGTAACGGGTCGCGACCGCGTCGAACCAACCACAACGGCGCTTGCGCCCGGTGGTCGCGCCGAACTCACGTCCTCGGTTGTGAAATGTCTCGGCCAATTGTCGATCTTCCGTCGGCAAGGGGCCTTCGCCTACGCGCGTGGTATAAGCCTTCATAACTCCGACGACGCGACCCACCCGATGCGGCGGCACGCCCGTGCCCGTACAGGCGCCGCCGGCCGTCGTGTTCGAGGAAGTAACATAAGGATACGTGCCGTGATCGATGTCGAGAAATGTGCCTTGTGCTCCTTCAAATAGGATTTCTTTCCCACGTGCGAGGGCACGATGCAGATACACAACGGTGTTGGCGACGAACGGCCGCAATTTTTCTCCGGCAGCGAGGTAACTTTCGTTCACGTCGCGAAAACTGAACGGCCTCGCGCCAAGCGCTTGGAGGATTCTGTTGTTCTCGAGCACCTTGGCCTGGAGTTTTTTCGAGAACACCATTGGCTGCATCAAATCGGACATGCGGAGGCCGGTACGCGCCGCCTTGTCCGCGTAAGCCGGGCCGATGCCGCGTTTGGTTGTTCCGATCTTGCCCCGACGCAGCTCGCGCTGTTCATCGAGCAAACGGTGGTAGGGCAGAACCAAATGCGCGCAATCGCTAATGAGCAAATTCCTCCCGATCGTGATTCCCAACTCGCGCAGGCGGTCGATCTCGGCGACAAGCGTGACCGGATCGATCACCACGCCATTGCCGATCACGCAAATTTTTCCGCGCCGTAGAATTCCGGATGGAATCAGATGTAGAATGTATTTGACGCCGCGATGGATGACAGTGTGCCCGGCATTGTTGCCACCCTGGCTGCGGACAACGATGTCCGCCCTGGCGGTGAGCACGTCGATGATCTTGCCTTTGCCCTCGTCACCCCACTGTGCCCCAATTAAAATTGTGTTGGCCATCGGAAATCAGAAATGGGCAAAAAATTTTCCCGACGCATCTGGCAAGACGCGGTCGGGACTTGCCGACGAATCATATGTTGGAGAGAAACGGCTGCAAGGTATTTCGGTGCAGAGATGCAACGCCGCGACGACTTGAAAAAAGGGATTGCCATTCCGGGGATGCGCCCAAATAGCCTCGCCGAATGCGAACAATTCTCTTAATTATTCTGATTCTTCTGCTTATCGGAGCGTTCCCAACCTGGCCTCACAGTGCAGGCTGGGCTACTATCCTGCTAGCGGGCTCGGCTTGATTTTGCTGATCGTGCTGATTTTGATTTTAGCGGCAGTAATTTGAGCCCCGCAACGGGACGGCTGAAGGCGTTGAGCCGCGTTTCGACTCAATGTTTAACGGTTTAGCCTGGCACGCACAGCGCTAATGCTCCAGCGCGAGCGCCTCTTTTAATGTCGCGGCCGATTCGCCGGTCCCGCCGTGATAACGCGAATAATTCCGCGCGTCGTCCCAGTTGATCAGCATGTCATGAGTAAACGTGTTCATCGCGATGCGATATTTGCGCGAGCTAGCTTGAAGATGTCGATGCGCCAGGATGAACTGCGACGGTTCGCAATAATTGCTGAGATCACGCGCAAACGACGCCCGGCTCATTCCAATCTCGATGTTTTTCCGGATCTCCAAATGCAAATGCGCGTCGTATAAGCCATGCGCTGTGCCGATGGTCCCGATTTTCTGGCCGCGCGACACCGCCTGGCCACGACGCACGAGAATGCTGCCAAGATGCCCATAGAGCGAGTCGATGTTTTTGATCGTGCCATTCTCCCGATAAGCGTGCCGCACAATGATCACGTTTCCCCAGCCCATGTGACAGTCGCGCGCGAAAACCACCACGCCGGCGCCGATACTGCAAACGGGGTCCCCAAGATCGGTGTCTCCGCCGCGAATTCCATCCCAATCTTCGCCGAGATGTCCATTCGACCTGAAACCGCGCGCTTTGTAGTAACCCTGGGCATCCGGTATCCCCAGGGGAAAATCGAAGCCGTCCGCGAGTTTGGTAAACGCCGTCTCCGTTCGCAAGCTGATGGATTGAGCAGGGATCGCATCTTGCTCGCGCGCTGATTTGTTCAGCAACTGCGAACTATTCGTCGATTGCGGCGTGTGGATTTGTCCGCTGCTAGGCTCGCTTTTCGCCGGGCGAGAAGTGTCTGTCTCTTGTCTCCCGGATTCCATCATGGTGGGTCGAACCGGACCGACCGGACCGACGGCTTGTGATTTTTTTGTGCTAGATTTGGATTCACGCGGGGCGCTCGGCGTTTCGACCGGCTTTTCTTTTCGCAGTGATTCCCCTGGCACCGGCTGCACTTTGACCACTTCGGCACTGGCCGCAGGCGACGGGTTCGATTCTTTCGTACGAGCCTGATTCTTGAGACGCTCAGCGGCAAGCGCTCCAGCCGTTCGCATTTGCTCGATCGTAGGCAAAGTCGCTGAGGATTTTTTCTTCCGATCTGGAGCTTTTTTCGTCGTCGCGCTTTCTGATTCTACGCCCGACAGCTCTGAGGCGGGCGTCGCGGGTTCAGGAGAGCTTGGTTTTGCCTCTCGCGGGACCATCACTTCCTGCGCGTGCATTTGTCCCACTATGGCAAAGCTACAGAGCACTGCCGTGAACGCTTTCGTCGCCATGAAATGCGCCGCCCCTGATAAATGAAATTAGCGCGATTGGCAAGCTGTTAATTCCGCTTCTAACCTGGCGGGCGCGGAACCTGAATCACCGCCAAGGGAAAGCGCAGCCGCAACTCTTCTCCCAGGTAAATCTCCACGTGATGCATCCCGTATTGTTGGAATTGCACGCCGCCAAAATAGTGGACGTTTGTAGCGTGACCTTCCATCTCCTTCAGCACGAACTCGACTTCCGCCTGCGCGATCAGGTGCTGTTCATCGACGCCAACGATGCGAGATTGTTGCCGGAACTTTCCTGTCCCACTGCACCAACGCGTCCAGATGCATAGCCGCAGATAATTGATCGGCAGCGCCTGCGCGGCGATGACATTGAGTACGCCCACCAGCGTTTGCATTCCGTTGATTTCACAGCGGACGTCCTCGCAAAGGACAGCACCTTGCAGATCGGGAAGGATGACGTGGGTTTTCATCGCAATCGATCAGATGAATCCGCGCACCAGTAGCGTCAATAGTCCGATCCCCAGTACAATCCGGTAAAACGCAAACGGCGCCAAACCACGTGCCCGGACCCAGTGCATAAACCAGGCGACCACTGCCAGTGCGACGAAAAATGAAACCGCAAATCCAATTGCGAGCACGACCCACTGATGCCCGTTCATTTGCAACGGCGCGATATTCAATTCGCGATGAGACGGCATCACGGTCTTCATGAAATCATAGCCGGTGGCCAGCAGCATCGTTGGCATCGATAGAAAAAACGAGAATTCGAGCGCGGCCGGACGCGACATGCCGGCCACTTGGCCGGCAGCGATCGTGGACATGGAGCGAGAAGTTCCGGGGAAGACCGCGGACAGAATTTGCGCAGCGCCGATCCAGATGGCTTGCGGCAAAGTCATCTCCTCCATGTGCGTCACGCGCGGTCGGGTGAAAGTGGCGTCAACAATCCACATGATCACTCCGCCAATGAAAAGCGCCCAACTCATCACCCAGAGATTTTCAAGGTTTTTCCCAATCTGCTTCGTCAACGCCCATGCCGGAACCGCGGTGACTACGAATGCTATCAGCGTGAGACTCAACGGATGCGTCAATATAGTGCGATCGCCGCGTTCGCCTCTGGGAAAGGTACGCAGAAACTCCAGAATCCGATCGCGAAAATAGACCGGCAGCGCGAGGATCGCGCCCAGTTGAATGACGATCGTGTACATCTTCCAGAAGCCATCGTGCAGATCGATGCGCAATAACGCTTCGCAGATGCGCAGGTGCGCGGTGGAACTCACCGGCAGAAATTCAGTCAATCCCTCGACGATTCCGAGAAAGATCGACAAGGAAAAGTCATGCATCGGTTAAGCGGTTGGAGCGGGGACGTGTTAAAACGGTTAAGCCGTTACAAATGTGAGCGCTGCGCACTTACAGCGCCTCCGTTCCGCGATCGCCCGTTCGAATGCGCACCGCCTCCTCCACTTCGCCCACAAAGATTTTTCCATCACCGATCTTCCCTGTCTTGGCTGCCAGCAAAATTGCTTCAACGGCGCGTTGTGCGCGTTCATCTGGAATGACCATCTCGAACTTTATTTTCGGAAGGAAATCGACTGTGTATTCGGTGCCGCGATAAATTTCGCTGTGCCCTTTTTGCCGGCCAAAGCCTTTCACCTCGCTGAGAGTCATTCCTTCCACGCCCGCCGCCAGAAGCGCTTCCTTCACCGGCTCGGCTTTAAAGGGCTTGATGATCGCCTCGATCTTTTTCACCGCGCCAAACTAGAACCGGGGTTCCAAATCGCAAGCACCAAGGGGGCTGCGGCAGCCAACGTCTAGTACCGCGAATCGATTGTCGCCAGCTCCGCCTCAACCATCTCTTGGACAAGCTCGCGAAAAATTCCAGTCGGCTTCCAGCCAAGCCTCTGCTGAATTTTATTCGCACAACCTACCAGCCGGGCTGGCTCAGTTGGTCGATCAAAGGAGGAATCGTGCTTCACGTATTTTTGCCACGGAAGATCGACAACCGCGAAAGCCGCTTCGACAAATTCGCGCACCGAATGCGCTTCTCCTGTTGCCACGACATAATCATCCGCCGTGTCGTGTTGCAACATCAGCCACATCGCATGGACATAATCCTGTGCGCGGCCCCAATCCCTTTCGCTTTCCAGGTCCCCGAGCACAAGCTGTGTAACGAGCCCTCGCGCAATGCGCGCAGCCGCACACGCGATTTTGCGAGTCACAAAGTTTTACGCGCGCCGCGGCGACTCGTGATTGTAAAGAATGCCGTTGCAGACAAACAGCCCGTAGGCTTCGCGATAAACTCGCGCCAACTGCGTGGCGAACGCCTTAGCGCAGCCGTACGGACTCGTCGGTCGCAACGGCGTGTTCTCGGTTTGCGGAACTTCGAATGCATTTCCGAAAATTTCCGAAGTCGACGCGTGATAAAATCTGGGGGGCTGCGGTTGCGCGCGCGCGATTTCAAGCAAGCGCAGGGTCGCTATCCCCGCTTCTTCGCAGTTCGATTCTGGAATTTCAAAACTCAGGCCAACGTGGCTTTGTCCGGCAAGATGATACAGCTCCGTCGGACAGACATCGGCAACAATGCGCCGCTCGTGCTGTCGGCGAGGTCGCCGTAATGGAGAAATAATCGTTGACCGTAAATTTTTGCATCGCGCCTCAAATGCTCGATGCGCGAGCGCAACAGGTCGCTCGTACGTCGCACCACGCCATGCACCGTGTAACCTTTTCCCAGCAGCAACTCCGTCAGATACGAGCCATCCTGTCCGGTGATTCCGGTAATCAGGGCGATTTTCTCCGAGGCTTTCAATCGAATTTCGAATCGCTCGTCAGACTTTGCGTCCGAATTTTTTCTCCAGCTCGGCAAGTGAAATTTGAATCATGGTTGGCCGGCCATGCGGGCAGCAGTAGGGCAGATCGCAATCAAGCAAATCCCGAATCAATTTCTCCACTTCGGGATAACGCAACGGATCGTTGGCCTTCACCGCATGGCGGCAGACAGTCTTGGCAATCATCTCTTCGCCTAACCGCATTTCGGAACTGCTGCTGCTCACGCTTTGGAGGTCGTCGATCACTTTTCGCATGAACTGAGCCGGGTCCGAGGCATTCAAAAATATCGGCAGGCTGTCGACCTTAAACGTATTCGGGCCAAAGCTCTCGATGCCGATTCCCATTTTTTGCAGGATCGACATATTGCGCTCGACCCAGTCCGCGTCGCGCGGCGGCAGATCGAAGATCTGAGACAATAAAAGTTTCTGGCTCGGAACTCCCTGCTCCTCCATTCGCCGCCGCAACTCCTCGAAGAGAATCCGCTCATGTGCCGCATGCTGATCGACCAGGACGAGTCCGTCGGCGTTCTCCATCAGGACATACAGCTTGTTGAGGACGCCGATGATCTGGAATTGCTGTCGATCACCATCGCGCTTAACCGGGCCTGGCGATGGAGGTTGATGCGTCTTGATAGCTCTGCCGGGGTCGACGACCCCGGCTACAGTTGAACCAAGATGTGGTAACTCGCGGTTTGACTCCTCCGGAGCAGATATCTCGGGCCGTAACCTCAGGTTAGGAGCTACTTTCCCAGGAACACCGGCTGGCACACCCAACGGCGCTCGAAATTTCTCCTGCCACTCCGTCCGACCACGCTCCAGGCTTTGCTGAATGCAGCGAACGATTGCTTCGCGGACTGCGTTAGGATCGCGAAACCGCACTTCTCTTTTCGCGGGATGAACGTTCACATCGACGGTAGCGGGGTCGAGATCGAGAAAAAGAAAGGTGACCGGATATTGCCCTTTCATCAGCGCGGTGTGATAGCCTTCGCGAATGGCGCTGGTAATCAGGCCGCTGTCAATGGCGCGACCGTTCACGAAAATGAGCTGTTGCGCTCGCGTTTGTCGGCTCAGCCCCGCCTGTCCGATGAAGCCGCGGATTTGAATTTTTCGCGTCGCAGCGCCATGTAGCTGAATCAGGCGTTCCAGGAGTTCGGCGCCATATAAATCCCGGATTCGATCGCCGAGTGTTTCCGTCGTCGGCACTTGGAAAACGAGCCGACCATCTCGCAGCAGCGTAAACGCGGTCTGCGGATGGCCGATTGCTTGCAGATGAATCTGATGTTCGATGTTGCGGCTTTCCGTGTTTTCCGACCGTAGAAATTTTCGTCGCGCAGGCACATTGAAAAAAAGCGAGCGCACTTCGACTTGCGTCCCCGGCGCTTCACCGCCGTCGCGCACGATGTCGATCTTGCCGCCGTTTACGATGATTTCTGTTCCCGCAAGCGCGTTCGGTTCGCGCGTGGTTAATCGAAAGCGCGACACGCTGGCGATGCTCGGCAGCGCTTCCCCGCGGAATCCCAATGTGCTGACGGCTTGCAGATCTGCAGCCGAACGAATTTTGCTTGTGGCATGGCGCTCGAGCGAGAGAAGCGCGTCGTCACGATCCATACCGCACCCGTCGTCAACCACACGAACGAGCGAAATTCCCCCGCGCCGAATCAAAATCTCTATCTTGCGCGCGCCAGCATCGATGCTGTTTTCAATCAGTTCCTTCACCACCGAAGCCGGACGCTCGACCACTTCGCCAGCCGCGACCTGGCTGGCGACGGTATCTGAAAGCAATCGAATCCGACCCATGTGATTTTGAATCTTAGTTTCCGGCTGACGAATTGCGAAGAAAAACAGGCTAAGCAATTCGAAATCCGAATATCGAAGTCCCAAATCCGGGGTTTTGACTTGGAAGAGTCGACGCCGTATTTTTTCACGATGATTAATATCACCGACAACGCTGTTCAACAGCTCCGTAGTTTGCTTGCAGCGCAGGCGAAGAACTCGGCGAAAGGTCTGCGTGTGCAGATTGCAAAGGGCGGCTGTTCAGGATTGCAATACGAAATGGAACTGGATGAGAAAAAGGATGACGACGTGGTGGTCGAGCGGGATGGAATGCAATTTTTTGTCGATGGTGAAAGTCTTCCGTACTTGCGCGGCGCGACCCTGGATTTTCGCGACGGTTTGACTGGCGCCGGTTTTTACGTCGTCAATCCCAATGCGTCGCGAACCTGCGGATGCGGTTCCTCATTCGATACAGCGCCGTCAGCTTGAAACCAAGTAATCTTCCTGGGTTCACGTAATGGACTATGGCGCGTTCCCCTATGAAGAGCCGTACGCTCGCCCGCGACGGCGCATTAATTATTTCGCCTGGACGGCTGCGATTTTGTTCTTGAGCGGCTTTGCCCTAGCCGCGTGGCTGGGTAGTTTTTACATTTTCGATCAACCCGAACGTCCGGACAGCTACCGGATTTTGCAACGGCTGCACAAAATTGATCCATCGAAACGCTTCGAATTAACGGCAGCACCGGCTGGCGAGTTTCTAAAGGCAAAAGACCTTTACGATCGCTATGTCGGCATGGGCGCAGCCGAACTGGCCAAAACCAATGCCGAACTGGCGCGCAATTATATTCGGAACTATCAGCAGGTGCGCGGTCTGGTGCCGTACGTCGTCGGCAGATACACGATCATCGCGGCGCGAGAACTGGGGCCCGACGATGTGTTCACCTCGGGCATGGTCGCTCTAACGCATGCGATCGACAGCGGCGAATTACTCATGGAGCATCTCTATCCGGCGAGGCCCGAAGTCCTTCCGCTCATGAAGCAGACGCTGAATCCGGGTTTGGAGGTAAAACTGGAGCGCACCCACGATCTTTCCGCCGTGATCCACGCCGAGCGCCTGGCGGATGGCCGGATCATGGTGACAGCCGTGCCATTGCTCTACGGTAGCTATACGGTCACGCGCGGCCTCGGGACATTTCGTCTTGAGCCCCCGCTAAGCCTCAATCTCGCCGCAGGCTGGCCTTTGTTTAAGCCGCAAGAGCGCGCCACGGTTGAGCAGCGAGAGGCGGACCACCGGGCAAAGATCGCAGTGGCGCAAGGATCCGTGCCGATACCCGGTTTAAGCCCGAGCGCGACGCCTTCACGTGCGCAAAACGAGTTGGTTCGGGTCGAACAAGCCAGGCCGGTCGAGACATCTGCGCTCACGCCCGCTCCGACGCACGCTGAAAAACTCGCAAAGGCAACTCCAGCGCGCAAAGGCGGTAAATTGGCAAAGAAGCAGAAGCTCGAGTCGCCCACGCCTGTTTCAACGCCTCCTCAGCCCGTGGTTGCTCAAAGATCCGCGGCTCCGACATCGACACCGTTCATCGTCGCATCAGCGCAAAGCGTTGCGCCGACTGTTGCCCCTGCGCCAACCGTCGCAAATGCTCAACCCACACCAATTGCGAGTCCGACACCAGTTCCAGTTTTGCCGGCGCAGCCGGTTCCTGCTGAGACGCCGGGCGCAGCCCTGGCCTCGAACGCAGGCGGCGGCAGTTGGAAGACATTCCCACCTGGAAAAATGCCTCTGGGGCGGCTCATCGGGACAGGCGATTTGCGAGATGTCCTCGAGCATGGACTCGCTGGCGAGCGCGTTTACCTCAAGGGACAATTTGTCGTGAATTTTTCCGATGCCAATCGCGCTGTGCTCCGCCCGCGGACAAAATTGACAGACAAAGTGCTTCATTTTGGCGGCGGCTCCTCCACGCGCATCATTGTGGAATATCCGTCCGGTTACACGCCTCCACAGCAAGGCGCAGGTGTAAGCCGGGACGAGATGCGACCCTACGAAATCACCGAAGTGCGCAAACAGGAAGACGGCCAGCTCAACGTGTTCGTACGCGAAATAATGCAGCCGTGATTAGTCGATCTGGCGGGAGGTACGCCCGCCCCCCGGCGAGTCAGTCAGTGCGTGATCTCAGGATTAATTTGCCATCGCGGATCTCGATCGTCCCGACGCCATAATTATCCCGATACTCAGCGATGTAATCTGCCAACTGCTTGGAGCGGTATTTCCAACCCAAAACACTCTTCGGGACGGGCTGATTGTTCACGATGATAGCATTCAACTGCGGATGCTCCAGCGATTCGGCTCCCCTTAACTCGATTACGATATCGTCGTTGAAGTAATACGGGGACCAACCAAAAAATTCGGCGAGCGGAACACTTGTCTGAAGGCGCAAGCGATTCCCCTCGATGGACACAAAAGCCTTCCACCGCGCAGAGCGATTCGCCGCGATCAAACTGTTAACGTCATCTGCTGTTAACTCGATCGCCGCTGCTTGACCGGCCCGACTTTTCTGTTGGAAATCTTGCCACCGTTCCTGAACTGCTTGAATCTGTTCGTCTGACGCGGTGAATTCCGGGACCTGCGCCGGCGCTTTTGCAATTGAATGGGTCTTCCCCAGCCAATAAATGGCGTGGACTATCGCCGAGTCCTGATGGCGGCCCCAATACAACCCGGCTACACAGGCAAGAGCTAGCACAATTCCGAAAACGACAAGAATGAGACAGCCGCGAGCGAAACAGCCCAATCCCCTTCTCGACGGCGGCGCTTCAACCCAGCCATTCATGCGCTGGGATGTGACTCCACATCGATCTTCGCCTGTGCTTCCATCAACCTATCGTAAAGCGTGCGCAACCCTTCCGAGAGCATGCGCGTGCCGGCAAGGATCGGCATGAAATTGGTGTCACCGCTCCAGCGTGGCACGATGTGGATGTGCAAATGATCGGGAACACCCGCGCCCGCGCATTCGCCAAGATTTAAACCGATGTTGAACCCCTGCGCCTTCGTCGCCGCGCGCAAAAGCGCCTGCGCATGCACGGACAGGTTCCACAGCTCAACGATTTCATTTTCGCCGAGCGCCGAAAGGTCCGCCGTCTTGCGATAAGGCACCGCCATCAAATGGCCAACCGTGTACGGATAACGATTCATCATCAGGAACGCCGTTTTCCGCCGGGTGATCACCAAGTGCTCCGCGTCATCGCTCGCTCGGGCCGCCGCTTCGAGAAAATCCCGGTCCCGCGGTTCCTTTTCGAAATACTCTACCCGCCACGGAGCCCAGAGGGTCTCCAATCCTTTTTTCGGAAATTCTTCCATCGACATCTACGATTCCGTTTTGCTGTAGCGGAAGCTGCTTGCCGTGCCGTAGCCTGTTGGCGAAGGCTGGTCAGCTTCCCGCTTTAGCGAGCGTAGATTTATCTCCCCGAAAGTCGAGCCAGCATTTCTGCCTTCTGCCTGTCATTCCGAGCGGAAGTCTTGCCCTGAGCGAAGTCGCCTGCCAAGCCGCAGTTTTATGCGAAGGGCTGGAGGAATTTCTGGATGCTCTCTTTTTTAATTGTTCAAACATCCCACGCGTCTCGCCGCAACAAGCTTTTAGTCTAAAGGGCTCTTCACTCCCAATCCCGGTCGATTCAGCACGTGCGTGTAAATCATCGTCGTGCTCACGTCTTTGTGTCCAAGCAATTCCTGCACCGTGCGAATGTCGTAGCCCTTAGTCAGTGGATGCGTTGCGAAGGAGTGCCGCAGACTGTGGCAGTTCGCACGCTTCACGATCCCGGACGCGTCCACTGCTTTTTTAATCGCACTTTGCAAAATTCCTTCGGCCACGTGATGTCGCTGTCTCTTGCCGCTGCGCGGATCGACAGCAATGCGCGAGGAAGGGAAAACATATTGCCATGCCCACTCGCGCGCCGCGTTCGGAGATTTTCGACTCAAAGCAAATGGCAGGTGCACGGTACCGAATCCGTCTTCGAGATCCTGCTCATGCTGTGCCTTCGTGCGCAAAAGATGGCGTCGCAACGGTTCAGATAAATTGAGTGGCAACATCGTAACGCGATCTTTGCCGCCTTTCGCGTCACGCACCGTGATTTGTGCCAGCGCGAAATCGATGTCCTTGACCCGTAGGCGAACACATTCCATCAATCGAAATCCGCTTCCGTAAAGTAAACCAGCCATAAGCTTGGGTGTGCCATGCAGGTGAGCGAAAATTTCTTTGACCTCCGAACGAGTGAGAACCACCGGCAGTTTTGCCTGCTTTTTCGCGCGCTCGACTTTCTCCAGCCACCCAATTTCCTGCTTGAGCACTTCCTTGTAAAGAAAGAGCAGGGCGCTTAGCGCCTGGTTTTGGGTTGAAGCAGCGACGTTGTGGTCGCGGGCGAGGTGAGTCAGAAATTGCGCAACTTCCTCCTCTGCCATTTCCGCCGGATGACGTTTCTTGTGATAAATAATGAAGCGCTCGATCCAATCGACGTAGGCTTGCTCGGTACGAATGCTGTAATGCTTGCGTCGAATGACGTCGCGGACTTGATCGAGCAATTTTGGTTTGTGTCCAGCTGAGGGGACATCTAGTATTGGGCGCATGGAAGGGATTGTGTTCCCTCTCTCACGAAACTCAAGCCGGATTAGACCCAAAAATTGGGCATTTCTCTTGAAAGACCCAAAAATTGGACCGAATTCTCGTTAGGCCTATGCCGATCGCTCCGAAACGACGCCTCAACGGCTGGGTTCGCATTGGAATCGTGATTTCGGCGCTTTGGGTGTTATTCGTCTGCGGATTCGCGCTGTCGGAGTACGTCAGGCACGATCCGCACACCAGCAACTTCATCGAGTGGCAGGTCGCAAAGACAGGTGAGAGTTACGCTTCTCTCCTCAAGACTACTGGCCCATTCGCAGACCTTGTGCCGTTATCCGCATCGCTCCGACTGCGTTGGTTTATCTTTGCCTTACTCGCACCGGTCCTCGTATTCTGGGTGTCAGCTCTCGCTGTTATTTACACCGTCAGATGGGTCGCACATGGATTCGCACGTGAAAAGGCCTAACCAATCGCTGGAGCCAACCGCTGGCCCGTCGCGGTGCGCGCATTTGATTGTATGAAACAGTTCTTCATGTCTGCCACGCTCGCTGCCGCCAGCGGTGGCTCAGCTCCGTCTCGTTAGGCGTATTTCCACATGGATATCGACAATTTCGTTTCGCAGGCTCTAGAGCAGCTCGGAGCGGCCGTTGCGAAAGCTCATGGCAAACCCGGCATCACAATTTCCCCCCGTCCATATCTTCGCGATGATACCAGCAACACCGCTGGTGATCACTTGGTCGATAGCTCCAGTCAAGGCCTCATTGTCTTTGTCGAGTTCGACCTCTCAGTAGTAGTGCGGTCTCAGATCGCCGGAGAGGCGCACGCGCAGTTGGAAGTGCTTGGTCTCGACATGGGCGGTGGCAAGATCGATGGTGGTGTCGATCATACACGTGTCCAGCGCGTCAAGTTTCAGATCCCCGTAAGTTTCCCTTCTCGTGACGCGAAGGCTAATCCTCGCTCGGCGTAAACCTCTACACCAGTGTCAAACGCTCCTCACCACCGCGACAGCATTTTCTCCCACAAGGGATGGAATCGCGTCGTTATTGTCGTGGCAGCGGCGTACGTCATTGTGATCGCCTGTCTCGTCGCTCACGAGCGCAGCACGATCAACGTGTTTGACCAGTTTGACCACAGGCCCGCGGGCTATGCGTACTGGGGTTGGTCAGCCTCCGCGTACGTATCGACAGCCCAATACCACCTTCGACCACGCGTAGGCTTCATAGCTGAGCTTATGTTCTTGCCGCCTCTGGCGTTCGCCGTGATTGTATACTCAACCCTCTGGATCTACCGAGGGTTTCGCCTTTCGACGCAGACTTCAAAGTGACCGAAACGCCTAACCAATCGCTGCAGCCAACCGCTGGCCGTTGCGATGTCCACATTTGATCTTATGAAACAGTTTTTCGTGTTTGCCACGCTCGCCGCCGCCAGCGGTGGCTCAGCTATCCCTGAGTCCGTCAACGCAGTAATGGACGGCGACCTGCCCAACGGAAGAGGCCACTTCCATGCCGAGACATTCTATCGCGGGAACACGCGAATCATGCAATTCGACCAGAAAACAGTCGCTGGGCAGACTAAGACCGGGCGCATCTTTATTCTCGGAGACGTAACAGTCTACGAAACTGAGGACGACGGCGACGGAAGGTTCAGGTCGGTCATCTTGTGTAACGACAAGACCAAACAGGTAGAAGGCTTCATTGTAAAGCGGGATGGCACTGCGGTGCCATTTGATGCAAGGACAGTGCCATTTGATGCAAAGACACTCGCCGCAACAAAGGAGCAAATCGATGCAGTGGTCAATTTTTGGAGCGAGACTCTTGGGAAGGGCGCTTCTAGGGACAAGTTCCTTGAAGCCGCTAAGGCGTTACAGGAAAAGCTCAGGGACCCCAGGGACTCCGAAAAGAAGAAAGCGCAAGACGAGAGATGAAGCCACCCGTCGGGCCTAACCATTCGATGAAGCCAACGGCCCCTTGGCGAAACAAGTTCAGCGTGTTTGTCACCACGCCCTGCCGTGGCTTATCTCCGTCTCGTTAGACG
>WNGL01000150.1_pt1 | contig 77461 bp, 71 predicted proteins | sample 5400591 | NCBI WGS metagenome assembly WNGL01 (sample SAMN13153377, study PRJNA577476) | soil metagenome | isolation source: 80 cm soil or saprolite under Garry oak tree replicate 1 | place: USA:California | collected 2016-06-15 | reverse complement strand
GAGCACCTCCTCGATCTCGTCACGGTGGTCCTCGGCGGCGCTCTTGCCCACGTCGGGATTGGCGCCGGCGCCCAGGCCCCGGGTCAGCTCCCGGCCGACCCGACCACCAGGGCCGCGCTGCGTGTCCTCGCGGCCCTGACCGCCGAACTGCGGGCGCAGCTGGTGACGCTGGTCGCCGAATCGCCCGCGCGGATCCGCCTGGAGCTGCCCGGCAACCGGCAGGTCATCTGGGGCGACGCGACCGAGAACGCGGACAAGGCGGTGGCCGCCACAAGGCTGCTCGGGTACCCGGGGACCGTGATCGACGTGAGCGCGCCACAGTTCGTGACGATCCGGTAGAACGCCGCCTTGCCGATCCGGCTCGCGAGACCGGCGTTGCGACACGCCGTGACGGGTCCTTGGATCACGGCGAGGCGGCGCATACGTTGCCAAGAGGGCGGTAGTTGACATAACTCCAACCCTCTAGTAGAGGGTGAGGGTTACCCCCCTGCCCTCGGCGTACGGAGCGGGCGTCGCCGGCCGCCCGCCACCTCGAAGGGAAGGCTGACCGATGACACCTCCGCACAACTACCTCGCGGTCATCAAGGTCGTCGGGATCGGCGGCGGCGGCGTCAACGCCGTCAACCGGATGATCGAGGTCGGCCTCAAGGGCGTCGAGTTCATCGCGATCAACACCGACGCGCAGGCGCTGCTGATGAGCGACGCCGACGTGAAGCTGGACGTCGGCCGGGAGCTGACCCGGGGCCTGGGCGCCGGCGCCAATCCCGACGTGGGCAAGAGCGCCGCCGAGGACCACCGTGACGAGATCGAGGAGGTGCTCAAGGGCGCCGACATGGTCTTCGTGACCTGCGGCGAGGGCGGCGGTACCGGTACCGGCGGCGCGCCGGTCGTCGCGCAGATCGCCCGCAAGCTCGGCGCGCTGACCATCGGCGTGGTCACCCGGCCGTTCTCGTTCGAGGGCAAGCGGCGCCAGGTACAGGCCGAGGCGGGCATCGACGAGCTGCGCAACCAGTGCGACACGCTCATCGTGATCCCCAACGACCGGCTGCTCGCGCTGGGCGACCGCAACATCAGCATGATGGACGCGTTCCGCCAGGCCGACCAGGTACTGCTCTCCGGTGTCCAGGGCATCACCGACCTGATCACCACGCCGGGCCTGATCAACCTGGACTTCGCCGACGTCAAGAGCGTGATGAGCGGGGCCGGCAGCGCGCTCATGGGCATCGGCAGTGCCCGCGGGGACAACCGGGCCGTAGACGCGGCGCAGCACGCGATCTCCAGCCCGCTGCTGGAGCAGAGCATGGACGGGGCGCGCGGCGTGCTGCTGTCCATCGCCGGCGGTTCGGACCTGGGCCTATTCGAGATCAACGACGCGGCCCAGCTGGTCACCGACGCGGCGCACCCGGAGGCCAACATCATCTTCGGCGCCGTGATCGACGACGCGCTGGGCGACGAGGTCCGGGTCACCGTGATCGCCGCCGGGTTCGACAGCGGCGCCCCGGCGTACAAGCCGGCCGAGCCGCAGCGGGTACCGTTGCCCGAGCCGCCCCACCAGAACCACTCGCGCCAGCAGCCCACGCCCACCGGGTCCGCACCCCGCCGGGTGCTCTTCGACGACGTGGACGTGCCCGACTTCCTCAAGAACGGTGCCTGACCCCGCGACAACGCTGCCCGACCGGCGTACCGAGCTGGCCACCCGGCTGGCCCGCGTACGGACCCGGATCGCGGACGCCTGCGCGGCCGCCGGCCGGGACCGCGCCGCGGTGACCCTGGTCGCGGTCACCAAGACGTACCCGGCCAGCGATGTGCTGCACCTGGCGAGCCTCGGGGTCCGCGACATCGGGGAGAACCGTGACCAGGAGGCCGCCCCGAAGGCCGCCGCGGTTGCCGCGGCCGGGGCGGAGGTGCGCTGGCACTTCGTGGGGCAGTTGCAGCGCAACAAGGCCCGCTCGGTGGTCGGGTACGCCACGCTCGTGCACTCCGTCGACGGCGTGCGGCTGGCGGCGGCACTGGGCCGGGCTGCCGACCGGTACCGGGACCAGCCGCTGGACGTGCTCGTCCAGGTGAGCCTGGACGGCGACCCGGCCCGGGGTGGCGCCGTGCCGGGCGGGCTCGTCCCGCTGCATGATACGGAGCCGGACCGGCAGCTCGACGCCGTGGCCGAGGCGGTCGCCGGCGCACCGGCGCTGCGGCTGCGCGGCGTGATGGCGATCGCGCCACTGGACTGGGCGCCGGAGCGGGCCTTCGAGCGGCTCGCCGCGGTGGCCGCGACACTGCGGGAAAGGTATCCGGCGGCGGATCTGATTTCTGCCGGAATGAGCGAGGACCTGGAGCAGGCGGTCGCATTCGGGGCGACACATGTGCGGATCGGTAGCGCGTTGCTCGGAAACCGGCCGGCCCTGCGGTAACCTGACCGGAGCGCCGAACTTACACGGTTGTGTTTCCGCAGTTGGGCTCGAAGACACGGCCGGTAAGAGCGGCTGACCGGGCGCGGCATTCCATGGGGGGAACCTGCCGCACGGGGCGAGAAGAGGGACGGCGCGATGGGAGCACTGCGCAAGGCCGGCGTCTGGCTCGGACTCATCGAGGACGAGGACGACCGTCACTACGACGGGCACGGCTACGACGACGACTTCGAGGACGAGGTCGACGAGGCGCCGGTGTCCGGGCGTCCGCGGACCGCGGTGGCGGAGCGCCTCGCCGAGGCCCGCGAGACGGGGCGCAGCGAGCGCACGGCCGTCCGGCCGATCAGCCGGCCGGTGCCGTCCGGCACGAGTTACCCGACGCGAGACAACCTCGCGCTGGCGCCACAGGTACAACTTCGGGAGCGGGCGGTGGTGACGGAGGACGACGAGCGGCGCTACCAGATCACCACGCTGCACCCCACGACCTATAACGAGGCGCGCACGATCGGTGAGCATTTCCGGGACGGGGTACCGGTGATCATGAATCTCACCGAAATGGCGGAGGCGGATGCCAAACGTCTGGTGGACTTCGCGGCCGGACTGGCGTTCGGGCTGCGGGGTACCATGGAGCGGGTGACCAACCGGGTCTTCCTGCTCTCGCCGGCCAACGTTCAGGTCACCGCTGAGGACAAGGCCAGGATCGCCGAGGGCGGGTTCTTCAACCAGAGCTGACCAAGGGATCCCCCGGACGTGCTGATATCGATCATTGCCCAGGCCGTCTACCTGGTCCTGTACTTCTTCTGGCTGGCGCTTCTGGGCAGGTTCGTGATGGGCTGGGTACTTTCGTTCGGGCGACGCTGGCACCCCGGCCGGGGAGCGGCGGCGACACTGGAAGCCGTGTGGAGCGTTACTGATCCACCTCTCAAGGCGTTGAGGCGTGTGATCCCACCACTTCCTCTTGGTACGGTGACCGTTGACCTGTCTGCCATCGTCCTGCTGCTTATCCTGTACGTGCTGATGCAAGTCGTGGTTAGGTCGTTCATCTGACCGGGTGCGCCCAGCACCCGCCCGGATGACCGCCTGCGGCCGCAACTGAACCCGAGGAGTTCCGATGCCGCTAACCCCGGCCGACGTCCACAACGTCGCCTTCAAGAAGCCTCCGATCGGCAAGCGGGGGTACGACGAGGAGGAGGTCGACGCCTTCCTGGACGAGGTCGAGCGCGAGCTCGCTCGTCTGATCGAGGAGAACAACGAGCTGCGCGCGGCGGCGGAGCGCGGCGGGCGCCCGGCCGGTCCCGTCGGCCCTGGTGGCGATCCCCGTCTCGCCCAGGAGAACGCCGAACTGAAGGCCCAGCTCGACCGGCTCAACCGGGACAAGTCAGCGACCGAGCAGGCCGCCCGGTCGATGCAGGCCGAACTGGAGCAGGTGCGCTCGCAGGGCGCCCCGGTGATCAGCGGTGACGGCGAGCAGCAGGCGCTGCGAGTACTGATGATGGCCCAGCGCACGGCCGACGACCACGTCGGCGACGCCCGCCGCGAGGCAGACAAGCTGCTGTCCGACGCGCGCACCAAGGCCGAGGAGGTCACCCGCGAGGCGCGGGCCAAGGCCGACGCGCTCGAGCGCGACGCCCGCCAGCGCCACCAGGAGGCCATGGGTGGCCTGGACGCCAAGCGCAGCGCCCTGCAGAAGCACATCGAAGAGCTCAAGCAGTTCGAGCGGGAGTACCGCACCCGGCTGAAGGCCTACCTGGAGAGCCAGCTGCGCGACCTGGACGGCAGCGGCAAGGGCCTGGATGCCGAGATGAGCCGGGCGGACGCCGCCCGGGCCGGTGGTGGCGGACTCGCCGCGGCCGGTGCCGGCGCGTACGGTGCGCGCTCCGGCCTGGACAGCGCAAATCGGTAACTGAGCCACCCCGGGGGTGAGCGTGCTCGTCGGAAGTCTTTTCCTCATCCTCGTAGCCGTGGTGATGTTCGGCCTCGGACTGGTACGCGGGGCCAACGCGTTTCTGGTCGCGTCGATCGGGGCGAGCCTGCTCGCCGCGATCCTGGTGGTGCTGGGCGCGCGGCAGGCGGCCGCCGCACGGGCTGCGCTCGGCAGGGAAGCCCCCGGCCGGGACGTCGGGGATGGGGACGGATCCGAAGGGCTCGGCGCGGAGGCTGCCGAGCCCCGGACAGCGGCCGGGTCCGGCGACCGCCCGCGGGAGGCCGGCCGGCGCGGCGACGGCACCGTCTACGGCCGGGAACCGGCGGCAGGCGGCGCCGAGGCGGGCACCGACGTCCTGGTCGAGGAGGAGCCCGAGCACGTCTCGATTCCCGGCCAGGCCACCGGGGGCCGGCACATCGAATTCGACATCGAAGAGGACCCCGACGACGCCGACCCGCCCGACGAGCCGGCCGCCCAGCTCGTCACACCGGCCGACGCCGATCGGGTGGCCCGGATGTCCGCCGAGGTCCTGGTGATCGATGGGCGGCCGCGGTACCACCAGGCCGGCTGCGTGCACCTGCTCGGGCGGGAGAGCGAACCGCTGCCGGTCAGCGAGGCGGTCGAACTGGGTTTCACGCCGTGCAGCCTGTGCGAGCCGGACAGCGCGCTGCTCGCCGAAGCGCGGCGGGTATGACGGGCAGCGTCCGATTGAGCGGCAGCGGCTGACCGAGCAGCTCGTCCCCATTCGGGTACGGCCGGGCGCGAGCCGCACCCGGGTCGGCGGCCGGTACGACGGGCCGTACGGGCCGGCGTTGGTGGTGGCGGTCACCGCGCCGCCGGTGGACGGGCGGGCCACCGAGGCCGTACTGCGCGCCGTCGCCGACGCGCTCGGCGTACGGGTCCGTGACGTCCGGCTCCGCACCGGTACCGCCAGCCGCGACAAACTGCTCGCGATCACCTCCAGCCTGGATCTGACGACCCGGGTGGCACTGCTGCGCGACGGCGCTCCGTGACGTACTCGTTGACGCTCGCGCTCCTGTTGGGGTCCGGAGTTCTCCTGGTCGCGGTCGGGGCGGTCCGGCTGTCCACCCGGCTCGGGTTGCCCAGCCTCCTCGTCTACCTCGCGCTCGGGATGGCGATCGGCGAGGAGGGGCTGGGTATCCGGTTCGACGACGCCGCGCTCACCCGTACCCTCGGCACCTGCGCGCTCGTGGTGATCATCGCCGAGGGCGGCCTGACCGCGCGATGGGCCACCCTGCGACCGGTACTCGGGATCGCCGTGGTGCTGTCCACCGTCGGGGTGGCCATCTCGGTCACGGTCATCGGGGTCGTCTCGCACTACCTGTTGCGGGTCGACTGGCGGCTCGCGCTCATCTACGGCGCGGTGCTCTCGTCCACCGACGCCGCCGCAGTCTTCTCGACCCTGCGCCGGCTGCCGGTACGGCACCGGCTGGCGGCGATCCTGGAGGCGGAGTCGGGTATCAACGACGCGCCCGTCGTCCTGCTCGTCTCCCTGCTGTCGGCCAGCGGTGGGCACCACGGGCCGTGGTGGCAGGAGGGGCTGCTGGTCGGGTACGAACTGGTCGCCGGGGCGGCGCTCGGACTCGCGGTCGGGATCGTCGGCGCGTGGTCCCTGCGGCACGCCGCCCTGCCCGCGGCCGGGCTGTACCCGCTGGCCGCCGTCGGGCTGACCGTGCTTGCCTTTGCCACCGGTACCCTCGCGCACGCCTCCGGGTTCCTCGCCGTCTACACCGCCGGCGTGGTGCTCGGCAATGCCCGGCTGCCGCACCGGTACGCGATCCTCGGCTTCGCCGACGGGCTGGCCTGGCTGGCCCAGATCGGCCTGTTCGTGCTCCTGGGCCTGCTCGTCTCGCCGTACCGGCTCGGTACCGCCGTCCTGCCGGCCCTGACCGTCGGCCTGGCGCTGTTGCTGCTCGCCCGGCCGATCTCGGTGGTCGTGTCGGCGACCCCGTTCCTGATGCGCTGGCGGGACCAGGTGTTCCTGTCCTGGGCCGGGTTGCGCGGTGCCGTGCCCATCGTGCTGGCCACCATCCCGCTGTCCGAGGGGGTGCCCGGTGCCCGGGTGCTGTTCGACGTCGTGTTCGTGCTCGTCGTCGTGTTTACGCTGGTCCAGGGCACGACACTGCCGCCGATCGCCCGGTGGCTGCGGGTCACCGACCCCGAGCAGGCGACCGAGCTGCTCGTGGAGAGCGCCCCGCTGGAGCGGATGCGCGCCGACCTGATGCGCGTCGAGGTACCCGCCGGATCCCGCCTCAACGGGGTGTACCTCGACGAGCTTCGGCTCCCCGTCGGCGCCGCGGTGACCCTGGTGCTGCGCGACGGCACCGGGTTCGTGCCCGACGCGAAGACCCGGCTGCGCCAGGGCGACAGCCTGCTCATCGTCACCACGGTGGAGGCCCGCGAGGCCGCCGAGCATCGGCTGCACGCCGTCGGCCGGCACGGCCGGTTGGCCCGCTGGCGAATGCAGGGACCCCGGTCGCGGCGGGCATGAGTGGGTTTCGGGCACCGGATTTCTGGCTATTTCGTGTGGCATGTTTGTCGCGGACCCGTACAGTCCGTATTCTTGCCAGCCTCTGAAGTGCGCGGCGCCCCGCCGCGCGCCCATTTTGCATGTGGGGGATGCCATGGCCGAGCGGGCACGCGCCGCACGGAACGGCGCATCGAAGGCGGCCGCGTCGCGCGCCGCGAGCAAGACCGTCGCCGCGGGGGCCCGGACGGCGACACGGACGGCGGCGGCGACCGTGACCGCGCGCAAACCGGTGGCGGCGAAGCCGGCGGCGAGGAACGCTTCACCGGTGTCGATGGCCGCCCCGGTGTCCAAGGCGACGCCGGGCAAGAACGCGACGCCGGGGAAGAAGACCACGCCCACGTCGACCGGGCCGGCCAAGAAGTCGCCCACGGCGAAGCAGCCGGCCGCCGCCAAGAAGCCGGCGGCGGCGAAGAAGGCGACCCCCGCCAAGAAGGCCACCGAGACGGCTGCGACGGCTGCGACGGCGAAGGCGGCCGCGGCGAAGAAGGCGACCCCCGCCAAGAAGGCGACCACCAAGTCGGCCCCGGTCAAGAAGGCGGCCCCGGCAACGAAGGCGGCCCCGGTCAAGAAGGCGGCCCCGGCAAAGAAGGCGGCCACCAGGGCGATGCCGGTGCGGAAGACGACCGCGGCCACGGCGAAGAAGACCGCCACCGCGAAGGCCACGCCGGCCAGGTCGGCGCCGGCGAAGGCAACGCCGGTCAAGAAGAGCGCGCCGGTCAAGAAGAGCGCGCCGGTGAAGACGAGCACGCCGGTCAAGAAGAGCCCGCCGGCTAAGACAACGCAGACGAAGGCGGCACCGGCCAAGTCGGCGCCCGCGAAGTCGGCGCCAGCAAAGAAGACCACGCCGGCGAAGGCGGCCGGGCCGGTGCGCAAGGCCGCACCGGCGACGACCGCGCAACCGGTCGAGAACGCGGCGGACATCACCACGAAGAAGTCCACCCGGGCGGTGTCGGACGGCGGCGCGGTGGTTACCACGCCTGCCACGTCCGCGCCCGCCCAGCCGGTACCGGAAGAACCGTCGACGGCCCCTGCGGGCGTGGCGGACAGCAGCACCGCGGGTACCACCGACCAGGCACCGCCGATCGCCGCGGAGGACGCGGCGAAGGGAGCGACGATGGGCAAGCCAGCCGACACCAAGACCACCCCGACCAAGCAGGCTCCGGCCAGCGAGGCCAAGGCGACCCGGGTGGCGCCCAGGACCTCCCGCAGCGCCGCCGAGACCGAGAAGATCCGGGTCGCCCTCGCCGCCCGCCGGGACGAGCTGAAGGACGAGTACGACGTGACCATCTCGGAGATCACCGAGCTGCAGCGCGACCGGCTCACCGACTCGGCGGGCGACGACCAGGCCGACACCGGTACCAAGACGTTCGAGCGGGAGCAGGAGATCTCCCTGGCCAACAGCATCCTGGAGCGGGTCAACCAGGTCGAGCGGGCCCTGGAGCGCCTCGACGAAGGCAGCTACGGCTGGTGCGAGCGGTGCGGGAACCCGATCCCCGTCGAGCGCCTGGCCGCCTTCCCGTCCGCTACTCTCTGCGTGACCTGCAAGCAGTTGGAGGAGCGGCGCTGAGCGAGGGGACCGCGTTGTCGGGCGAACGGACCGTACCGTCGGCACCACCGGTACGGGCCAGCCGGCGCGCGGTCGCGACCCTGGCCGGTACCGGCCTGGTGATCGTCGCGGCTGACGTGCTCACCAAGTACCTCGTGGTGGCGCGGCTGACCGGACACCCGCCGGTACGGCTGCTCGGCGGCGCCGTGTACCTCACGCTGACCCGCAACAGTGGTGCGGCGTTCAGCCTCGGTACCCATCTCACGTTCGTTTTTCCCCTGGTCACCCTGCTGGTGGTCGGCTGGATCGGCTGGATGACCCGGCGGCTGCGCTCGGTACCGTGGGCGGTCGCGTTCGGCCTTGTCCTCGGCGGGGCGCTGGGTAACCTGGGGGACCGGCTCTTCCGCGCGCCCGGTTTCCTGGTCGGTCACGTGGTCGACTTCATCAGCGTGTTCAGCCCCGACGGGCACTACTTCGCCATCTTCAACGTGGCCGACTCGGCGCTGTGCTGCGGCGTGGCCCTGGCCATCCTGCTGGAGCTGACCGGCCGGCGCCGCGACGGTACCCGGCTGACCAAGACGGCGCCCGGTGCCGGCGACTGACCGGGAGCGGCGTGCGTTGCCCGTCCCCGACGGGTTCGACGGGATGCGCCTGGACCAGGTCGTGTCGCGGCTGTTCGGGCTGTCCCGCGCGGCCGCCTCCGCGCTGGTCGAGGCCGGCGACGCGATGGTCGACGGGTACCCCCGGCCGCGCGCGGACAAGGTGAGTGCGGGCGCCTGGCTGGAGGTGACGCTTCCACCGCCTCCGGTCGCTGCCCCGCTGGTACCGCCGCAGCGCGTCGAGGGCCTGCGGATCGTGTACCGCGACGAGGACATCGTGGTCGTGGACAAGCCGGTCGGGGTGGCGGCGCACCCGAGTCCGGGCTGGACCGGGCCGACGGTCACCGGGGGACTGGCCGCGATCGGTGAGACGATCGCGGCCAGCGGGGCGGCCGAGCGGCAGGGCGTCGTGCACCGGCTGGACGCCGGTACCACCGGGTTGATGGTCGTGGCCAAGAGCGAGTCTGCATACAGCGTGCTGAAGCGGGCCTTCAAGAGCCGCGCGGTGGACAAGCGGTACCACGGGGTGGTGCAGGGCCACCTGGACCCGCTGCGTGGCACCGTGGACGCGCCGATCGACCGGCACCCGAGCCAGGACTACAAATGGGCGGTGGTCTCCGGCGGCCGGCCGAGCGTCACCCACTACGACACCCTGGAGGCCTTCCCGGCGGCGAGCCTGGTGGACGTGCGGCTGGAGACCGGCCGGACGCATCAGATCCGGGTGCATTTCTCGGCTCTGCGCCACCCGTGCGTGGGCGACCTGACCTACGGCGCCGACCCCAAGCTGGCGGCCCGGCTGGGGCTGACCCGGCAGTGGCTGCACGCCCGCGAGTTGGCCTTCAGCCACCCCGCGACGGGGGAGGAGGTCCGGTTCGTCAGCCCGTACCCGGACGATCTCGCCCACGCGCTGGAGGTCCTGCGAGCCGGTTAGCGCCGAGGCGGGCGGAGTCTGGACTGACGAGCGCAGCGAGGAGGGAAGGCGTCGCCTGAAGAGCCTCGGTGCCGCGCGAGCGGAGCGAGCGCCAAGCTTTTAGCGTTCCGCGATGGCGGTTCGCGTCGTTGACCCCAGTGGCATGCCCGTCGTCGCACCAGACGGACAGCCGGCGCGCCCGGGCCGGCGGGCGTGGGAGAGTAGTCCGGGCAACAGAAGACGTCAGTCGGGGACCTACCCTGGAAGGCACATCCGAGGGCAGCGGGGAGGTCGAGCCGTGGAGCGCAGCGAGACCGGCTGGAACGCGGCCTCAGACCCTCCACGCTGGCGCTCGCTGCTTGACCGTGCCCTGCTCGGCAGCCGCGACGATCCGCACCAGGTCGACTACGCCCCGCCGCACATCAGTGAACAGCGCCGGCCGCCCGTCCACGCTGCGCGGGCCTCCGCGCGCATCGAGTTCCAGCCGGCGGGGCAGAGCCCGGCCGAGCAGCTGGTGGCCGCGCTGCGGCAGGACCTGGGCGGACCCCGGGTCATCGCGTTCGCCAACCCCAAGGGCGGCGTGCACAAGACCACCGCCACCGTGCTGTGCGCGGCGACGGTCGGCGCCGTCCGCGGCCGGGGCGTGATCGCCTGGGACGACAACGAGCTACGCGGCACGCTCGGCCTGCGGGCCGGCTCCGCCCGGCACGCCCGGACGATCCGCCATCTGGTCGCCGATCTCGCGCTGATCGAGGCCAGCGCAGGGTACGAGCTGACCGACCGGCTCGACGACTACCTGCGGCACGCCTCGGACGGCACCTACGACGTGCTGGCCGGCGAGGAGAGCCCGCGCTTCGCCCGGCGGCTGGACTCGCACACCGTGCGGCGGGTGCTGGAGCTGCTGCGCCGTACCCATGACGTGGTGTGCGTGGACACCGGCAACAACGTGGAGAGCGCGAACTGGCAGACCGTGTTGCAGGCCGCGGACCAACTGGTTATCACATCGGTACCCAGGGAGGACGCCGCCTTCACCGCGGACTGGATGATCGACCTGCTGCACGATCTCGGCCTCGGTGACCTGGTCCGACAGGCTGTGACGCTGCTCTCCTGCCCCACGCCGATCCCGAGCCCGCTGTTGTCTGACCTCGCGGCGCACTTCGCGTCCAGGACGCGCGCGGTCGCGGTTGTGCCGTACGATCCAGCACTTGAGTCCGGTTCATCGATCGAATACGCCGACCTCCAGACGGCCACGAAGAAGGCGTGGCTGCAGGCGTCGGCGGTGATCATGGAACAGTTCACGAGGCGACTTTGAGGAAGTCTCCCTACACTGCGAGGGTGCCCGTGCTCCACGCCGTGCTGTCCCGGCTGCCCAGACCCGTCCGCGAACCGCTGTACCGGCACAAGGAGCTGGTGAAGTTCGCGGTGGTCGGCGGCACCACGTTCGTCATCGATACCGCGCTGTTTCTCCTGCTCAAGCACACCGTGCTGCCGGAGAAGCCGATCATTTCGAAGATCATCGCAACGATGGTCGCCACGGTGGTGTCCTACATCCTCAACCGGGAGTGGTCGTTCCGCACCCGGGGCGGGCGGGTACGCCACCACGAGGCGGCGCTCTTCTTCGTGATCAGCGGAATCGGTATCGCGGTGACGGCCGCGCCGCTGGCGGTGTCACGGTACGTGCTGGATCTATGGACGGCACGTGGGGCGAGCCCGGTCACCCAGGAGATCGCCGACTTCGTCAGCGCGCAGATCATCGGCACGCTACTGGCGATGGCGTTCCGCTGGTGGGCCTTCCGCCGGTTCGTGTTCCCGCACGCCGACGCCCGCCCGCGGTACCGGGACGAGGAGCTGGACCTGGCCGCTGCCGAGCTGCTCGGCGACGTGTGGCCGCTGATCGACGAGGCGGACGAGGAGGACATCTCTAACTCGGACCGCGAGTTGCTGGAGTCCGAGGACACCGAGGACCCGTTGCGAACGCGTTAGCGCCCCGACGCGGGCGGCGTCTGGACTGCCCGGGCCCGCGCGAGCGGAGCGAGCGCCAACATATCAGCGGCACGGCGCCGAGGGACTGTCGGACGGTTCGGCTAGGCTGGGCCACCGTGGGCTCCGGTGATTCCTTCGTACATTTGCATGTCCACACCGAGTACTCGATGCTCGACGGTGCGGCGCGGCTGAAGGACCTGTTCACCGAGACCAGTCGGTTGGGCATGCCGGCCCTCGCGATGACCGACCACGGCAACCTGTACGGCGCGTACGACTTCTACAAGCAGGCGGTCGCGGCCGGGATCAAGCCGATCATCGGGATCGAAGCCTATCTGACCCCGGGTACCTCCCGGTTCGACCGGACCCGGGTACGCTGGGCCGACGGCGGGGAGAACGACGTCAGCGGCGGCGGCGCGTACACCCACCTGACCATGCTGGCCGCCGACGCCGACGGCCTGCGCAACCTGTTCCGGCTGGGATCGCTGTCCAGCCTGGAGGGCTACTTCTACAAGCCGCGTGCCGACCGTGAACTGCTGGAACGGTACGCGAAAGGGATCATCGCCAGCACCGGCTGCCCGTCCGGCGAGATCCAGACCTGGCTGCGGATCGGCGACTTCGACCGGGCCTGCCAGGCGGCCGCTGACTTCCGGGACATCTTCGGGCCGGACAACTTCTACCTCGAGCTGATGGACCACCAGCTCGACATCGAGACCCGTATCCGCGGCGACCTGCTCAAGCTCGGCGAGAAGCTCAACCTCAAGCCGATCGCGACCAACGACCTGCACTACACGTACGCCGGTGACGCGCAGGCGCACGAGGTGCTGCTGTGCGTCCAGTCCGGCTCGACGCTGGCCGACCCGAAGCGGTTCAAGCTCGACGCCAACGACTTCTACCTCAAGTCGCCGCAGGAGATGCGCGCGCTGTGGGACGCGCAGGTACCGGGTGCCTGCGACAACACGCTGGCGATCGCCGAGCGGATCGGCGACTATGCGTCGATCTTCGCGCCGCGCAACCTGATGCCGCAGTTCCCGGTACCGGAGGGGGAGACCGAAGAGTCCTTCCTGCGCAAGGAGGTCATGCGGGGGCTGGCCCGGCGGTTCCCGGGCGGGGTGTCCGAGGAACACCGCCGGCAGGCCGAGTACGAGCTCGACATGATCTGCAAGATGGGCTTCCCCGGGTACTTCCTCGTGGTCGCCGACCTGGTGGCCTACGCCAAGCGGGAGGGGATCCGGGTCGGGCCGGGGCGGGGCTCGGCGGGCGGCGCGGTGATCGCCTATGCCCTGGGCATCACCGAGCTGGATCCGCTCGCCCACGGGCTGATCTTCGAGCGGTTCCTCAACCCCGACCGCATCTCGATGCCCGACATCGACATGGACTTCGACGAGCGCCGGCGTGGCGACATGATCCGGTACGCCACGGAGCGGTACGGCGAGGAGCGGGTCGCGCAGATCGTCACGTACGGCACCATCAAGGCCAAGGCCGCCATCAAGGACGCCGCCCGGGTGCTCGGGTACCCGTTCGCGCTCGGCGACAAGATCACCAAGGCGATGCCGCCGGCGGTGATGGGCAAGGACATCCCGCTCGGCGGCATCTTCGACGCGGCCCACCCGCGGTACCCGGAGGCGGTCGAGTTCCGGCAGCTCTACGAGGCCGAGCCGGACGTGCAGAAGGTCGTCGACACCGCCCGCGGGCTGGAAGGCCTCAAGCGGCAGGTCGGGGTACACGCCGCCGGGGTGATCCTGTCCCGGGAGCCGCTGGCCGACGTGATCCCGATCTGGCGCCGGGACCAGGACGGCGCCATCATCACCCAGTTCGACATGGGCGCCTGCGAGTACATGGGCCTGCTCAAGATGGACTTCCTGGGCCTGCGTAACCTCACGGTGCTCGACGACTGCCTGGAGTCCATCAAGGACAACCGCGGTATCGACCTGGTCCTGGAGGATCTGCCGCTGGCCGACCAGCCGACCTTCGAGCTGCTCGCCCGCGGCGACACCCTCGGCGTCTTCCAGCTCGACGGCGGCCCGATGCGCGCGCTGCTGCGCTCGATGGTGCCGGACAGCTTCGAGGACATCTCCGCCGTCCTCGCCCTGTACCGGCCCGGCCCGATGGGCGCCAACGCGCACAACGACTACGCCGACCGCAAGAACCAGCGCAAGCCGGTGGTACCGATCCATCCGGAGCTGGCCGAACGGCTGGCCGAGATCCTCGACGACACCTACGGCCTGATCGTCTACCAGGAACAGGTCATGGCGATCGCGCAGAAGGTCGCCGGGTACTCGCTCGGCAAGGCCGACCTGCTGCGCCGGGCGATGGGCAAGAAGAAGAAGGAGATCCTCGACAAGGAGTTCGAGCCGTTCGCCGCCGGCATGCGGGACAACGGGTACTCCGCGGCGGCGATCAAGACGCTGTGGGACATCCTCGTCCCGTTCTCCGACTACGCCTTCAACAAGGCGCACACGGCCGGGTACGGGCTGGTGTCGTACTGGACCGCGTACCTCAAGGCCAACTATCCGGCCGAGTACATGGCGGCGCTGCTGACCAGCGTCGGCGACGACAAGGACAAGTCCGCCGTCTACCTCGCCGAATGCCGGCGGATGGGCATCAAGGTACTGCCGCCGGACGTGAACGCGTCCAACGCGCGCTTCGCGGCCGTGGGCGCGGACATCCGGTTCGGGCTGGCCGCGGTGCGCAACGTCGGTACCAACGTGGTCGACGCCATCATGCGCTGCCGCAAGGAGAAAGGCGCCTACACAGACTTCTACGACTTCCTCCGCAAGATCGACGCGGTGGCCTGCAACAAGAAGACGGTCGAATCGCTGATCAAGGCGGGCGCGTTCGACTCGCTCGGGCACCCCCGCAAGGGGCTGCTCGCCGTGCACGCCGACGCGATCGACGCGTTCCTGGACGTCAAGCGCAACGAGGCGGTCGGCCAGTACGACCTGTTCGGGTCGATGTTCGGCGACGCGGAGTCCGACGGCCCCGGCCTCGTGGTCACGCCGCCGATCCCGGCCGGCGAGTGGGACAAGCCCGACCGGCTCGCGTTCGAGCGGGAGATGCTCGGCCTGTACGTCTCCGACCATCCGCTGTTCGGGCTGGAGCACGTGCTGAGCGCCGCCGCCGACCGGACCATCGCGACGCTGTCCGAGGAGGGTGTCGTACCCGACGGCGCGGTGGTCACGCTGGCCGGCATCCTGTCCGGGGTACAGCGGCGGATCACCAAGCAGGGCCGCTCGTGGGCCAGCGCCACGCTGGAGGACCTCGAAGGCGCCGTCGAGGTGCTGTTCTTCCCGAACACCTACGAGCTGGTCGGGCAGTACGTCGCGGAGGACGCGATCGTGGTGGTCAAGGGCCGGGTGGACCGGCGCGACGACCAGCCCCGGCTGATGGCGATGGACCTGTCCCTACCTGACCTGTCCACGCCCGACGAGGTGCGGCCGGTGGTGCTCGCGATCCCGCCGTCCCGGTGCACCCCGCCCCTGATGGAGCGGCTGAACGAGGTCCTGGCCAGCCATCCCGGCGCGGCCGAGGTACACCTGCGGGTCAACCGGCACCTGCTGCGGGCGGCCCTGCGGGTGGCCCCGACGACCGCCCTGATGGCCGACCTCAAGGCGCTGCTCGGTCCGAGTGCTGTAGCAGGCTGATCGCCGCGCCTGGGCGCGTGCAAGGATTTCCAGGTGAGCTACCCCGCCGGTGACCCGCCGATCCCCGTACCGCAGTACCTCGGCCAGGCCGGTCACCCGCTGGTGGTGGTGGATGAGCCGCGGCGCCGCACGGGTCCGGAGCTGCTGGTCGCCCTGGGGGTCGCCGTGGTGGTGGCGATGCTGGGGTTCCCGCTGGGGTGGCTGTGGTCGAGGCTGGCGCCGCACACGCCGGCCGTCATGACCAACGACGGGGCGGCCTACGCGCGGCCGAACCAGGAGTACCTCATCGCCGACGAGGGCTGGTACGTGCTGCTGACCTTCCTGGCCGGCCTGGTGCTGGCGCTGCTCGCCTGGTTGGTCCTGCGCCGGTACCGCGGCGTGCTCGTGCTGCTCGGGCTCGGCGTCGGCGGGGTCGTCGGTGGGGTGCTCACCTACTGGAGCGGGCACCAGATCGGACTGGCCCACGCCCGGAACCTGGTGCGCCACGCGCCAGTCGGGGACCACTTCACGCTGCCGGTGAACCTGCGCGTCCAGCAGCTCGGGCTGTGGCACGGCTGGCTGCCGTACGCGCGCGGAGACGTGCTGTTTCTGGCGATCGCAGCGGTGCTCGTGTACGCGCTGCTGGCCGGCTTCTCGCCGTACCCCTCGCTGCGCCCGCCCCGGGTCGGGCAGTTCAGTTCGGACTACTAGCGATCGCGAGCTCCGACAGCGGTACCGGTACCGCCCGCACCTGGCGCAGCAGCGCCACCTCGCGGCGCAGCAGGGTGCGCTCGTCGCGCAGCCGGACGGCGGTGTCCGGCGCGGCGAGCAGCCCTTGCCGCTCCTCCAGGGACAGCGAGGTGCTCGCGGCCACCACGTGGGACAGGACGGTCGGGTCCTCGGGCACCTGCTCGCCGAGCTGAGCCGGCCGGACCAGCCGCAGGTAGCGCTGGAACAGGTCGAGGATGGTGGGTACCAGCCGGTCCAGCTCGGCCGGCTCGCCGGGCCGTTCGTTCAGCCAGTCGACGTCGGCGACGAGGTACGGCGCGCGGTCGGGATCGATGCCGCGGACGGCGAAGCGCCGGTGGCCGACCGTGGTGAGGTCGAACCGGCCGTCCGGGTGCTCGGTCAGCTGCCGTACCTGCGCCGAGCAGCCGATGTCGTGGACGGTCAGCGCGCTCTGCTGCTCGACCTCCCAGCCGCGCCGGATGGCCACCACGCCGAACTCCCGGGGGGTACCGTCGGGCAGGCCGACCAGGTAGCGGACCAGCGCCCGGTACCGTTCCTCGAAGACGTGCAGCGGCATGACCAGGCCGGGAAAGAGCACGGTACCCAGCGGGAACAAGGGTAAGGCGGCGGCGCTCACGCTGCCTCCTCGCGTTCCGCTCGGAGGCCGCGTTCGCGGAGGCCGCGTTCGCGGACGCTGCTGAGCCCACGGTTCGCTCGCTGACGCTCGCTCACTGGCAGAGCCTAGCGGAGCCGGCGCGCACCTGGCCCTGTCCCAACCGCTGGATGTCCGATTCCCGGCCCTTGAGCGGCCGCCTAGACTTGCCACCGTGCTGAACCGCATCGACCTGCGCATACCCGCCCGTCCCGCAGCGCCGGACGCTGGGCTGCCGAACGACGTGGAACTGCGCCGCCTCCTACCCCGGGCGGGGCTGGACGTCTCGGCCGCCATCGAGCAGGTCCGGTCGACCGTCGAGGGGGTGCGCGACCGGGGCGCGGCGGAGGTCGTCGAGGCGACGGCGCGGTTCGACGGGGTCACCCTCGGCAGCCTGCGGGTACCCGCTGCCGCGATCGCCGCCGCCGCCGAGGCGCTCGACCCGGCCGTGCGGGCCGCGCTGGGCGTCGCCATCGAGCGGGCCAGGCTGGTCCACTCGGCGCAGCGCCGCGCGGAGATCACCACCCAGGTGGTACCCGGGGGTACCGTCACCCAGCGCTGGCGCCCGGTCTCCCGGGTCGGCCTCTACGTTCCCGGTGGACTCGCGGTGTACCCGTCAAGCGTGGTCATGAACGTGGTACCCGCCCAGGTCGCCGGCGTCGACTCGATCGCGGTGACCAGCCCGCCGCAGAAGCAGACCGGCCTGCCCGACCCGTACGTCCTGGCCGCCTGCGCGCTGCTCGGCGTCGACGAGGTGTACGCGGTCGGCGGGGCGCAGGCGATCGCGATGCTCGCGTACGGGACCGCCGAGTCCGCGCCGGTCGATCTCGTGACGGGTCCCGGGAACGTGTGGGTGACCGCCGCCAAGCGGCTCGTCCGGGGCGTCGTCGGCATCGACGCGGAGGCCGGCCCGACCGAGATCGCGGTCCTCGCCGACGACACCGCCGATCCCCGGCACGTCGCGGCCGACCTGATCAGCCAGGCCGAGCACGACCCGCTCGCGGCCAGCATCCTGGTCACCGCGTCGGAGCGGCTGCTCGACGCGGTCGAGGGGGAGCTGGTACGGCAGGTCGCGGCGACCAAGCACGTCGAGCGGATCACGGCGGCGCTGACCGGGCCGCAGTCCGGTGTGGTGCTCGTCGACGACCTCGACGCGGGGCTGCGGGTGGTGGACGCCTATGCAGCCGAGCACCTGGAGATCCAGACCCGGGACGCCCGTACCGTCGCCGAGCGGGTCCGCAACGCCGGCGCCGTCTTCGTCGGCCCGTGGTCGCCGGTGTCGCTGGGCGACTACTGCGCCGGTTCCAACCACGTCCTGCCCACCGCCGGGTGCGCGCGGCACTCGTCCGGCCTGTCCGTGCAGACGTTCCTGCGCGGCGTGCAGCTCATCGAGTACGACGAGGCGGCGCTGCGCGACGTGGTGCCACACGTCGTCGCCCTGGCCCACGCCGAGGACCTGCCCGCGCACGGTCAGGCCATGACGGCCCGGTTCGCGCCGTGAGCCTGCCCATCCGCGAGGATCTGCGCGGGCGCAAACCGTACGGTGCGCCGCAGCTCGACGTCGCCGTGCGGCTCAACACCAACGAGAACTCGTACCCGCTGCCCGACGACGTGGTCGACGGGATCGAGAAGGCGCTCGCGGGCGTGCTGCGCGACCTCAACCGGTACCCGGACCGCGACGCCGTGGCGCTGCGCACCGACCTGGCGGGGTACCTGGGGCACGATCTCACCGCCGCGCAGGTGTGGGCGGCCAACGGGTCCAACGAGGTCCAGCAGCAGCTGCTGCAGGTCTTCGGCGGCCCGGGGCGCAGCGCGCTCGGGTTCACCCCGGCGTACTCGATGCACCCGCTGCTCGCGGTCGCCACCGGTACCGGGTGGGTCGATGGGCGGCGGGACGAGTCCTTCGGGCTGACGGCCTCCTCGGTCGCCGAGCAGATCGCCGAGCACCGGCCGGACATCGTGTTTCTCTGCTCGCCGAACAACCCGACCGGTACGGCGCTGCCGCTGCCCGTCGTTTCCGCCGCCCTGGACGCGGCGCCCGGGATGGTGGTCGTGGACGAGGCGTACGCGGAGTTCCGCCGCCCGGGTACCCCGTCGGCGCTGTCGCTGCTGCCGGGGCGGGAGCGGCTCGTGGTCACCCGGACGATGAGCAAGGCGTTCGCGTTCGCCGGCGCACGGGTCGGGTACCTGGCGGCGGATCCGGCGGTGGTGGACGCGGTACAGCTCGTGCGGCTGCCGTACCACCTGTCGGCGCTGACCCAGGCCGCGGCGCGTGCGGCGCTCGCGCACCGCGACGCACTGCTCGCCACGGTGGAGGCCATCAAGGTGCAGCGGGACCGGATCGTCACGACGCTGCGCGAATCCGGCCTGACCGTCGCCGACAGCGACGCCAACTTCGTGCTGTTCGGCCGGTTCCGCGACCAGAAGGCGACCTGGCAGGCGCTGCTCGCGCGCGGCGTTCTCGTCCGCGATGTCGGCCTGCCCGGTTGGCTGCGGGTCACCGCCGGTACCCCGGCCGAGACGACGGCTTTCCTCGACGCGATGCGGGGGCTGCTATGAGAACGGGTCGGGTCGAGCGGGCCACCGCCGAGACGAAGGTGCTCGTCGAGCTGGATCTCGACGGTACCGGCGTCGCCGAGATCTCCACCGGGGTCGGGTTCTTCGACCACATGCTCGGGCAGATCGCCAAGCACGGCGCCGTCGACCTGCGCGTGCAGACCCAGGGCGACCTGGAGGTCGACGCCCACCACACGATCGAGGACACCGCGCTCGCGCTGGGCGCCGCACTGGCGGAGGCGTTGGGGGACAAGAAGGGCATCCGCCGGTACGGGTCGGCGCTGATCCCGCTCGACGAAGTGCTCGTGCAGGCGGCGGTGGACCTGTCCGGCCGGCCGTACGTCGTGCACGACGAGCCGGCGCTCCCGCCGTCGATCGGGCCGGTCTACCCGACCTCGATGACCCGGCACATCTGGGAGTCTCTCGGGCACTCCGCCCGCCTCACGCTGCACGTGTCCGTACTGCGGGCGGCCCGGCCCGGTACCCGGCCGGACCCGCACCACGTCGTCGAGGCGCAGTTCAAGGCGTTCGCCCGGGCGCTGCGCGAGGCGGTGTCGCCGGACCCGCGGGCTTCCGGCGCGGTACCGAGCACGAAGGGCGTGCTATGAGCCCGGCGGTCGTGGTACTCGACTACGGGTCGGGCAACCTGCGCTCGGCGGAGCGGGCACTGGAACGGGCCGGCGCAACGGTTTCCGTGACTCCCGACCTTGACGCCGCCGGGTCCGCCGACGGGCTCGTGGTACCCGGCGTCGGCGCGTACGCGGCGTGCATGGCCGGGATCGACGGCCTCGGCGCCGGGCCGGTCATCGCCGCGCGGGTCGCCGCCGGGGCGCCGGTACTGGGGATCTGCGTGGGCATGCAGGTGCTCTTCGACTACGGCGAGGAGCACGGCGTGGTGACCAAGGGCCTCGGCCTGCTGCCCGGCGCGGTGACCCGGCTGGCGGCCGAACGGGTACCGCACATGGGCTGGAACACCGTCGTGGTACCGGACGGGTCGCGGCTGTTCGCCGGGCTGCCCGCCGGTTCCCGGTTCTACTTCGTGCACTCGTACGCCGCGACGCCGGCCGACGGTCAGGGTCTCGTGGCGCTGACCGAGCACGGGGCGCCGTTCGTGGCGGCCGTGGAGCGGGGAACCCTTGCGGCGACCCAGTTCCACCCGGAGAAGTCCGGCGACGCCGGCGCGGTACTGCTACGGAACTGGGTTCAACTCCTGTGAGTAAGGAGCGGGCGCTGCGGCGGGCCGCGCGGGAGGCGGAGGCGCTGCGGTTGCGCGCCCGCCGGGAGCGCAGCCAGGAACGCCGGGCCCGGCGGCAGGCTCTCGTCCGCCGGCTCACCCCGCCCCGGCGGCGGACCGGACGGCTGTACGCGCGGCGCCGGTTCGCCGAGCGGATCGGCATCGGGCTGGGGGCGGTGCTCGCCGTCGGCTTCGTGTGGTGGGAGTTCGACGACCTGGCCACCCGGATCGCGCTCACCATCGTCGTCGCGGTCGCCGCACCGGCGGCGGTCGTCCTCACGTTCGACCGGCGCACCTGAATCGGATCGGAGGATCCATGCTCACCCTGCTCCCCGCCGTGGACGTCGCCGACGGCCAGGCGGTCCGCCTGGTCCAGGGCGCGGCCGGCAGCGAGACCCGGTACGGTGACCCGCTGGACGCGGCGCTGGCCTGGCAGCGGGACGGCGCCGCCTGGGTACACCTCGTGGACCTCGACGCCGCCTTCGGGCGCGGTTCCAACGCCGCGCTGCTCGGCGAGGTCGTCCGGCGCCTGGACGTCAAGGTCGAGCTGTCCGGCGGGATCCGCGACGACGCGTCGCTGCGTGCGGCGCTGGCGACCGGCGCCGCACGGGTGAACATCGGCACCGCCGCGCTGGAGGATCCGCAGTGGTGCGACCGCGTCGTGGGGGAGTACGGCGACCGCGTCGCGATCGGGCTCGACGTCCGCGGCCGGACGCTGGCCGCCCGCGGCTGGACGCGGGAGGGCGGCGACCTGTTCGAGGTGCTGGAACGCCTCGACAAGGCCGGCTGCGCACGGTACGTGGTGACCGACATCCTCAAGGACGGCACGATGCGCGGCCCGAACCTGGACCTGCTGCGCGACGTCTGCGCGCACACCGAGGCGCCGGTCGTTGCCTCGGGTGGTGTGTCCACATTGGACGACCTGCGCGCGCTGAAATCGCTGGAACCGCACGGCGTCGACGGCGTCATCACCGGCAAGGCGCTGTACGCCGGGGCGTTCACCGTCGCGGAAGCGTTGGCGGTGCTCGCATCATGAGTGCAGCGAGGTGCGGCGGCGCCTGGACTGAGGAGCGCAGCGACGAGGGAAGGCGGCGCACCAAGGCGCCTCGCGGAGCGACCGGGGAGGCCACATGAGCGTCGCTGTTCGGGTGATCCCGTGTCTGGACGTCGACGCCGGGCGGGTGGTCAAGGGCGTGAACTTCCTCGACCTGCGCGACGCCGGCGATCCGGTGCAACTGGCCGCAGCCTACGACGCGGCCGGGGCTGACGAGCTGACCTTCCTGGACGTGACCGCCTCCTCCGACGACCGTGCGACGATGCTCGACGTCGTTCGGCGGACGGCCGAGTCGGTGTTCATCCCGCTGACGGTCGGCGGGGGAGTACGGTCGGTGTCCGATGTGGACACTCTGCTGCGGGCCGGCGCCGACAAGGTCGGGGTGAACACCGCCGCCGTCGCCCGGCCGGCCCTGATCGGTGAGATCGCCGAACGGTTCGGCCGGCAGGTACTGGTGCTGTCGCTGGACGTGCGACGGGCCGCCGGTACCCCGAGCGGGTTCGAGGTGACCACCCACGGCGGGCGGCGCGGCGCCGGGCTGGACGCGGTGGAGTGGGCGGCCCACGGCGCGGAGCTGGGCGCCGGGGAGATCCTGCTGAACTCGATGGACGCCGACGGTACCAAGGGTGGGTTCGATCTGGAGCTGATCAGCGCGGTGCGGGCGGTGGTGGACGTCCCGGTGATCGCGTCGGGCGGCGCCGGTGCGGTCGCGGACTTCCCGCCCGCCGTGGCCGCAGGGGCCGACGCGGTACTCGCGGCGAGCGTGTTCCACTTCGGCGAGCTGTCCATCGGCGAGGTCAAGGACGCCCTGCGAGAGGCTGGCCACCCGGTGCGTTGAGCCGGTCCGGGTAGGCAGCGGCTCGGGTATCCTGCGGCCTGGGTATGCTGCGTCGCGATGACCGCCTGGTTCGCGCTGCTGCCCGTGCTGACGCTGGTTTTCGGCGCCGTGGCGGCCTACCCGGCCGGCGGGGATCCGGCGCCGGTGCGGCTCGCGGTGCTGCGGGGCGGGATTGCGGTCGGCGCGCTGGGCGTGCTGGCAACCGAGGCGCTGTCCGCGTTCCATGCACTGACGCCGGCTGCGGTACGCGCGACGTGGGCGCTCGCCATCGTGGTCTCCGCTCTGTTGGCGTTACGGCGCCTGCGTGCGGCCTGTCGCCTCGCGTGGCCGCTACGGTTGCCCCGGCCGGCGTGGATCCTGCTTGGCGGGCTGGCCATGCTGGCGCTGGCCGAACTGGTCGTCGCGCTGGTGGCGGCCCCCAACAACGCCGATTCGCTCAGCTACCACCTGCCGCGGATCGAGAACTGGGTGCAGAACCGGTCGGTGGCGTTCTACCCGACGAGCATCCACCGCCAGGCCGGTACCTCGCCGGGCGCGGAGTACCTGCTGCTGCAGTTGCGGCTGCTGGCCGGCTTCGAGGAGTTCACCAACCTCCTGCAGTGGCTTGCCGCGCTGGGCTGCGCGGTCGTGGTGTCCCGCATCGCCGCTCAACTCGGCGCCGGGCGGGGCGGTCAACTGGTGGCGGCGACGGCGGTACTCACGGTGCCGATGGTGGTGCTGGAGGCGACCAGTACCCAGACGGATCTGGTCGTCGCGTTGTGGGTGGCGTGCGGCGCGTCGCTCGCATTCGGCGGCGGCGTCGCGTGGCTGGGCCTGGCGACCGGGTTGACGGCGGTCACCAAGGTCAATGGCGTCGCGGTACTGGCGCCGTTCCTGCTCGTCTGGGCGGCCGGACAGGTGCGGCGCTGGCCGGTACTGCTCGCGCGGTGTGCGGCGCTGGCGGCGATCGCCGCACTCCTGGCCGGCCCGTTCGTCCTGCGCGCCGGGCAGGAGTGGGACAACCCCGGTGGCGACCCGAACGTGGAGACGATCGCGCTCGGCCGGCACGATCCCGCCGCGATCACCGTGAACGGAGCGCGGATCGCCGCCACGGTGCTGTCCACGACCTCCGGGGCGGTGAACGCGCGGATGGTCGGGGCGGTCGACGGCCTGGCCGACCTGCTGCACATCCCGGCCGGGGATCCCCGGCTCGTGTTCGGCGGGATGCGGTTCACCTCGGTCGCGCTGCCGTTCCCCGACGAGGACCACGCGGCGTACCCGATCCAGGCGCTCGCCGTCCTGCTCGCGGTCGGGTACGCCCTGCTCGGGCGGCGGCGTGACGGGCCGGTGCGCCGGTATGCGGCCGCCGCCGCGGTGAGCCTGGTGCTGACCGCCGCGCTGATCGCCTGGCAGCCGTGGATCAACCGGCTCATCCTGCCGACGTTCATGGTCGGTACACCACTTGTCGGCTGGGCGGCCGGTCGGCTCCTGTCGCGCCGGGTGGCCGCGGTACTCGTCGCGGCCGTGGTCGTGGTGGCCGGGGTGCGCGGTGCGTACACAGTGTGGGCCGGCCAGCCGCGGCCACTCGGTACCGTCAACTCCGTGCTCGCCGTCAGCCGGGAGCACGACCGGTATGTCCGCGCGCGCGACCAGGAGGTGCCGTACCAGCTTGCGGCGCAACGGGTCGCGGCCACCGGGGCGCGGCGGGTGGGGCTGCTGCAGACGAGCGTCGGGCTGGAGTACGCGTGGTGGGTGGAGCTGCGCCGGGCCGGGGTACGACCGACGATCGTCAGCCTGGGCTCGATGTTGCCGAAGCACCCCGCGCCGCCCATCGGTACCGTCGACGCAGCCATCTGCACGCTTGCTCCCGCGGACTGTGCGCGGTGGGCACCGGCGCGCTGGACCGTCGTCGAGTACCCCGGGGTCAGCGTGCTGCTGTCGCCCGACGCCGCGCGGCGCGGGTGACCTACCGGGGCGCCGCCGTGACGAAGCCGGCCTGCTTCGCGGCGGCCAGCAGGCGCCGGTCGTACGTGACGAACCCGCTCAGCCCGCTGCCCAGATGCAGCGCGGTCGCCAGGTGGATGGCGTCGAGGCTGCGCAGACCCGGCCCGGTCAGCTGCCCCGCGGCGTCGAGCAGCTCGTCGGTGACCGAGATGGTGATGACCGCGCCGAGCAGCTTGTCCGCGGTGGCGCGCTGCCGGGCGGTGGCACCGGCGCGGTGCAGGGCCCGGCGCAGCTCGGTGCCGACCAGGGCGCTGGCGACGTGGTGCTCCCGGGCCCGCTCGCGCAGGTAACGCTCCAGCGCGGCCGTCTCGGGTGCCGGGCTGACCAGCTTGACCAGCGCGCACGAGTCGAGGTAGATCACCGGTCGGACTCGTCGTCGCGCAGCCGCGCCATGGCCTCGCTCAGCTTGGTGGTGGGAGCGCCGCGCGGGGTCCGCCAGCCGGCCAGGCCACCGGGCCGGTCGGCGCCCGGGTCCACCGCGCCCTCGGCGACCAGCCGCTCCCAGGCGGCCGTTTCCGGATCCGGCGCGGTGAGTACGGCGACCAGCCGGCCGTTGCGGGTGATCTCGACCCGCTCGCCGGCTTCGACCCGCGCGATCACCTCGCTGGCGTGCTGTTGCAGCCGCCGGATCGGGATGCGCTCGGTCTGCGCCATGCGCCGAGCGTAGCGCAGCGTGCGTCGCTTCACCGCAGTGCCGTACGCTGGCCGGATGCCGGCCCTCCTGCCCCAGCCGACGTCGGTCGTGCCCCGCACGGGAAACTTCGTGCTCTCCGCGGACACCGGGCTGCGTGCCCCGGCGGAGCTGGCCGAGCTGGTCCGCGAACTTCTCGGCCCGGCAACGGGATTCGTGTTCCCGCCTGGCAACGATCTGGTGCTGACGGTGGCCGACGAGCCGGCACTCGGCCCTGAAGGGTACCGGCTTTCGGTGACCCCGGAGCGGATTGCGGCCACCGGTACCGCGGCCGGGCTGCGCTGGGCGGTGCAGACGCTACGGCAGCTGCTGCCCTCGGCCGTCTACGAGAGCGCGCCGCAGGCCGACGCACGCTGGGCGGTATCGTGCGTCGATATCGTGGACGTGCCGCGGTACGCCTGGCGGGGCAGCCTGCTCGACGTCGCGCGGTGGTGCCATCCGATGCCGTTCCTGCGGCGGTACGTGGATCTGATGGCGGTACACAAGCTCAACACGCTGCACCTGCACCTGACCGACGACCAGGGCTGGCGCTTCGAGGTCCGCCGGTACCCGCGGCTGACCGAGGTCGGTGCGTGGCGGCGCGAGTCCAACGCGGGGCACGCCCGGGAGAACCGGTTCGACGGCACTCCGCACGGTGGCTTCTACACCCAGGACGAGTTGCGCGACCTGGTGGCGTACGCGGCGCGGCGCGGGGTGCAGATCATGCCGGAGATCGACGTGCCGGGACACATGCAGGCGGCCATCGCGGCATATCCGTTGCTGGGCAACGATCCCGGCACGCCGGTCGAGGTACGCACGTCGTGGGGCATCTCCAGCCACATCCTCAACGTCGCCGAGCCGACCGTCACGTTCGTCACCGACGTGCTCGACGAGCTGGTCGACGTGTTCCCGTTCCGGTACGTGCACCTCGGCGGCGACGAGGTACCGCCGGACGAGTGGCTGGCCAGCGCCGCGGCGCGGGAACGGGCCGCGGCGACCGGACTGTCCCATGTGGAGGATCTGCTCGGCTGGTGGGCCGGGCGGCTCGCCGCGCACCTGTCCACGCACGGGCGGCGCGCGGCGTTCTGGGACGAGGTGCTCGACCGCGGCGCGCCACCCGGGTCGCTGATCTTCGGCTGGCGCGACGAGACCAGGGTCGCCGCCGCGCGGGCCGCCGGCCACGAGGTCATCGGCGTACCGCAGCCGTACCTGTACCTGGACTGGGCCGAGAGCGACGGCCGGGACGAGCCGCTGGCCATCTACGCCCCGCTGCCGCTGTCCCGGGTCTACGGGTACGAGCCCGGCGACGTATCCGGCGTGCAGGGCCAGCTGTGGACGGAGTACCTGCCCACGCCGGAGCTGGTCGAGTGGCGGGCGTACCCGCGCCTCGCCGCGGTGGCGGAGATCGGCTGGTCCGACCCGCGGCCGCGCGACTTCACGCGGTTCCGGGCGCGGCTCGCAGATCATCTCGCCCGGCTCGACGTCATGAAGGTCAACTACCGCCCGCTGGACACCCCGTAGCCGCGGTCCCAGAACAGCGATCAGCGGGGCTTGACCAGCGGGAACGGGAGCGTTTCCCGGATCGTCCGGCCGGTCAGCAGCATGACCAGCCGGTCGATGCCCATCCCCATCCCGCCGGTCGGCGGCATCGCGTACTCCAGCGTGCGCAGGAAGTCCTCGTCCAGCTCCATCGCCTCCGGGTCGCCACCGGCCGCGCGTAGCGACTGGTCGGTGAGCCGCTGCCGCTGTTCCACCGGGTCGATCAGCTCGGTGTAGGCGGTACCCAGCTCCATGCCGAACGCGACCAGGTCCCAGCGCTCCGCCAGGCGTGGATCCGCGCGGTGCGCCCGGGTCAGCGGGGACACCTCGGTCGGGAAGTCGGTGTAGAACGTCGGCGCGACCGTCTGCCCCTCGACGAGGTGCTCGTACATCTCCAGTACCAGCGGGCCCGGTCCCCACTCGGGGTTCACCGGCACACCAGCGGCTGCGGCGAGCCCGCGTAGCCGATCGAGGGAGGTACCCGCGTCGATTGCCTCGCCGAGGGCGGCGGACACGGCGTCGTGCACGGTCACCGCCGGCCAGTCTCCGGAAAGGTCGAACTCCTCAGAGGGAGCGCGCCGGGCCACCGGACGGTCGTACGCGGCCGTAGCAGCCGCCACGATGAGCTCGCGGGTCAGCGTGCGCATGGTGGTGTAGTCGGCGTAGGCCTGGTACGCCTCCAGCATCGTGAACTCCGGGTTGTGCGTGGCGTCGGCACCCTCGTTGCGGAAGTCCCGGCCCAGCTCGAACACGCTCTCCACGCCGCCGACGGCCAGCCGCTTGAGGTACAGCTCCGGCGCGATGCGCAGGTACAGCGGGAGGTTGTACGCGTTGATGTGGGTACGGAAGGGCCGGGCGTTGGCGCCGCCGTGGATCCGTTGCAGGATCGGCGTTTCGACTTCGAGGAAGCCGCGCTCGATGAGCACCGTCCGCACCGCGTGCACCGCCGCCGACCGTACCCGCAACAGTTCCCGCGCGGCCGGGTTGACGATGAGGTCGAGGTGGCGCTGCCGCACGAGCGTCTCGCCGGACAGGCCCCGGTGCTTGTCCGGCAGGGGATGCAGGCACTTGGCGGTCAGCGTCCAGGAGTCCGCGTGCACGCTGACCTCGCCCCGCCTGGTGGTGACCACCTCGCCAATGACCCCGATATGGTCACCGATGTCCACTGTGGACCGCCAGCCGTCCAGGACATCGGCGGTGAGCATCACCTGAACGTCGCCGGACCAGTCCCGCATGGTGGCGAACCAGAGCCGGCCGTGGTCGCGCAGCAGCACGATCCGCCCGGCGACGGCCACCCGCTCACCGGTCGCCGTGTCCGGCGCCAGCCCGGCGTGGGCCGCGCGGACCAGACCGCACCGGTGGGTACGCGCGAAGCCCGGCGGGTACGGGTCGATGCCGGCCGCGCGCAGCGTGTCCAGCTTCGCCAGCCGCACGCGCGCCTGTTCCGGCACCGTGACGGCGGGCGCCGGCGGCGCTTCAGGTGGTGGTGACTCGTCGAGGATGACCGGCCGGACCTCGGGCGGCAGTGTGCGCGGGCGCCGCAGCCGGGGCAGCGCGACGAACCCCTCGGCGATCGCTGCGGCGAGGCCCACCTTGGCCAGGTCGCGCATGTCGTCGAAGCACAGATACCGGGGTACCCACTCGGGCCGGTACTTGACGTTGGACCGGTACAGCGACTCCAGCTGGAACCAGCGGGAGAAGAACATCAGCAGCCCGCGCCACATCCGCAGAATCGGGCCGGCGCCGATCCGGCCGCCCTCCTCGAACACCGCGCGGAACACCGCGAAGTTCATCGAGATCCGCTCCACGCCCAGCTTCGGCGCCGCCTCCACCAGACCGGCCGTCATGAACTCCATCAGCCCGTTCTCGCTGGCCCGGTCGCGGCGCATCAGGTCCAGCGACAGGCCGGTGCGGCCCCAGGGTACGAACGACAGCAGCGCGGCCTCCCGCCCCTCCGGGTCCAGTGCCTCGACGAGCAGGCAACGCCCGTCGGAGGGGTCGCCCAGCCGGCTCAGCGCCATCGAGTACCCGCGCTCGGTCTCGGTGTCCCGCCACCGCTCGGCCAACCCGACGATCTGCTTCATCTCCACCGGGGAGATCTCGGCGTGCCGCCGGATCCGCAGCGTGTACCCGGTCCGCTGGATCCGGTTGGCCGCCTGCCGCACGGGGCGCATCTCCCGACCGTCCAGATCGAACTGTCCTACGTGGACGATCGCCTCGTCGCCCAGCTCGATCACCCGCAGGCCGGCGCGGGCGTACGCCGTCGCGCCCTGCTCGCCGGCGCCCATCACCGCCGGGGTCCACGCGTACCGGATGGCGTGCGCCAGCCACGCCTCGATCGCCGGTGCCCACGCCTCGGGCGGGCCGAGCGGGTCACCGGAGGCGAGCGCGACCCCGGCCACCTCCCGGTAGGTCACCGCGGCCTTGCCGGTCGGCGAGAACACCACGGCCTTGTCCCGCCGGGTGGCGAAGTACCCCAGCGAGTCCTGGTCGCCGTTCTGGGCGAGCAGGGCGCGGATCCGCCGCTCCTCGTCCACCGACAGCGACGCGATCGCCCGCTGCGAGCGGAACAGCACGTACAGCGTCGCGAACAGCGCGATCGCGCCGAACAACCCGAGGACGAAGTTGACCGGGCCGGGCGCCCGGCCCTCCTGCCGGATGTTGAACACGCCGCCGGCGACCACCCGGCCGGCCGCGTACCCGAGCCGCTCGACGCCGCGCGGTACCGTCCCCGGGAACGCCTCCACCAGCGCCCAGCCGGCGAGGGTGAACACGACGAGCAGGCTCGCCAGGGTCAGCAGCGCCTTGGGCAGGCTGGCCCGCTGGACCCGGGCGTAGAACTCGCGGGAGGACAGCTTCAGTACGGCCAGGAGGCCGACCATGAACGCGGCATGCAGGGAGATCAGCGTCAGCCCGTCCGCACCTAGCTCGACGTCGATGTTCTTGGCGTCGAACAGCCGGGTGATGCCGAACAGCACGAGCGCCGCGAGGTCGAGGAACAGCCGCACGGAGAAGTAGATGACCAGGAACCAGAACGCCACCCGTTTGCGCCGGGCCACACCGGCTGCCAGTACCGCCACGAACGCGGCATAGCCGAGGTTGGCCGGTACCGGCAGAAGCAGGAGCAGAGCGATCTCCCGGACCGGTCCCATGTGGACCATCAACGCGCCGCCCACCGCGCCGATCGCGGAGACCAGCGCGGTGATCGTGAGGATCACACTGAACACCGTCGGCACCCGCGCGGTCCACCGGCGACGAACCGGCTTCCGGGGTGCTCGGGGAGCTTCTTCAACCGGAGTGGTCAGTTCGTCGTGCATCGTTGCCGTCATCGCGCACCGCCCGCAGAGTCGACAGCCTCACTGTCCACCCTCGGCGGCAGCAGGGGAAGACCAGGCTCCCCGCAGCGCCGGCATCGGGTTCACCCTCACCCGGCCACGGCCACGGCCGCGGCCGCGGGCGCGGGCGGCGGTGCCCGTACCGTCAGCCGTGGCAGAAACGGCTGCACCATCGGTCCGATCCGGTTGCCAATCGTGGTCACGGATGCCAGTCTGAAGGCCAATCGAACCCCCTTGACAGGGCCAATTTCGTGGGCCGGCACTTGGCCGGACCAGCAAGGCGGCGATCTACCGGGAGTGGCTATGACGACCGTCCTACAGGGACCGCAACTGGCCCGCCTGCTCGGCCGCTGGCAGGGTGGCCGGAGTGTGCCGGACTACGCCGCTCTCGCCGCGACGGTACGGGGGCTGCTCAGCGACGGGCGGCTGCCGCTGGGGGTACGGCTGCCGGCCGAACGCGAGCTGGCCGTGGCGCTGGGCATCAGCCGGACCACGGTCACCGCCGCGTACCGTGGCCTGCGCGAAACCGGCCACCTGACCAGCCGGCGCGGCGCCGGAAGCTGGACCACGATGCCCGGCGGCGCCCGGGTGGGCGGCCACGGCCTGTGGACTCCGGAGAGCGACTCCGACGTGCTCGACCTGGGCAGTGCCGCGCTGCCCGCGCCGCCACAGCTCGCGGTCGCCGCGACCGAGGCGCTCGAGGACCTGCCGCGGTACCTGTCCGGCCCCGGGTACCACCCCAGCGGGCTGATCGAGCTGCGCGGTGCCATTGCCCAGCTCTATGCGGCGCGTGGCCTGCCGACGAGCCCCGACCAGATCATGATCGCCAGCGGTGTCCAGCACGCCCTGGACCTCGCCCTGCGCCTGCTCGTACCGGCCGGCCAGCCGGTACTCGTCGAGTCGCCGACCTACCCCAACGCGCTGGCCGCGATCGTCGGGCGGCGCGGCCGGGTGCTCACCCACGGGTTGCAGCCCGAGTCCGGCTGGGACGCCGAGCTGCTGTTCGCCACGCTGCGCCAGAACCAGCCCCGGGTGGCCTACCTGGTACCCGAGTTCCAGAACCCGACCGGGCACCTCATGGACGTCGCGCTGCGCGAGCGGCTGCCGCGGGCGGCACACGTCGCCGGTACCGATCTGATCATCGACGAGTCGTTCGTGGATCTCCCGCTCGACGAGCCGGCGCTGCCGCCGCCGGTCGCGTCGTTCGACCGGCACGCCCGGGTACTGTCGATCGGCGGGATGAGCAAGCCGTTCTGGGGCGGCCTGCGGGTCGGCTGGATCCGCGCGGCGGCTCCGCTGGTACAGCGGCTGGCCGCACTGCGGATCGGGGTGGACATGGCCGGCCCGGTACTCGACCAGCTCGTCGCGGCCCGGCTGCTGCGCTATGGCGACGCCGTCCTGACCGCGCGCCGGCACCTGCTACGCGCCCAGCGCGATGCCCTGGTCGCGGCGCTGCGGGCGGAGCTGCCCGAGTGGCGGTTCCGGGTACCGACCGGCGGGTTGAGCGTCTGGGTCGAGCTGGACGCGCCGATCTCCGGTGCGCTGGCGCGGGCCGCCGAGTCGTACGGGGTCCGGCTCGCGGCCGGGCCGCGCTTCGGTGTCGACGGGACCATGGAGCGGTTCCTGCGGTTGCCGTACACGCTTCCGGTCGACCAGCTCGCCGACGCGGTGAAGCGGATCGCCGCCGCGCGCGGCGACCTGGACCGGCCGGCCCGCCGCGGCTGGGAGGCGCCGGCCCTGGTCGCCTAGCGCCGGGCCGGTTCCCGTTGCGCTGGTCGCCCAATGCCGGGCCGGTTCTCGCGCTGGTCGCCCAATGCCGGGCCGGTTCCCGGCGTGCCTGGCCCGGCGCCCGGCCGGCCGGGCGCCGGGCCGGCTCGTCGGCTCAGACGACGAAGTCGGGGTTGTTCTTGATGATGGCGAACATGCCGCCCTGCGGATCGGTGAGGATCGCGAAGCGGCCCGCGGGTGAGTCCTCCGGCCCCATGATCGTCGAGGCGCCGAGCTCGACCGCCTTCGCGTACGCCGCATCGGCGTCGTCCACTGCGAAGTAGACCGACCACTGCGTGGGCATCCCCGCCGGGTCCACGGCCATGCCGCCGGCCACCGGCCGCCCCTCGACCTCGAAGAGGGTGTAGGTCATGCCCTCGCCCATGGACACGTCCCGGATGGTCACGCCGAGTACAGCCGGATAGAACACCTTGGCGGCGTCGATGTTGGTGCTCGTCAGCTCGTTCCAGGTCAGGCTGCCCGGCTCGTTGACCAGCTCGGCGCCGAGGTGCTTGCCGGCCTGCCACACGGCGAAGAACGCCCCGGCCGGGTCGCTGAACACCGCCATCCGCCCCTGGTCGAAGACGTCCATCGGCGCCACGATGACCTGACCGCCGTGGGCCTGGACCTTGGTGGCGGCGTCGCCGGCGTCATCGGTGGCGAAGTAGGTCGCCCAGGAGGTACCCCGGGCGGGGTCGGTCGCCGGGCCCACTCCGGCCACCAGGTTGCCGTTCTTACGGAACATCCCGTACCCGCCGGCCTCGGGGCCGAGATCGTCCAGCGTCCAGCCGAACAGGCCGCCGTAGAACGCCGCAGCCGCCGGCACGTCGGTGGTACCCAGGTCAACCCAGTTCGGGGTACCTGGTGCGTAGATCTGCGTCATACCGCCATCCTAGGCTTGCTGGTATGCCTTACGAGATCAACAACGATCCTCTTGTCGGCGTGCTGGAGAAGCTCGACGTCCAGCGGGTCATCGACGAGACGACCGAATCCTGGGTCAACCACACGCTGTGCCGCGTCGACGACGTGGTGGTCCGGTTGGGCGTGCTGCACCGGCCGGTGGTGCCGCAGCGCACGTCGGTACTGATGATCGAGAAGGCCGGTGTGGTGGCGACCGGGGATTAGCCCAGGAGTTCGGCCACAGTGCCGGAGTAGAGCGCGTCGATCTGCGACGCGAACGACTTCTCCACGATCCGGCGCTTGATCTTCATCGACGGGGTCAGCTCACCGTCCTCAATGGACAGATCGCGCGGCAGGATGGTGAACTTCTTCACGGTCTCCCAGCGGTTCAGCCGGCCGTTGAGCTCCTTGACGTACCCCTCGACGAGCTCGTGGGTGGCGGGCGCGGCGGCGATCTCGGCGTACGGCCGGTCCGCCAGCGGCCCGCCCGCCGCCCACTTCGCGATCGCGTCCGGGTCCAGCGTCACGAGCATCGTGCAGTAGTTGCGTGCCTGGCCGATGACGAGCACCTGGGAGGTGTACGGGCAGATCGACCTGAACAGTCCCTCGACGTGGGTCGGCGAGACGTACTTGCCGCCCGAGGTCTTGATGAGGTCCTTCTTGCGGTCGGTGATCCGCAGGTACCCGTCGGCGTCCAGCTCGCCGATGTCGCCGGTACGGAAGAAGCCGTCATCGGTGAACGCCTCCGCGGTCTGGTCGGGCAGGTTGTGGTACCCGTGCATGACCGGTGCGCCGCGCAGCAGGATCTCGCCGTCGGCGTCGATCCGGCATTCGAGGTCGCCCAGCGGCTGGCCGACGGTACCGACCTTGAGCCGGCCGGGGCGGTTGACGAAGTTGCCGGCGCTGGTCTCGGACAGGCCGTACCCCTCCATGAGCGGCAGGCGCGCGGCGGCGAAGAACAGCGCGATGTCCTTGGACAGCGGCGCCGCGCCCGAGCACAGGATGCGGATCCGGCCGCCGAGGCGCTCGCGCAGCTTGCTGAACACCAGCCGGTCCGCGATCGCGCGCTGCAGGGCGAGGCCGGGGGGAACGCGCCGGCCCTCCTGCTCCAGGGCGACCGCGCGCTTGCCGGCCCGTACCGCCCAGTTGAAGATCCTGGCCTTCGCCCCACCACCGGCGGTGGCCGTGCTGACCACCACGTTGTAGATCTTCTCGTAGATCCGCGGCGGTGCGGCCATCAGCGACGGGCGTACCTGGCCCAGCTTCTCCACCAGCTTGTCGACCCGGCCGTCCACGTAGGTCCTGACCGCCCCGTGGGTCAGCCCGCAGACCAACGCCTTGCCGAACGAGTGTGCCAGCGGCAGCCAGAGGTAGTGCAGGTCGCTGTCCTGGAGCAGGCCCGGCTCGCACTGCGCGACGCCCTCCCAGCACCAGCCGGCGTGCCGCAGCTCCACGCCCTTGGGCCGCCCCGTGGTACCGGACGTGTAGATGAGCGTGGCGAGCTGGTCCGGCAGTACCCCCTCGATGACCCGGTCGACCAGCCCCGGGTCGGCCTCCAGCGCGGCGGCGCCCCGGCGCTCCAGCTCGGCGAGCGTGAGGTCCCCGTCGCCGTCGATGACCACGACGTGCGCCAGGTCGGCCTCGGCCAGCTTGGCGGCCTGGTCGGCGTTCTCGGCGATAAGTACCTTCGACCCGGAGTCGCGGACGATGAACACGGCCTCGTCCGGCTCGGTGGTCGGATAGATGGCGGTCGTCGCCGCGCCGGCGCAGTTGATGCCGAAGTCGGCCAGGATCCACTCGACGCGGGTACCGCACAGGACGGCGACCCGGTCCTGCGGCGCCACGCCCAGCCCGATCAGGCCGGCCGCGATCGCGGTCACCCGCCGGTCGGCATCGGCCCAGGTCAGCCAGCCGATGCCCTCGTCCGGGGTCGGGTAGCCCAGCGCCTCCCGGTCCGGCGTGGCGGCCACGCGGCGGCGGAACATGTCGGGGATCGAACGGTACGGGACGTCGAGCGCCATCGGTCATCTCCTCGTGGGGTTACCGAAGAGTAGCGCGCTGCTGGTGCCCGAGTCAGCTCGTCACGTCGCGGCCGGCGAAACGGGCCCAGGCGGCCGCACCGAAGATCGTGACAAAGGCGGCGGCCGACAGCAGGCCGGTCCAGAGCTGGTCGGTACCGATCGGGTCCCGCAGCAGGTCGGCGAACGCGAACCAGTAGTGCGTCGGCAGGTACGGGTGGACGGCCGAGGTCTGCGGGATCGCGTCCACGATCTCGCTGCCGACGGTGAGTACCAGGGTCGCGATGGTGGCGCCGACCGGCTGCTCGGTCAGCGTGGACACGAACATGCCGATCGCGCCCAGCGTGGTCAGGCACACCGTCAGGTACCCGCAGGCCAGCAGCAGGCGCCCGACGCCGGCCCAGAACGGCAGTGCGGTACCGGACAGGGTGACCAGCGGACCCCCACCGAACACGACCAGCCCGAGCAGCGCTCCGGTACCGGCGACGAGCAGGGTCGCGGCGAGCGCGAACACCGAGATCGCGGCGAACTTGACGACGAGCAGCCGGGTCCGGTCGACCGGTACCGCGAGCAGGTACCGCAGCGTGCCCAGGTTGGCCTCGCCGGCGATCGAGTCTCCGGAGATCGCCGCGATCGCCACCGGCAGGAACAGCGGCATCTCCAGCGTCAGCGCGGCGAGTGCGGCGAACACCCCGTTCTGGGTGATCTGGTTGACGAAGTCCGGCCCCTCCCCGCCGGACGGCGGGGACACCTTGACCGCGATGATCAGCAGGATCGGCACGGTCGTCAGTACCGCCATGCCGACCCAGTTACGCCGCCGGCCGAAGATCAGCCAAAGCTCCGACCGGAAGAACCTTGTCGAGACTCGGCGGGGTAGCGCGACGTCAACCGCCGCAACGTCAGCCGCTGACATCGAAGCCCTCCCCGGTCAGCTGGACGAACATCTCCTCCAGGTCGGCCGACTGCACGGTGAACCCCCGTACCGGTACGTCGGCGTGGACCAGCGCGGCCACGACCTTCTCCGGCACCACCCCGCCAAGCACCCCGGTGACCGCCTGCCCGCTCGTGGCCACCTCGGTCAGCCCCAGCTCGGTGAGCACCCGGGCGGCGCCCGGCGGATCCGCGGAGAGCACCTCGACCCGCGGCGCGGTGCGCGCCCGCAGCTGCGAGAGCGGGCCCTGGGCGACCAGCCGGCCCAGGTGCATCACACCGACGTGCGAGCAGATCTGCTCCACCTCGGACAGCAGGTGGGTGCAGAGCACCACCGTGGTACCGGTGGCGGCCAGCGCCGTCAGCAGGCTGCGCACCTCCCGGGTGCCCTGCGGATCGAGGCCGTTGGTCGGCTCGTCGAGGATCAACAGCTCACGCGGCCGCAGCAGCGCCGCCGCGATGGCCAGCCGCTGGCGCATCCCGAGCGAGTAGTGGCGGTAGCGCTTGCGGGCCGCGGCGAGCAGCCCGACCCGGTCCAGCGCGCCGTGGATGCGGGCGCGCCCCGAGCGGGGATCGGCGGTCCGGTCGGCGGCGTCGAGCCGGCGCAGGTTGTCCAACCCGGACAGGTACGGGTGGAACGCCGGCCCCTCGACCAGCGCACCGACCCGCGGGAGGACCCGGGCCGCGCCACCCGGCATGCCCGAGCCGAGCAGGGTGTGCCTACCGGCCGTCGGGCGGACCAGGCCGAGCAGCAGCCGGATGGTCGTGGTCTTGCCGGATCCGTTCGGTCCAAGGAACCCGTAGACGCAGCCGTACGGTACGGCCAGGTCGATGGCGTTCACCGCGACCTGACCGGACCGGAACCGTTTGGTCAACCCCGTCGAGGCGACCGCGAGTTCAGCGTGACTCACCTCAGCGCTGCCGCCGGATCGTTGGCCGCGGCGATCAGCCGGTTCTCGTCGACCGCGCCGACCAGTACCCGGCCGTCGTCGAGCAGCAGTGCGGTGAACAGTCGCGACGTGAGGACCCGGCCGGTACCGAAGGCGCCGTGCACCTGCGGCAGCCGGTCGACGAAGCCCTGCAAGCCGGCCTGGGCACGGTCGGTCTGGCCGTTCTTCGGCGCCGTGCCGGACACCGGTTGCCGGGCCACCAGTACCGCAGTCCACCCCTTGCCGATGATCGCCGTCTTCGGCTCCTGCGTGGGCGCGCTCGGCGCGGCCGGCTTGGTCGCCCCGTCCTGCGGCCTCGTCGCGCCGTCCTTGCCGGCGGCGTTCTTCGCGGCCTCGTCCGCTTCGGTCACCTTCGCGCCGGGCGGCGGGTTGAACGCGAACACGCCGTTGTCCGGGCGCTTGAAGCTGACCTGGGTGAAGCCGATCTCGAAGGCCGCCTTGTCCAGGCTGCCCTTGGCGAAGACCTGGGCCCGGGTCGGTACGTGTGCGGTGCCGTCGATCGCGATGCGGACCTCGGCGATGAGCGAGGCGGTGTCCCGCGGCCGCAGTACCAGCTGGTAGGCCTTGTGCCCGGCCACGATCGCGTTGCTGTCGGTGCTGACGGCGGTGGTCGGGTCGAGCGCCGCCAGTACCCGGTCGGCCATCTCCTGCGGCGTCTTCGGCAGGTCGCTGGGCAGCCCGCTCGGCGTCACGTCGGGCTTGGCGGCGTGGTCGCCGGTGGCGGTCTCCTTGTAGTGCACCGCGGTGTTCTCCCGGCTGTTCCAGACCCAGGTGTCCGTGCCGTTGTGGATGATGTCGGACTCACCCAAGGTGCGGATCAGGGCGACCCGCGCCTTGTCCTTGCCGGAGTACCACACCCGCATGGTGTTCGAGCCGCTGATCAGGGAGGTGAGGTCGGTGCCGTTGCTCCCGGCGAGGCTCGCGGGCAGGGCCGGCAGGCCGAGGTCGGCGCGCTCCACGACGGTACCGGACACCCCGTCGAGCTGGGCCGTCTGAAGGTCGACCAGCAACTGGGCGGCGCTGCGCTGGGGCAGCCGCACGTCCGCCGAGGCCTGTAGCGCCGTGGTCAGCGCGCCTGCGCCCAGGACGACCAGGACCAGACCGGCCGGTACCGCCCACCGGAGCACCGGTCGGGACGTGATGACGGACATCCGAAACGCCTCCTTGTTTCATCCCTCGTGCCCCCATCCTGCGGCTGCCGACCTGTGTGCGCCCTGAGACCTGCTGAGAAACGTCCTACCCACGTGCCACTCTTAGCGCATGCGGGTGCTGGTGGTGGAGGACGAGCCGCGGCTGGCCCGCGCGCTCCAGCGCGGCCTGACCGCCGAGGGCTACGCGGTCGACCTGGCCGCCGACGGGCTGACCGGGCTGGAGGCGGCCCGGCACGAGGGGTACGACGCGGTCGTGCTCGACATCATGCTGCCGGGCCTGTCCGGATACCGGATCGTGCGCACCCTGCGCGCGGAGCAGAACTGGGTGCCGGTGCTCATGCTGTCGGCCAAGGACGGCGAGTACGACCAGGCTGACGGGCTCGACTCGGGCGCCGACGACTACCTGACCAAGCCGTTCTCGTTCGTGGTACTGCTGGCCAAGCTGCGCGCGCTGCTGCGCCGGGGCGCGCCGGAGCGCCCGGCGGTGCTCAGCGCCGGCAGCCTGAGCCTGGATCCGGCGACCCGCCGGGTCAGCCGCGAGGGCCAGGAGATCCCGCTGACCACGCGGGAGTTCGCCCTGCTGGAGTACCTGATGCGGCACCGCGACGAGGTGGTCACGAAGACCGAGCTGCTCGACCACGTCTGGGACGCCGGGGCCGACACCGACCCCAACGTGGTCGAGGTCTACGTCGGCTACCTCCGTCGCAAGATCGACCAGCCGTACGACGTGCGGTCGCTGCAGACCGTCCGCGGCGCCGGGTACCGGTTGGTGGGTTAGATGGGATGGTTCCGGCGGCTGTCCCTGCGTGGCCGGCTGATGCTCATCGGCACCGGCGGGCTCGCGGTCGGCCTGCTGCTCGGCGGGCTGCTGCTGGTGTCCGTGCTGCGCGTGGTGCTGGACAAGGCGCTGGACTCCGGGGCGCGCCGGGCGGCTGCCGACGTCGTCGACCTCATCGACGCCAACGGGCTGGTCAACCCGGTACCCACCGCGGGCACCCAGTTCGTCCAGGTCGTCGACGACCAAAACCGGGTACTGGCGGCCTCGATCACGGCCGACCGGCTCAACCCGCTGCTGCACCCCGACGAGCTGGCCCGGGCGCAGCAGGGTCGCGTGGTCATCATCGGCGGCGACCGGGTCGGTATCGAGGGCGATCTACGGGTGGTCGCCGAACAGAGCCCGTCCGGGTCGCGCACCGTGCTCGTGGCCATTCCGGCGGCGGACATCCGGCAGAGCCTCGCCACGGTGGCACACGCGCTCCTCGTCGCGTACCCTCTGCTGCTCGGTGCCCTCGCGGCGCTGGCCTGGTGGGTGGTGGGCTGGACGCTGCGGCCGGTCGAACAGTTGCGCCGCGGTGCCGAGGAGATCAGCGCGGCCCAGGTCGGCCGGCTGCCGGTACCCGACGGCGAGGACGAGCTGCACCGCCTGGCCCTGACGCTCAACCGCATGCTCGACCGGCTGGAGGCGGCCCGGTCCCGGCAGCGCGCGTTCGTCGCCGACGCCGCCCACGAACTACGCAGCCCGATCGCGTCGCTGCGGACCCAGCTCGACGTCGCCGCACACCTGGGCGAGCCGCCGGCCCTGGCGGACCTCTCCGCCGACGTCGACCGGCTGGGCCGGCTCGTCTCCGACCTGCTCCTGCTGGCCCGTGCCGACGAGGGCGATCCCGGCCTGCGCGGCCATGAGCCGGTCGAGCTGCGCGCGCTGCTGACCGAGGTGGCCGGGGCCTATGCCAGTGCCCGGGTACCGGTCGCCGTCGCGCCAGGCGGTCCACAGTGGACAGTCGGCGATCCGGTCGCGCTGCGCCGGATGGTGGACAACCTGGTCGGCAACGCGGTACGGCACGCGACGTCGGCGGTGACGCTGGCGGCCCAGCGGTCCGCCGACCGGGCGGTACTCACCGTCACCGACGACGGGCCGGGCATCCCCGAGCCGGACCGCGCGCGGGTGTTCGACCGCTTCACCCGGCTGGACGATGCCCGCACGCGCGACGACGGTGGGGCGGGCCTCGGCCTCGCCATCGTGCACGAGCTGGTCCGCCTGCACGGGGGCACGGTCACGCTCGGGAACGCCGCGCCCGGCTTGCGCGTCGCCGTCGCGCTGCCCGCGACCGAACCGCCCGGAGCCGGTCCGCCTACAGCCCCAGCCGAGCCCGCCGCAGCTTCGCGGTCAGCTCCTCCGGTCCGGTGATCTCCACCTGAGCGGCGCGCTGCCGGCCGCTCAGAAACAGGATCAGCTCACCCGGCTCGCCGGTCAGCTGGACCTGTACCTCGCCGATGCCGGCGCGGGCCTGCCCGTGCCCGGGCGCGCTGATCGCCACCCCGGCCCGGAAGCGGCGCAGCGCCAGCCGCGCCGACCCCGGTACCCCGTGCCACAGCGCCCGGCTCGTCGGACCGTCGAGTTGCCGGGGCACCCAGTCCGGCTGCGCCCGGCGGACGTCCTCGTGGTGGATGAAGAACTCCAGCGTGTTGGTGGCCCGGTCGGTCGGCCCGAACCCGCCCATCGTCCAGAACGGCGGCCGGCGCAGCTGCGCGACCAGCTCCGCGAACGGCCGCTTGGCCGCCGCCGCCCGGACCTGCTCGGTGAACCCGCTCAGCGGCTTCACCACGATGCCGACCGCGGCGTCCGGACGCCGTTCCCGGGTCACCAGATGGGCCGCGAGGTCGCGCGTGGTCCAACCCTCGCACAGGGTCGGCTGGTCAGGCCCGAGTTCCTCGAACAGGTCGCACAGGGCGGCGCGCTCGTTCCGGGCAACATTGACGGCGCTCACTCGGGGGATGCTAGTGGGTGCCGGCCGTGGCCACGCTGAGAGGCTCGAAGAGGTACCGGTGGATGTTGGGTGCAACGGCGGCCACCACCGTCTCCGGTGCGGCACTGGCCAGCGGCTCGACCTTGAGCACGTACCGGATCATCACCAGCCCGATCATCTGCGTGGCGACCAGCGAGCCGCGCAGCGGCGCCTCGGCCGGATCGAGTTCGAGATGGCCGAGTACCCGCCGGATCACCCGGGTGGTGAGGAACTCCCGCAGCATGCGGGCCGACCAGTCGTGCTGCAACCCGCTGCGGACCAGGGCCACCGCGGCCGCCCCGGTGACCGGGTGGTCCCAGACCGCGAGGAACGTACGGATCAGCCGCTCGGGCAGCTCGTCCCGGTCGCCGGTGAGCACCCGCGGCAGGATCTCGCCCGGGTCGATGGGCGCGTTGACCGTCGCGAGGAACAGCTGGTCCTTGGTACCGAAGTAGTGGTGGACCAGCGCGGGGTCGACGCCCGCGCCGGTTGCGATGACCCGGATGGAGGCCCGGTCGTACCCCCGTTCGGCGAACGCCTCCCGCGCCGCGGCGAGGATCGCCTCCCGGGTGTCCTGGTTGCCGGGCCGCCGTCCGGTCCGCGCCATCGGGATTGCTCAATCCGTGCGGCGCCGCAGGGTGGCGGCGGCCAGGCTCAGGGCGAGGATGATGCAGCCGCCGACGATCGTCAGATCCCGCCACATCAGCCCGGTCGGGTCGACGTGCCCGCCGATCTCCTGGAGCCCTTGTACGGCATAGGTCAGCGGCATGACGTCCGACAGCGCGTGCATCCAGCCGGCCATCTGGTCCCGCGGCGCGAACAGCCCGCACAGGAAGATCTGCGGGAACACCACGGCAGGCATGAACTGCACCGCCTGGAACTCGCTGCGGGCGAACGCGCTGAAGAACAGACCCAGCGCGAGGCCCAGCACCGCGTCGGCCACCGCGAAGACGATGACGAGCCCGATGCTGCCGGCGGTACCCAGGTTGAACGCCCAGTAGGCGAGCCCCGTAGCGACCCCGGCCTGGACCGCGGCGACCACGGCGAAGGCCAGTCCGTATCCGAAGAGCAGGTCCGGCTTGGCCAGCGGGGTGGTGAGCAGGCGCTCCAGCGTCCCGCTGGTCCGCTCGCGCAGCATCGCGATGCTGGTGATCAGGAACATGATCGCGAACGGGAACAGGCCCAGCATGATCAGGCCGACCTGGTTGAACACCCCGGTCTGCTTCTCGAACAGGTAGTAGACGAGGGTCAGCAGCAGGACCGGCACCAGCACGATCAGCGCCACGGTGCGCCTGTCGTGCCGCAGCTGGGTCAGTACCCGCCGGGTCGTGCTGAACAGGATCCGGGCGCTCATGACGCCACCTCCAGGGGTTCCTGTGCCCGGATCAGCCGCAGGAAGGCTTCGTCCAGGTCGTCGGTGTCGGCCGCCCGCCGCACCGCGTCCACGGTGTCGTCGGCGATGATCCGGCCCTCGCGGATGAGGATGAGCCGGTCGCACCGGCCGGCCTCGTCCATCACGTGGCTGGACACCAGCAGCGTGGTGCCGGCGGCGGACAGCTCGCGGAACTTCTTCCACAGCTCCTCGCGCAGCACCGGGTCGAGCCCGACGGTCGGCTCGTCCAGCACGAGGACGTCCGGCTTGCCGACCAGCGCGCAGGCCAGCGAGGCCCGGCTGAACTGCCCGCCGGACAGCGAGCTGACCAGCTGCTCGGCTGCGTCGGACAGGCCCACGTCGGCGATGGACTGGTCGGCGTCGGCGCGCGTCACGCCCTTGTACAGCGAGGCGAAGTACCGCACGTTCTCCCGCACGGTCAGGTCGGCGTAGACGCTCGGCGCCTGGGTCAGGTAGCCGACCCGGGGCCGCAGGTCCGCCGACCCGGCCGGCCGGCCGAGCACGGTCACCGTGCCCGAGCGGACCTTCTGCACCCCGACGATCGCCCGCATCAGGGTGGTCTTGCCGCTGCCGCTCGGCCCGAGCAGGCCGGTCACGCCGCCGGTGGCGATCGACGTGCCGATGCCGTGCAGGACCTCCTTGCGGCCACGTACCACGACGAGGTCGTGGACCTCGATCGCCACGTCCATGGTCACTCCTTGGAACTCATCAGGTGTTGAAATCAACGCTAGATGAAATCCTTTCGGCGGGCAAGCGGGCTTTGTGATTTGCTTCCGGCATGGATCGCGGTGTTGTGGGGCTCACGGTGGGGGAGGCGGCCGCCAAGGTGGGGCTGTCGGTGCACACCCTGCGCTGGTATGAGCAGGAGGGGCTGGTCACCCCGGTCGGGCGGGACACGGCGGGGCGCCGCCGGTACGGGCCGGAGGACCTGGACTGGCTCCAGCTGCTGACCTGCCTACGGGGTACCGGGATGCCGGTGCGGGAGATGCGCCGGTACGCCGAGCTGGCCCGGACCGGACCGGCGACCATCGCCGAGCGGCTACGGCTGTTCGAGGAGCACCGCGAGCGGGTCCTCGCGCGCATCGCCGACCTTCAGCGCGACCTGGACGCGATCAACGTCAAGATCGGGATCTACCAGCGGATGGCGTGCGAGCCTGTCTAACGCCACTCGCCGTCGCGCATGAGGTAGCGGCCGTTGAGCTCGTTGGCCTCCCGCCACGCCTGCACCAACCGGGGCCGGATGCGGAAGTACCGGTAGTCGCTGAGCTGGCGCGGGTCGAAGCCGGTCTTGGCGGCGAACGCGTCGCGTTCCAGCCGGTTCAGCATGTCCTGCTTCCGTTGCTGCCGGGTACGGGGCGGCTCGGTCATCGCTGCGGTTCGTATCCGTCATGCCGGCTGGAGGAGGCCGATGACGTTGCCGTCCCGGACGGGGTAGCTGATCGTCTTGAGGCCTTCGGTCATTGCGGTACTCCTCGGGTTGCTCGTCACATCGACGGGGTTCCGCCGGTCACCGGTATGACAGACCACGACGGGAGAATGTGACCGATGGACGAAGAGTTTCTGGTGCAGCGGTTCGAGTCACACCGTACCCACCTGCGGTCCGTGGCGTACCGGATGCTCGGTTCCCAGACCGATGCGGACGACGCGGTCCAGGAGGCCTGGCTGCGGCTCAGCCGCTCGGACACCAGCGGCGTGGAGAACCTGGGTGGCTGGTTGACGACCGTGGTCGCCCGGGTGTGCCTGAACATGCTGCAGTCGCGCCGGTCACGGCGCGAGGAGCCGCTCGACGTGCACGAGCCCCGCGTGGAGGGCGGCGGTCCCGAACACGAAGCGGTACTGGCCGACTCGGTCGGCCTCGCGCTGCTCGTCGTCCTGGACACCCTCGCGCCCGCGGAACGGCTCGCGTTCGTCCTGCACGACATGTTCGCCGTGCCCTTCGACGACATCGCCCCGATCATCGAGCGCTCCCCGGTGGCGGCCCGGCAGCTCGCCAGCCGCGCGCGCCGCCGGGTACAGGGAACGGCCCCGGCCACCGACGCCGACCCGGCCCGGCAGCGGCAGGTCGTCGCCGCCTTCCTCACCGCCTCGCGGGGCGGCGACTTCGACGCGCTCCTCGCCCTCCTCGACCCGGACGTCGTATTGCGCGCCGACAGCGCGGCTGTGCGCATTGGTGCCGCCGGCGAGGTCCGCGGTGCGGCGGATGTGGCGGAGACGTTCTCCGGACGGGCGCGGGCCGCGCAACCGGCACTCGTCAACGGAGCCCCCGGACTGGTGTGGGCCACGGGCGGGCAGCCGCGGATGGTGTTCGCCTTCACGATCGTGGACGGCGACATCGTCGCGATCGACATGGTCGCCGACCCCGAGCACCTCGGCCGGCTCGACGTGGAGATCCTCGCGGGCTGATCGCGCACCACGTTCGATCGCGATGACAATGACTGGGACATCGTCGCCGCTCGACCGATGTGGCCGGATGAGGTGGCCATGTTCGACAAGCTGGTCGCAGGGGGTAGCCATGAAGCGGGATAAGCGGATCAACGAGGCGCTCGGTGGAAGCCTCACCGACGTCCTCGCCAGCGGTGCCGACGCGTCGCTGGCCGCACCGGACACCAGTACGCCGATGGTCAGCCGGTCACTCCGGCTGCCGCTGGAAACCTACGAGCGGCTGCAGGCGGCTGCCGCCGCCCGCCACATGCCGATCACCACGCTGATGCGCGACCTGATCGAGGCGGGCCTCGCCGAACTCGACGACACCGCGACCGTACCCTTAGCCGACGTCCGCCGGGCCCTGGCCGCGCTCGCCGCCCGGGCGGCGTGAGACGGGGAGGGCCGGTCGCGGCCCTCCCCGGCCGTCATTCACACGTTGAGTACCCGATCCAGAAACTCCCGGTAGCGGCGCAGCGCCACCCGGAGCGACTCGGTGTCCGGGCTGTCACTGTGCTCGTGCGGGTCGATCGCGCCGAGCTGCTCCGACAGCAGCGCGTCGGCCAGGGTGTGTACGGCGTCGGACACCAGCGCCCGGATCTGCGCCACCGCCTCGGCCGGGTCGTCCACGAACCGGGCCTGGACCTCGCGTACCTGCTCCCGGATCGCCGCCAGGGTATCCGGCTTCCAGACCGCGATCGAGGTCTGCGGCAGGTCACCCGGCCGCAACGGCGCCAGCGCGGCCACCAGTACCTCGACCTCTTCCGCCTCGGTGGACTCCGGCTCGGCGTCCGCAAGCGCCACGAACGTCGCGCCGGCCTCCTCTTCGGCGACCGCGGCGTCGTCGTCCGGGCCGGCTTCCTCCAGTACCACGGCCACGGCCTCAAACTCCACGACCGGCTCCGCGCCCGCGTCGCCGGGGCCGACCGCCCGCGCCTCGGCCTCCTCCAGGTGGGCTTCGGCCTCGTCGAGCTCGACCTCGGCGGCGTCAAGCTCCTCGCCGGCAGCGTCGAGATCGGCGGCAGTCGCCGCGATCTCCTCGGCCGCCTCGACCACCTCAGCCGGTTCCCCTTCGGCTAGCTCGACGGCTTCGGCCTCGACGGGTTCGGCTTCCGCGTCGACCGGCTCGGTCGCGGCTGTGGCGTCCTCGGTGGATTCCTCGTCCGTGGCCTGCTCATCGAGCGACGCGGCCACCTCGACCAGCGCATCGACCGGTTCGGATTCCTCCGCCGGTTCTTCGGCCCCGTCTTCGGCAACGGCCTCCGGTTCCTCGGCCTCGGCGGTTTCCTCCGCCTTTGTCGCTTCCGCTTCGGCGGCGGGCTCCTCGACCTGATCCGATTCGGCCGCCGGTTCCTCGGTCGTTTCGGCTTCGGGTTCGTCGGTCGTGTCGGCCTCAGCCGCTGGCTCGTCGGCTTCGGCGGTCTCGGCTTCGGCCTCGGGCTCTTCGGCCTGGTCGGCCTCTGCGGCGGGTTCCTCGCCGGCCTCGCCGTGCGGCTCTTCCGCTTCTTCGGCGTCAGCCTCGACCGTTGGCTGGGCGGCATCCTCTGGCTCTTCGGCCAGCTCCGCGTCAGCTTCCGGTTCCACAAGGTCGACCGGCTCGACCGGGGGCTCCGCCGCTTCGTCGGCCACCGCTTCCGGTTCTTCGCTTCCCCTTTCCTCGGTCCCGGTTTCCACCGCTTCCGCACTTTCGGCCGCCGGCTCTTCGGCTGCCTCGGCCTCGGGCTCGACGGGCTCGGCGACCGTGTCGGCCGTGTCGGCGTCCGGCTCGTGTGCTGCGGACTCCGGCGCGGCGTCCGCGTCCGCCGCTTCTGGGGCATCCGGCTCGACCGCGTCCACCGAGACGCCGGCAGACGCCTCTCCGGCTTCCCCCGACGGCTGCGCCTCCGCCGCTTCCGGCTCCGACGCCGCTTCGGGCTCGGACACCGCTTCGGGCTCGGGCGCCGCCTCGGGTTCAGCAGCTTCGGGTTCAGCAGCTTCGGGTTCAGCGGTTTCGACGATCGGGATGATTGCGGTGGGGGAGTCACTCAAGCCGTCGTCCACGGGTTGCCGTGGGGCGGGTACCGTCGATGGTTCTTCAGGGAGCGGCCGTTCTCCGGGCCGCTCGATGTTCGCCTGCACTCAGTCCTCCGTCCGTCTCCTCCGGCGGTCCGGGGCGGCCCGCCGGACAGGTGTCCGCCTGCGCTCGCGATGCTGTGCGCGCACCTCCGGGAGCCCAGCGGACCGGCGTGCAGGTACGCCGAACGGGCCGCAGCGGGCAGGGATGCCCGCTGTGGAGACGAAGGACCGACTGCTGCGTGGGAGGTGAGCGCTCGCCCAGAAGCCGCGACGGCGCGACAATCACGGTACCCCCGGGTAGCCGGCGGCACATCCCCCAAAAATCTTTCCCAGCAATGAGACGGCTTGGCAACGTGCCCGGCGAGTGCGGAACAATCGGGCATCTGAGAGGAGCGCCCGTGACTGCAATCGTGGCTCCGGAGATCCTCGCGCGGCTGTCGCGCGACCCGGCCGGGCTGGTGGCCGCCGTCGTGCAGCAGTACGACACCGGCGAGGTGCTCATGCTGGCGTGGATGGACGACGAGGCGCTGCGCCGTACGCTGGCCACAGGGCGGGCCACGTACTGGTCGCGCAGCCGGCGCAGCTACTGGGTCAAGGGCGACACGTCGGGGCACCATCAGTACGTACGCTCGGTGGCGCTGGACTGCGACGGCGACGCCCTGCTGGTCCGCGTGGACCAGGTCGGGGTGGCCTGCCACACGGGTACCCGGACGTGCTTCAGCGACGTGATCTACGAGGGGGCGGATCAGTGACGACCGGAGTCGTGACGCCGGACGAGGAGACGTTCCACGCCCTTGCTCGTACCCACCGTGTCGTCCCGGTGACCCGTCGCCTGCTGGCCGACGGTGAGAGCCCCGTCGGCGTGTACCGGAAGCTGGCCGGCGGCCCCGGCACGTTCCTGCTGGAGTCCGCCGAGCAGGGCGCCGCGTCCGGCGGGACGGCATGGTCGCGGTACTCGTTCATCGGGGTACGCAGCGTCGCCACCCTCACCGAGCGCGACGGCCTGGCGCACTGGCTCGGTACCCCGCCCGCGGGCCTGCCCACCGAAGGCGACCCGGTCGAGGTGCTGCGCGACACCGTCCGCGCGCTGGCCGGCACGGGTACCCCCGCCACCGGGGAGGATCTACCCCCGCTGACCGGTGGCCTGGTCGGCTACCTCGCGTACGACATCGTGCGCCGCTTCGAGCGGCTGCCGCAGCTTGCCGACGACGACCTGCACGTCCCCGAGCTTGGCATGCTCCTGGCCACCGACCTGGTCGTGCTGGACCACTTCACCGGCTCCGCACTCCTCGTAGCGAACGCGATCCTTCCGGTCGAGGGTGACGAGCGACAAGTGGGAGCGGCGTACCATCAGGCGATCGGCCGGCTGGACGCGATGACCACGGCGCTGTCCCGGCCCACCCCGCCGATGGTGTCCACTGTGGACTTTCCGGAGCTGGGCGCGGTCACCTCGCGTACCCCGGTCGGGCTGCACCCCAAGGCGGTCGAGGCGGCCAAGGAGGCCATCCGCGACGGTGAATGCTTCCAGATCGTGGTCGCGCAGCGGTTCGAGCGGGCGACCGGGGCCGACCCGCTCGACGTGTACCGGGTGCTGCGCACCACCAACCCCAGCCCGTACATGTACTTCATCCGCTTCGACGGGTTCGACGTGGTCGGCTCCTCGCCGGAGGCGCACCTCAAGGTGACCGGCCGGCACGCGCTGCTGCACCCGATCGCCGGTACCCGCTGGCGTGGCGCCACCCCGGACGAGGATGCCCGGCTGGCCGCCGAGCTGCTCGCCGACCCGAAGGAGCGGGCCGAGCACGTGATGCTCGTCGATCTCGGCCGCAACGACCTGGGCCGGGTGTGCCGGCCGGGCACCGTGCACGTACCCGAGTTCGCGACCGTCGAGCGGTACAGCCACGTGATGCACATCGTCTCCACGGTGGTGGGGGAGCTGGCCGACGAGCAGAGCGCCTTCGATGCGCTCGTCGCGACGTTCCCGGCCGGTACCCTTTCCGGAGCGCCGAAGGTCCGGGCCATGGAGATCATCGAGGAGCTGGAACCGACCCGGCGCGGCCTGTACGGCGGGATCGTCGGGTACTTCGGCTTCGGCGGCGATCTGGACACCGCGATCGCCATCCGGACCGCGCTGATCCGCGACGGCGTCGCCTACGTGCAGGCCGGCGGCGGCATCGTGGCCGACTCCGACCCGGCCGCGGAGGAGCAGGAGACCCGCAACAAGGCGATGGCGGTCCTGACCGCCATCGCCGCCGCGGAGACCTTGCGGCCGGCCCGATGAGCAAGCGGCGAGCGATACGGGGGTTGGCATGACGAACGTTCGGCGCGAACTGGCCGTCACCGTGGTCGAGTGCGCCGTCGGCGCGCTGCTCGCGCTGCTGGCGATCTCGCGCACCTGGCAGGTGGTCAGTGGCGGCGGGCCGGTACGACTGCCGAACCACCGGCTGGCCGGCGGTGCGGTACTGCCGTGGGCGTCGGCGGTCGCGCTGGTGGGCCTCGCCGGGGCGGCTACGCTGGTCGCGGTCCGGGGTCGGTTGCGCTCCGCGCTCGGGGCGCTGCTCGTGGTCGCCGGTATGTCGCTGGCGATCGGCGGCTCCTACGTGGCCGCGGCCGGGCGCGGCAGCCCGGTCTGGTCGCTGCTGTGCGCGCTCGGTGGCCTGCTGGTCGCACACGCCGGGCTGCGGACGCTGGTACGCGGCGGGCCGTGGCCGGCGCTGGGCGGCCGGTACGAGCGGCCGGCCGAGCGGACCGAGTACGTGGAGCGCGGCGGTCCGTCCCGCTCCGACGTCGCGATGTGGGACGCCCTCGACCGTGGGGAGGACCCGACGCGGCGCGGCGAGTGAACTTTTTTGACCTCGCACGCATCGCGATGCTCCTGAGGTCGAAAAAGGTTCAGTGATTATGCCCCACTCGGTCGGTCGGGGCGCGCCGTACCCCCGAGGTCCCGCGGGTGAACCCGCCGCCTAGCATCGGCGCATGACACCCGGAGAGCGGAGTCCGATGTCACCCGCGGGCGGCCAGAGCGTGCTCGACGAGATCCTGGCCGGCGTACGCGATGACGTCGCGACCCGCCAGCGGCAGGTATCGATAGACGAGATCCGCGACCTGGCGGCTGCGGCGCCACCCCCCCGGGACGGGTACACCCTGCTGCGCAAGCCCGGCGTAGGGGTGATCGCCGAGGTCAAGCGGGCTTCCCCGTCCAAGGGCCGGCTCGCCGACATCCCGGACCCGGCGGACCTCGCCAGCGAGTACGCCGCGGGTGGCGCGCGGTGCATCTCGGTACTGACCGAGTCGCGCTGGTTCGGCGGGAGCCTCGGGGACTTCGACGCGGTACGCGCGGCGGTCGACGTGCCGCTGCTGCGCAAGGACTTCGTCATCTCCAGCTACCAGGTGCACGAGGCGCGGGCGCACGGCGCCGACCTGGTCCTGCTCATCGTGGCGGCACTGGAGCAGAACGCGCTGGTCGGGCTGCTGGAGCGGGTGGAGTCGCTCGGCATGACCGCACTGGTGGAGGTACACACCGAGGATGAGGCCGACCGGGCGCTGGCCGCCGGGGCCCGGGTCATCGGGGTCAACGCACGCAACTTACGCACGCTGGAGGTCGACCGCTCGGTATTCGAGCGGATCGCGCCGGGGCTACCGAATAAGGTGGTGAAGATCGCCGAGTCCGGCGTGCGCGGGCCGCACGACCTCATCCGGTACGCCTCGGCCGGCGCCGACGCGGTACTGGTGGGGGAGGGTCTGGTGACCAAGAAGAGTCCACGGGACGCGGTGGCCGAACTGGTGACGGCCGGTTCCCATCCGGCGACGCCGAGGCCGGGCCGATGACCGCGGCCGCTGCCGGGTTGCTACCCGATCTCGCCGGGCACTTCGGGCGCTACGGCGGGCGGTTCATGCCCGAGGCACTGGTACCGGCCCTGGACGAACTGGACGCCGCGTACCGGCACGCCCAGGCCGACGAGGTGTTCCAGGCCGAGTTCACCCGGCTGCTGCGCGACTACGCCGGTACCCCGAGCATGCTCTACGACGCCACCCGGCTGTCCGCGTCGGCCGGTGCGCGGATCCTGCTCAAGCGCGAGGACCTCAACCACACCGGCGCGCACAAGGTACGCAACGTGCTGGGGCAGGCGCTGCTGACGGTACGGATGGGCAAGAAGCGGGTCATCGCGGAGACCGGCGCCGGTCAGCACGGGGTCGCCGCCGCCACCGCCTGCGCGCTGTTCGGGCTGGACTGCGTCGTCTACATGGGCGAGGAGGACACCCGCCGCCAGGCGCTCAACGTGGCGCGGATGAAAATGCTCGGCGCCGAGGTGATCCCGGTGGGCAGCGGCTCCCGCACGCTCAAGGACGCGATGAACGAGGCCCTGCGGGACTGGGTCACCAACGTCGCGACCACCCACTACATGATCGGTACCTCCGCCGGCCCGCATCCGTTCCCCGCGATGGTCCGCGACTTCGCCCGCGGCATCGGCGTGGAGGCGCGGGCGCAGTGCCTGGCGCTGACCGGCCGGCTGCCCGACGCGGTCTGCGCCTGCGTCGGCGGCGGCTCCAACGCCATCGGCATCTTCCACGCCTTCATCCCGGACGAGACGGTGCGCCTGTACGGGTTCGAGGCCGGCGGCGAGGGCATGGACACCGGCCGGCATGCGGCGAGCATCAGCGGCGGCGGCGTCGGCGTGCTGCACGGGGCGCGCACGTACCTGCTGCAGGACGAGGACGGGCAGACCCGGGAGTCGCACTCGATCTCCGCCGGGCTGGACTATCCCGGCGTCGGGCCGGAGCACGCCTGGCTCGCCGACGCCGGCCGGGCGGCCTACCGGCCGGTGACCGACGTCGAGGCGATGGCGGCGTTCCAGACGCTGTGCCGCACCGAGGGGATCATCCCGGCGATCGAGAGCGCGCACGCGCTGGCCGGTGCGCTGCGGATCGCGCCGGAGCTGGGTACCGACCCGGTCATCCTGGTCAACCTGTCCGGCCGCGGCGACAAGGACGTGGAGACCGCCGGCAAGTTCTTCGGCATCCTCGAGGAGCGCGCGTGACGGTCGGGCCCACGTTCGAGAAGGCGAAAGCCGACGGGCGGGGGGTACTGATCGGCTGCATGCCGGCCGGGTTCCCGACGGTACCGGGCGGCATCGCCGCCATGCGCGGGATGGTCGCGTCGGGCGTGGACATCGTCGAGGTGGAGTTCCCGTACTCCGACCCGGTCATGGACGGGCCGGTGATCCAGCGCGCCAGCGAGATCGCGCTGGCCGGCGGGGTACGCACCCGGGACGTGCTGCACACGATCGAGGCGGGCGCGCAGGCCGGCGCGCCGGTCATCCTGATGACCTACTGGAACCCGATCGAGCGGTACGGCGTGGACCGGTTCGCCCGGGACCTCGCCGCGGCCGGGGGAGCCGGGCTCATCACGCCCGACCTGATCCCGGACGAGGCCGAGGAGTGGCTCGCGGCCGCCGACCGGTACGGGCTGGACCGGGTCTTCCTGGCCGCGCCCTCGTCGACCGACGCGCGGCTGACCCGCACCGCCCGGTCGTCGCGCGGCTTCGTGTACGCGGCCAGCATCATGGGCGTCACCGGTACCCGCGAACAGGTGTCCAGCTCCGCTCCCCGGCTGGTGGCCCGGTTGCGCGAGGTGACCGACCTGCCGATCGGCGTCGGGCTCGGGGTACGGGACAGCGCCCAGGCGGCCGCGGTCGCCGGGTACGCGGACGGGGTGATCGTCGGCAGCGCGCTGATCCGCTGCCTGCTGGATGCCCCGGACGAGGCCTCCGGGCTGGCCGCGTTGCGGGAGCTGAGCGCCGACCTCGCTGCCGGCGTGCGTAGCCCGCGGCGCAATTAGGCCGCGACCGCTTCAGGTACCTCGGGCTCGGTGTCCCGCAGCACCTGGCGCAGCACCCCGGAACGCCCGACGATCGCGTCGCGCAGCGCGGTGCGGGTGGTCGCCGTCATCGGGCTCGGGAGGATGTCCGGCTCGTACCAGCAGAGCCGGCGGATGTGTCCCGGGTCGTTGAGGGTCGCTTCGCCGTCCAGGCGGCCCCGGAAGACGTGCACGAGCAGGTCGGGCAGGTCGTCACCGCAGCCGTCGCCGGTGAGCTGGTACAGCCCGACCAGATCGATGATCTGGATGTCGGTACCCGTCTCGATTCGGATGTCGCGGACCGCGGCGTGGATCGGGCTCTCGCCGAGCCGGATCTTGCCGCCGGGCAGGGTCCAGAGCCGGTGGCCCTGGCTCTGCTGGCAGAGCAGGACGCGGCCGGCGGGGTCCTCGATGACCGCCGCGACCGCGGACGTGAGCAGCTTCATGGGCCAAAAGCCTAGAACCGGGCGGTCCCCCTGACCAGGGGAGCGCGCGCGTGTCGGGCAGCGGTAGCGTATCCGCTCGTGAGTGAGCGAAGCGAACGAACCATCAGGCGCAGTGTTCTGGAGCCTTGCGACAGGTCCGAGCGAAGCGAGGAGCTGGCGTGAGCGTCGCGATGATTCCGAGCCCGACGACCGCGGCTTGGAACCTTGGACCGATCCCGATCCGCGCGTACGCCCTGTGCATCGTCCTGGGCATCGTGGCCGCCTGCTACATCACCGAGCGCCGGATGCGCGCCCGTGGCGCCCCGCCGTACCTCGTGCTGGACGTGGCCGTCTGGGCGGTACCGCTGGGGATCCTCGGCGCCCGTGCCTACAGCCTGGTCACCTCCTGGCAGGACTACTTCGGCGGCACCCACGGCGCCTGGGAGTGGGCTCAGATCTGGCACGGCGGCCTGGGCATCTGGGGCGGGGTGGCCGGCGGGGCGCTGGGCGCCTGGATCGCCTGCCGGCAGCTCGGGATACCGCTGACCTTCGTGGCCGACGCGCTGGCCCCCGGGCTGCCCGTCGCGCAGGCGATCGGGCGCTTCGGCAACTGGTTCAACAACGAGCTCTACGGCCGCCGCACCAGCCTGCCGTGGGGGCTGAAGGTGTACGAGATGGCCGACGGCAGGGCGGTCGTCCAGGACGGCCAGGCGGTGGCCCGGCCCGGCCTGTACCACCCGACGTTCCTCTACGAGTCGCTGTGGTGCGTGGGCGTGGCCGTGCTCGTCTGGCGGTTGGACCGGCAGTTCAGGTTCGGCCGGGGCCGCGCCTTCGCGCTGTACGTGATGGCCTACACGGTCGGCCGGTTCTGGGTCGAGGCGCTGCGCGACGACGAGGCACACCACTTCCTCGGCATGCGGCTGAACGACTGGACAGCGATCGTGGTCTTCCTCGGCGCGCTGGCGTACTTCGTGCTGTTCCGCGGCCCGCAGCTGTGGCTGGTACCGGCCGAGGGCGAGAACAGGTACCGGGCGGTGCCGGCCGAGGAAGCCCAGGCGCAGCTCTCGACTTCCGGTGGCACCGGGCCGGATGATGTCGGGGCGGACGACGGTACCGACGAGCCCACCCAACACGGCAGCACGGACCCGCCGGACGAGCCGGCCTCCACCGGGCCGCCCGGTACGGCGGCGGAACGGTAGCCGGGTCGGCAGGAAGGTAGGGAAGTCGCAGATGCGCTCGGCGGTGGTGGTCGGAGCCGGAGTCGGCGGACTGGCTGTCGCCGGCGCCCTGGCCCGCACCGGCTGGCAGGTCACCCTGCTGGAGCGCAACGGCCGGCTGCGGGGTGACTCGGCCGCGCTGATGATCTGGCCCAACGGGGTACGCGCGCTGCACGCGCTCGGCCTCGGCGGCGGCCTCGGCGCCATCGCCAGCCCGGCGCCCTCCCGCGGCATCCGCCGGCCCAACGGGCAGTGGCTCGTCCAGCCCGACCAGCCACTGACCGAGGACGAGCCGGACGACTCCGTCGTCGTCCACCGGGAGGACCTGCACGACACCCTGGTCGCCGGGCTGGGCGGGCGGATCGACATCCGCACCGGGATCGCCGTGCGCACGGTGCACGCCGCGCCCGACGACCTGCCCGCCGTCGGCGACGGGCGGACCACCTGGTCAGCCGACCTGGTCGTGGCCGCCGACGGGGTGGACAGCGTGGTACGCCGCCGGCTCGTCGCCGAGTGCACCGCCGTCGCCGCCGGCTGCGCGGCGTGGCGCGCAGTCATCCCGTGGTACCGCGCTCCGCGGCTGCCCGCCGACTCCGGTACCGGTGGCGAGACGCTCGGCCACGGGCACCGCTTCCGGTATGCCCTGCTCGGTGAGCGCGGCACGGCCGGTACGTCGACCCGGGGCGGCATCTACTGGGCCGCCACGGTACCCGGCGCCTACCGCCCCGAGCCGCCGGCCGCCCAGCTCGCCCTGCTGCGCCGCTGGTTCGCCGGCTGGCACGCGCCGATCGGCGACCTGCTCGCCGCCACCGAGCCCGACGACCTGATCCAGCACCCGACCGCGGAACTGCGTCCGATCCCGCGCTCGTTCGCCTTCCCGGCCGGGCCGGGCGGGTTCGCGCTGCTCGGCGACGCCGCCCACGCGATGAGCCACCACCTCGGCCAGGGCGCCTGCCTGGCTCTGGAGGACGCGGCCACGCTGCGGGCGCTGCTGCTCGACGCGATACCGGGCCGGTCGCTGGTGCAGGCGCTGGAGGAGTACAGCGTGCAGCGCCGGCCCCGGGTGGCGCGCATCGTCCGCCAGTCCCGCCGGGTCGGCGCGGTCTACGCCGCGAACGGCAACCTGGTCGTCCGCGCCCGCAACGCCGCTCTCGGGCTGACCCCGCGGCTGCTGGGCCGGGCCGGTGCCGTGGCCCGCCAGTGGCGCCCGCCGGCCTGACCATGACGGCGGAGGCGATCACCGTGGCAGCCGCGGGTACCTGGACGCTCGGCGACCTGACCGTCAACCGGCTCGGCTTCGGCGCGATGCGGCTGACCGGGGACCGTGCGTCCTCGATCCAGGTACTGCGGCGGGCGGTCGAGCTGGGCGTCAACCACATCGACACCGCCGCGTTCTACTTCTCGCCGCTGCGCTCGGCCAACGAGCTGATCAACCGGGCGCTCGCGCCGTACCCGGATGACCTGGTCATCGCGACCAAGGTCGGGCCGGGCCGCGACCCGTCCGGTACCTGGCTGCCCTGGGCCACTCCGCAGCAGCTCCGCGGCCAGGTCGAGGAGAACCTGCGCCAGCTCGGGCGCGACCACCTCGACCTGGTGAACCTGCGCGCTTACGGGGCCGGCCCGATCGGCGAGCACTTCGCCGCGCTGGCCGAACTGCGCGACGCCGGCCTCATCCGCCACCTGGGCGTCTCCAACGTCAGGCCGGAACAGCTCGCCGGGGCCCAGGCCATCGCGCCGGTCGTCTGCGTGCAGAACCGCTACGGCATCGGCGCGCCGGCCGAGGCGCACGAGTTCGTGCGCGCCTGCGGGCAGCAGGGCGTCGCGTTCGTTCCGTTCTTCGCGATCGCCGGCGACAGGCGCGAGGCGGGCACCCGCGGTACCGAGGACGGCGCGGTACTCGCCGTCGCCCGCGCGCACGGCGCGACGGCGGCGCAGGTCCGGCTCGCGTGGACCCTGCACCGCGGGCCGCATGTGCTGGCCATCCCGGGTACCGGCAAGGTGGACCACCTCGTCGAGAACGTCGCCGCCGGTGCGCTGCGCCTCACCCCGGACGAGCAGGCCCGCCTCGGATCGCTCTAACTCTAGCTAGAGAACCGACCCGGGTGGGCGGACCGCGGGAGCCGCGGTGGCCGTCGGCGCCGGTTCGGAGGCGGGCGCGGGCTCGGCCGGGCGGGCCGGCGGGCGCTGCAGGTCCTGCCCCGGCGTCGCGACCTTGGCCTGGTACGCCGGCTGCACGAAGGTACCCGCAGACGGGGTGCGCAGCCGGGCGCTGTCCGCCTGGGCCCGGGTCAGCAGCCGCTCCCAGCGGTGCCGCATCGGCTGGATCAGGCCGCCGCCGAGCCCGACGACGAGGATGCCGCCGACCGTCGCGAGCACGGTGACGAGGACCGGCTCGGTCACCGTGGTGGCGACGCCGATCTGGTTCAGGGCGGCGACGGCGCCGAGCGCCGAGATGATCACCTGGCTGGTACGGGCGAGGATCGGCCCGTACGGCAGGCGGCCGAGCGCGCCTTCGACGATCTCGTACCCCGCGCGGCCGATGCTGGCGGCGACCACCACGAGCACCAGGGCCACGAATGCCTTGGGCAGCCAGCGCAGGATGCCGGAGATGAGGTCGCTGACCGGGTTCGGGCCGAAGACGCCGAAGCCGGCCTGGGCCGCGAACAGCACGACGGCGTAGTAGACGAACCGGGCGGCCAGCTCGCCGGCCCGGTACCGGCCGGTCCAGCGGGCCACGCCGCTGCGTACCGCGAGCGCGTCGAACCGCAGCCGGTCCAGGATCCGGCCGGTCAGCCGGCGGAGCAGCTTGGCGACGACCCAGCCGATCGCAAGGATGGCGGCGAACATCAGGACCTTCAGCCCAATGGCCACGGACCGATCGACGGTACCCTGTACGGTACCGCCGACATCCAGGGCGAACGTCTTCGTGGTCATCCTTCGGAGAATAGTTCGGCTTCCGCGACAATAGGGGCAAATGCCAAGCTATCGTCTGGCCGGCCGTGATCGAGCGCCCTTTCGGCGGCGCCTGGGGTTTCCCGTAGACTCAAAGGGCTTCGCAGGGCCGACGTCGTCCCGCCGGAACATGATCAGATGACGTCCAGGAGGCCCGATGGCGCAAGAGCACCCGCAGGGGCTGTACGACCCGGCGTACGAGCACGACGCCTGCGGCGTCGCCTTCGTCGCCGACATCAACGGTCGCCGGTCCCATGACGTGGTGGTCAAAGGCCTGGCCGCGCTCTGCCGGCTGGATCACCGCGGCGCGCGGGGCGCCGAACCGAACACCGGCGACGGCGCGGGCATCATGATGCAGATACCGGACGCCTTCTACCGCGCGGTGGTCGACTTCCCGCTGCCGCCGGCCGGCCAGTACGCGACCGGGCTGTTCTTCCTTCCGGCCACCGCGACACCGGCCGACGAGGCCCGGGCGGTGAGGGTACTGGAGAAGTACGCCCTGGTGGAGGGCGCCGAGATCCTCGGCTGGCGGGACGTGCCGGTACGGCCGGACGGGCTGGGTGCCACCGCTCTGGCCGCGATGCCGCGCATCCGCCAGGTGTTCCTCGCCGCCCGCCGGTTGACCACGAGCGCGGCCGGCTGGCAAGCGTCGACTGGCAGCCGCTCCGACAAGCTGCGCGGCTGGGCCGGTGAACCGCTGTCCGGCCTGGACCTGGAGCGGGTGATGTACTGCGTGCGCAAGCAGGCCGAGCGGGAGACCCGGGAGCGCGGCGTCGGGGTGCACTTCCCGTCGCTGTCCGGCCGCACCGTGGTGTACAAGGGCATGCTCACCCCGGACCAGCTGCGCACGTTCTTCCCGGACCTGTCCGACCCGCGGGTGGACAGCGCGATCGCGCTGGTGCACTCGCGGTTCTCCACGAACACGTTCCCGTCCTGGCCGCTGGCCCACCCGTACCGGTTCATCGCGCACAACGGCGAGATCAACACGATCCGCGGCAACCGCAACTGGATGGCCGCCCGGGAGGCGCTGCTCGCCTCGCCGCTGATCCCCGGCAACATCCGGCGGCTGTTCCCGGTCTGCACCCCGGACGCCTCCGACTCGGCCAACTTCGACGAGGTCCTGGAGCTGCTGCACCTGGCCGGGCGGAGCCTGCCGCACGCGGTACTCATGATGATCCCGGAGGCGTGGGAGAACGATCACGCGATGGACCCCGCGCGGCGGGAGTTCTACCGGTTCCACGCGAGCCTGATCGAGCCGTGGGACGGGCCGGCGGCGGTGGCGTTCACCGACGGTACCGTGATCGGGGCGGTGCTGGACCGCAACGGGCTGCGGCCGGGCCGCTGGTGGCGCACTGCCGACGGGCTGATCGTGCTGGCCAGCGAGGCGGGTGTCCTCGATCTCGATCCGGCGACCGTGGTCGCGAAGGGTCGGCTGGCGCCGGGCAAGATGTTCCTGGTCGACACCGCGGCCGGGCGGATCATCGAGGACGACGAGATCAAGGCGTCCCTGGCCGCCGAGCAGCCGTACGACGACTGGCTGCTGGCCGGGATCATGAAGCTGGGGGACCTGCCCGAGCGCGAGCACGTGATCTACACGCACGACTCGGTACAGCGCCGGCAGCAGACGTTCGGGTACACCGAGGAGGAGTTGAAGATCCTCCTGTCGCCGATGGCGCGGTTGGGTGCCGAACCGATCGGTTCGATGGGTACCGACACCCCGATCGCCGTGCTGTCCCAGCGCCCCCGGCTGCTCTACGACTACTTCGGGCAACTGTTCGCCCAGGTGACCAACCCGCCGCTGGACGCGATCCGGGAAGAGCTGGTGACCAGCATGGGCGCGACGATCGGACCGGAGGGCAACCTGCTCGACCCCGGGCCGGCGAGCTGCCGGCAGATCGTGCTGCCCCGCCCGATCATCGACAACGACGAGCTGGCCAAGATCCTGTCGATCGACGAGGACGGCAACCTGCCCGGGTTCACGGCGGTACGGGTCTCCGGGCTGTACCGGGTCCGCGACGGCGGCGCGGGGCTCAAGGCCCGGCTGACCGAGATCTGCCGGCACGTGTCCGAGGCGATCGAGGACGGCGTGCGGATCCTCGTGCTGTCCGACCGGGACTCCACCGCCGACCTCGCGCCGATCCCGTCGCTGCTGCTCACCGCCGCGGTACACCAGCACCTGGTACGCGAGCAGACGCGCACCCAGGTCGCGCTGATCGTGGAGTCCGGCGACTGCCGGGAGGTGCACCACGCGGCGGTACTGATCGGGTACGGCGCCGCGGCGCTCAACCCGTACCTGGCCTTCGAGTCGATCGACGACCTGATCCTGACCGGCGCGCTGGTCGGCATCGAGCCGGCCAAGGCGATCGCCAACTACGTCAAGGCGCTATCCAAGGGCGTTCTCAAGATCATGTCGAAGATGGGCATCTCGACCGTCTCCTCGTACTGCGGCGCCCAGGTGTTCGAGGCCGTCGGGCTGGAACCGGAGCTGGTGGAGCGGTACTTCACCGGTACCAGCAGCCGGATCGGCGGCATCGGCCTCAATGAGATCGCCGCCGAGGTGGCCGCCCGGCACGCCCGCGCCTACCCGGCCAACGAGGCGGAACGCTCGCACCGCCGGCTGGAGGTCGGCGGGGAGTACCAGTGGCGCCGCGAGGGTGAGGTGCACCTGTTCAACCCGGAGACGGTGTTCCTGCTCCAGCACGCCACGCGCAGCGGGCAGTACGAGGTGTTCAAGCGCTACACCGCGACGGTCGACGCCCTCGCGGCCGAGACCGGGAGCCTGCGCGGCCTGTTCGAGCTGCGCCTGGGCGACCGGGAGCCGATCGACCTCGACGAGGTCGAGCCGGCCGAGTCGATCGTGAAGAGGTTCGCCACCGGGGCGATGAGCTACGGCTCGATCTCCGCCGAGGCGCACGAGACGCTCGCCATCGCGATGAACCGGCTGGGCGGCCGGTCCAACACCGGCGAGGGCGGCGAGGACGTCGACCGCCTGTACGACCGGCAGCGGCGCAGCGCGGTCAAGCAGATCGCGTCCGGCCGGTTCGGGGTCACCGGCGAGTACCTGGTCAACGCCGACGACATCCAGATCAAGATGGCGCAGGGCGCGAAGCCCGGCGAGGGCGGGCAGCTGCCCGGCAACAAGGTCTGGCCGTGGATCGCCAAGACCCGGCACGCCACCCCGGGCGTCGGGCTGATCTCCCCGCCGCCACACCACGACATCTACTCGATCGAAGACCTCGCCCAGCTCGTGTACGACCTGAAGAACGTCAACCCGGCCGCCCGGGTACACGTCAAGCTGGTCGCCGAGGTCGGCGTCGGCACCGTCGCCGCCGGCGTCGCCAAGACCAAGGCCGACGTCATCCTGATCTCCGGCCACGACGGGGGTACCGGCGCGTCGCCGCTCAACTCCCTGAAGCACGCCGGGGCGCCGTGGGAGCTGGGCCTGGCCGAGACGCAGCAGACGCTGCTGGCCAACGGGCTGCGCGACCGGGTGACCGTGCAGGTGGACGGGCAGCTCAAGACCGGCCGGGACGTGCTGGTCGCGGCGCTGCTGGGCGCCGAGGAGTACGGGTTCGCGACCGCGCCGCTGATCGTCGAGGGCTGCATCATGATGCGCGTCTGCCACCTCGACACCTGCCCGGTCGGCATCGCCACGCAGAACCCGGTACTGCGCCAGCGGTACACCGGCAAGCCGGAGTTCGTGGAGAACTTCTTCCGGTTCCTCGCCGGGGAGGTCCGGGAGCTGCTCGCCGCGCTCGGCTTCCGCACCCTCGACGAGGCCATCGGGCATGCCGAGCTGCTGGACCTGGTACCGGCGATCGAGCACTGGAAGGCGCAGGGGCTGGATCTGACGCCGGTACTGCACGTGCCGGACCTGCCCGACGGCGCGCCGCTGCACCGCGTCACCACGCAGGACCACGGACTGGACCGCGCACTGGACAACCGGCTCATCGCGGCGGCCGCGCCGGCGCTGACCGACAGCACCCCGACCCGCATCGAGATCGCCGTGCGCAACGAGCACCGCAGCGTCGGCGCGATGCTGGGCGGCGAGGTGACCCGCAAGTTCGGCGGCAAGGGGCTGCCCGACGACACCATCGAGGTGCACCTGCGCGGCACCGCCGGCCAGTCCTTCGGTGCCTTCGTGCCCAACGGCATCACGCTGCGGTTGACCGGCGACGCGAACGACTACGTGGGCAAGGGGCTGTCCGGCGGCCGGCTGGTGATCCGGCCCGACGAGGCGGCGCCGTTCGCGGCCGAGGACCAGATCATCGCCGGCAACACGATCCTGTACGGGGCCACCGGCGGCGAGCTGTTCCTGCGCGGCCGGGTCGGCGAGCGCTTCGCGGTCCGCAACTCGGGCGCTGTCGCAGTCGTCGAGGGCGTAGGCGACCACGCCTGCGAGTACATGACCGGGGGTACCGTCGTCGTGCTCGGCCCCACCGGCCGCAACTTCGCCGCGGGGATGTCCGGCGGCGTGGCGTTCGTCTGGCGGCTGGACACCGGCCGGGTCAACCGGGAGCTGGTCGACCTGGAACCGGTCGCCACCGACGACAAGCGGGCGCTGCGCGACCTGGTCGAGCGGCACCAGCAGGAGACCGGCTCGCCGGTCGCCGCCCGCCTGCTGGCCGAGTGGGTGACCGCGGCCGAGGAGTTCACCGCGGTGGTACCCCGCGAGTACAAGCGTGTGATCGAAGCCATCCGGACCGCCGAAGCCGCCGGTCGCGACATCGACGAGGCCGTGATGGAGGCAGCGCGTGCCTGACCCGCAGGGCTTTCTGAGGTACGAGCGCAAGCTCCCGACCCGGCGGCCGGTGCCGGTGCGCATCCAGGACTGGCGGGAGGTGTACCCGTCGGCGTCCGACGAGCTGATCCGGGAGCAGGCGACCCGCTGCATGGACTGCGGTGTCCCGTTCTGCCACCACGGCTGCCCGCTGGGCAACCGGATCCCGGACTGGAACGACCTGGTCCGCACCGGGCAGTGGCGGTACGCCATCGAGCAGTTGCACGCGACGAACAACTTCCCGGAGTTCACCGGCCGGCTCTGCCCGGCGCCGTGCGAGGCGGCCTGCGTGCTGGCCATCAACGGCGGGTCCGCGGTGACCATCAAGCAGGTCGAAGTCGAGATCATCAACCGCGCCTTCGACCTCGGGTACGTCACCCCGCAGCCGGCGCCGGAGTCCTCGGGCCGGTCGGTGGCGGTGGTCGGCTCCGGCCCCGCCGGGCTCGCCGCCGCGCAGCAGCTCGCCCGGGCCGGGCACGCGGTGACCGTGTACGAGCGCGACGACGAGCTGGGCGGGCTGATGCGGTACGGCATCCCCGACTTCAAGCTGGAGAAGCGGCACATCGACCGGCGCTTGGCGCAGTTGCGCGCCGAGCGCGTGGAGTTCGTGACGAGCTGCGCGGTCGGCGTGGACGTGCCGGTTGCCGTGCTACGGGCGCGCCACGACGCGATTCTGCTCGCCGCCGGGGCGCTGGTCGGCCGGGACATCCCCGAAGCCCCGGGCCGCCACCTGGCCGGGGTGCACCTCGCGATGGAGCACCTGGTACCGGCGAACCGGGTGGTCGCCGGCAAGCAGTCCGCCACACCCATAGATCACCGTGCCGGGTCGCCCGGCGAAGCTCCGGGAGCCGGCATGGTGACTGCGGCCGGGAAGCACGTCATCATCATCGGCGGCGGGGACACCGCGGCGGACTGCCTCGGCGTGGCGCACCGCCAGGGCGCGGCCAGCATCACCCAGCTCGACCTGTACCCGTTGCCGCCCTACGAGCGCGACGAGGCGCGGGATCCGTGGCCGACGTGGCCGTGGATCCTGCACGAGTACCCGGCGCACGAGGAGGGCGGGGAACGGGTCTTCGCGGTCGCCGTCCAGGAGTTCGTCGGTCAGGATCGCGTCCGCGCCATCAGGATCGCCGAGGTGAGCGTGGTCAAGCAGGACGGGCGGCGGCTCGTCACGGTCATCCCCGGCTCCGAGCGCGAGCTGCCCGCCGATCTGGTACTGCTGGCGATCGGGTTCGACGGTACCGAGGAGGGGCCGCTGCTGGACCAGCTCGGCCTCGCGCGCAACCCGCGGGGCGGGATGGACTGCGGGAAGGACTGGCAGACCGCGGTACCGGGGGTGTTCGTCGCGGGCGACATGCACCGGGGCGCGTCGCTGATCGTCTGGGCCATCGCCGAGGGGCGAGCCGCAGCGGCCGCCATGCATACCTACCTCGGCGGGGCCGGTTCGCTGCCGACCCCGGTCGACCCGGCCGCGGTACCGCTGCGGGCTTAGCCGTCAGGCGCGCAGGTGGGGCAGCGTGCCGCGGGCCGAGTCGATCGCCCACTGGCGCAGCGTCGTCGGGACCGGCTGCCCGCCTACCCCGATCAGGTGGATCAATGGGATTCAACACCGTCCAGGCCGCCGAGCTGCTCAATGATCAGGTACCGGCGACGACCGCGGTCCGCCGGCGCCTGCTGTTGAGGCTCCGGATCGGATCCTCGAATCCGGGGTCGGGTACCGGGGCACGCGGCCCCGGCCGGAGGCACTAGCCTGAGAGTGTGACGCGCCGTGCGAAGATCGTCTGTACCTTGGGTCCCGCCACCGCCAGCCCGGAGCGGATCCGCGGCCTGGTCGACGCCGGGATGGACGTGGCCCGGTTGAACTTCAGCCACGGCTCCCAGGCCGATCACGAGCAGGTGTACCGGCACGTCCGGGAGGCCTCCGACCACACCGGCCGAGCGGTGGGCATCCTCGCCGACCTGCAGGGTCCGAAGATCCGGCTGGGCCGCTTCGCGGAGGGGCCGGTTGACTGGCGTACCGGCGAGGACGTGGTGATCACCAACGAGGACGTACCCGGTACCCACGACCGGGTGTCCTGTACCTACCGGCGCCTGCCCGCCGAGGTGAAGCCCGGCGACCGGCTGCTCGTCGACGACGGCAAGGTGGCCCTCGAGGTCAAGAGCGTGGTCGGCGGGACCGACATCGAGTGCCTGGTCATCGAGGGCGGGCCGGTCTCCGACAACAAGGGCATATCGCTGCCCAACGTGGCGGTCAGCGTCCCGGCCCTGTCCGAGAAGGACACCCGCGACCTGCGGTTCGCCCTGCAGCTCGGGGTGGACCTGGTGGCCCTGTCGTTCGTCCGGTCGGCCGACGACATCAAGCAGGTCCACCACATCATGGACGAGGTCGGGATACACCGGCCGGTGATCGCGAAGGTCGAGAAGCCCGAGGCGGTCGCGGCGCTGGAGGATATCGTCACCGCCTTCAACGGGGTCATGGTGGCCCGCGGGGACCTGGGCGTGGAGCTGCCGCTGGACCAGGTACCGCTGGTGCAGAAGAAGGCCGTGCAACTGTGCCGGGAGCTGGCCAAGCCGGTGATCGTGGCGACCCAGATGCTCGACTCGATGGTGGAGAACTCCCGGCCGACCCGGGCCGAGGCCTCCGACGTGGCCAACGCGGTCCTGGACGGCGCCGACGCGCTGATGCTGTCCGGGGAGACCAGCGTCGGCCGGTACCCGGTACTCACCGTGTCCACTATGGCGAAGATCATCCAGACGACCGAGGCCGGCTCGATCGGGGTACCGCGGCTGCAGCACGACCCGCGTACCCGCGGCGGCGCGCTGACCCTGGGTGCCGCCAACATCGCCCGCAACATCGGGGCGAAGGCGCTGGTCGCGTTCACCCAGACCGGCGACACCGTACGGCGGCTGGCCCGGCTGCACTGCGAGCTGCCGCTGATCGCCTGTACCCCGGACCCCTCGGTGCGGGCGCAGCTGACCCTGTGCTGGGGCGTGCAGACCCACCTGGTGCCGTTCGTGGACCACACCGACGACATGTTCCAGCAGGTCGACCGCACCCTGCTCGGCCTGGGCGAGGGGGCCGCGGGCGACTACGTGGTGATCGTTGCCGGCAGCCCACCGGGCACCCCGGGGTCGACGAACACGTTGCGGGTACACCAGCTCGGCTCGTTGACGGACTTCAGTTGACGGATCCGGTGGTCGGCCAGGCGGCCGTCGACGAGTTGCTGGAGCTGCTCGACCTGCGGCCGCTGGGCTCGCACGAGTTCGAGGGGGAGAGCCCGTCGGTCGGGCCGCAGCGGGTCTTCGGCGGTCAGGTGGCCGGGCAGGCGCTCGTGGCAGCGGGGCGGACAGTGGACCCGGCCCGGTTCGTGCACTCGTTGCACGGCTACTTCGTCCGGCCGGGGGATCCGACGGTGCCCATCCGGTACCAGGTGGAGAACATCCGCGACGGCCGCTCCTTCTCGATCCGCCGGTCCGTGGCCTACCAGCACGGGCTGCCGATCTTCCTCATGTCGGCGTCGTTCCACCGGATCGAGGCCGGGCTGGACCACCAGGCGCCGCCGCCCGCGGACGTCCCGTCCCCGGAGGAACTGCCGACGATGGCGGACCGGCTCGCCCGGTACCCGGAGCGGATGGGCGGGTGGGCATGGATCCCGCGCCCGATCGACACCCGGTACGTGGGCGAGCCGGGCTGGGTGCGCCCCGGTGACCGGCCGCAGGACGTGCACCAGCGGGTGTGGATGCGCATCGACGGCAAACTGCCCGACGATCCCCTGTTGCACGCCTGCGCGCTGGCGTATGCGTCCGACCTGACGTTGCTGGATTCGGTGCTGTCGGTGCATGGGGAGGTCTGGGGACCGGGCGGCATGGTGGGGGCGAGCCTCGATCATGCGCTCTGGTTCCACCGGCCGTTCCGGGCCGACGAGTGGTTCCTGTACGACTGCTTCAGCCCGTCCGCCGCGGGCGGGCGGGGGCTGGCCACCGGACGGATGTTCACCCGGGACTGGCGGCACATCGCCACCGCGGTACAGGAGGGGCTGCTCCGCAAGGTCGGGGAGTGATGATTCCTACTTGTCCGACCGGGTAGAAATATGAACCAGCCCGGACCATAATGGCCCGGTGCGCCTCTCCGCCCGGGTGGACTATGCCCTGCGCGCCGTCGCCGAGCTGGCGTCGGCCGGCGGCGGCCCGGGCCGACCTGTCACCGCCGACCAGCTCGCCCGCGCGCAGGGGATCCCGCCGAAGTTCCTGGAGAGCATCCTGCTCCAGCTGCGCCGGGGCGGGATCGTCAACGCCCAGCGCGGTCCGGACGGCGGGTACTGGTTGGCCCGGCCGGCCGCGAACATCTCCCTCGCGGAGGTGATCCGGGTGATCGACGGGCCGCTGGCCAACGTCCGCGGACAGCGGCCGGAGGCCCTGGGGTACCAGGGCGCCGCGCGGGCCCTTCAGGAGGTCTGGATCGCGCTGCGGGCCAGCGAGCGGGAGATCCTCGAACTGGTCACGATCGCGGACGTCGCCACCGGCGAGCTGCCCGAGCGCGTCCGGCAGCTGACCGCCGATCCCACGGCCTGGGTCTAGCTTTCCTGGGGCGGGAGGAACCGGCCAGCCGAGGTGATCCGGGGCGGGGGAGCCGACTCCTACAGCTCCGGCCGTCCCGGGGCGGTGAGCCAGCCGGGCAGCAGGTATGCGCCCGGTCCCCGGCGGGCACCCGGGCCACCGCGGGCGCCGATCCCCGCCAGGTCCAGCGGCTCGCCACAGGCTCCGCAGGTCAGCGTCGGTTCGGCGGGAGCACCGCAGTCGTGGTGCACGATCGTCACCGGTGGCCCGGCCGGGTCCGGCGCCCACCGGTCGCCCCAGCGCATCAGCGCCAGGAGTACCGGTACCACGTCGGCACCCTTCTCGGTCAGCTCGTACCGGTACCGCACCGGGCGGGTACGGTATGGCTCCCGGGTCAGCAGGCCATGCTCGACCAGCGTGTTCAGCCGGTCGGTCAAGATGTTCGTGGCCACCCCGAGGTCGCGCTGGAGTTCGTCGAACCTGGTCAACCCGAGGACGACGTCACGCAGGATCAGCGGCGTCCAGGCCTCGCCGATGACGGCCAGGGTACGGGCGATCGAGCAGGGCATGGCGCCGAAGTCGGTGCGCTGCATCACCGCAGCGTAGCCGCGCCGACAGTACAAGCGGCCGGGGCCGCGCAGACAACGGAGGCAGGCGCCGTCAGACGCCCGCCTCCGCCGGTCGAGAGCCGCTCACCAGTTACGCATGAACGACAGGTGCGTGTTGAGCCAGTCCCGCGCCTTCGCAACCTCGTCGGTACGGCTGTCCAGCCATGGCAGGTAGCCGCCGATGGCCAGGACGCCGAGCACGATCGCGGCGATGCTGAACAGCAGGCCGAGCAGTGCCACGCTATGTCCGGTCACGCCGCGCCGGCTGGCGCTGACGAGACCGCCGGCCGAGATGGCTCCGCCGACCACGCCGAGCGCCACGCCGACCGGCGCGAGCAACCCGCTCAGCGTCGCGAACACGGCCACCAGCCCGACGACGAGGCCGAGCGTGGCCAGCGCGCTGACCCGTACCCAGCGGGGTGCCGGGGCCGGCTCGACCGGCCGCTCGACCACGGTGCGCTCGTCCGCGGGCCGCTCGACGACCTCGGTGTCCCGCGCCGGCCGGTCGTCGTTCGCCGGGTGCCGGGTTTCGATCCGTTCGACGGTTTCGGGGCGGTCGATCGTCTCGGTTGTGTCCTCGTCCGCCGTCCGGTTTCGGTGCATGCCGAGTCTCGCCACGGCAGACCTCCCTCTCCTCAGATTCCTACCGACATCGATACCCAACGCCACCAGCGGCTACACCGGACAATGTGAGGTATGGCAGACCGGCTGACCGAGTACCGGCGCAAGCGCGACGCGCGGCGCACGCCGGAGCCGGTACCGCAGCGGAGGCCCGCACCCGGGCAGGGCGACCTGTTCGTGATCCAGCAGCACCATGCCCGGCGGCTGCACTGGGACCTGCGGCTGGAGCGCGACGGCGTACTGGTCTCCTGGGCGGTACCCCGCGGTCTGCCCCGAGACCCGGCGCGCAACCACCTCGCGGTGCACACCGAGGACCATCCGATGGAATATGCCGACTTCCACGGCGAGATCCCGGCCGGCGAGTACGGGGCCGGCCGGATGACGATCTACGACCGGGGCACGTACACCACCGAGAAGTGGCGCGACGACGAGGTGATCGTCGTCCTCGACGGCGAGCGGGTGTCCGGCCGGTACGTGCTGTTCCAGACGCGCGGCAAGGACTGGATGATCCACCGGATGGACCCGCCGCCGCCCGGCTGGTCGCCGATGCCGGAGGTGGTCGCGCCGATGGAGCCGACCGGGGCGGCCAAGTTGCCGCCGGACGACGACGCCTGGGGTTACGAGCTGTGGTGGCCGGGGGAGCGGGCGATCGCCTACGTCGAGGGCGGCCAGCTGCGGCTGACCGGCGACGGCACCGAGGGGTACCCGATGCTGCGCGGCCTGGCCGAGGCGCTGGCACCCACCGAGTGCATCCTCGACGGGGTGATTGTGGCCTTCGACACGGCGGGACGGGTCCGGCCACCCGGTCCGACCGACCACCATTACCTCGTCGTGGACCTGCTCTGGCTGGACGGCTTGTCCACGATGGACCTGCCGTACGAGCGGCGCCGGGAGCTGCTCGCGGAGCTGGCGATCGCGGGTCCGCGCTGGCAGACACCGCCGCACTTCGCCGGGGGCGGCGAGTTCGCCTTGGCCGCGAGCGCCGACCAGGACGCACCCGGGGTACTGGCCAAACGGCTGGACTCGCCGTACCTGTCCGGCCGCCGTACCCGCCGCTGGCTGCGCGTTCGCCGTTAGCCGCCACGGGGGCCGCTTGCGCCCCGCCACCGTCCCGCGTATCTTAACCTATCAAAATAGTCGACAAAGTAGGGATGACATGGCGGGACGGATCCTCGGCGGTACCCTGGCGCTTCTAGTCTCGGCGGCCGTGGCCGGCTGCGCCGGTACCGTGTCCGCGGGCGGCGGCCCCAGCGGCGGCCCGGTCACGTTGTCCCTCGTCGCCTACTCGACCCCGCAGGCGGCCTACGAGGCGCTGATCAAGGCGTTCCAGGCGACGCCGGAGGGGAAGAACGTCAAGTTCACCCAGTCGTTCGGCGCCTCCGGCGACCAGAGCCGCGCGGTGGCCGCGGGCCTTTCGGCTGACATCGTGGCGTTCTCGCTGGAGCCGGACATCACCCGCCTGGTCACCGCGAAGCTGGTGGCCGACGACTGGAACGCCGATGCGACCAAGGGCATGGTCACCGACTCGGTCGTCGTCATCGCCACCCGCACGGGCAACCCGAAGGGCATCAAGACCTGGGACGACCTCGTCAAGCCGGGGGTACAGGTGATCACGCCGAACCCGTTCGCGTCCGGCGGTGCGCGGTGGAACCTGCTCGCCGGGTACGGGGCGAAGTCGAACAAGGGCACCGACAAGGCGACCGGGCTCGCCTACCTGGAGGCGTTGCTGCACAACGTGCCGGTACAGGACACCAGTGCCCGGGCCTCGTTGCAGACGTTCACCGGCGGCAAGGGCGACGCGATCATCTCGTACGAGAACGAGGCGGTCTTCGCCCAGCAGCACGGCCAGGCGCTGGACTACACGGTACCGGACGACACCATCCTGATCGAGAACCCGGTCGCGGTGACCACCAGGTCGGAGCACCCGGCGCAGGCCCGGGCGTTCCTCGCGTTCCTGCACTCCGCGCAGGGCCAGAAGATCTTCGCGGACAACGGGTACCGCCCGGTCGGGCAGCAGGTCAGCGGCGCGAACTTCCCGACGCCCGCGGGGTTGTTCACGATCAAGGACCTTGGCGGCTGGAGCAAGGTGAACAAGGACTTCTTCGATCCGAGCAGCGGCTCGGTGGCCGCGATCGAGCAGAAGCTCGGGGTGTCGACGGCGAGCGGGGGCGGTAGCCCGAGCCCGAGCGGGAGGTAGGCCGCTTGGCGACAGCGATCGAGGCCAAGGCCGGGTCCGGTGCGGTGGCACCGGACCCGGCCGGGCCGTTGCGCCGGCCGGCGCCCGCCCGACCGCGACCGCGCCGGGTCGGCACCGGCCTCGGGCTCGGCATGGCCGTCACCTACCTCAGCCTCATCGTGCTGATCCCGCTCGCCGCGGTGGTCTGGCGCGGTACCCGGGCCGGGCCGGCCGACTTCTGGCGGGCGATCACCACTGCGGACTCATGGGCGGCGTTGCGGCTGACCGTCCTCGGCTCGTTGCTCGTCGCGCTGATCAACGTCGTCATGGGTACCGTCATCGCCTGGGTCCTGGTCCGCGACCGGTTCCCCGGTAAGGGCGTCGTCGACACGCTGATCGACCTGCCGTTCGCGCTGCCGACGATCGTCGCCGGGCTGGTGCTGCTCGCGCTCTACGGCTCGACCAGCCCGCTGCACATCAACCTCGCTTACACCCAGGTCGGGGTGATCGTCGCGCTGCTGTTCGTCACGCTGCCGTTCGTCGTGCGTACCGTGCAGCCGGTCCTGCTGGAACTGGACCGCGACATGGAGGAGGCGGCGCACTCCCTCGGTGCCAGCCCGGCGCTGACGTTTCGCCGGATCATCCTGCCCAACCTGCTGCCGGCCATGCTCTCCGGCGGCGGGCTGGCGTTCACCCGGTCGATCGCCGAGTACGGCTCGACCGTGCTGATCTCCGGCAACATCAAGTTCAAGACCGAGGTCGCCGCGGTCAACATCTTCGGCCGGATCGAGAACGACGAGATCACCTCGGCGGCGGCCGTCTCGACCGCGCTGCTCGTGGTGGCGTTCGTCGTGCTGGCCGGCCTGGACCTGGTACAGCGCTGGGGAGCCCGGCGTGACTAGATACCCGCTGCGCGTGCTGGCCCTCGGGTACCTGCTGTTCCTGCTGGTCCTCCCGGTCGGGCTGATCGCCTGGCGGACCTTCGGCAACGGCCTGGCCCCGGTCGTCAGCGCGCTGACCTCGCCCTCCGCGGTGCACGCGTTCGAGGTCACGCTCAGTGTCGCGGCGTGGGCCGTGCTGGCCAACACGGTCTTCGGCATCGGTACCGCGATCTTGCTGGTGCGGCACCGGTTCCCCGGCAAGCGGATCCTGAGCGCGCTGATCGACCTGCCGCTGGCCGTGTCACCGGTGGTGGTCGGGCTCGCGCTGATCCTCGTCTACGGCCGGTTCGCCCCGGTCGGCGGCTGGCTGGAACGCCACGGCCTCCAGATCATCTTCTCGCTGCCCGGCATGGTGCTGGCCACGGTGTTCGTATCGCTGCCGCTGGTCGTCCGGGCGATCGTGCCGGTACTGGAGGAGATGGGCGAGGAACAGGAGCAGGCCGCGCACACGCTGGGTGCCAGCCGCTGGCAGACGTTCCGCCGGATCACCATCCCGGGTATCCGGTGGGCCCTCGGGTACGGCATCGTGCTGTGCCTGGCCCGGGCGCTGGGCGAGTACGGCGCGCTCGCGGTCGTCTCCGGGCGCCTGGTCGGCCAGACCCAGACGCTGACCCTGTTCGTCGAGGAGCGCTTCCAGAACTTCGACCAGCCGGCGGCGTTCGCGGCCGCGACGCTGCTGGCCCTGATGGCGATCCTGACCCTGTTGCTGACCAAGTTCCTGCGCCCCAAGGACTGACGACGATGGCCATCGAAGTACGTGCGGTGAACAAGAGCTTCGGGGGTACCCCAGTGCTGCGCGACGTATCCGTCGACATCGCCTCCGGGTCGCTGACCGCGCTGCTGGGACCCAGCGGCGGCGGCAAGTCCACGCTGCTGCGGGTGATCGCCGGGCTGGAGCACCCGGACACCGGTACCGTGGTGATCTCGGGCGTGGACGCGACCCGGCTGTCGCCGCAGCGGCGCAACGTCGGCTTCGTGTTCCAGCACTACGCGGCGTTCAAGCACCTGTCGGTGTACCGGAACGTCGCGTTCGGCCTGGAAGTCCGCAAGCGGCCCAAGGCGGAGGTGCGCCGCCGGGTGACCGAGCTGCTGGAGCTGGTCCACCTGGAGCAGATGGCCGACCGGTACCCGGCTCAGCTGTCCGGCGGGCAGCGCCAGCGCATGGCCCTGGCCCGGGCGCTGGCCGTCGAGCCGCAGGTGCTGCTGCTCGACGAGCCCTTCGGCGCCCTGGACGCCCAGGTCCGCAAGGAGCTGCGCACCTGGCTGCGCCGGCTGCACGACGAGGTGCACGTCACCACCGTGTTCGTCACCCACGACCAGGAGGAGGCGATGGACGTCGCGGACGAGATCGTCGTCCTCGCGAACGGCGTCGTCGAGCAGGTGGGCAGCCCGCACGAGATGTACGACAACCCGGCCAACCCGTTCGTGATGAGCTTCCTCGGGCCGGTGACCCGGCTGGGTGGCCGGCTGGTCCGCCCGCACGACATCGAGGTGTCCGCGGCCCCGCAGCCGGACAGCAGCAGGGCCACGGTCACCCGGGTGGTGCGGCTGGGCTTCGAGGTCCGGGTGGAGACCCAGGTCGCCGGCGAGGACGTCTGGGCGCAGCTCACCCGCGGCTCGGCCGAGCACCTGCGGCTCAACCCGGGCGACACCGTCCACCTGCGGCCGGTCTCCAACGCCCGGACGCTGGCAGCGTCAGCTTGACGCCGCGCCCATCGGGGTGACGGGTCTGCCGGCCGGTACCGGGCCGGCCGGCTCGACGGTGCCGTCCGGCCGGTACCGCCCGGGCCGGCCGGTGCCCAGCCATCCGCCGGCCCACCGGACGACGATCTCGCCCAGCTCGCCGACTGCCGTACGGCGGCCGAGCCGGTCGACGACGGTCTGGTCGCGGTCGGGCGCGGGCTGGTCGTCCGGGCGCAGCGCGAACTCGCCCGTGTACCGGCCCGGCGAGGTCACCGCCTGGGCGAGCAGGTGACCGAGGGTGGCCAGCAGTGCGGAGATCCGCTCGGGCCGGTACCGGTCGGCGTCGTAGGCCGCGGCCAGTCGCAGCCGGTCGCCCTCGGGTACGCAGCGGATCGTCAGCTCGACCGGCGTCGGGGTCGGCAGCGGTACCGGCTGCGCCGCCAGGCCGGCGAGCTCCAGCGCCGGCGCCTCGGCGTCGACGGTCTCGAAGAGCACCTGAACGAGCGCATCGGATACGGCGGGCCCTACGGTCGGGTTGGTGAGCGCCTCGAGCAGCTCGTCACGCGCCTGCCGCACGTGGCTGGCGAAGGAGGTCGCCGGGTCGGGGCGCAGCCGCAGCGGTGCGATCTCGGCCAGGGAGCCGATTAGTGGCTCCGACGCGGGCGAGCGCGCCCCGACCGTCGGGGAACCGATCACGAAGTCGGCCTGTCCGGTCAACCGGGCGAGCACGACGCCCAGCGCCGCCAGCAGTACGGCCGCCGGCGTGGCGCCGAGGCTGCGGGCCAGGTCGCCGACCCCCGCGCAGGCCGCCGGGTCGAGCAGCGCCGCGGCGAACCCGTGGCGTACCGGGCGCCGCCCGCGGTGGCTGCCGTCCGCCGGCAGGTCGAGCCGGGGCGCCACGCCGGCCAGGTGCGCCGACCACCAGCTCAGGTCGCTGCGGCCGCGCCGCCCGGCCACGTACCCGGCGAACGTCGTGGGCATCGGCGGCAGCCCGGTGGCGGCGGGGTACGCGCTGGCCAGCTCGGCGTAGAGCAGCGCCTGGGTGCGGTCGTCGAAGACCGCGCGGTGCCCGGCGACGGCCAGCACGTGGTCGTCGGTGCCGAGCCGGTACAGGGCGGCGCGCCAGAGGCCGTCGGCCGGGTCGAAGGCGGTGCGGGCCAGGTCGGCCAGGCGCGCATCCAGCACGCCGGGCGGCGCGTCGGTCAGATCGATGACCGCCAGCGGTACCACGCCAGGCGGATCCACCACGCCGGCCCCATCGACGATCCGGTACCGCAGCGCGTCCTGGTGGGCCGCCACGGCGCCGAGCGCGGCCTGGAGGGCGGCGGGGTCGAGCGGGCCGCGCAGGCGCTCCGCGAAGGCGGTGTGCCAGCCGGTGGTCGAGCCGTCGAGGATCGGCGCCAGCGGGGTCGGACCGGTCGCGTGGTGCGGTCGCGCGGCGGAGCGGAGCCCCGGGGCGATGCGGTTGCCCGGACGGTGCATATCGCGCAAGCCTCCCGTTCGTGGGGTGGCGAAACGGAAGCGAGCCTACGACACAGCGCAATGGTCGGGTAGTACCCCGGCTGCCGCGCATACTGCCCATCAAGGCGCTGACCAGGGCAAACTATGCCCGGAATTAGAATACCGTGCTGGCGCGTCGTCACGCTGCGTAGCGCGGTCTCCGCATCTACATCGATGCTGGTCAACCTCGGTTCGACCGGAACGAACCGGGCATGATAGCCCATCTCCGGCTGGCTGTCCGGGAAATCGGGGACCACCGGCGCACGCCCCGGATCGTCGGCGAGGCTGTGCACAGCGGGCGGAAAGGGGGAAACGTGCCGCTCCGGCTGCTCATGGCCGCGTACCTGTTCGGGATGGCCGCGCTCGCCGCCGCGTTCTCCGTGTACCCGGCCGGACACGTGGTGCTCTGGGGCGCCCTCAGCGCCGTCAGCGCGACCGCGATGGCGGTGGGCGTCGCCCGCCACCGGCCGCGCCGGCGCCTGCCGTGGATCCTGCTCGCCGCCGCCGTGGTCACGTTCGCCGCCGGTAACCTCACGGTCAACCTGCTGACCTGCGCGCTTCAGGTATTCGGGATGCTGCTGCTCGCCCGGTCGACGACCGCCGGCCGGGACCGGACCGGCGTGCTGGACAGCATCGTGCTGATCCTCGGCGCCGGGCTGGTGTCGTGGCTCTTCCTGATCAGCCCGTACGTCGAGGACCCCGACCTCGGTCCGCTCGGCAAGGCGATCGCGACCGCCTACCCGCTCAGCGACGTCCTGGTACTCGCCCTCATCGCCCAGATCGTCAGCACCGCCCGGCGCAGCCCGGCCGTGGTGCTGCTGGGGGTCGGCACCGCCGGGCTGCTGATCTCCGACGTCCTGTACGGGCTGCGCCAGCTCGGCGGCTCCTGGCCGGGAGGCGGCCTCGTCGACCTGGGTTGGATAGTGCTGTTCGCCGGCTGGGGCCTCGCCGCCCTGCACCCCTCGATGGTGGGCGTGACCGAACCCCGGGCGGTCCGGCCGGGCGAGGTCAGCCCGGCCCGGCTGACCGTGCTCGCGCTCTCCTCGCTGATCGCGCCGGCGGTCCTGCTGGTCGAGGCGGTGCGGGGTACCGTCGCCAACGGCGTGGTCATCGCCGTGGTGTCCTCGCTGATGTTCCTCCTGGTACTCGCCCGGCTCGCCGGCGTGGTCAACCGGCACCGCCAGGCGCTGGCCCGCGAGCGCGAACTACGCGAGGCCGCCAACGCGCTGCTGCTGGCGCCCGACGTCGCCGCGGTGACCGCCGCCGTCCGGGCCGCGGTGGCCCGCCTGCTCCCGCGCGGTACCCCGCACCGGGTGCTCTTCAGCGAGAACGGCGCGGCGCCCACCGGCAGCATCCAGCTCGTCGAACCAGCCCGGCTCGCCCCGGCGCTCGCCGAGCAGCTGCGCGACTTCCCGTTCGCGCTGTGCTGCCCGCTCGTGGTCGCCGACCGGCCGGGCGTGCTCGCGCGGGTGGACAGCCTCGTGGTGGCCGCCGACGAACCGACCCTGGCCGTCCTGCGGTGGCCGGTCGCGGGGCTGGCCGCGAAGGCCGCGCTGGCGCTGGAGCGGATCGCGCTGGCCGCCGAGATCAGCCGCCACGCGGGTGAGGAGTACTTCCGCACGCTGATCCAGAACACCTCGGACCTCATCCTGATCGTCGACGACGGCAACGCCGTCCGGTACGCGAGCCCGTCCGCGGCGGCGGTGTTCGGTACCGAGGCGCTGGTCGGGGTGAACCTCGCCGACCTGGTCGAGCCCGGGGACCGGCTGCTCGCCGTCCAGCTGCTGGACCTGGTGCGCTCCGGTGGGTACCGGCACGACCCGGTGGACTGGCGGCTGCCGACCGTGGACGGCGGGCTGATCCAGGCCGAGGTGGCCTGCCGGGACCTGCGCGCGGATCCGACGGTACGCGGGCTGGTGGTGACGCTGCGGGACGTGACCGAGCGGCGGCGGCTGGAACGCGAGCTGAGCCTGCGGGCGTTCCAGGACCCGCTGACCGGGCTGGCCAACCGGGTGCTGTTCGAGGAGCGGACCCGCCAGGCGGCGGCGCGCAGCCAGCGGACCGGCCAGGGCGCCGCGGTACTGCTCATCGACCTCGATGACTTCAAGGAGGTCAACGACACGCTCGGGCACGCGGCCGGGGACGAGTTGCTGGCCAAGGTCGGCAAGCGGCTGACCGCTGTCCTCGGGACGGAGCACGTACCGGCGCGCCTGGGTGGCGACGAGTTCGCCGCGCTGGTCGAGGACGTCACCGAACCGGCCGAGCCGGAGCGGCTGGCCGAGCGGGTACTCGGTGCGCTGGCCGAGCCGGTGCGGGTCGGTACCCACCTCGTGTCCACCCGGGCGAGCATCGGGGTGGCGATGGTGGTGGCGGCCAGCGACGGCGAGGACCTGGTCCGGCAGGCCGACCTCGCGCTGTACGCGGCGAAGGGCGCGGGCAAGGGCCAGTGGCGGCGGTACCAGTCGGAGCTGCACACCGCCGTCGCCGAGCGGATGCGGCTGCGGGCGGAGCTGGACCGAGCGGTCGAGCGGGACGAGTTCACGCTGCACTACCAGCCGATCGTCGCGCTGGCCGGCGGCGAGACCGCCGGTTTCGAGGCGCTGGTCCGGTGGGACCATCCCGAGCGCGGGCTGCTCGCCCCGGCGTACTTCATCACCGTCGCCGAGGAGACCGGCATGATCGTCCCGATCGGCGAGTGCGTGCTGCGCAGCGCGATCGCGACCGCGGCCGGCTGGTACCAGCGGTGCCTGGCGGGATCGGCGGTGCCCCCGTATCTGAGTGTGAATGTCTCCGCGCGGCAGTTCCGTACGCCGGGGTTCGTGGCGATGGTGCGCCGGGAGCTGGCCCGCGCCGGCCTGCCGCCGCGGTACCTGATGCTGGAGATCACCGAGAGCCTGCTGCTGCGCGACGACGAGCAGGTCTGGTCCGACCTCGGGGAGCTGCGCGCGACCGGGGTACGGGTGGCCATCGACGACTTCGGCACCGGGTACTCGTCGCTGAGCTACCTGCGGCAGGTACCGATCGACGTGCTCAAGATCGACAAGTCCTTCATCGACACCGCGTCGTCCTCGCCCCGCCAGCGTGCTCTGGTCGACGGCATCGTCCGGCTCGCCGACACGCTCGGGCTGGTGGTGGTCGCCGAGGGCATCGAGCGGGAGGCCGACCGGGACCTGCTGGTGAGCATCGGCTGCCGGTACGGCCAGGGGTACCTGTTCGCCCGCCCGATGAGCTACGAGGACGCGGTGACCTGGCTGTTCTCCGACCGCGTGGCAGCCTGACGCCGGCGCGCGACGGCGAGGATCAGCCGGCACGATCAGGTAGAAGGCTGACGTATCGCCGGAGCGCGCGCCGTCCCAACGCGGCGGCCGGCATCACCACGCCGACCAGGCCGACGCCGAGGTACACCTGGGCCGGCGGGTAGTCGAGGGCGCGCCAGACCCGCTCCGGTACCTGCGGAAAGCGCCCCCGCAGCCGGGCGCCGTTACGGCTGGCCCAACGCGGCATGGTGACCAGCTCCTCGATGTCGTGCAGCAGCCAGGCGACGAACAGCCCCCACGTCGCCAGCCCGATCGTCACCGGCCACCGCGGATCGAGGAGACGGTGAACGTGACCGGCAGCGGGCCCGACCGCAGCTGTGCGGCGAGC